>Ga0210044_10001102_pt1 | contig 41122 bp, 30 predicted proteins | sample CryGey13umfilter_2_FD_183959 | JGI IMG/M metagenome (GOLD analysis project Ga0210044, IMG submission 183959) | Groundwater microbial communities from aquifer in Utah, USA - Crystal Geyser 4/9/14 3 um filter (SPAdes) (version 2) | ecosystem: Environmental > Aquatic > Deep subsurface >... | reverse complement strand
TTATCCTGAATAATTGACGAAATATTATTTTGCGAAAAGAATTCGCCCAATAATAACCGATGGAAAACTGTTTGATTTTCTTGTATTATTCCTTGAGAAAAAATAATAGTTGGAATTAGAATGAAAATAAAAATCGTTAATATTTTTTTGAGCTCGATCATTTATTTGACGCAGTAATATATTTTTAACAAGTAGTTTTAAAATTTCAGCAATAAAATAGCAATTAAAATTGATATTTAGAAGTAATTCACATGGAAGGAAATTGGGATATTATTTTTTTATAAGCTCAGCAGTCATATAATATAAAACCCAGTAGGTGAGACAATTTATTTTAGATTGCAAAAATGACCCACCTACGGAAATTATTGTCTCTTCTGTTTTATCTGTATCTGTAAAAATTACACCATATAAAATTCTTAGTTTACTTCATCAGCAAAAACTTTTTTGTTTGAACAAACGAGCCGCTTTGTAACTTGTAGAAGTAAACTCCGCTTGAAAGGTTGGATCCGTCAAATTTCACTTCGTAATTTCCTGCTGCTTTATTTTCATTTACAAGTGTTGCAACTACGTTTCCGAGAATATCAAATACAACTATTTTCACATTTGACATTTCACTTTTCATATTATTTGGAATTGAATATTTTATTGTTGTACTCGGATTAAATGGATTCGGATAATTCTGAAACAACGTAAATTCTGTAGAAATAGCCTCAACCTTTACCTCAACCTCCTGGCTGTATCTGAATCCGCCGTCAATGTCAATTTGTTTTAAGCGATAGCTTCGACTTCGCTCAGCTACCTTTTCTTGGTCAATGAATGAATAATCCTTTGGTGAATTTGAATTTCCATGTCCCTGAACAAAACCAATCTTCTGCCAACTATTACTGTCATTCTGAACTTGTTTCAGAATCTGCCTCTCAATCTCAAACCCATAATTATTTACTTCTGTTGCTGTTTGCCAGTTGAGTTGAATCAAAGAATTATACTTTCTAACACTAAACAAAATTAATTCCACAGGCAATGACTGATCTGATGATTTTTGTCCGGGATTAGCTGTATTCCATGTTGCTGTTGTCCAATCAGAACTTGAATTTCCTGCTGATATTCTGTAAACCCGGTTGCTCACACTGATGGGTATAGCAGAATATTCGTTATCTGTTTTGGGGTCAATATTAATTCCTCCTGATGTTTCCAATAAATATTGCTCATCGCCATTTAATTGAGGAAGTTTATTTCCCGAATTTATGTAAATAACATTTGTTCCAAATACAGTTTGCCAAAAAGATTCAAATGCAGCCTGTGAAGAATTTCTGCCGATAACAACAAACCCATTTGACTGAACAATTGTATTCGCAGGAATGGTAAAACTTAATGCTGAATTAATTTGCCGAACCACACTATTACTTAAATCAACTGATGATGAACTTTCATTATATAATTCGACGAACTCATAAATATAATTTCCGGTTCCGTATGCATCACTGTACTCAGAAATGATTACACCTTTATCATTTGCCGGTTTCACATTCAGAGTGAAAGTTGAATTTGTCCCGATCTGAACTGAGTCACCTCCTAATGGATTTTGCAGGTTAAAAACAAAAGTCTTATCACCAATACTGTTATTAATGTTAATTGTCAGAGACTGACTTGACGAAGAGCCTGCCGGAAATGCCAGAGTCTGTGTTGTGTAATTTCCAATTTCAGAAGCATTGCCACTGATTAAAACAACATCAACACTTGTCGGATTAACTGCAGAAGGAGAAGAAATATTTACAATCAAATTATAAGTTGAAGAATTGTCAAAAACATTTGCGGTTGAGGAATTAAAACTTACACTTGTATTAGAAGAAGTTTGACTTATGTAACTCATATCATTGAAATTAATATAATTAACATATTCAGGGTGATCAATGAAAGGATTTCTGTTTTGCTGAATTGACTGAATATAATCATTTCTTCCTGTTTCCCATGCATCCGGAGGGTCAGATTCATGCCAGGCTAAAAGTAAGTTTAAATCCTGCTGACCTTCGCTCAATTGTGGAAGTATAGTCCCGTTAAGCCAGTTAAAATCCAAGTTATAGCCACCAATGTCATCATATTTCAGGCACATATAAAACAAAGCTCTTGCCGCATCACCTTTCTGAGCATCACGAGGTTCATATACAACTTCACCGGCGGCATTTGTCCCAAGTTTCCCGTCTAAAAACTGATAAGTTACATTTGTTACAATTCCAAGAGGATGATTGCTTCTTCTTCCATTAGCGTTATTCTGATGTGTGGGGAAAAGATGATGCTGATCAGAATATTCTTCACCGGAAGTTGAGGGATAAGTTGGCATCCAGCTATGGCAAAATGTGTGTTCTCTGCTCATTGTTCCCCAGGCAAATGTTCCTGTATAGGAATAAACATAACCTGTATAAACACACGTTACTGAATATCCGCCCATTCCGTCGGGTTGTGCAGCATAATTAGTGATATTTGTCTCGTCAAACTGATCGTATGAAATTTTGGTATATGGTGAACGAACGCGTGCTTTGAGATCTTCAACAAAAGTAGGACTTGAAGTTGATATACTCGAATAATAGCTGCCTGCCTGAGCAAAAAGCATTGATGAATATATTAAAAACAAATAAAATATTTTCTTTAAAAACATAAGTAGCTTCATTCCTTCCGTGTCTGAAGTTTAAATTAATACAAACGATAATCGGAAATTTTTGCGGCTTGTTTAGGATTCAATTTGGATGCAAAATAATTTGCTTCTTGACTCGCCGAATTAATCCGTCTGTAGTATCATTATTGGATTTTCTGAAAAACAGAAAATTTATTGCACTAACTTAAACACGAAATGATAAAAATCAATGCATTCAAACCGTTATTCATGCGATTTAAGATACAATCAAGATAGATAATGTAAAATGAATCAAAATTGGCGGGCATTGCTCCGTCTACTGACGGATTGCCAGAAAAAAAGTTTCTCGCAGAGGGCGCAAAGAAGTCGCAACGGTTATCACTAAGTTACAGAAATAAAAAAACCTCCGGAATTCCGGAGGTTTAATAAAATCACTAAGTGATTCTCTGTCTTCAAAATGTTTTTACTTCATCAATATAAGTTTTTGAGTCTGAGTATTTCCGTTGCTTCTCAAAGTACTGAAATAAATTCCGCTTGGTAAATTCTTTGCATTGAAATCAACTTCATATTCGCCGGCATCTTTTCTGCCATTGACTAAATTTGCAATTTCATTACCGATAATATCATAAATCTTAAGCGAAACATTAGAAGCAGCAGGGATACTGAATTTAATAGTTGTATTCGGATTAAAAGGATTCGGATACGGTGCAAAAAGCTTGAATGACTTACCCAGAGCATTATTTACCGAAACAACATCAGAATAATGAAATGAACCGTCTGCATCCAATTGCTTCAGTCTGTAGCTTCGACTTCGCTCAGCTACCTTTCCTTGGTCAATGAATGAATAATCCTTTGGTGAGTTCGAATTTCCATGTCCCTGAACAAAACCAATCTTCTGCCAACCATTACTGTCATTCTGAACTTGTTTCAGAATCTGCCTCTCAATCTCAAACCCATAATTATTCACTTCTGTAGCAGTTGACCAATTAAGTTCAACACCGCCTTTCCCTGCAAATGCTGTGAATGCAGTGAGTTCGACAGGAAGGGAATTTGAACCACCAGAAATATTCCCTAAAGTAAAATCGCCTCCAATTATATTATTAAAAGTACCTGTTACGGTTCCTGCGGAGGAATTTCCCGTTGTACTTCCAGATCTGCTATTTCCAGACCACGTAATGCTGTTTATTCCATAAACCGCGGTAATATTGGTTAAATCTGTAACATTGTCATCTTCACCCCAAGGTAGTGAAACTGTAATATTTGTACTTGTGCCATTTGAAACAGAAAAGTATCTAACTTCTGATATTTTATCAACCCCACTTGAAGCTAATCCACCAGTTGGTGCAGTATTAAACATTTCTGCTGTAACATCTTGACCGACAGAAAAATTTAATGAAATTGGTCTATAGGCACTACCTTTCCCAATTGGAAAAATTCTACCATTTCCCGATTGAAGTATCATAATTACTGGACCGTCAATAAAACTTGTTTCACCGGTAACATTAATCGTAGCCGATAAGCCAATTGTTAAATTATTGACAGTAGGTTCTGCGATACGAGTTTTTAGAACACCATTAAGAAGATTTAGTGTGCCGGTAGAAATGGTACGATCGGAACTTAAAAAAACTCCTAAAGCATTATCAATGGTTAATGCTCCGGTAATATTATCCGGTAACAATGCACTTGTAGCCTGTTGAACCAGTCCATTAAAAACATAGTTAGCACCGGCAGATAATGAGTTTGACCCTAAGGTCGCAATATTTCCAAATACTCCTGATGCATGCCCGCACTTTATAGTAGCATTAGCATTGAGGATAAAAGCACCAGCGCCGGAAATTCGATTAACTCCACAATCAAGTGTTCCATTTACAGTAAAATGTTTCCCGCTTGCAACATAAATACTATCACCTAAAGTTACAGTTTTGTTTGTGCCGATTGTAATTTCGTTTAAAGTCGGAATGGAGCTGTTTGCTGCGGTGAAATTTACAGAAGGGTTGCCACCTTCAAAAGTAAGTGATGTATTACCTGTGTTTAGACTTATTAAAGAAGTGATATTACCGCCAATTGTATAATTTGTGGTACCGCCGCTACCTACATTACCCTTAAGAGTACCGGTACCTGTTACATTACCTATAATGTTTACAGTGACTCTGCCTGTTGTACTTGTACCTTGAAGTGTAGCTCCATCCCCAATTAATACGTTTCCAGAAACTGATAATGTATCTGTTCCGCTAGAGGTAACATTAAGAATTCCGGAATAAATTTCTAAGTTTCCGGCAATTGACAAGTTATTATTTATTGTATTTGTGCTGGTATGGGTTAAAATATAATTTCCATAAATCGGGGTTGCATCAAATGATGCGGCATTACCCGAAAGATTTTCAAAAAAAGAAGTAGATTCAAAATTGTAATTTGAACTTGTTGTACCACTAGTAAGCTCGGGAATACCCGAACCGGATGTTGTAGTTACATGGCTATATTTCCCTGTCCCAGACATTTTAAAAACATCACTGGCTTTACCTAATTTTATACCTCTTGTTCCGCTTGTCGATTGATTTGATAAAACTCCGCCATCTGCTAAATATAATGCAGATGCTCCTCCACCATCAAGAATAAGAGCGTTTGTTGTCGGGCCAGATACAATTAATGTAATTGTATTTACATTACCCGTATAACCAATCTGCAATGATTTAACTGTTTGAGAACTTTCTGGGGCAAGATTAACTGAGTAGTTACCACTTACGTAAGTATTGTCAAGGATAATACTATCTGCATCAGTAGGGACAGCGTTGCCACTCCAATTTGCGGCATCTGTCCAAGAAGTAGTTGATGCACCACCGTCCCATTTAATCTGACCAAAAGTTATTACTGTAAAATTAAAAAGTAAAATTGTTGAAAAAAGAAAACGTGATTTTTTCATAATGCCCTCCATCGCTATTTAATATTATTAAATTAACACTAGAATCTATTGTAAAATGTAATAAATTTTATCAAAGTAATAATTGAATCAAAATAGCTTTTCTAAAACTAAAAATTTTTTCTTACTAATGCAAAAAATTTTAATTAACAATCTAACTGAATGTTTTCCATATTGATAGTCACTCAGGAAATTATACTTACGCTAATAAATTTATAATAGGATTAAAGAGATTTCATGGTATGCAAAGAAAACATGTAGAATATTATTACAAACATGCAACAATGTTAGTTTGGTCATTTTTTATTAAAACCATTCTATATCGGGACACTCTTTTATTTTTGATTTTTTCCCGCCATCACTTGACAAGTGTACTTATGAGCACTATTTTTGTAGTAAACAAAAGAGCACTATATGAAAAATCAATTAACAGATCGTCAGAAAGAGATTCTTGATTTCATAAAAGAATATCTTGGTTTTAACGGTTACCCGCCAACATTACGGGAAATTGCAAAACAATTCAATATTGCCAGCACATTCGGAATCAAACGCCATCTTGATGCACTTCAGAAAAAAGGTTATCTGTCAGTAGAAAGTTTTGCCAGCCGCGCAATTTCTTTGACTGAGAATCCAACAGAGAAAAATCAGCAAAACAACTCAGTCGAAATTCCGGTTGTCGGTCGCGTTGCTGCAGGTTATCCGCTTATGTCTGAAGAAAATATTGAGGGCTCAATAAGTATTCAAAGCGGATTATTAAAAAACAAATCAGAAATATTCGGACTGAAAGTAAAGGGCGAAAGCATGAAGAATGCCGGCATTTTCGAGGGAGATATTATTATTGTTAATCAGCAGAAGGATGCTGTAAATGGTGACATTGTAGTTGCGCTTCTTGATAACGAAGCAACTGTAAAACGGTTTTCAAATAAAAACAATCAAATCACTCTCATGCCTGAAAATGAAAATTATAATCCTATTGAAGTAAACAATTCCGACGAGTTTTCGATAATTGGCAAGGTGATGGGAGTTTTTAGGTGGTTCAACTAAAAAGATAGGAGTAAAAATGAAAAGCGAAATATTTTTTAACGCAATAAAAAACAGAAACAGATTAAAATTTTTATATGGTTTCAGTGAAATAATTCTTGAGCCATATTATGTAACTATGAATAAATTGGGCAAGAAAGTGATTTTCGGAAGAATCAATAATTCGCCGGAAGTAAAAATGTTTGAGTACGAAAAAATTTTTAATCTTCGAGTATTAGAATTATCCAAATTTTCGCCAATAATTCCAATAATGCCGGTTTGAAATGAAAATCCAATCGCATAAAGACCGTGTTGATGCTTTGATTTCGCAAATCTGGAAGTCGGGGTATTTAACGATCAGCAGGAAATATGGCAAATATCTTCCGTCACCAAAACCAATCGGCGAGTTCGAAATTGATGTGCTTGCAAAGTACAAACGGAAGTATATCATCGGACTTATTATAAATGAAAAGGATTTGGCAGATCCAAAGTTTTTATCAAAACTATCATATCTTTCCTCACGGAATACAAAATATACAAATGAGAAAGTGACTTTACTTCTTGGTGTTAGCATTCAAAATGAATATCAGGTAAAAGAAATAATTGCAAAACTCCCGGAAGAAAACCGAAGACAAATCAAGACCTATCAGGTAGCGGCATCTTTGTAAAAATGTAAAATGTATTGTGTTGCGGGCATTGCTCCGTCAACTGACGGATAGCGAGAAAAAAAGTTTCTCGCAGAGGGCGCAAAGAAGACGCAACGGACGCAAAGGTTATCACTAAGTTACAATAAGTTATTAAATATATATCAAGAATTATCGTTACGGCAAGGGAGGTTTATTCTACTGTCACATTGATCCGTCAACCGACGGATGTCGAAGTGTGACTTGTCATTCTTCCACGTTGCTCAGACAGACAAACGAACAATATTTTAGAAATATCCGTAAGCATTAACCACGTAGTGGTGGAATAATTATAGAAAAATTTTCCTACCTCAAAAATCAAACTCCGTAGGAGTGGTAGATTATATTATCGGCATCAAGAGAAGCCATTTTATCACTAATTAAAACTCAGTAACCTAATTACCATCTCAAAAAATCCTTTGTGAGACTTAGTGTATCCTTTGAGTTCTTTGTGGTTAGTATTTTTTTTACCACAAAGGGAAGAATGTATAATGTAAAATGAATCAAAATTGGCGGGCGTTGCGGTACTTGGCTCCGTCAACTGACGGATAGCGAAAAAAAAGTTTCTCGCAGAGGGCGCAAAGAAGACGCAACGGTCGCAAAGGTTATCACAAGTACCACTAAATTTTCATTATTATCCTTAAAGTCTCTTAAAATTATCAATTCTCAATTTTTAATTATTTTGGGCACTAAATTGAATTTGTCATGTTAAAGATTGCAGAATACTAATAATTGTCTTACCTTGACATTAGATACGGGCAAGACTATTTTTCGAAGTTATTAATTAAATATTGAGAAAAGGTTGAAAAAACCATTAAGCAATGAAATTTTATCACAAATTGAGCACTTGAAAAAGACTGGTGAAATTCCTACACATATTGCGATAATTATGGATGGGAATGGCAGGTGGGCAAAAAGTAAAGGTTTGCCACGAGTTGCGGGTCATCGCAAAGGCATTGAAACAGTCAGAGAAATTGTTAAAGCGTGTGTGAATCTTGGTGTGAAATTTCTGACACTTTATACTTTTTCAACTGAAAACTGGAAAAGACCGAAGGATGAAGTTTCAACATTAATGAGGCTGATTGTAAAAAGTTTGCGAGATGAAACCGATGAGCTTCATGCAAACGGAATCAGATTAACCACAATTGGGGATATTGATAAACTGCCTAATCTGGTTCAATCTGAGTTGCAAGATGCATTTATAAAGACAGAGAAAAATTCAAAGATGGTTCTCAATCTTGCTTTGAGTTACAGCGGAAGATGGGAGATTGTCAATGCGGTCAAGAAAATTGCACAAAGAGCAGTAGAAAATTCAATAAAAGTTGATGATATTGATATGGAAATGATTTCTGAAAATTTAACGACTAAAAACATTCCTGACCCCGACTTATTAATCAGGAGCGGAGGGGAATTCAGAGTCAGTAATTTTCTGCTTTGGCAGATTGCTTATTCAGAAATTTTTGTAACAAGTACTTTATGGCCTGATTTTAATTCATCCTATTTGATTGATGCAGTAAAAGATTTTCAAAAAAGAGAAAGAAGATTCGGCATGGTTAGTGAACAGATTTCAGAAATTACACAAAAGAAAACTAATGCGAAGATTAACAAGTAATATTTTATTTATTTCAATTGTACTATTAATTATCAGTGCTAATCTTGATGCACAGGTCAGAAAAACTTCCTATAAAATTTTAGGCATTTCCGTTGAGGGCAACAAAACTGCAGACGCATCAACAATAATTGCAAACAGTGGATTAAAAGTTGGTGATGAAATTGAAATCCCGAGCGATGCAACTATTAATGCGATAAAACGGCTTTGGTCACTTGGATTGTTCAAACCAAATATCAGTGTAGATATCGAAAAGAAAATTGAGAACGGAGTTTTTCTTGTCATTCGGCTTGAAGAGCATCCACGAATTGAAAAGTTTGTATTTGAAGGTTATGATGAATTGGATGAAGATGATTTCAATAAAGTTGTAAATTTTATCCCCGGTCAGATTCTGAAACCACAGGAAATTTTTAAGTCAATTTCAAAAATGAAATCGCTGTACGACGATGAAGGTTATTTGAATGCAAAAATCTCATACAAACTATATTCGTTTTTTGCGTCCGACACAAGCAGTGATGAAATAACGGTTATTTGGAGAAATCAGGAAGATTTATCCGATGAATACGAGACAACTTATGATTACGACAGTAAATATCCTTCAAATATTATAAGGAAGATCAGGGACAGAGTTCTGCTGAAATTTATTTTTATAGAAGGCGAAGAAGTAATTGTTAAAAAAATTAAATTCAACGGAAACAAAGCTTTTGATGATGACGATTTGAAAGATACATTTAATGAAACCTCAGAAGATTCTTTCTGGAAGATTTTCAGTTCCGCAACTTTGAACAAAAAAGATTATGAAAAAGACAAAGAATTGTTGCTGAATTTCTATCGTAAAAATGGCTACAAGGAGGCTGAAATTATTAAAGATTCATTGCTTTATTCTGCTGACAAAAAAAATGTTGAAATTATTCTAAATGTTTATGAAGGTCCACAATATAAAGTCAGAAATATTATTTGGGAAGGTAATTCGGTTTATTCGACTGCACAGTTGGATGAAAGATTGAATTTCAAAAAAGGTGATGTTTATGATTTGGAAAGGTTCAACCAGAATTTGAGATTCAATGAGAAACAGAGCGATGTTTCTTCGCTTTATCAGGATGAAGGCTATCTTGGATTTAATATCACTCCCAAAGAAGAACGGGTTGGGGAAGATTCGCTCGATATAAAAATCAGAGTAGTTGAAGGCAGCAGGTTTAAAATCGGCGAAGTTGATATTACCGGAAACACAAAAACGAAAGACAAAGTTATTCGCAGAGAACTTTATACAATTCCCGGTGATTACTTCAGCAGAAATTATATTTTCTCAAGTTTGCAGCAACTTGCGAACCTACAATATTTTAATGTAGAAAAACTTTACAAAAATGGCGTTGATACAAGAGTTGCAAGTGACAGTACTGTGAATCTTGTTTACAACCTTGAAGAAAAATCGAGTGACTATTTGAATGCTTCAATCGGATACAGCGGAAGTTTCGGGTTTTCGGGCTCAATCGGAATTACGCTTACAAATTTTTCAATCCTTGAACCTTTTCAAATGGGCGGGGGACAAATTTTAAATTTCAACTGGCAGTTTGGTGTTGGTAATTTTTATCGGACTTTTTCGCTCGGCTTTACTGAGCCGTGGTTTTTGGATACTCCAACTTCTGTCGGTTTTGATTTGTTTGATACTCGGCAAAGATATGTTTACGATTTGCAGCAGTCAGGAATTACTCTGCGTGTCGGAAGAAGATTAACCTGGCCCGACAGATTTTTTTATGTTCAGGGAATGGGAAGATTCCAATATAATGATGTTATTGACGGAAGAGGATTTTACAGAGAAGGATTATCGAGACAATTTACAGCCGGACTGACAGTTTCAAGAAATGATATTGACAATCCAATCTTTCCATCGAAGGGCTCGAAGATTTCTTTGAATATGGAATTATCCGGCGGACCATTCCTTCCGGGAAATGTTGATTATTACAAAATTGATTTCAAGACAGATTTTTACAGAAGATTATTTAATTCAAACCGGTTTGCTTTCTATGTCGGAACAGAGATGGGTTATCTCGATGAATTAACCAAGAATACAATTATTCAGCCTTTTGAATTTTATTTTATGGGTGGAAACGGATTAGTGATTGCAACTACTCCGCTGCGTGGATATCCTGACAGAAGTATCGGACCTACAAGTTCGACTGGATTTGAATTGGGTGGCAGAGTAATGAATAAAATTGTTTCGGAATTCAGAGTTGCTTTGGCGTTAGAGCCAATGCCGATATATGTCCTTGCATTTGCCGAAGCAGGTAATATTTTTTCAAACATTAATACAGCAGATTTCTTCGACTTAAAAAGAGCGGTTGGATTTGGTGCAAGATTACTTATCAATCCAATTGGCTTGATTGGTTTTGATTTTGGATATGGATTTGACAGGAAAAGTGTTGATGGAAAAAGTCCTGAATGGCTTTTCCATTTCCAGTTTGGAAGAGGTTTTTAATTTATTAACAAAAAGAGGTAAAAGTGAAAAAAGCATTAGTTCTTATTTTATTTGTTGTAACAGGAATTTTATTCGGTCAGAATAATCAGAAAACCGGTTATGTAGATTCACAGGTAATATTGGCACAGTTCCCGCCTGCAATCAAAGCCCAAAGCGATCTTGATGCACTTGCAGCAAAATGGCAAAAGGGGCGTGACAGTATGGTTACTGTTCTTCAAAACTCTTATGCTGATTATGAAAAACAACGCGAAATGATGACTCCTGATAAACAGAAAGAAGTTCAGCAGCAACTTGTTTTGAAGCAGCAGGAAATTCAAAGATATGAACAGCAAAAATTTGGACAACCTAACGGTGAACTTTACAAAAAAAACGAAGAGTTACTTTCACCGATTAAACAGAAAGTAATGGATGCTATTCAGCAAGTTGCAAAAGATGAAAAGATGACTTTTATATTTGATAAATCCGGTGATGTTTTGCTTCTGTATGCTGAACCTGATTATGATATGACATACAAAGTTTTAGATAAACTTAAAAGAGGAAAATAATTCCTCAGGGGATTAACATGAAAAAGTTGAATTTAATTTTTGTGATTCTGTTTCTGTTTTCAGTAAGTATTTCTGCTCAACTGAAAGTTGCTTATGTTGATTCAGACACAATTATGGAGCAATATGCTGATGCGCAGGATGCTCAAAAAAAACTTGACGCACTTGTTGCTGAATGGCAGGATCAATTATCAAAATTGGATCGGGAATTCAAAGTCAAATATGATGACTATGAAAAAAGAAAACTTATAATGAGCGAACAAAAACGTGTGGATACTGAACGTGAATTAGTTAAGATGGAAGATAATATTGCAAAATTCAGGAAGGAAAAATTCGGAGCGAGCGGTGAGTTATTCAAAAAGCAGGAAGAAATAATGAAACCGATTCAGAATAAAGTTTTCAACGTGATTCAGGAAGTTGCAAAGAAAGAAGGTTATGATTTTATTTTTGACAGAAGCGGTGATGTGCTGTTTCTTTATGCGAAAGACGAGTATGATTTAACAAAGGTAATTATTGATAAGTTAAAAGAGAATCAATGAAATTGACCGTTAAAGAAATTGCTGATTTCATTGGCGGAGAAGTAATTGGAAATCAGAACTTTGAAATTTCTTCAGTTGCAAAAATTCAAGATGCAAAAGCCGGAGAATTAACGTTTCTTTATTTTTCGGCTTATGCGAAATTTTTAGAAACAACACATGCTTCCGTAGTCTTATTGAACCAGGACTTTGAGCGGCAAAGAAATGATTTGATTTATATCGTTCATCGAAATCCCAACATTGCATTCCAAAAAATTGTAAGAAAATATTTCACTCCTGAAATCAAACTTTCGGATATTGATAAAAGTGCATCGATTCATCCAAGTGCAAAAATCGGAAGTAATGTTGCAATTGGTAAAAATGTTGTGATTTCTGAAAACTGTTCTGTTGGCGATAATACAAAAATTTTTCATAACACAGTTCTGTTGGAAAATGTTGGAATTGGATCTGGTTCTGTAATCTATCCAAATGTTACTGTTCGAGAAGATTGCAAAGTCAGAAATAATGTTATCATTCATTCGGGAACGGTAATTGGCTCTGATGGATTTGGCTATTCGCCAACTGCAGAAGGAAAGTATGAAAAAATTCCGCAGATTGGAAATGTGGTTATTGAAGATGATGTTGAGATTGGTTCAAATGTTTCAATTGACCGGGCTGCGCTTGGTTCAACACTGATTAAACAAGGCACTAAGATAGATAATCTTGTTCAAATTGCTCATAATGTTGTGGTCGGTGAGAATAATGCGATTTCTGCACAAAGCGGAATTGCCGGAAGTACGACTATTGGTAATAATTGTATTTTTGCCGGTCAGGTTGGAGTTACCGGACATATTGAAATTACAAACGGAGTAATAATTGGTGCTCAGTCGGGAGTTTCAAAAGGAATAACAAAACCGGGAAAATTTTTTGGAACACCCGCAAAAGAATTGTCAGCAAGTTTGCGGCAGGAAGGTCATATAAGAAATTTAACCGAATATGCAGCAAAAATTAAGTTGCTGGAAAAAAGAATTGCACAATTAGAATCATCAATAAAATCTGATACAAAGGGAAATATTTAATGTTAGAAAAACAAAGAACTATCGAAAAGGAAGTATCAATTTCCGGAACAGGCTTGCATACAGGAACATCCAGCACAATGATATTCAGACCTGCACCTGATAATTATGGAATTAAATTTATAAGAACTGATTTAGCTGACAGTCCTGAAATTCCTGCGACTACTGATTATGTTATTGATACAAAACGAGGAACAACGATAGGAATAGGAGAAGCAAGAGTTCATACTGTTGAACACGTTTTAGCCGCAATAGTCGGGCTTCAAATAGATAATATTAAAGTTGAATTAGATGGAATTGAACCTCCCGTTGGTGACGGCAGCGCTATGCCTTATGTTGAAAAATTGGTTGAGTCTGGTTTTGTTGTACAGGATACACCAAAAGATTATTTGATTATTGACGAAACATTTATGTATCACAATGAAGAAGAACAGGTTGATATTGTTGCACTTCCACTTGATGGTTATCGGTTGACTGTAATGGTTGATTATCATAATCCTGCGTTGGGAAGTCAGCATTCTGGCTTGTTCGATTTGGAAAAAGAATTTGTAAAAGAATTTGCTCCTGCAAGAACATTTTGTTTTTTGAGTGAAGTCGAGCAGCTTGCTGATAAAGGTTTGATTAAAGGCGGAAATCTTGACAATTCTGTTGTAATTGTTGATCATTCAATTGATCAGGATGGACTGGATAAATTAGGTAAACGACTAAATCTTGACAGTCCCATTTCTATTGGAGAATCCGGTTTTCTTAATGAGAAATCTTTGAGGTTCAGAAATGAACCTGTACGTCATAAACTTCTTGATATGCTAGGAGATTTGGCTTTAATTGGTGTTCCGCTGAAAGCACAAATACTTGCTGCACGGCCGGGACACAAAGCAAACGTAGAATTTGCAAAGCAAATCAGAAAATTATATCAACAGAAAAAACTAGTAAAAAAATATCAGACAATTAAAAAAGAAGGTGTTGTATTTGATATTAACGCAATTCAAAGAATACTACCTCATCGATATCCATTTCTTATGGTTGATAAAATAACCGAGCTTGATTTCGATAAAAGAGTTGTCGGAGTAAAATCAGTAACAAACAACGAACCATTTTTTCAGGGGCATTTTCCGGGGCAGCCTGTGATGCCGGGCGTTTTAATTCTTGAAGCAATGGCTCAGTGCGGCGGAATTTTACTACTGAATTCATTTCCTGATCCAACGAAGAAGCTTGTCTATTTTATGACAATCAATAATGCAAAGTTCAGAAAACCTGTCGTTCCGGGCGATCAATTAATTCTCGAGGCAGAATTAGCTGAGCGAAAATCAAAGTATGTCTCAATTAAAGGCAAAGCATTTGTTAACGAAAAAATTGTAGCAGAAGCTGATTTTATGGCTGCAATTGTTGATCGCGATAATCAAAAATCAGAGGCAAAATAAATGAATAAAATTCATCCGAGTGCTATTGTTCATCCCGATGCAAAGCTGGGTGATGAGGTTGAAGTTGGTGCGTTTACATTTATCGAAGCAAATGTTGAAATTGGAAACGGTACAAAGATTGGTTCACACGTTGGAATTTATGATGGCGCCAGAATAGGGAATAATGTAAAAATTTATCAAGGTGCTTCCGTATCTAATTTTCCGCAGGATTTGAAATTTGCAGGGGAAGAAACTTTTTTCTATATCGGAGACAACACAACAATTCGTGAATTTGTTACTCTTCATAAAGGAACAACAGCAACGCGGGTTTCCAGAGTTGGTAGCAATTGTTTGCTGATGGCTTACTCGCATATTGCACACGATTGCCAAATCGGGAATAATTGTATTTTGGCTAATGCAGTTCAAATCGGCGGACATGTTCATATTGATGACTGGGTTATTATTGGCGGTGTTACTCCTGTTCATCAGTTTGTGAAAATCGGAATGCACGCAATGATTGGCGGCGGATTCAGAACAACAGTTGATATTCCTCCTTATGTTTTAGCTGCAGGCGAACCATTGCAATATTCAGGACTGAATGTTATCGGGCTTCGAAGAAGAGGTTTTTCAAATGAGCAGATTTATAAACTGAAAGATGCTTACTCAATTATTTTCGGCAAACGGTATAATTTTGCTGATGTATTGAAAGTGGTTGAGGAAAAATATCCTGAAGATGATTTGGTCAAAAATATTCTGAACTTTTTCAGTGATAGAACAAGAGCCGTTCTTAAAAGATGATGTGGGAATTTATAAATAGCGGAGCGAATACAGGAGCTTTCAATATGAAATTTGATATTGAACTTGCTGAAAAAGTTTCTCATGAAAAATCTTTCTTCAGGTTGTATCAGTGGCAGCCATATTGTATTTCGCTTGGTGCAAATCAGTCTTTTGATGATGTAAATTTAGAAAAAGCGAGTGCTGATGGAATTGATGTTGTAAAAAGACCAACAGGCGGGCGAGCAATTCTTCACGCCGAAGAAATAACTTATTCCTGTGCATTATCTTTGGATTCGGGGTTATCTTCTCACGATATTTATAAAAAAATTTCGCTGGCAATTGTCTCTGGTTTGAGAAAGTTCGATGAGCAGCTTGCCGATGTTGAACTTGAAACCGTTCAGCCGGATTTCGCAGGTTTATTAAAATTACCTCAGGGCAAAATTTGTTTTTCAAGCACCGCAAAAAGTGAAATTAAATTCCGAGGGAAAAAAATTGTTGGCAGTGCTCAAAGAAAAATGAAAAATTCTGTTTTGCAGCATGGCTCAATATTAATTGGCAGATTTCATCGGAATTTAGCCGAATATATTTTATCATCAGAATTTTGTAAAGACGACTTTGATGCAAAAACTATCGAGCTTGAAACAATATTAAATGAAAAAGTTGAAAAAGAAAGACTGATTAAATGCTTAATAGACGGGTTCAAAAAAGAATGGGGTATTTCACAATTCGCAAACGCTGATGCAGTTAACGAATTTTCACTTTAATCCAAAGACAAGCCGATGAAAGTCTTTTTGATATTCTTGTTTTTTCTCTCAAATCTATATTCTCAATCACAGATTGATGTAACAAAAAGCATTTCAAATACTACGATTTATGATATTATTAACGATGGTGAAAGTGTTTGGGCGGCTTCTTATGGAAACGGAATTTACAGATATTTGCTCAAGGATAAAAAGTGGATAAACTATTCAACTCAAAACAATAAACTTAGCATCGATTTTTTTTACTGCATTGCTTCGGATGGAGAAACGGTTTTTGCCGGCTCTACCGACGGATTGTTTATATTTGATAAAAAAAGAAATGTATGGACGAAAAGAAAATTTGGCAAAGGCGGGCAGCTTGGAAATTGGATTCGTGCTTTAGAATATGATAAAGATGAAAACGTGATTTGGATAGGCAGATTTATGTATCTCACGAAATATGATTTGACGTCAAAAAAATTCACAGACTACGATTTAACAGTTAATAAAGATGTAAAAACTAATACTATCAAAGTTATAAAAACCGATGGTGACAGTTTGGTTTGGTTCGGGACGGAAAACGGTTTGCATAAATACAACAAGACAAAAGGAACGCCCGAAGATAACTCAATTGTTTTTTATAATAACCGCTTGAATTATTTCAATCGGGATGGAAAATCAATTTCAGTTTCATCATTGCTCTTTGATCAAAATAATGTTTGGATTGGACTTGATGAATTCATTACGAAAGAAAATCCCAATTACAACATCGGGGGTTTGTATCTATTTGACAGGCTTAATGAGTGGGAAAGATTTGATGAAGGAAGAGGATTTAAGGGAAATGGAATTTATGATTTGGCGATTACGGGAAATAAAATCTGGGTTTCGCTCTATCAGTTTAGTTTGAATTCTCGTGAAAGCTATGGCAGAGGACTTGCAATACTTGATAAGAATAATTACAAAATAGTTCCGATAGATGACGATCGTATTCCGCAAAGTATTTTTTGCTTATATTTTGATGGAACGAATTTATGGCTTGGCACAAATCAAGGTGTAATTCAAGTTGAATTTAAAAATGATTTTGTTACAAATTTCAGAGAGAGTTTAGCAAAAAAATGATTGATTTATCTAAACAAAGATTAGCTGAATTAAAGGAAAATTTTTACGGCAAAAAAATTGCTGTCATCGGGGATATGATGCTCGATGGTTATTTTTGGGGCGATGTAAAACGGATTTCACCGGAAGCACCTGTTCCTGTTGTTGAAATTGATAATCAATTTTTCCGATTTGGCGGTGCTGCAAATGTTGTTTTGAATATTAAACAGCTTGGTGCGGTTCCCTATCCCTTTGGTGCAGTAGGTGATGATAATGAAAGTCAAATTCTTAATGATCTTTTTGCTAAAAATGAAATTCAAAACATAGCCGGAATTCTTAGAGACAAAAGCAGACCAACGACCGTAAAAATAAGGGTGATTGCTGCAAATCAGCATATTGTCAGGATTGATAAAGAATCAAAAGAATATCTGAATAAAGAAATGGAAGAAAAATTAATTCAGAGTTTTGAAAATATTTCAGATGAAATTGATGCGGTGATTTTGCAGGATTATAATAAGGGAGTTCTTTCGGAGAAGGTTATTTCAAGTGTGATTTCAATTGCAAAACAAAAAAACAAGTTAGTAACTGTTGATCCAAAGTTTAATAATTTCTTTGAATATAAGAATGTTGATGTTTTTAAGCCGAACAAAAAAGAGACTGAAGATGCTTTCGGAAAAAAGTTTAATGGTGATAATCAAATTGAATTGGCTGGCAGAGAATTAATTGAAAAGATGAATGTTAAATATGTTTTGATTACACTTGGTGAAAAAGGTTCTGCATTAATCAGCAGAGAAAAAGTTATGAGAGTGCCAACAAAAGCGAGAAAAGTTGCAGATGTTTCCGGTGCCGGCGACTCAGTGATTTCTACATTAACAGTTTCATTAGCTGCTGGAGCGGATATTATTGAGGCTGCATATCTGGCTAATTTCGCGGGCGGATTGGTATGTGAAGAAGTTGGAATTGTTCCGATACAAATTGATCAGTTGTTTAATGAAGTTGAGGAAGAGCTGAAATGACAGATTATTCTGTAAAGTTAGATGAGTTAAAAAAAATTCGGGCAAATTTTAAAAAGCAAAATAAGCTGGTTGTTTTTACAAATGGTTGTTTTGATATCCTTCACGCCGGTCATGTTGATTATTTATCAAAGGCAAAAGCACTTGGAGATATTTTAATTGTCGGAATGAATACGGATAACTCGGTAAAAAGATTAAAGGGAATCAATCGCCCGATTACTTCCGAATTGGAAAGGGCTTTTGTGATATTGCAATTAAAAGCTGTTGACTATGTCGTTTTTTTTGACGAAGATACGCCGTACAATTTAATATCAGAACTGATTCCCGATGTTTTGGTAAAAGGTGCTGATTGGAATATTGATGAAATTGTTGGCAAAGATATTGTTGAATCAAATGGCGGAAAAGTACTGAATATTAAATTTGATGTTGATCAATCAACCACTAAAATTATAAAAAGAATTTTAGAGATAAATAAATAAATTGAGTGAAGAAAATCAGGAAACAGGAAGAACAATATTTCAAAAGGCAATTAATGTTCTGATTGCTATCGCTATTGTTTTGTTTCTTATTATCACTTTTGCTTTCAGTTTTTCCCAAACTAAAACTTTTCGAACTATGCTTCGGAATGAATTTATTTCACTTGTTGAATCTTCATCAGATGCTACGCTTCAAATCGGCTCACTGGAAGGCTCATTTTTCACTTCGTTAAAATTAAGTGATGTTCTGATTAAAGCAGTTGAAAATGACACTTTGATATATGCCAAAAAATTAGAAATCCATCTAAGCCCTCTTCAGTTACTCTTAAAGAAAATTTATATAAGAAAAATTTTGTTGCAGAAAGTTGATTTCAATTTGCGTCAATATAAAAACGGAGAATGGAACATAACTTCTTTAACAGGAGAAGCAGATACAACTGAATCAAAAGAGCCGATAACTTTTCCGTTTATTATTCAAGTAAATGATTTAACTGCGGATGATTTGAATTTCAAAATGCAGGCAAATGAAAACCTTGGTTCACTGAAAAAATATACTTCAATAAATTTTCAGGATTTGCAAATCAACAAACTAAAGTTACAAGCCAAGTTGATTGCCGATCTTGTAGAAAAACCCGATGTTCAGCTTATTATTACAAATCTGTCTCTCGATCCCAATTTTCAATTTTTTAATCTGAAAAATTTAGCAGGCGCATTTCAGATTACTGATAAACTTACACAAGTTACAAGTTTGGAATTAACCTCTGATTCAAGTCATATTTTTTTGAATGCAAAATTTGAAGGAAAAAATTTTCTTGATCCTACTGATAAGAAAGATATTTTTAATTTACCAATTGCCTTTGAAATAAAAGCAGAGCCATTAGCTTTTACTGATGTTTCAACTTTTGTAAAAAGTGCGAATATTTTGAAAGGACATCTGGATTTTGATTTTTCTGCAAAGGGAACGTTAAACAATCTGACTATAAATAAATTGGAACTTAATTATCTAAATACTGATTTGAAATTAAAAGGCGATTTAGAGAATTTATCCAATCCGAATTTTTTTAAAGCAAACTTGGAACTTCAAAGCACCAAAACAAATTATAATGATTTCCTCGTACTTCTTCCTTCACTTGAACTGACGAAGTATGAGAATATTTATTTGAAAAATTATAAACTTAATTTTGATGGAGCCCCGCTGGATTTTAAAGCTTTGTTTGAAGGACAGTTCAACGAGTCTAATTTGAAATTTGAAGGTGATTTAAATTTTTCATCAAATGTTCCAGAATACGATATTAATTTATCCACAAACAATCTTGACCTTTTTCCTTTTGCTAAGATACATACGAATCTAAATACAAAAGCTGCTTTTAAGGGAAAAGGTTTTAAGCCGGATAATATGAATAATATTTATGAACTTTCGCTACATAACAGTAATATTGATAGGTTCGATATTGATTCATTGGAAATTGCCGGGAAAGCATCTGAAAAAATTATTAATGTTTCCTTTTTCTCTGTTATTAATTATGCGCGATTTATTTTGGAAGGCAAATTGGATTTTAATTCTCCAAAAGAACCGGCTTTCAGTTTGGGTGCAAAAGTAAATAACCTGAATGTTGCGTCATTTATACAGGATCAGCAATATTCATCAGCACTCAATTTTGGATTTGTCGCAAATGGAAAAAATTTTAATATCGATAGTTTAATTGGGAATATAGCACTTCAGTTTAGAGAATCTGAATTGAACACTAATATTTTTGAAGGGTACAAAATTTCCTTGAATCTGGATAGGAACGAAGATTTCAGGCAGATTAGTTTGACCTCTGATTATTTTGATTTTAATATTAAAGGAAATTTTTTGCTGAGTGATGCAATTAGTCTTTTGACTTACCAATCCAAGCAAATATCCAAAATCATTCGTGAAAAAATTGCTGAGCTTAATCCTTTGCAATTGAGCACAACGGAATTATTGGCTGATACTACAATTGAAAAATCTACCGTTTACAAAAAGAAGATAGAATTTGAATTCGGTTACGAGGTTAAAAATCTTGATTTACTTTCATCTCTTCTTAATCAAGATAAAATCGGTATATCGGCTGAAGGAAGCGGTTCTGTAAGCAATGATTCAACTAATTTTTCAATCAATTCTGAAATCAATCTTGACCACTTTTTTTTATCAACCGATTCAAGCACTGTTTATGTTTCTGATTTGAATACAAATTTGAATTTTAGCCGTGATAACAGGGTAAATACTTTTGATAAACTATTCGGGGCATTATCTATATCTTCACAACGAATATCGGCTGGGACAAATTTAAATAATCTTACAGCCGATTTGATCTTTAATCAAAGCAAATTTTTCTATAATATTTCGGCGGATATTGATACGTTTGCGTTTGGACAGATTGAAGGCGATGTTGCTATAAAACCTAACGAGCGAATTATTACCATAAAAGATTTACTTGTGAATTATAAGGAACTAGATTGGCAGCTGAAAAATCCTTTAACAGTTGTTGTTTATGATGATAGCTTGAGTATAAATAATTTTATTATGAAAAATGATAACACTGAAATATCTATTTCAGGATTGCTTTATTCCAATAAACCGATGAACTTTCAAGTCGAGGCAAAGAAAATTCCTTTTTCAATGCTGACTTACTTGATTACAGAAAAAAGAGATGATGCTTTAAACGGTTCCGGATTTCTTCAGGCAAATATCACAGGTACCTTAGAAAAGCCGATTTTTAATGTTAATGCTTCGATGAATGATGTTAATCTTGAAGGCTACAAATTTGGGAATCTGATGCTTTATTCAAATTATTCTGATAATAATTTTCAAATTGATTTTAGATTCCTTGACACGACTTATAATTTCAATAAACCATACCTTTCTATTTTAGGAAATATTCCAATTCATTTAGGGACAGGAGAATCGGATATTGATACTTCAAAGAAAATGGAAATAAGCATGATTTCTGACGGATTTAATCTTGCTGCGCTCGGCGAATTAATTCCAACAATTAAAAATCAAAAAGGAAATATGGTTTCAAATGTTAAACTGTACGGAACTTTTGATAAAATAAAATATGCGGGTAAAATCGAATTTGATAAATGTTCTTTCACTTCAAAGTTGAATAATCTTGACTATAATTTTCAAGGAAAAATCAAGTTGAATCGATCAAATATTTTGCTTGATAGTCTGCTAATCGCAAATAGATCTACAGCTCAAAAAGGAAAAGTGAGCGGAAACGGATATGTAAACTTATCAGGATTCAAAATTGAGAATATATTGATAAAATTGAATGGAGATTTGGCAGTATATAGCGATAAATCACAGTCAGTAAGTCCGCAATTCTATGGCGATTTATTTGTAAAAACAGATGGCAATTTAATTTACAGTTACGAAAAAGAAAACAGTAAGTTCTCGGGGAAAATTATTCTTGTCAATACTGATATGACGCTGAATTTTACTTCCGGCGGATATAATTCGTCCGATGCAAATTTAATTTATGAAATAGTAGAAGATTCATCAAAGAAAAATTTGCAGGATGAAAAGTATCGGAAAATAATTTCGGAACGAGAAATTAAATCACGCGAAAACCTAAGGAAGGGAATTAGCAATTTTGATATTAGTGTTGCAATCCAGATCCAGAATACTGCCACTTTGAAAATTATTCTTTCACCGGCATTTAATCAGAAATTGACAGTAATTGCCGAGGGAGGATTAAATTATGAATCGAGAAATAATATACCGAAGGCGCAGGGTGAATTTATTTTGCTTAACGGTTCAAAAATGGATTTCTTCAAAACGCTTGATGCAACGGGTTCAATCCGTTTTGAAAATTATCTCACCGATCCGTTTATGGATATTACAGCTACATATAATGCAGATTATATTGACCCGAAAGTGGAAAGTGCAACGCCGGAACCGGTTGCTGTTAAAATAAGAATTAAAAGCTCATTCAGTGAACTCGGCGGAAATCTTGCAACAAATAAAGATAATATTCAGATATTCCGGGGACAGAGGAATATTTCCAATAATACTCCTGATCAAAGGTACAGTGCCATTGATGCAATCTCATTCATTATTATTGGAAAATTCCCTGAAGATTTCACTTTGGGTGATCGGCAAACATTAAGTTCGAGTGTTACAAGTAATGCCGTCAATTCCTTTCTCGGACAAGCATTAACGGCTTTGGTGAATTCAAAAGTCGGTGATGTTATAAATGATATCCAGCTGAGTAATGCTGGTCAGAATACACGGTTTAACGTTTCCGGCAAGATTGAAAATTTTAGATACACTATTGGTGGTACTCAGGAAATTTTTCAAAACCTGACAAAATCTAATATAAGAGTTGAATATTTATTCAACCGAAACTTTCTCATCCGGCTTGAACGAAAAGAGCCTATCGTTCAAACTTCCGGACTTGAGGAAAAAATCAATGAATTTGGCTTAAAATATATTTTTGTATTCTAATGAAAAATAAAATTAAATCTTTTTTTGACGCAAACCCGATGATATCTTTGAAATCAAAAGATGTGTATAAAAATTTGGGATTAAGTTCACTTGAAGAGTATTCAATATTGAAGCAGGAATTGCACTTGCTTGTTCAAAAGGAATATTTAATAAAAATTGGGAAAAGGTACACGTTGAATAAGCGAGAGAAGAAAATTGTAAATGGAGTTTTTCAAATAGCCAGACAGAGAAATTATGGATTTGTAATTCCTCAAAACTCCAAACTTGATGATATTTTCATTCCCGAAAGGGCTTTCTACACCGCATTAAACGGGGATTTGGTCGAAGTTGAACTGGTACAATCAAAGCGAGGAAAAAGTATTGAAGGAAAAATTGTAAATGTTCTGAAACGACATAACAGGCAAATTCCAGCAAAGCTGCAAGTTAAACCAAACTCGTGTTTTGCCGTTGCTGAAAATCATGCGATTCATGTTGATTTTGAAATAGATATAAATGATTGTAAAGATTTAAAATCAGGCGATAAAGTTATAATTGGAAATATAACCTGGAATGAAAATGAGTTGAATCCAAAAGCGGAGATACTGGAAGTCCTTTCGGGTAAAACTAATTATCAAACTCAAATTTCCTTGATCGCAAATGAGTTTAATTTCAGAACAAATTTTCCAAATGAAGTTTTGAAAGAAATCGAAAATATCACAGAAGAAATTCCGATGGGCGAAATTAAAAAGCGATTTGATTTTCGCAGCAAAAATATTTTTACGATTGATCCCGATGATGCAAAGGATTTTGATGATGCGGTTTCGATTGAAAAACTTCCGAATGGAAATTATGAACTTGGAATTCACATTGCTGATGTAAGTCATTTTATCCCTAAAAAATCCGCACTTTATTCTGAAGCCCTTCAACGCGCAACAAGTGTTTACATGGTCGGAAGTGTAATTCCAATGTTGCCGGAAAAATTATCCAATCAAGTTTGTTCGCTTGTGCCATATAAAGACCGCCTTACTTTTTCTGTGATTGCTGAAATTGATGATTCAGCAAAAGTTCATAAATATAAAATCGGAAAGAGTATAATTAATAGTAAGCGAAGATTTACGTATGATGAAGTGCAAGAAATTCTTGATACAAATCAGGGGGATTTCGTTTCCGAAATTAGTTTGCTGAACAAAATTGCAAATGAACTTCGCAGTAAAAGAATTTCCACAGGGAGTATAAATTTTATTTCTTCTGAGGTTAAATTTATCCTTGACGAAAAAGGAGTTCCGTCAGATATCAAATTGAAAATAGCTAAAGAAAGCCATTCGTTGATTGAAGAATTAATGCTTCTTGCAAACAGACTTGTTGCAACACACATCAATAAAGGAAGTAATAAAGGAAAGACCAACTTTATTTATCGGGTTCACGATTTGCCAGATGGTGAAAAGATAAAAGAATTTGAGAGATTCGTGAAATCACTCGGCTACAATTTTAATTCTGCAGCTAAAAACAAATCGAAAGAATTACAAGACCTGCTTGAAAAGGTAAAAGGAAATCCGGAGGAGTCTGTTGTCAATGAAGTTGCTATACGGACAATGGCAAAAGCTGTTTATTCTACTGAAAATATTGGTCATTATGGATTAGGCTTTAAATATTATACCCATTTCACTTCACCAATCCGAAGATTTCCCGATTTAATCGTTCACAAGTTGATTTATAATTACCTTGAAAATAAAAACAAAGAGAATTATAATTTGAATGAGCTTATTGAAATTTCTGAGCAGTCATCGGCTCAGGAAAGAAATGCAGTCAGTGCTGAAAGACTTTCAATCAAGCTGAAACAAATTGAGTATATGAAAAATAAAACAGGGGAGATTTTTGAGGGAATTATTTCCGGAGTCACGCATTTTGGAATTTTTGTTGAATTGGAAGCGAACTTAACAGAGGGGTTGATACGTTTTAAAGATATGGACGATGATTATTATATTCTTGATGAACAAAATTATTTGATTTATGGAAGAAGCAGTAAAAAGAAGTTTCGACTTGGTGATAAGGTAAATGTCAGAATTGTTCGGGTTGATGAAGAGAAAAGAGAAATTGATATGATGTTAGTTTTTTAAAGTTTAAGGAAGAAAAATCATGAAAAAATATTTAATAATATTTTCTGTCATAAGTATAAATCTGTTTGCCCAGTTTGGACAAAACAGAGTTCAGTATAAAGAACTGGACTGGCAATATATTCAAACAAAGCATTTTGATATTTTTTATAGCGAAGGCGGAGAAAAGGCAGCAGAGTTCGCGGCGAAAGCTGCTGAAGATGCTTTGGAAAATATTCAAAGACATTTGAACTATCAAATCAATAATAGAATTGCACTTATAACTTACAATTCGCACAATGATTTCACCGAAACAAATACAACCGATTCATATTTGGGCGAAGGAATCGGTGGATTTACAGAACCATTCAAAAATCGGGTTGTTTTTCCCTTCGAAGGTTCGTATAATAAATACGAACATGTAATTCATCACGAACTTGTTCATGCCGTCATGAGAGATATGCTTTACGGGGGTACGGTTCAGAATATAATTTCCAAAGGAATTACACTTCAGCTTCCGATTTGGGTTCATGAAGGCTTCGCAGAATTTTTGTCATCGGGCTGGGAAACAAACTCTGATCAGTTTATCAGGAATGCAATTATAAATGAATTTCTTCCTGAAATTAATCAACTTGACGGATATTTTGCTTATCGAGGTGGTCAATCGGTTTTGCGTTATATTGCAAAAAAATATGGCGTCGAAAAAATTGCAGAAATATTATCCAAAATTAAAAGTGCAAACAGTTATGAAGACGGACTGAAGAATGCTATTGGTTTATCAACCGAAGAATTAAGTGAGAGATGGAAAAAGGATTTGAAGATTGAATACTGGCCTGATATTGCTAATCGAAAGGAGCCCGATGATTTCGCGCTTCGTTTAACAAATAATAAAAAAACAAACGGCTTTTATAATACCAGTCCCGCAATCTCACCAAATGGTGATAAAATTGCGTTCATCTCCGATCGTGATATTTTCCTCGATGTTTATATAATGGACATGAAAGACAATGAAAAAGTTAAAAGAATTGTAAAAAGCGGAATGACAAATGAATTTGAAGAACTTAATGTGTTATTCCCTACTCTTACATGGTCACCTGATAATAAACATATCGCTCTTTCACTAAAAAGCGGCGGCTATGATGTTATTACAATTATAAATTCTGAAACGGAAGAATCGGAAGAACTTTCTTTTAAACTCAATGGAATCGAATCGGTAAGCTGGTCACCTGATGGAGTATACCTTGCATTTACCGGAGCAAATTCTCAACAGTCGGATATTTATATTTATAATTTTGCGACAAAGGAATTAACTAATTTGACAGATGATTTATTCACTGATTCCGATCCTACATGGTCAACTAATTCCAAGACATTATTCTTTTCTTCTGACAGAAAAAATTTTCTTAGCAAAAATGATATTCCCGATGATTTTTTAATGTCATATCACAATTATAATCAGCTCGATCTCTATTCAATCGGACTTGATGAAAAAAGAATTGAACGACTTACTGATTGGGAATTCAGTGATGAAAAATATGCTTTGACTTCGGGAAATGACAATGAGATTATTTTTGTCTCAGATAAAAACGGAATCGGAAACCTTTATAAAATGTCTTTGATCAAATCCGATGATACTTTACAAACAGCTGTACCGATTACAAATTCACTTAATGAAATCAGCCAGCCTTCAATAAGCAAAGATAAAAAGAAACTTGTATTTACTTCATTATTTAAATTGGGATATAATATTTTTCTTATCAATAATCCTTTCGATTTACAACCGGAGACCGAGCAAATCGATTCGACTCCATATATGAAAGAGTTTGTTGAAAAAAAAGGAGAGAATTTTATTCTCAGCGTTTCAGCAGATACAACAAGTAAAGAATCAGCAAAAGAATTAACTGAAAATAATAAATCAACTGAAAACAGTTTTATCTTCACAGGTGAGTACATAAAGGATGAAAATAAAGATACAAATATTGTTCGCTCAAAAAGAATAATCTTTGGCAGTGAGTCATTAAACATCAATAAAAATGATACTCTCGTTGCTATTTCAGATGAGTTTGAGGATAAAGTTGATGAAGACGGTAACTTTGTTATAAATAAATATAAAGTGAATTTTTCACCGGATTTAATTTATGCTAATGCCGGTTATAGCACATTGTATGGACTTTTGGGAACGACAGTTCTATCTTTCAGTGATATGCTTGGAAATCATCGGCTTGTCGGTGTTACAAGTCTGCAAATTGATTTGAAGAACAGTGATTATGGATTGGCTTATTATTATTTGGGTAAAAGAATTAATTTTGGTGTGGAAGGATTTCACACTGCACGTTTTGTTTATTTATCACGTGGCTTCGGAAGCGATTTATTCAGATTTAGAAATTATGGTTTTGTGCTTTCGGCAAGTTATCCTTTGAGCCGATTTTACAGACTTGATGCAGGATTAAGTTATCTCAGTGTTTCATCAGAAAATTTGGATAATTATTTAGAACCGTTCCGAAGTTCGCATTTTGTGATTCCCACAATGAGTTTTATTCATGATAATACTTTCTGGGGTTACTATTCACCGATTCAAGGTGTGAGATATAATTTAACTTTTTTTGGTAATCCGGGAATTTCAAATCGCAAACAATCATTCTTCAGTACAACATGGGATTATAGAAATTATTTCAGATTTTGGTACGATAACTCTTTTGTGTTCAGATTCTCAGGCGGAATTTCGACAGGTGCAAATCCGCAAAGATTTTTTATCGGTGGAACAGAAAACTGGATTAACAGAACATTTGCTACCGGTGAAATTCCATTGAATGAACCTTCGGATTTCGCATTTCTTACTCCGGCATTACCAATGCGTGGTTATAGATATGCCGAACAATTGGGTACAAAATATTCATTGATGAATATCGAATTGCGAATGCCGATAATCAGATATTTGTTAACCGGTGCTTTGCCGATTCTTTTTCAAAATATTTTGGGAGCTGCATTTATTGATGCCGGTTCAGCATGGGATGTAAATAAAAAACTTCAGCTTTTTGCTAAAGATGAAAAAGGGAACAGAATCACGAAGGATTTATTGATTGGAACCGGTTTTGGATTAAGAAGTTATTTGCTTTTCTTTCTTGTACGCTTTGATGTTGCCTGGGCGTATGATGTGAAATCTTTTTCAAAGCCAAAATATTATTTTTCCATCGGTACAGATTTTTAATTCTTATTGTCAGTCTTCGACAAGCCAGACTGCTATAAGGCAAGCGCAGACTGACAATTTTTTACTTTTTGGCCGGCTCCAAATCACATTTTTAAAGCTGATTCAATTTTATTCAAACCATCTTCAATTTGCGCAACTGATGTAGTTGAATAAGAAAATCTTAGATTGTTTTCAAAAAACTTTCCAAAGCAAGAGCCATAAACAGTTGCAACGCCTGCATCAATAAGTTTATTAAAAATAAAGGTTTTCCTTTCTTGATCATTAATATTGCTTGGAACAAATTCTGAAAAGTCAGGAAAAATATAAAAAGCTCCTTCGGGTTTTGACGGAAGTTTTATGCCAGGTATATTTTTCAATCCTTCATAAAGTGTATCTCTTCTTACAATATATTCTTTCATAAAATTTTCAATTGCTTCATTTTCTTTTCCGGAATTTGTTAATGCTTCAGCTCCGGCAAATTGAGTGTATGTCGGGATGCCTGCAGTTTGCGTATAATCTCCGAGTTTCAACAAATTTATGAGTTTTGCATTTCGGCTCACTGCATATCCGAGTCGCCAGCCTGTCATTGCATAAGTTTTTGAAAAAGTATAAACTGAAATGACATTTTCATAATCAAGTTGCATTGCGCTGAAATGCTTTTTCCCATCAAAGGTAATGTGCTCATATGCTTCATCAGAAAGAATATAAGTGTTATTCTTCTTACATATTTCAGCAATTTTTTCGATTTCTTCTTTGCTGAAAATTTTTCCGGTAGGATTATGCGGAGTGTTTAAATATAAAAACGCAGCACCTTTAATTTCCTTCTCAAGCATTTCATAGTTCACACTGAAATCTTCTTCAAGCGGAATCTGATGAAAGTCTGTGTTGGCATAAGGAATAAAATTTTCTAATACACAGCTCCAAACAGGAGCAAAACCAAGCGCCTTTTTTCCTTCGAATAACTTGAAAACCAACTGTAATCCTTCTTGTCCGCCATGTGTAACAACAATGTTTTCCGGTTTAATATTTTCAATCCCGTTAAAAATTTTTAACTTTTGAATAATTGCATTCTTTAATTTTGGATGACCGCCGGAAATTGGGTATTTAGTTAATCCCTGATTTAGTCCTTTAATCATTTCATCTATAATATATTGTGGAGTAGGAAAGCCTATTTCTCCTCGTTGAAAAAGAATAAACGGTTTTCCTGTTTCCTGTGACCTTTTATTTACAGCCTCACTTATTGAAACAATAGGTGAGAGACTTATTTTTTGCATGTTTTTATTGAACATGTTACACTCCTGATAATTGTTGTTTTTAGTTTTCGGGGAATATGTATGAATCAGAAACTTTGAAGATTAACTCTGCAAAGGTAAAAATTTTCCCGATAAAAAAAAGAATTAAGAAACAAAGTGAATGTTTATTGCTTAAAATAATTTTTTATTGAAAATAATTAAAAAACTTCTTGACATTTTAATATGAAATGCATTATTTTGGCAGTGAGTGGGGAAAAATGTTTAATAATTCAAAATAATGGTGAAGAATGTTCTTAGGAAGTTTCAAATATTCTTTAGATTCAAAATTTAGAGTCAGCATTCCGGCGACAATGCGAAAGTTTTTAAAACCGGAGGCAAACGATACCTTTGTAATGACACGAGGCACCACAAAGTGTATAGTTGTTTATCCGATGGATCATTGGAAAGAATTAGTGGCGAGCAAGCTAAATAAGCTTAATGCATTTGATCCACAGGATGCAAAATTTCTTAGAATGTTTTTGCAAGAGGCTGCTGAGGACAAGCTTGATTCACAATCGCGATTATCAATTCCTAAAAGTCTGGTTGAATTTGCCGATATCAAAAAAGAAATTTTAATTCTCGGCGTTAATCAATTCATCGAATTTTGGAATCCTGAAAATTATGATACTTACCTAAAGGAAAACAGTCAACCCTACGACGAAATAGCAAAAGAAGTTATGAAAATTTGAGCGAAGAACTGATTCACAAACCCGTTCTTCTGAAAGAAGTTGTAGAAAATATTGTTACAAATCTTTCGGGAAATTATTTTGAAGGGACATCCGGTTTCGGGGGACATTCAAAAGCGATTCTCGATAAATTAAATTCTGATGCTGTTTTTATTGGTGTTGATAAAGATGCCTCGGCTTTCAGTCATTTGAAAAATAAATTTAAAGATGACAGCCGGGTCAAACTTTACAACACGAGTTTTATAAAAATAAAAACTATTTGCAAACTTGAATCAATAAACAAACTGGATGGAATTTTGCTCGATTTAGGAGTTTCGTCATTTCAATTGGATAATGCAGAAGCGGGTTTTACTTATAAAAGTGATTGTCCGCTCGATATGAGAATGGATAAAACTCAAGATTTGAAAGCTGCTGATATCATTAATTCTTATGACGAAAAAGAACTTGCGAATATTTTCTTTAAGTATGGTGAGGAAAGAAACAGCCGAAGAATCGCAAGTGAAATTATCAGATCAAGACAGTTGAATAAAATCAGTACAACATCTCAGTTGAAAGAAATTATTTCTAAAGTTATCGGTGAAAGGTTTCTTAATAAAAGTTTATCAAGAATTTTTCAAGCATTAAGAATTGTCGTAAATAATGAATTGGATGAACTCTCAGTATTTATTGACCGCGCTGTTGAGATCTTAAATCCTGGTGGCAGGATTGCAGTAATTTCATTTCATTCACTTGAAGATAGAATTGTTAAAGATAAATTCAAATATGAATCTTTGTCATGCGTTTGTCCGCCGAGAATTCCAATTTGCGTTTGCGGTAAGAAACAAACATTGAATATTCTTACAAAGAAGCCAATTGTTCCCGATGCTTCTGAAATAGAAATGAATCCGAGATCAAGAAGTTCAAAACTCAGAGTTGCGGAGAAATTATGAGCAGCGAACCAAAGACATTTATCCCGACACTGATTTACATATTCATTATTGTTATTTCTTCGCTGTTTGTTTACGTCTTCACTAAATCTGAAGTAAGAAAAATGCTTCGGAATAAAGATTTGATGCAAGAAAGGTTGAATGAAAAGATAAATTTAGTTGAAGCAAGTTTGGTTGAAAAACAGCAACTCAGCGCAGAAAATAGAATTGTGGAATTATCACAACTGAATCTTTCAATGATCAAAAATCCGAATCAGCCAAAAGTAATAAATATTGATAAACATAAATTTTTAGAAATTCAGGAATTAATTAAGCTTAAATATGAATAGCCTGCGTGTAGCATTTGTAATTATCAGTGTGTTTCTTTTTATGGTTGCATTGACCACAAGATTGGTTTTTATTCAGATCAAGCAGCACAAGTACTATTCTGAAGTTGCAAAAAAGCAACAAAATAAATCCGTAATGATTTTGGCTGAGCGTGGGACAATAAAAGATAGAAATTCACAGGTTTTAGCTTATACGAGAAATGATGTGGATATTATAATAGACAAGCGGATGCTTACTAATAAATCGGAAAAAGAAAAAAAACTTTTTGCCAAAATCGCAGAAAATTTTGGTTCAAATGATTCGCATTATAGGAGTTTAATAAACGAAGGAAAGGCTAATGTTTTATTAGAAGAAAAAATCCCGCGAGTAAAAACTCTTAATCTGGAAAATATTGGAGTCAGTGCGTTAAAAATTGAAGATAATCATACAAGAGTTTATCCTTATCAAAAACTGGCATCGCATATTATCGGATATGTAAACAGTAAAAATTTCGGTATCAGCGGTATTGAAAAAAAGTTTGATGAGGACTTAGTTGGTGTCAACGGAATCAAATATATTGAAAATGATGTTATCGGGCGAATGGTTACTGTTAAAGATAATTTATCACGAAACCCAATACAGGGAAAATCAATTGTTCTTACTATCGATATTAAATACCAAAATATTTTGGAAGACTATCTTGGTAAAGGATTGGCTGAGTATGAAGCCAAAGAGGCTGTTGGAATTATAATGAATCCAAAGAATGGAGAAATTCTTGCTCTTGCAAATTATCCCGACTACGAACCGGCTAAATATAATCTGGCGGACGACAATTCGCGACGAAACAGAGCGGTAACTGACAGCTATGAACCTGGTTCAACAATGAAACCGATTGTTATGTCCGCACTTCTTGACAATAACTTAGTTAAAGAAAACGATGCGGTTTTTGTGGAAAATGGAGTTTACAATTACAAGAATGTAAAAATTCGTGATACACACAAATACAATATTTTAACTGCAAAACAAGTTATCGAACATTCCAGCAATATTGGGATGGCTAAATTATCAGAAAGAATTGACAAAGAAAATTTTTATAAAACTTTGCGTGATTTTGGTTTTGGGAATTTTACCGGGATCAGTTTTGACGGCGAAGTTAACGGAAGACTTAAAAAGCCTTCGCAATTCACAAAAACCACAAAAGCTTTCATGTCATTCGGTTATGAAATGACAGTAACACCAATTCAACTCATTACGGCTTACGCTGCGTTGGTTAATGGCGGTGATTTATTTAAGCCGATGGTAGTGAAACGAATTGAAGATCAAAACGGAAACCCGGTTAAAGAATTTGAGCCTTCAAAAATCAGAAAAGTGATTTCAGAAAAAGCATCAAAAAAAATCAAAGAGTTTATGATTGATGCTGTTGAAAATGGCACAGCAAAAAATGCAAAACTAAGTACTGTAAAAGCAGGCGGAAAGACGGGAACATCACAGAAACTGATTGATGGTGGTTATTCTACAGAAGAATATAACACTTCTTTTATCGGATTTTTTCCAGCAGACAATCCTCGGTTTTTATGTCTGATAATTTACGGTTCGCCACAGAAAGCAAAATATGGCGGACTAGTAGCCGCTCCGGTTTTTAAGGAAATTGCAGAAAGAATTATTGAAATCGAACCGGAAACTATTGTACCTAAAGTTAAAACTACAAATCAAAATAAGTTAGTTGAAAATATATTTTCTGACATAGTGGACGGGGAAAAATCAAAAACAGAAAATTATTCAAATGTCCAAGAGACGAAAAGTACATTTAATAAAAAAAACAATTTTAAAAGAAATTCAGCAATGCCAAATGTGAAAAATCTTTCAATGCGAACTGCAGTTGTGAAATTAAAGGAATATAATTTGAGCATTAAAGTCATTGGCAATGGGAGAGTAATTTCGCAAAGCATCGAAGAAGGGAAAAAAATTAAAGCTGGTGATAGTTGCGTGCTTTATTGCAAACAGGAATATCAATTAAAAGAGTTGAATCTTAATTAATATGAAACTTACAGAGTTGTTAAATAATTCGAAGGTCATTCAGGTAGTAGGAAACGCAGAGCTACGTGATGTTAAGGGAATTTCGAATAGCTCGATTGATCTTCAGGAAGACTGGATATTTGTTGCAGTCAAAGGGGCCAAGATTGACGGGCACAATTTTGTTTTAGATGCAATTAACAAAAACGTATCTGCAGTTATTGTTGAAGATAACAAGATTCCGGATGAATTATTCCTTCAGGCAAATTGTGTGAAAATTCTTGTTGAAGATTCAAGAAAATCATTGGCAGAATTGTCAAAAGTGATTTTCAATAATCCATCAAAGGAGATGGATCTCGTTGGAATAACGGGAACAAAAGGGAAAACCACCACTGCATATTTGATCAAAAATATTCTGGATTCGCTTGGTGAAAATTGCGGCATGATTGGAACGATTGCTAATTATATTGGCAAAACCGAATATCCGTCGAAGCTAACAACGCCTGAGTCACATACTATAAATTTCCTTTTGCGAAAAATGGTTGAAGACAAATGCTCGGCTTGCTCTATAGAAATATCTTCGCACTCACTTGAATTGCATCGAGTTAGTGGTCTTGATTTTAAATTCGCTGTGTTTACAAATATCACTTCGGATCATTTTGATTTCCACAAAAATTTTCAATCATACCTGAAGGCAAAGAAAAAGTTATTTGATTCGCTTTCGGCTGATTCGAAAATCATTTTTAATATTGATGATCCAAATTACGCTGAATTAATTAAAGATTCTTCTGCATCAAGATATTCATATGGCACTAATCCCATTGCTGATTTTCAGATTAGTAATATTCAATATGATTTGAATGGAACATCCTTTATCCTCACTCATAAAGATTTTACCGAGTCGTTTTCACTTCCGTTAATTGGAAAATTTAATGCTTATAATGCGGCAGCTGCCATTGCTGTAGCTTATCTGATGAACAAAAAATTATCTGACATTGTGAGTGCACTGAAGAATTCGAAACAGATCCCGGGGCGATTTGAAGTGATTACGAGCAAAGATAAAAAAGTAATTGTAGATTATTCACACACTACCGACAGCTTAAAACAGGCACTTGAATCAGTCCATCATTTAATAAAAAATGAAAAAGTTTATACTGTTTTTGGGTGCGGTGGTAATCGTGATAAACTGAAACGACCTGAAATGGGAAAGGTTGCAACTGAATTAAGTGATTTTGCGTATGTAACTTCTGATAATCCGCGGGATGAAATTCCGTCTGATATTATTAATGATATTATCGCAGGAATTGAAAAACATAATTATGAGATAGTTGAAAAAAGAGAAGAAGCAATCAAGAAAGCAATACTTAATTCTGAAAAAAATGCAGTGATTCTGATAGCCGGAAAGGGGCATGAGAATTATCAGGAAATCAGGGGTGTGAGAAAATATTTTTCTGATAAAGATACAGCGATTAAATATCTGGAGTTTTGCTGATGATAAAAATTACACTAAATGATTTGTTTGATTTGCAAACTTCAGTGATTTATAATCCGGATGAATATAAACAGGTTACATCTGTTGTTATTGATTCAAGGAAAGTTAACCCGAACTCACTTTTTGTTGCCGTTACAGGGGAGAAATTTGACGGGCATGATTTTGCAATCTCTACATTGAAGAACGGTGCTTCGTCAATAATGATTAATAAAAGTCAGTTATCAAAATTTTCGAAAGTTAAAAACACAATTATTGCAGTTGATGATACAGTGAAAGCTTTTGGTGAACTTGCAAATGCCTGGAGAAAGAAATTGAATGCAAAAGTAATTTCGATCACCGGCAGCAATGGCAAAACAACAACAAAAGAAATTCTTTATACGATTCTTAGTGAAAAATATAATGTAGTAAGAACGATTTCAAACAACAATAATCATATTGGAGTGCCGCTGACGATTTATTCGGCAAATGGTAGAACAGAATATTTAATTCTCGAGCATGGCACAAATCACTTTAATGAAATTGCTTACACAGCAGGAATAGCCTCGCCGGATTACGGTTTAATAACCAATATTGGAAACTCTCATCTGGAATATTTGAAAAACAAGTCCGGTGTGTTTAATGAAAAGAAAGTGTTGATTGACAAAGTTTTTTTGAATAAAGGAATTGTTTTTATCAACAGCGATGATAAGTTTCTTAAAAATTATTTGCCCGATTATAAAAAACGAATAACATTCGGCTTCAACCCCAAGGCAGAAATTGAAGGTAAAATATCTGGGTATTCAAATATTGGCAGACCATTTATACAAATTAAATATGGTAAAAAAAATTTCGAATTTCAATCGCCGCTTTATGGAATTTCAAATGCAAAAAATATTCTGGCAGCAATTTCCCTTTGCCTGAAACTCGGTTTGAATGAGAAACAAATATTTAGTGGAATAAAGAAAATTAAAGCGGTAAAAGGAAGACTTCAAGTCGAAGAGTATTCAAAATTGATTTTAATTAATGACACATATAATGCAAACCCTGAATCGATGAAAGCTGCGATCGATGTTTTAAAAAGAATCAAAGTTTATAAAAATAAATATTTGGTTCTTGGCGATATGTTTGAACTTGGCAGGATGGCTATTGAATATCATAAAGAATTAGCTAAGCTTGTTTCGATTGTTAAACCAGCGAAAGTTTTTCTTATCGGCAGTCATATGAAGTATTTGGCATCAGAATTAGACAATAAAAAAGTTGATTGCAAATATTTTGCAAACAGGAATATGCTAATCAAATTGTTGAACAAATTTGATTTCAGTGAATCGATTGTATTAATAAAAGGCTCAAGGGGAATGAAGATGGAAGAAATGGTTGAAGCAATAAAAATGGGAATGAAATAATGTTTTATTATTTATTTAATTACATAAATAAAAACTTTAATCCTCCGGGATTTGACATTTTCAGATTTTTATCATTCAGATCAATTTTATCATCTGTTACGGCTCTGTTTATTTCGTTTTACTTTGGTCCGAAAATCATCAGGCTTTTGCAAAAAAATCAAATCGGAGAAAACGTAAAAATCGAAGGACCAAAATCACATGCTGAAAAAGCCGGCACGCCAACAATGGGCGGAATTATTATTATCATTTCTGTTTTCGTTCCAACACTTTTATGGTCGGATTTATTAAGTGTTTATATTATTCTCGTTTCATTCGGAACTCTATTCCTTTTTGGGATTGGCTTTCTTGATGATTACTTAAAAGTTATAAAAAAACTTCCCAAAGGATTGATAGCACGATACAAACTCCTTGGGCAAGTATTTGTCGGATTAGTAGTTGGATTGGTAATTTATTATTTGCCCGAGTTTTCTCAATATAATACTCAAACCACTCTCCCTTTTTTCAAAAACCTAAATTTTGATTTTGGGTATCTCTATGTGCCTGTAGTTATTTTCATAATTACTGCAACATCAAACGCTGTTAATTTGACAGATGGTTTGGATGGATTAGCAATGGGAACATTGATTTTTGTTATGCTTGCATTAGCCGTAATGAGTTACGTTTCCGGAAACGTTATTTACTCAGATTATTTAAATATTGTTTATCTAAAAGGTTCAGGTGAATTAACTGTTTTCATTGCTGCAATAGTCGGGGCAGGTCTTGGATTTCTTTGGTTTAATTTTTATCCCGCACAAGTTTTTATGGGTGATACAGGTTCATTGGCGCTTGGTGGAGCTTTGGGAATTATATCCATACTCATCAAGAAAGAACTTTTGCTGCCAATTCTTGGTGGAATTTATTTTATGGAAACAACTTCAGTAATTATTCAGAGATTGTATTTCAAATACACGAAGAGAAAATATGGCGAAGGGAAACGCGTCTTTTTGATGTCACCTGTTCATCATCATTTTGAACTTCTCGGTTGGGAAGAACCGAAAATTGTAATGAGATTTTATATAATAACAATCATTTTGGTATTAATCAGTCTTGCATCATTTAAGATAAGGTAATGGAAATAATTAATAAAAAAATATCGATAATCGGTGCTGTAAGAAGCGGATTAACTGCTGCAAAACTGGCTAAAGAACTTGGAGCTGTTGTATTTGTTTCTGATAGTTCTTCCAAAGAAAAATTAGAAACAAATCTTGCTGTGCTTGATGAATTAAAAATTGAATACGAAGTCAGTGAGCACTCCGAAAAAATATTCGATTGCGATTTTATGATTGTCAGTCCGGGCGTTCCTGAAAATTCATACGCGATTATGGAAGCCAAAAAGCGAAACACAAAAATTTACAGTGAAGTTGAATTTGCTTCGTGGTTTTGCAAGGCAACTGTAATCAGCATTACCGGGACGAATGGGAAAACAACTACCACAGAATTAATCTCTTATATTTTAAATAAGTCTAATAAAAAATGTGTTACTGCCGGTAATATTGGCGTTGCATTTTCTGAAATTGTTTACGCTCTCAAAGATGATGAATTTGTGAGTTTAGAAACATCCAGCTTTCAATTGGATCACATCAAAAATTTCAAACCAAAGTTTTCTATTCTATTGAATATTACTCCTGACCACATGGATAGATATGAAAACAATTTAGAACTTTATAAAAAAGCAAAGTTAGCCTCGGCAAAGAATCAATCAACTAATGATATTTTTATTTTTAATGCTGATGATCCGAGTATTCAAGTTGATGAAATTAAATCCCAAAAATATTCTTTTTCATTAAGACATAAAGTTGATTCAGGCTGCTATTGGGAAAACGATAAAATTTACTTTGTGGATGATAATAAAAAGGAAAAGGTTGCAGCAACCGGTGATTTTATAATCAAAGGCGAACATAATATTGCAAATGCAATGGCGGCAGTAATTGTTGCCAAGCTGATTGGGTGCGATAACTCCTCAATTGAAAAATCACTTAATTCATTTCCCGGCGTTGAGCATAGAATTGAATTTGTTAGAGAAATTAACGGAATAAAATTTTATAATGATTCTAAAGCTACGAATGTGGATTCGGTTTGGTTTGCTTTGAAAAGTTTTGATAGTCCGATTTATTTAATCCTTGGCGGTAAAGATAAAGGGAATGATTATAGGCAGATTGAAGAACTGATTAGAAAAAATGTGAAGAAAATTTATGCAATTGGTTCTTCAGCAAATAAAGTTTACGAGTTTTTCAAAAACATAATAGAAGTCGAATACAAACAGTCATTGAAAGACTGCGTTGAAGCTGCAAACAAAGAAGCCGACAAAGGCGATGTTGTTCTGCTCTCCCCAGCATGTGCAAGTTTTGATATGTTTGATAATTACGAACACCGCGGGAAAGTTTTCAAAGAAGCAGTGAGAAGGTTATAGATGAAAGCACTTTTACGATTGGAAATAATACTGGTTGTGGGCTTGATGCTGCTTGGAACATTCATTGTTTTCAGTGCAAGCGGGACATATAGTGAAATGCGATTTCATAATTATTATTATTTATTTCAAAGGCATATTGTCAAAGTTGTTTTGGCAATTGCGGGAATGTTTATGATTTCATTGATTCCTGTCAGTTTTTATAAAAAGTACAGCAAACATCTCCTTCTCTTTATTATTCTAATGCTGATAGCTACAATATTGGTCAGTAAAAAATATAATGGTGCAGCCAGATGGATTGAATTAGGACCTTTAAACTTTCAGCCATCGGAAGTCGCAAAAATCTTTTTGATGATGCACATTGCAAAAATGATTGAAGCTAAAGGCGATTTAATTACGGATTTTAAGAAAGGTTTCAGATACTTTTTATTTTGGATTTTTACTATGGCAGGCATTGTAATTTTTCAACCTAATATTAGCACAGCAGTTATAATTTGTTTCATTTCTTTTGCAATGTTGTTTGTTGGAGGGGCTAATATGAAACATTTATTAGGGGTTTTTTCTTTTGGTTTACTCAGTGCGTTAATTTTGTTTTTCTCTTTTCCTCATGTTAAGGCAAGAGTAATTCAGTATTATTATGGTTTAATGGGAATCAGCGAACCCAATATCCAGGTACTGCAAGCTAAAATTGGGCTTGGAAGCGGTGGAATTACCGGAGTTGGATTTGGATTGAGCCGGCAAAGTGATTTATTCCTACCGGAATCATACACTGACTTTATTTTTTCGATCTTGGGCGAGGAGCTTGGTTTCATTGGAGCGATGATAATGCTGCTTATCTACTTGGCAATTTTTATCGTCGGAATTATGATATCAAAAAGAGCTAAGAACAGATATTCGCAATTGCTTGGATTTGGAGTTTCATTTAATATTATAATAACTGCATTGGTAAACGTTGGAGTAGTAAGCGGTTTATTGCCAACAACAGGAATAACACTTCCTTTTGTAAGTTATGGCGGAACTTCAATAATAATCTTTGCAGCATCAATAGGAATATTAGTGAGCATTGCTCAATCGGATTATATTGTTCCAAATAGAATTGAGGAAAAATTTGAGTAACGTTTCCTCTAAATATCGGATCCTTTTTGCTGGCGGCGGAACAGGCGGGCATTTGTTTCCGGCAATTGCAGTTGCGAATGAAATTAAATCTATTCAGGCAGATGTAAATATTTTGTTTGTCGGTACAAAAAAGAAATTAGAATCGGATGTTGTGCCACGTGCCGGATATGAATTTAAGTCGATTTGGATAAGTGGTTTCTCAAGAAAACTTACGCTCAAAAATTTGTCGATAATAGTAAAAATTATTGTATCAGTTCTTCAATCATTTATTATTTGTCTGAAGTTCAAACCACAGATAGCCATTGGAACAGGAGCTTATGTTTCAGGCCCAATTTTATGGGCTGCATCCTTTCTTGGATCAAAAATTATGCTGCTTGAACAAAATAATTATCCCGGTTTAACAAACAGAATGCTGGCAAATCGTGCTGATGAAATTCATCTTTCGTTTGAAAGTTCGAAAAAATATTTCCGAAAAAAAGATAATTTGTTTGTTACAGGGAATCCAATCCGAACTTCAACAAAATTAAATGACAAAATTTTATCAAAGGAAAAATTCGGATTAAAACCTAACTTAAATACAATTTTAATACTTGGCGGAAGTCTTGGTGCAAGAAATCTGAATCTGGCGGTTGTTAAAAACATGGATAGAATTTTAGCGCTTGGATTGCAAATTATCTGGCAAACCGGCAAATATTATTATGATGAATATAAAATTTATAATTCAAACAACTTGAAAATTTTTCCATTTATAGATGATATGCT
>Ga0210044_10001100_pt1 | contig 41142 bp, 39 predicted proteins | sample CryGey13umfilter_2_FD_183959 | JGI IMG/M metagenome (GOLD analysis project Ga0210044, IMG submission 183959) | Groundwater microbial communities from aquifer in Utah, USA - Crystal Geyser 4/9/14 3 um filter (SPAdes) (version 2) | ecosystem: Environmental > Aquatic > Deep subsurface >... | reverse complement strand
ATGGTGAAAGCCAATGCCTGAATGGTTCTCGGTTAGCCGTGTGAGTCGAATAGCTCATGCACGGTTAGAAAGGGGGGCTCAGGAAACCGGAGGCAGTGCGCCCACCGGCGCCTGAGCCCTACCAATGGAATACGGACGGCTCGGCGTTTCTTCGCTTGAGGTCTCTCGGCTGGCGCTCGGATCGATGAATTTCGGCTGGGACTGGCACGGGATCGGGGCGATCGAGGAGAAGGCGGCCCGGGATTTGGTGGATCTCGCGTTCGAGCGGGGGGTCCGTTTCATCGACACGGCCGACGTTTACGGGTACGGCGCAGCGGAGACGATGCTGGGGAAAATTCTCAAAGGACGGCGGGACCGATTTCTGATTTCCTCGAAGGTTTGCGGACGAATGGATCCCGCAGACCCCGCCAGCGGCGGTCTGTCCCGCGAACATATCATCGAGGGGATCGACGCGTCGCTCGCCCGGCTGCAAACCGACTATCTCGATCTATACATGCCGCATGCGCCCGACAGTGCCGTCCCGCTGGAGGAATCCCTCGAGGCCTTCGACCGGGTGGCGGCCGCCGGCAAGGTTCGCGTGCTGGGTTGCTCGAATTTCGACCCGACTTATTGGCGCCGCTCTCTCGGCTGGGCTGAGGAGAACGGCCGTCCCCGGTTCGAATTCAACCAGGTGCAAATCAGTCTCGCCGCTCCCTGGGCGCTAAGCGATCATGGCCCGGTCTGCGCCGAGCGGGGGACTTCGCTGCTGGCATGGAGCCCCTTGGGCGGAGGAGTACTCAGCGGTAAATACGCCGACCCTAAAAAGCCCCGACCCGAAGGTCGGCGGCGGGATCCGAAAAAGGCCTTCCCGCCCGTTTCGGAGGCCAGACTCGGCGGCTTGATTTCGCTGTTGGGAAAGGCGGCCGTGCTCGAAGGGAAAACGACGGTCCAGGCCGCGATCGGCTGGCTACTCGGAAAGCCTGAAATCGCAAGCATTATTTTAGGAGCGCGAACCCGGGCGCAGCTGGAAGAATCTCTCGGATCCTCGCCTCTCGGGGAACGGACTCAATCTTTTCTCGACAAAGCGGTTAAAGTCCTGGAAAAGGCTTAGCAATCCCGCTATAACCTTCTTACCCCCCGTGACGGGGGTTTTTTATGGCGCTCCATCTGCCGATCAACGCGGAGTGCAATATCCAATGCACGTTCTGTTCCTCAGCCGGTCGGAACGGGGACTTTTCTATTGCCAAATTAAAGTCGGATATCGACGCCGACGCGACCGGCCACGTTCAGATTTCGGGGGGAGACCCGCTGCTGCGCGAGCCCGCGGAGTTGCTGGAACTCGTCGCCTACTGCAAGAAGAAGGGCAAGATCGTGGAATTACAGACCAACGCGGTGCTCGCTTCGCGCTGCAACCCGAAGATGTTCGCGCTGGTTTCGAAACTGGTCGACTTCTATAACGTCAATTTTTCCGCCCATACGCCAAAACTCGACGCCGCCGTCACCGGGGTTCCCGGGGGATTCGAGCGCCGGGTGGAGGGGATTCATTTGATGGCGCGGCTCGGCGCGCGCGTGAGGCTGACCTATATCGTTCATAACGCGAACGTCGCGCAGGCGCCGGAGTTCGTCGAATTCGTCGCGGGGGAATTCCCCGACGTCGAATGGATTCAATTTTCGTACGTGAAGGGGATGGGCCGCGCGAAAGGCGCGCTCGGCGTGATTCCGAAATTCGAGGACGCCGCCGAACCGCTCAATACGGCGATGGCGAAGTGCGTGGAGAAGGGGCTGCGCTTCGACGTCGACCATATCCCGGTCTGTTTCGTGCGCGACTACAAAGATCATCACGCGGATTACCGGAAGATGCGGCTTGAGCAGCCCGGGGTTCATTTGACCGAAAAGCAGAAGACGGGTGAATGCGAGGGCTGCGATCTGGCGTCCTGGTGTCCCGGTCCCCGGCGGGACTACGTCGAAGTTCACGGAGCGCTGCGCTCGTGACGGTCGCCGCGGCCTTCGACGTCGAGGCGTTCCGGAGGGAATTCCCCGCGCTTCTGGGAAAGGTCGCCGGGAAATCCCTCGTCTACCTCGACAGCGCCTGCACGGCGCTTAAGCCCCGCTGCGTCGCGGACCGTCTGCACGCGTTCTATTTGAACTGGGGCGGCTGCGGCGGCAAGCGTTCGACGCATTTGCTCTCACAGCAGGTCGAGGCTTGGTTCCAGGAGGCGCGCGCCGAGGTCGCGGGGTATATCAACGCGGAGAAGCCGGGCGAGATCGTCTTCACCGGCGGGACCACCGACGCCGTCAATCTCGTCGCCTCCGGATTTCGCTTCGCGCCTGAGAAAAACGAAGTGGTCGTGACCGACCTCGAGCACAATTCCATCGTTCTTCCCTTCAAGCAGGCGGAGGCGCAGGGCCGCGTGCGGCTGCGGTTTTGCCCCGTGACCGAGCGCGGACCCGATCTCTCCGCGCTCGAAAAAATCGTTTCGAAAAAGACGGCGCTTGTCGCGATGGCGCGCTCCTCCAACGTGCTCGGCGGGAGTTTCCCGGTTCACCCGGTCGCGAAGCTCGCCAGGGCTCACGGGGCGAAGCTGCTTCTCGACGACGCTCAATTTTTATCGTCGCATCGCGAGGACGTTCAGGCGTCCAACGCCGATTTCGTCGCGTTTTCCGCGCACAAGCTCGGGGGCCCGTTCGGAGTCGGCGTGCTCTACGGCAAGGAGCACCTGCTCAATGGGCTCGGACATTACCGCGTGGGCGGCGGAACGGTGAAGGATTATTCCGTCGGAAACGGGCAAGACGAGGTCGAACCGGTCTATCTCGACGCGCCGATGCGCTTTGAGGCCGGGGTTCAGAATTTCGCGGGGGCGGCGGCGTTCGGGGACTCGCTGCGGTTTTTGAAGCGGCAGGACCCGGTCGCGCTGCGCGGGCATATCCGGGAACTCGTCGGCTATGCGGTGCGCCGCTTGAGGGAAGTCGCGGAGATCGCGGTGCTCGGCGCTGAGGAGACGCTCCGGGAGGGGAGTCTCGTATCGTTTTACCCGACGCAGGCGTCGTTTTCCGCCAAGGACTTCAATCTGTTTTTAAACCACGAATTGAAGGATCGATTCATCGCGGTGCGCATCGGCGATCACTGCGCTCACCTGCTGCACAAGCGGTTGAAGCTCGACGGGACGATCCGCCTCTCGTTTTTCGCCTACAACACGAAAAGCGAGATCGATCTTTTCATGGACGCGCTGGAGCGGTACATTCACGAGGCATGCCGGTGAGCGAGATGGAGAGCAAAGCCGAAACCTGCGGATCGGGCGAATGCCTGGTCCCCGGCGACGCCGTCGCGAAAGCGAAGGCGCGCGAAGAGAACCGCGCCGGCGAGGCGGAGCGCGTACACCGGGACGCGTTCGAGGAGCCGAAATGCTTCGACATTCTGCTCAACTACGCCTGTCAGGCCAAATGCCGATTCTGCTCCCAGGATTTCGATTGGCGTCAGGAAAAAAACCTGATGCCCTTTCGCGCCGCGTGCGAGAAGATCTATCTCGCCTATCAACGGGGCTACCGCCGTCTGGGATTTACCGGCGGGGAGCCGACGCTGCGCAAGGATCTTCCGAAACTGATCGCCTTCGCCAAGAAGATCGGGTTCTCCTACGTGCGTATTCAGACCAACGGCATCCGCACGGCGGACTTCGCCTACACGAAGCAGTTGGTCGACGCCGGCTTAACCTTCGTTAAGTTCTCGATTCACGGACATGACGCGCCGACGCACGACGGCTTGACGATGATCCCGGGCAGTTTCCAGGCCTGCCTGGATTCGATCGATCATCTCAAGCGCCTGAAGGTCGGCATGGGTGTGAACATCGTGCTCAACAAAGTGAACTACGGGAATTTGAAGGAATTCTTCGATCTGTTCCTCATGAAGCTGCAGTTGTCGAACTTCGTGATCATCGCGCCGCTCTACGAAGGCAATATGACCGAGCATATCCGCGAGATGGGCGTTCGGTTGAGTGCGGTCGCGCCGCAGGTGCGCGGGGCGTTTGAGCAGTTTCTGGCGATCGATTTTCCTAAGCCGCCGCTCTTGCTCCACTTCGTGCCTTGCGCGCTGCCCGGCTACGAGCAGCAAATGCTGGGCTGGTCGGCGTTCAATACGACGGTGGTGAGTCCGCAGGGGAAGCTGCGCGATCTCGACGAGACGGTGATGGAGCATACGGTCAAAACCGCGGCGTGCGGAGAATGCGTGTACAACGACCGCTGCATCGGCTTCGACAAAAGCTACACGTCGGTGTTCGGCACGGACGAGATATCGCCCCTTTCCGAGGTTCCGCGCCGCTACGACGCGGATAAGCCGAAGGTGGATCCTCGCACGCGGACCGTCTTGACCGACAACGAGCAATGCGCGGTCCTCGTGCTGCGCGAAAAGAGCGGCGTAAGCACCGACGAATTCCTGGCGATCGCCGACCGCTTTCCGATCTGCAAGGACTGCAAAGACGAGAACGCGGTGATCAACGCGGCCGAGACTTTGATCAAGATGGGGCGGGTGACGCGCGAGTTCAAAAAGGGGAAGTACGTTTGGAGTCTCGTCGAAGCGGAGGAGCCTGCTTATCATGAGTGATGAAAAGGAGAAGCTGCCGACGGATTTGCCCGAGGATAAAAACCGGCCTTGCCCGCAAAGAATAAAACCCTATATCATGACCGTCGCGCCGGGGAAGTACGCCTGGTGCGCCTGCGGGCGTTCGTCCAAGGATCCCTACTGCGACGGCACGCATAAGACGCTCGAAGGGAAATTCGAACCGGTGATCGAGGTCGTCAAGAAAGAAAAAAAGGTCGCCTGGTGCGGCTGCAAGTTCGCCGCGTCGGCGCCGTTTTGCAACGGCAGTCACGCGAAGTACCAGATGAAGGGCGACCATTACGAAAGCGTCAGCACCTGGCGCGCGAAGGGCTGCCACTCGTTTAAGTAGGCGGGACTAAGTCCCAAAATCCTAAACATCTTAAACATTGGCATTCAGAAATGTCCCGAAAAGCCGTCGTCACCGGAGGCTTCAGCTATATCGGCGGCGCGATCGCCGCGGAACTCGCCGCGCGGGGTTGGGACGTGTCGACGCTCACAAACCGCAAGCCGCCGCCGGGGTCGATGATCGCGTCGTCGCCGCTCACGTTCGACCGGGACGCGCTTGTCAGCGCGCTCACCGGGGCCGACCTCTTCGTCAACACCTTCTGGATCCGCTTCCCGTTCGGCGGCCAGACCTTCGACACGGCCGTCGCGCGCAGCGCGCTGCTTGCCGAGGCGGCGAAAGCCGCGGGCGTCGGACGCTTCGTGCACCTGAGCGTGAGCAACCCCGACCGCGGGTTGAATCTCGGCTACTACGCGGGCAAGCATCGCGTCGAAGAGACCCTGCGCGCGTCGGGGCTCTCCTGCGCGATCGTGCGGCCGACGCTCGTGGTCGGCTCCAACGACGTGCTGACCAACAACATCGCGTGGTTCCTGCGGAACTTTCCCGTCTTCCCGATGCCGCGCGGCGGGAGGTGCCGCCTGCAGCCGGTGACGCTCGCCGATACCGCGCGGATCGCGGCCGACGCGGCGGCGCGTTCGGAAGACGAGACGGTCGACGCCGCGGGACCCGACACCGTGACGTTTCGGGAGTATGTGGAATTGCTCGCGAGCCTCTGCGGCGTGCGCCGCTGGATGCCGGGTGTTCCCAACTGGGCGTCGCTGCTGGGGATCAAGCTCGTCGAGCCGTTTCTCGACGACGTGACGCTGACGCGCGAGGAGCTGCTCGGCCTTGAGCAGGAGTTGTTGATTTCGCACGCGCCGCCGCTCGGGAAGGAGTCGGCGCTCGGGTGGCTCGAGAAGAACGGCGCGGATTTGGGGAAGCGCTACATCAACGATCTCGACCGGCACTTTCGCAGCGAGCGGACGCAGCCGGTGACGGTCTGATTTTCTATTGACGCCGGCGTCTGCCGGAGCCATCCTAAAGGGTGCATGCGGTGGAGCGCGCTTAGGAAGAAATACTTGGAGTTCGTCGCGCCGTCCTTGAAGGGGCGAATCGACGTGCACGCGAGCGCTTATCGTCACTCATCTGTAGATTGGGGACGAGCGTGGATTTCTCTAGACAAGCGGGATATCTTCAGTGTGAACTCCGGCCGGGAGTGGGATCATCCGTGGGGAGATTTTTTAGGGGCCGGCTTGGGTGACTGGCTTTACGACTATATCGATCGGTCGATCGAACAAATTCTCGCTTCGGAAAATCCCATCATCCGCGGCTTGGGAATGTTAGATCGGCGTCTCGGAAAGAAACGTCTGAAAGAAGTTTCTAGGCCGGAACACCCTTTCGTACACGCCATGTGCATCCTACGCCGGGAAGCCGAGGGTATTCAAAATTTCGATAAATCCGAAGTATTGACGATCGGCGCCACACGACTCGCGAAACGCCGTCGTCGTGCGCGGAAAACCCAATGGCGGAGTTCGCTCGGGCACTGGACCGTGGCTGCGGCCGTGCTCGCCAGCCATAACCGGGGGGAAAATACACGCCGTTTCGCGCAGGTTCTGAGACGCGGCGCCGCGCCCGGGCTTCCTCCCGCCCCGCCCCTGGCCCGGGTGATCATTGACGCGGTACGCAGCGCGGAGAAACCGGAGAAGCTCGCCCGCGATCTCGAAATCCTTACAAAGCGTTCGAAGATTTTCACGCACCCGCAATACGCGCGGGGGGTGATCAATCTGCATCGGCGCAAGGAAGAATGGCGCGCTGCGGTCGGATCTTGGAAGCCGCCGAAAAAGTCGGCGCGAGAGCAGTTCTCCGCGCTCGCGAGGTATTTATTCGCCGCGAAGGATATTCCACGGTTTATGGATTCGGCCTGGACTCTGGGAGAGGACTTCGAGTTCGACTTGTTCGTCCATCTCTCCCGGACGGGCCGCATCCACGACGCGCCGAGACTGCCGTTCTCGCTTTCGAAACGGGAACGGCATTTTTTTATGGAGGCTCCCGACGATTACTCGATACGCGGCGCGCTGCGCCGCGCTCAGGTGCTGGCGCAGGGCGGCGACGAACGGGTCGCGCGGGGTCTCCTCGGAACCCGTTTTGAGTTTCATTTCGAGAACCATGAGTTTTGGGAGACCGTTATCGCATTCTTCATTCGTCATCCGAATCTAGATGCGCGTTATTATGGGCAAATCACGGACTACATCCAAGACCAGCGTTTCGCCCGGCACGCAGCACTTGGAGAACAGCGCGCGGCTGTGGAGCAGCCGAACCTGACGATGCGCGGCCGTCGTCCCGGAGAGCTTTTACGCGATGTCTCTCGATGGCGACGACGGGTTATCGCCGCCCTCGAGGCTTCCGGGGAGTGTTGGCGCTCGTCGGGTTTCCCGGGATACGATGCAGTTGAGGAATCCGAAAATGAGGGATCGCCGCAGCAATGGCGAATTAGAGAGTTGTTGACCGGCGAGGAACTCGCCGAGGAGGGCAGTGTTCTTAACCACTGCGTCGCCTCGTACGGACATCGCTGCGCCGCGGGAGTCGTCTCTATCTGGTCGCTTGAGGCGGGTTGCGTCGATATTTACGAGAAGCGATTGACTCTCGAAGTTCGCAACAAGTCGTTCGCGGTCGTTCAGGCTCGAGGCAGCTGCAACAGGGTCCCGAGCGATGAGGAACTGGAGCACGTGATACGGTGGTGCGAGGAGGCCGGCTTGGTGTACCGCGCCAGTCCGGACGTTTGACGCCGCGCCGCCGAAATTTTCAAAAATTTTATCCGCATTCCGCGCGACTTTTTACAAACGAAAAATTTCGGCCCTTGACAGATCGAAGTCGCGTGCTATACTCATCGTAGTCACGGCGAGCCCCTTGGGGCCGCCGTATTTTTTTGGACTGAGAAAATGGCGAAGCTGCGGAGAACATTAAAACGACGAACCACGCGGATCGCGCGCATAGGCGCGCAACCCGCCGGGGTCGTCCGCGCTCATATGAGCGCTTATTGTTGGAATCCGTCCTTCGACTCGGAAGGCGGGTCGGCCCGAGAGGGCATGGGGGCGCCAATCTAGAAGTCTAGGCGCCAACGGTTTACGGGAACCCCCCATGCTCACGCCGAAGAGCATGGGGCTTTTTTTCGGCTCGACGAAGCCAAAGACGCAAGACGTTCGTTCTTTGACAATTCAAGCAAGCGAGGGACAGACGGCGGTCCTGGTGTAGCGGAAGCATCGGAGACCGTGACTCTCCGGGCGCCGGTTCGAATCCGGCGGACCGCCCCCTGTCCTCGATAAAACGCCGCGGGAGCTGGTGTGGTCATAGCGCCCGTTTGAAGAGCGGGAGAACTTCGTTCGAATCGAAGCCGCGGCGCCATTACGGCCTGTAGCTTAACCGGTAAAGCCCCGCTCTTATAAAGCGGCAAAAGCCCGCGCCCGATAAGCGCGTGATGAGGGTTCGAGTCCCTCCGGGCCGACCCTCTTTAGGGTCCGAAGCTCAACCGGCCGAGCGGCCGTCTTTTAAACGGAGGGGTGCGGGTTCGAATCCCGCCGGACCCAACGCTTGCTTGTCTTTGTTCTTTGAAAATTTGAACGGCCAGGGACGCCTTCCCGGCCAATTTCGTGCGTGGAGCTCGATTGGACGAGCCGCCGGCTCTTAACCGGCAGGGTGCGGGTTCGAATCCCGCTGCGCACACCCGTCACACGACGGGAAGGCGTCTCTACGCGGGCGATGGAAACCGATTTTTTGCGGGATCGTCCAACGGAAGGACCGCGGCCTTTGAAGCCGAAGACGCGGGTTCGACTCCCGCTCCCGCGTCCATTTTGTGCCTGTGAGGTGTCACAATTGGGACCCCTTAATGTCCGCGACGTCCCAATGGGAGGGACACCGGTCCGTAAAACCGGAGCGTTCAACGCATTGGAGGTTCGAATCCTTCCGCGGGCACCGTTTTGGAGGAGAGGCCGATACCGGCTGGCGGCGGCGGTCCGCTAAACCGCCGGGGTTCTACGGGGCCTCTGGGAGTTCGACTCTCCCCTCCTCCGCCCATCTGGGGCCAGCGCCCGTGATCGCGGCCCCCGCATTTTGGAAGAGAGGCGAATGCCGGTTCGTCGCGCTCGTCTCGAAAACGAGTCCGGGCTCACGGTCCGGCGGGGGTTCGACTCCCTCCTCTTCCTCCATTTACGGGAGCGTGTTGCAGCGGAGCATGCCGGTCTCCAAAACCGCGCGGTTCGGGTTCGACTCCTGACGCTCCCGCCAACGGTACGGTGGCCGAGCAGCGAAGGCGCCCGCCTGCAACGCGGGATTCCGCGGGTGCGAGTCCCGCCCGTACCTCCTTTTGGCCTCGCGGATCGGATTCCAGCGTCGTCTTCTAAACGACGGCTATCCCGTTCCAGTCGGGACGAGGCCTCCCTTTCGGGCTCGTGGTGAAACGGAATCACGGCTCTTTCGCAAGGAGCAGTTCTGGGTTCGACTCCCAGCCAGTCCACCCTTCACGCCTCCGTGGTGAAATGAATATCACCTTCGGCTTCGAACCGAAAGTTCCGGGTTTGATTCCTGGCGGGGGCTCCATTTGATCCGGCGAAGCTCAGAGGTCGAGCGATCGGCTGTTAACCGATGTGTCGTAGGTTCGAATCCTACCGCCGGAGCCATTTGGCGCCGAAGCCGAAGGGCGAGGCACCGGCCCGTCACGCCGGGGAGAGCGGGTTCGAGTCCCGCCGGCGCCGCCAGTATTCTGGGACGAGTGTTCACGGAGGCACGCTCCGTTCGGGGCGGAGTAGACGGGGTTCGATTCCCTGGTCCCAGACCCTCTCAGCGGATAAGGTGTTACCGGCAGCACGCCCGGCTTCCAACCGGAAGGCTCGAGTTCGACCCTCGCTATCCGCTCCAAATTGCCGCCGTGGCGGAATGCATACGCACAGCGCTCAGAACGCTGCGTCCTCCCGGACATGGGGGTTCGAGTCCCTCCGGCGGCACCATTTCGGCCGAGTGGCGCAACAGGCAGACGCGCTCGTCTCAAAAACGAGGACTTGCGGGTTCGACTCCCGCCTCGGCCACCAACACCCGGTTCGTCCAGTGGCAAGACGCCTCTCCTACAAAGAGGAGCCGAGGGTTCGATTCCTTCACCGGGTACCATTTAGGCGCCGTCGTCCAACGGCAGGACCTGGGCCCCATAAGCCTATGACGGTGGTTCGACTCCACCCGGCGCAACCTTTACGCCCGGTCGTCTAACGGTTAGGACGTCCGTCTTTCACGCGGAAAACCGGGGTTCGACTCCCCGTCGGGCGATCCACGAGCTCGTGGCGAAACGGCAAACGCGCACGCTTGAGGAGCGTGTTTTTGAAGGTTCGACTCCTTCCGAGCTCACCCTATTTGCCCGTATAGCTCAATGAGCAGAGCAGCTGTCTCGTAAACAGCAGGACGAGGTGCAAATCCTCGTGCGGGCTCCAATTCGGCTGGCGAAAATTCCTTCCGCCTGTTAGCCTGGAGGACGGCATGAAAGAAGCATTGGAACCCATCCAAGACTTGCGCAGCTACTTCGAAGAGCACGGGCTCTTTGAGCGTGCGGCTCTCGAGAGGCATTGCGGGGAGAAGCTCGTGCGGGTGCAATTCTCCGAGCGTGCTCCGCGTCTGGGAATCCTGCATTACAAAGACGAGGCGATTTATGGGCGCAAGTGGAACCCGTTCGCGCTCAGCGCGCGCGGGCTCATCATCGACACCGAGGCGCGCGAGTTTCTCGCGATTCCGTTCTTCAAGTTCTTCAACCTCGGCGAGACTTCGGCGCCGAAGCTCGAAGAAGGGCTGGGATTTACGGTAACCGAGAAGCTTGATGGTTCGATGGGGATCGCCTACTTCGACGCGGCGGACGGCAGTTTCCGTGTTTCAACGAAGGGGTCTATGGATTCCGAGCACGCGGCATGGGCGACGGAGCGGTTTCCGGAGTCTCTCAAAGAGCGGGATCTAATCGCAACCCACACCCTGATGTTTGAGATCGTCGCCAAGAGGTTCCAGATCGTCGTTGACTACGAAGGGAAGGGATATGGGGAGGGACTCTATCTAATCGGAATCCGGGAGAACGCGACGCAGCGATTGTTCACCGCGGAAGAGGTAGTACTGTTCGCCGAGAGGCATCGGCTTCGGACCTTCAAGACATTCGATCTGAGGACGCTCGATGAGGTTCTGAAGACCGTGGAGGCGATGCCGTATTCGGAGGAGGGCTTCGTTCTCCGTCTTCACGGGGAGAATGAGCGGATGGTCAAGGTTAAGTCCCCGGAGTACCTTCGCGTACACCGCTTCATCTCGAACCTGGACGAAAAGCACTTGCTCGAAATACTGGTCGCGGGTGAGGAAGGGAACGTTCTCGATAATCTGGGAGCCGTTCCCGAGGAGTATCGCGTGCTGGTGACCGAGACGTTCGGGAAGTTCGAAGAGGAAGCGGCGGCGATGCTCGTGGAGATAGATGCTGCGTTCGCCGCTGCTCCCAAGGGTGACCGTAGGGCCTTCGCGGCGTTCGCGCTCGCGTAAGGTACGAAGACGTATTCGACCTTCTTGTTTCGCCGCCTCGATGGCAAGTCCGTCGGAAGGCAGGAGATGTTCGCTTACATCTACAAGCAGAAGCGCTATGCGGAATCCGAGAGCGGCGGGTTTCGTTCGCTCAAATAGCCGTCGCCGTCCCCCCGTCCGGGGGGGCGGCTCCTTTCGCCGGCGTAGTGACAACGGCAGCACGCCTCCATGGTAAGGAGGCAATCGGGGTTCGACTCCCCGCGCCGGCTCCCCTGTTATCGGCAAGCGGCGCCGTCAGGCCTAACCATCGGCAGGCGGCGTCCCGCGCATAGTGGGTAACACCAGAACGGGGTTCGACTCCCCATCCGCCTAGAAAGCGGTGTCACGGCTAGACACTAAAAGGAACGTTCCCCGCGCCTTGTCGGCTGCGGGCGAGGCCAGTCCGGCCGCCAGTTCGTGGAGGCGGCCGCCGCTTGGTCCCGGAAGGACGGGGAACGAACCGATTTCAAAAAACCAAAACAGGGAGGAAGCCGATGGGAATGGAAATGACGGTGCTCACGGCGGGGGCGATCCTGCTCGCGTCCGTCGCGGCGTTCCACGCGCTCCTCCACACGGCGCTCGAAAAGGTCGAAGTGGCGGAGCACCAGGCGGGCGTGCTGTACCGGCAGGGTCGATACGTCCGCACGCTCGGACCGGGCGTCTACTGGCTCGTGAAGCTGTGGCTGCGGGAGCGCGCGGCCATCCACGACATGCGCCTGACGTCGATCGCGATGCCGTCGCAGGAGGTCCTCACGAAGGATGCGCTGCCGGTGCGATTGACGCTCATCGCGCAGTACAAGATCGCCGACGCGGCGAAGTTTGCGCACGCGGCGGCGTACACGGCGAGCGTGCTCTACGAGGACCTGCAGCTCGCGTTGCGGGAACTCGTAGCGGAGTGCACGCTCGAACGGGCGCGGGCGGAACTCGCGGCGACGCGGGTGCGCCTGAACACGGCGAAGATGTTCCGGGATCACCCGGAACTGATGCGTCTGCGCGAGCTCGAGGCGATGGGCAAGGCAGCGGTCCTGAAGGTCAAGGTCGCGCCGAAGCAGTAACGAAGCCGCTCCCCGAAAGGGGGGCGGCTTTCTTATCGCGAATTCCGGATCGCGGTCATCGCCGCGTCGGCCAACGCGGCCTCGCGCGGGTCCGTGACCGCGTTGCGTGCGATGCGCAGTTCTTCTAAAAAGGGCCTTCCCGCCGCGCCGAACTGCGCGGCGACCGCCCACAACCCGGGACGCTCCCGCGTTCCCGGCGAGCGCAGCAGTTCGACGATGTCGCGCATCGCCTGCGTGTCGCCGAGCCGCGCCAGCCGCGCCGCCGCGCGTCCGCGCGCGCCGTCATCGGATCCGCGCAGCGCGGTTCGAAGATGCAGGCGGGTCTGGGCGGACTGAAACGGCTCGCGCGCGAGCGCGGCGACCAGGGCGGCGCTTCCCTGCGGGGTCGTCTCGTAGGGGAAGCGGCGATTTAGGAAATCCTCGGTTTCCTCTCGGCGGGAGAACGCCGACGCGAGCGTTCCGATCACCGATAGCCGGAGGTCCTCCGCCGGATCCTCGGCGACGCGCAACAGCGCTCGGTAGAGGCGCTCGTTTGGGTTCCAATCGGCGTTCAATTTTCGGTTAAACGCGCGCTCGGTCCCGGCGCGCTTGAGTTCGGCGGCGTTCGCCAAAATCGCGAGTCCGCGCAGCGCTTGTCGGCGCACTTGCTCGTCGGAATCCTCGATTCCGGCGACCAGCGCGGGAAGCATGCCGTCTGCGAGTTCCGTCGAAGGCGCGGCGAGCGCGGCGACAAAGCCGCGGACCGCCTCCCGGCGGACGGGCGCGTCGGCGGAACGCAGCGCGGCGAGCGTCGACGCGGATTCCGCCGGCGGAGGACCGGAGGGGTTCGGGATTTGATCGAGAGGGACGCAGCCCGAGAAGAACGCGGCCGCTAAAACGAAACGCTTCACGCCGATAGAGTACGAAATCAGCCGGGCGTCTCGAGACCGCTTACGAGGTAGGCGCGCGCGAAACTTTCGTCGTCCGACAAGTCCTGAGCGAGCTTGACCAGGCCGGTTAGGAAGACTTCGGAGGAGCGCTGGAGATTCGCGATCGCCTCATCGGGTTCCTTTCCCAGCAACTGCATCGCCGTGCAGTACAGGCGCGGGCAGACGTGCTGCCAATTGTTTTTCGCGTCGAGTCGTTCGAGCGTTTGCGCCGCATCGTCCATGATCTTCTGCCTCGCGGCCCAGTCGACTCCGTCGACCGATGCCGCGGCGTTGATCGACCGTGTTTCCTGAACGTCCTTGTAGGGCAACAGAAGCGCAGCCTCGCAGTCGTAGAAGCGGCCGTCCGCGCCGAGGATCAGCCGGACGCAGTCGCGCCACCAGGCCCGGCCCCGCGCCAGTTCGCTCCCGTTGAACAGCGCGTGATCGATCATCGGGACATGGAACGGAATGGCCCCCTCGCTTCTGACGCGATGGGAGTAGTAGCGTCGGAAGTCGGCCATGAAGGCCTTAAGGGACTCGATCTCCGCGGGCGACCAGGCGTGCAGGTAGTCGAGCCATAGGTCGATGCGCCGAAATCCCATCTTCGAGTAGTCGTCGAGCGCGTCGACGAGACCGTCAAGGACTGCGGGCCGGATCACGGTATTGGTCGCGCAGCCTTCCTTCAGGATCGGTTCGAGGCGCGCCATCACCTCTTCGTAGGCGGAGAGGCCGGGCGCCCGGGAAAACTTTCGCATCGCGTCGTGTCCGCGCTTATCACCGTCGAGCGAGAAAATCACGGTGACGTCCCAGCGGCGGAGTTCCCGAATCCATTCGGGACGAACCACGGTACCGTTGGTGTAGACCTCGAATACGGGCGGGCGCGGGAACTTCTGGGCGTATTCGACGGCCTTAAGGATCAGCGGATACTCGAAGAGCGTTTCCCCTCCGGCGAAGAGGATCGTCTTCTGCCCCCGGTACGGGACCTGCGCAGGGTCCATGAAGAGATCGACGGCTGCGCGCAGGTCCGGCCACTCCAGGCGCATCGATCCGTCGGCGTGTTGCGACGTGTTCACGCAGCAATTGGTACAGGCCATGTTGCAGCGATTGGTGACGAACACCTCCATGCAGCGGACGGTGTCGGGGGCGGTCTGAGGGAAAAGGGTTTTCGACGACGCGTAGGGATGACTCATGACCTGATGGTAGGCCCGAAAGCGCGCGCGGGCAATGACCGCCGACCGGAGCCGGGATGACTTGGGTCAGCCCGGCGTGTCGAGGACTTTCTTCAGGTAGGTCTGCTTGAAGCTCTCGTTGTCCTTGAGTTCGTCGGCGAGCTTAACGAGTCCGAGCAGGAACGCCCGCGAGGTTCGGTGCAGGTTGTCGACCATGTGCCTGGAATCCTGGCCCATCAGCCCCATTGCCTTGTAGTACATGCGCGGGCAGACGTCCTGCCAATCCTTATCGGCGCCGAGCGTCTCCATATAGATGTCCGCCTCGTCCATATAGGCCTGCCGGGCGGCCCAGTCGACCCCTTTCCCGTCGGAGGGCTTGTTCACGTTGTTGGAATCCGCGATCCGTTGGTACGGGAGCAGCAGCGCGCCCTCGCAGTCGTAGAAATGTCCGTCGGCGCCGAGCACCAACCGGAAGCAGTCCTTCCACCAGGTTCGGCCCTTCGCGAGTTCCGATCCGTTGTAAAGCGCGTGATTGATCATCGGGACGATGAAAGGAATTCTGCCCTCTTCGCGGGTACGGCGGACGTAGTAGGCGCACAATTCCTTCATGAAGTCTTCCAGTGCCGCGACCTCAAACGGAGTCCATAGGTGGAGGTAGTCGAGCCACATGTCGATTTGTCCGAATCCGATCTTATTGAAGTGATCGAGCGCCTCAACGAGCCCCTGCAGGTTTCCGGGATGGATGATTGTGTTCGTCGCGCAGCCGGTTTTCGGGATGCCGTCGAGGCGGCGCATCACCTCGTCGAAGACCGATTTTTCCGGGGCGCAGGAAAAGGTGCGGTAAAGGTCGTTGCCTTCCTTCCCTCCGTCCAGTGAAAAAATGATCGTCGCCTCGTAGCGCTGTAGGTTCTCGACCATTTCGCGCGTGATCATGGAACCGTTCGTGTAGACCTCGACGTACGGGGGCATTTCGAAGGTTTCGTGCGCGTACTTCAAGGACCGCAGTATCAACGGATACTCGATCAGGCTTTCGCCTCCCGCGAAGACGATCGCCTTTTTTCCGTTGTAAGGCGTTTGGGCCGGGTCCATGAAGATGTCGATCGCGGGCTTGAGATCCTTCCAGGTCAGCGACACGGCGTCGGAGGCGCCTTCGCTGGTGGCGACGCAGCAATTCGTGCAGCCCATGTTGCACTGATTCGTGACGAAAACCTCCATACAGCGGACGTAGTCCGGGCCGCGCTGGAGCGTCGAGAGTTCGAGGGTGGCGTCGGGATGAGGCATCTGAATTAATGGTAACAGCCGCGTCGGGGGCTGTCAATGGGAAGGCGGCGGATTCTCTTTGTTTTTCTTCTCTTCTTCCAACTTCTTTTGTTCGTCGCGCCAGGCTTTCAGGTTGTCGCGCATGCTCTGGGTCATCCGGATGTTCTTGCCTTGGATGGAATCGTGCACGGAGGTGTCGAGCCCCTCTTCAAGTTCGCGTTTGAGCATGCGGTACTTCGCGTGCGAACCGTTGCAGGAGGGCATGATCTCGCTTTTCTTGCACATGCACCACGCCATCTTCCGGTCTTCTTTCAGTTCGACGATTTTGGGCTGCTTGCCGGTGTTCTTGCGCGCGTGCGAGCCGTCGCAGTACGGATCCTTCTCGCTTTCGCCGCAGGCGCAGTACGCGATCGTTCCCTTCTTCTCCTCGCGGATGCACGGCGCGAGTTTTTTCGGGATTTCGCGCAGTTCCCGTTCGCGGATGCGCGCGATCTCCTCGCGGTCCGGATCGTCGGGGGAATACTTGCTGCCCGGACGCCGCCCCATCGCCTATTCCTTGAGCCAGCCTTCGAAGACGGCGCGCGCCTTCGGGTCCTGGAGTTTTTCGAAGAGGATGTCGAACACGCCCATAAAGATCCGGCAGCGTCCGTTGTCGGGCATGCGGCCCCAGAGGGTATTTTGGGTTTGCAGGTTGTAGGTGCAGTCCTGGCCGCAGTAGGGCTTGTAGACGCATTGCGAACAAACGGGCTGGTTCTCAAGCAAAGACGCGACGGCGGCCGCTTTGACCAGCGGGTGATCTACAAGATCGTTATAGCGGCTGCTTTCGACGTGCCCGATCTTGAAGGTCGCGTTCCCTTCGGCCGCCAGCATCCTGGCCTCGTCGCCCGTGTAGACCGACCCGTCGTAGTCGTAGCCGATCACGCCGAGCCCCGCGCCGGACGGGCTGCGCAGGTCCACGTAAATGGGATCCCGCCGGGAAAGAATCTTGACGAGCAAGGTTCGGGCCATGCGCTCGAAGAATTTCGTTCCCTTATAGTTGAGCTCGAGGATGTACTCGAGGTTCTTTCGGTAGAAGGCGAGGTACTCCTCGGCCGTGTAGCCGATCTTGTCCCACGAGCGCTTCGCGAAGCCGATCGGAGAGAGAGGCCGCAGGAAAATTCCGGGAAGACCCAGTTCGAGGTATTGATCGATGACCTGGGTGCCGTACTCCATCGACAAGCGGGTCGTCGTCATCAGCGCTCCGGGTTTGAACGGCCGACGCCCCCGGTCGTCCTGGTAGTCCAAAAATCGCTTGATCCAGGCGACGGTGCCTTCCTGGCTGTTGCCTCCGGTGTAGATGCGGTTGCGGTTGTGCAGTTCCGCGGGGCCGTCGAGCGAGGTGCAGATCGAGATCTTTTCGTCGATTAGGAACTTGAAGCGTTCTTCGTTCATCGTGGAGAAGGTCGTGACCAGCGAGAGGAAGACGCCGCGGCCGGAGGCTTCGTTCTTGAGCCGTGCGTATTTTGTCACGTATTCGATGATCGGCCAATTCAGGGTCGGTTCGCCGCCTTGAAACTCGAAGGAGATGTCCGGATTGGGACACTCGAAGGCGATGTCCACCGCGCGTTTCGCGTGCGCCGGGGTCATGTCGACGCCCTTCTTTTTCTCGCCCACCACGCTCGAGTGGCAGTAGAGGCATTTGTGATTGCAGCGCGCGGTGGTCACGAGAATGTGGAGCGCCGCGGCGGTGAACAGAAACGAGTTCTTGCTACGGTAGTCCTCGATGTGGCGTTCGAAATCCAGGTACTTCTTTAAGAACCCCTTTTGCCGCAGTTCCAGCCACGCTTCGGAGTCTTTGTCGAGGGTTCCGGCGAGATAGCCTCTGAATTCCGTTTCGTTCAAGATCGCGTGCTGGCCCATGTCGTTGGTGACAACCCAGCCCTCACCGACCTTCCGGTAATGCGCGGCCGCCACGTCCGCCGGGGAAAACGGCAAAGTTCCCGCTTCGGGGTGCTGGGTGAGGACGCCGTCAATTCCGCGGGGGAGCGCCGGCATCAGCCGAGCTCCTTTTGCATCGCGGCGAAGTCCTTCTCGGCTTTCTCGAACAAGCGCGCGGCTTCGTCTTTCTGTTCACCGGTCAATTGCGCGTCGGATGCGGCCGGGGGCTGCAGCGGGTCGGCGGCATCGCGGCGGGCGGAAATCAGAGCCTTCGTGACGATGTACTGCGTCAAGGCGGCGTTGTCGGACAGCTGGCGCTTGCCGAGCGTCTGCGCGAGCAGTTCGTTGAGGAAATCTCCGGCGAGCGCCGCGAGCGCGGCCTTGGATTTCTCCGCGGTTTTCGGTTCGAGCGTGAGGATCGTCTCCTCTCCGTCTTCTTCGACATACGCGTCGGCGAGCCGGGCGAACGCGTGCGCAGCCGCCTCCATGGACTCGCGCGGATACAAGTCGTTTTGAACGCAGATCGTCACGTCTCCGGCTTCCGCGTCGAGATCAAAAATCATACAGAGGGAGGGTAGCTGTCGGAGGGCCGTTCGTCAAGTTGTTTGAGTTGTAGAAAACAACTTAAACAACTTGACGAACGGCCCCCAGCCGTTTAGGCTAATGGAATGGAAGGGGGAGTTGTGGTTTCGGGGATTTGGCGTTATCCGGTCAAGTCGATGCGTGGAGAGTCGCTGCGTTCGGCGACCGTCGGCATTTCGGGAATTCTCGGGGATCGCGGCTGGGCCGTGTACGACGTGGAGGCGAGGGAGATTCGCGGCGCGAAGAAACTCCCGGCGTTGATGCTTTGCGCGGCGCGCTATGCGCAGGAGCCGTCCGGGGGCCGCATCCCGCCCGCCGAAATCGTATTCCCGGACGGAACGCGTTTGCTCAGCGACGATCCGAAGGCCGCCGTGCGTCTCTGTGAACTGCTCGGTCGGAGGGTGATTCTCTCCTCGATCAGGCCTAAAGAGGACCTCGCCTACTACCGGCGGGCGCCCGTGTCCCCGGAAGCGCTGGAGGGGGAACTGCGGGCGTCTTTCGGGCTGCAGCCCGACGAACCCGTTTTGGACCTTGCCTCCTTCGGAGAGGAGTTTCTGCGGTTCGCCGCGCCTCCCGGAACGCATTTCGATGCCTCCTCGCTGCATCTTTTGAGCACGGCGGCGCTGCGGGTTATGGCCGAGGCGGCGCCTGAGAGCGACTGGGCGCCGGAACGCTTTCGACCGAATCTATTGCTCGAGTCTTCCGGGACGACGCCCCCCGAGCCGGAGTGGTGTGGACGGAGAATCGCCGCGGGATCCGCGACTCTTGAGATCGAGGAACCGACTCTGCGCTGTGTGATGACGACGCTGGAGCAGAGCGGGTTGCCTAAAGATCTCCGGATCATGCGGACCTTGGCCGCGAGGGCATCCCGCTGTCTTGGAGTGTATGCCGCGGTGGAATCTGGCGGAATTGTGAGTATTGGAGATAAAATAAGGATTTTTTAGATTCCGATAGGCCTTGCGAACCCAAGCAAGGCCGCCTATACTAAGCGGAACTTCCTTAATCAAGCGAGCTGGACCATTCTCGGCTAAAAAGGCGCGAGGCGGGATGAATACCGAATTTTTGGAGATAATTAAATCGAATCCGTACATTCAGCGCTGGGTCGACTGCACCCATGAATTGCGGGAGCAGGCTCGAAATCATCGGCTTTTCTCGCGTTTAGATCGCTTGGAGCATATTCGCATCTTCATGGAACATCATGTCTGGTCCGTATGGGATTTTATGTCGCTGGGTAAGGCGCTGCAGCGCCATCTGACCTGCGTGGAGCTTCCGTGGGTTCCCCGCGGCGAAGCGCTGAGCCGGCGCTTGATCAACGAAATCGTTTTGGAAGAGGAAAGCGACGAGGACGGCCGGGGGGGGTATTCGAGTCACTTCGAGCTCTACCTCGAGGCGATGGACGAGGCCGGAGCGGACCGGAGCGCGATCGACGGGTTTATCGCCGCCCTCAGTGCCGGAGTGGGCGTAGCGGAGGCGCTCGGCGACCCGCGCGTTCCCCAATCCGCGCGGGACTTCGTGCGCGGTACGTTCGCGGTGATCGAACGCGGGCGGCCGCATGAGATCGCGTCCGCCTTTACGCTCGGCCGCGAGGAAATCATACCGGAGATGTTTTACGAGGTGGTGTGGACGGTGCGCGAACGCTTTCCCAACCGTCTTTCGAAACTGGTCTACTATCTCGAACGCCACATCAATGTGGACGCGGACCGGCATACGCCGTTGGCGATGCGGATGAACGTGCATTTGTCGGGTACGGACGAGTATAAGTGGGAGGAGGCGATCGCCGCCGCGCGGGACGCGGTACGGGCGCGCATCGAATTTTGGAGCGGGATCGAACGGGCGACGCGCCGCATCGACGCTCGGGAACCGGTCCGTTGAGCGAGGCAACTTTATGAATTGCAGCACCGACATCAAGCAGCGGCGCGTTACCTTCGAGATCGATAAGGCCATCGACGAGGAGGCCGTTCTCGCAGCCGCGCACGCATTCGCGGGCCGGGCGGAGGTTTGGACCACCGACGGGGGGGTGGAGCTCGAGGCCCAGGAGGGCTCGGGGCTGGACGCTGCAGGACTCGAAAGTCTAGCGGAGGAATTCAACGAGGAACTCGTCGCGCAGGAGTTGCGGCGAAGGATCGCGGCCTCCAACCGGTCGGTCCGGGAGTACCTGATTACTCAGGCCCTGCTCGCCGCCGCCAACGAGCAGGGACAGCACGCGACCGACCCGCAATTGGGCAACCTGACCGGCGATCAGGAGGACGAAATCGCCCGACTGATCCGGGAGGCCGAGCAGGAGCTTTCAGGCGGGGACTTGCCCGGGAAAGGGGCCGCCGCCGTTACCGGCGAAGGCGGAGAGGGGCAGGATGAGCCGTTGGACCCGAAGGAGATTTTGAAGGCGTGGGAGGAGAAAAGCGGTGCGTGAAGCGGCCTTGGCTCAGGCTCTGGAAAAGGACCTGCCCGAATCGGTCGGTCCGGTGTTCTTTCGAAAAATAGGTCCCCGATATCTGTTGACCAACGACGCGGGCTCTCATCTGTGGCTCGAGCAGGATCCGTTCCTGAGCTTCCTGCGCGGCGAACTGGAAAAGGAGACGCCGCTCTGGAACGATCTTGCGGCGGGCGGATTCTTGGGCAACTACATGAATTTCGAGGTGCTCGGCGGCCGTTGGCGCCAACGGACGAAATACCTGCAGGAGGGCGCCGGGCTGCATTTGGTCGCGCTGACCCGCCGCAATTCCCAGGGGAGTCCCTACGCAGCGCGGCCCGCGGCGGGGCTCGACGATCATCAATTCGATATGACGCTGGCGCTCGCGCGCAGGCTCGCGAAGTTTATTTTCGACAGCCCCTCCTCGGAGATTACGCTGGAGCTTCGGGGCGGCGATCCGCTGCTCAACTGGGACGTGCTGACGTTTCTCGCGCGGCACGCGAGCTCGTTCGCCGGTTCGGTCAAGCGCAAGCTCCGGATCGCGGCCGTGAGTCCGCTCGCCTCGCTCACCGACGAACAGGCCGCGTTTTTGGCGGAATTCAAGATTGCGGTGGCGGTGCCGTTCGACGGTCCGAGGGACCTTCATGATTCCCTGCGTCCGGATCTGGAGGGCGGCAGCGGGTGGGAGAGGACCCTCGCGGGGGTCGCGCGGCTGCGCAAGGCCGGCGTCGAGCCCGAAGGATTTTTCACCGTGACGCGCGGCGCCCTCGGCAGGGCCCCGGACGTGATCGCGGCGTACCGCGACGCCGGCTTCGACGCGATCCGCGTCCGCGCGCCGTGGCCCGCCGGGGACGCGCGTTCCCGCTGGAAGGAGATCGGGGTCGGCGCCGCCGCGTACTCGGAGTTTTACCGGGAATTGCTCGACGGGGTTCTCGCGCTGGAAGCGCAAGGAATCCCGTTTCGGGAAAAGGGCGCCGCGTCTTTGCTGGGGAAAATCCTGCTCGGTACGGATTGCGGCGCCGTCGAGCACCGGCTCCTCTACGGCGGCGGTCTCGGCGAATTGGCCTACGACTACAACGGCGACGTCTATCCGTCCGACGAGGCCAGGGCGCTGGCGTCCGCGGACGGCGACGCGCTGTTTAGGATGGGGTCGACCGATTTGGGTTTTGCGAATCTCGTCGGGCACCCGACCGTGCGGGCGCTGGCGGTCGCGTCGGATCTGGGCGGTCAGCCGACCTGCTCGCGCTGCGCGTACAAGCCGTACTGCGGCGTCTCCCCGGTGTACAACCGCGCGGCGCAGGGGTCGCTGCAGGGACGCAATCCGACCAACGATCGCTGCGGGTCCTATTTGGGGACCTTCGACGCGTTGTTTGAGCGGCTGCGCGACGAAAAAACGAAGACGGTATTCGAACGTTGGGCGCGCGCCGAGGAATACCGCCAAGGCGAGCCGCTTCCGCCGTTTCTCTCAGGAGGACTTCTGTGAAGGACATCATCGCCGTCGCCGCTTTATTCGCGTTTACCTCCTCCGCCGGGGCTCAGGAAAAGAAGGCGGCCTTGATCCCCTCCACGTACGAAGGCTGCATGCAGCCCGCGGTGCTCGAGAGCCTCGTGATGCAGGGACCCGATACCTGGGGGCTCGGCAGCGACCATTCCGAGGCCTTCCGCGAGGTGCAGGGCTATTTCCTCTGCCACGCGGTCGCCGGGCGCGGTGAGGACTCCTGTACGACGCTGCAGAACATGCCTGATTTCAAGTGGTCGAAGTTGATGGGCGTAAACTGCAAGATGGATTTTCGAGCACTGATGACCCACGAATCCCTCGCCGCGAAGCAAACCTCGGAGGCGGTTCGGCATTGTTCGCGCTGGTGCCGCTTGAGCAAGGGGGAGCGGGATAAGAAGATGGTCTGCCCGAACGTCTGCCGCAAGGCCATCGAAGAGTTCCGCCGCGATCGGGACTCCGCCTGTTCGGTGACGATGAAGGAGACCGCGCGGGGCCTCGGCGTGGGCCGCGATTGGGTCGAGGAGACGACCTTGTTCTGCCGCCAAAAATTCACGCCGGAGCTCAAGGACTGCCGCGACGAAACCAACGATGATAAAGCCGATTGCGAGGCGACCGTCGCTTTGTTCGCCGCCTACGCCCGGGGCGACGAGAGACGCTGTCCGAAGGACGGCCGTTATGAAGGGGTCTGCAAGGTGCTGATCCGACGCAAGGGGAGTTTCGCCGTCGACCGAACCGGCTCCGGAGGGGGAGACGACCCGTCCGCGGCGTGCGATGAAAACGGAAAGCGGTTCTTGAAGCGTCTGTGCGATTACCGAAAGGCGTCCGGCGGGCTTCGGCAGAAGACGACCAAGGCGGAAACGGGGGAGTATTGAGGTGAGGCGGCCGGCGGCGGAGATACGACGGGGACTGTTGAGCACCGGGGTGACCCCGGGGCATTTGGATTTGGAAGGCGGTCCCCTGGTGATCGAACGCGCGAAAGGCGTGTTCGTCTACGACGCGTCCGGACGCGAGTATCTCGACGGCTTCGCCGGATATCTGACCTCGTCGGTCGGCTACGGCCGTTCCCGCATCGCCGAGGCGGTCGGCGCCCAGTTGGCGAAAATGAACTACGCCCCGCTCGATTGGCGCGCGCACCGTCCGGCGCTCGAACTCGCCGAGGCGCTGCTCGCGCGTTCACCGGACATGGCGCGCGTGTTCCTTTGCTCCGGCGGGTCGGAGGCCGTGGATACGGCCCTCAAGATCGCCCTCTTGTGGGGGGCGCGGCAGCGTCCGCGCAGGCGGGATATCGTGTTTCGCCGCGGCTCCTACCACGGCGCGACGCTGGGCGCGACGAGCGTGGTCGGCTTTCCGTCGCTGCGTGAACCGTTTGGATCGCTTTTGCCGGGAGCGCGCGAGGTCGAAGAGCCGCTCTTGGCCGCGGCGGTGATCCGCGGGCTCGACGCGGGCGACGGTCCGGGACTCGCTTTGCTCGCCGAACCCGTCTGCGCGGCGATGCGCGTCGAAATTCCGCCCGTGAATTATTGGCCCGCGGTTTCCGCCGCGCTCACTGAGCGCGGAATGCTGTTGATTTCCGATGAAGTGCTGACCGGCGTGGGGCGCACCGGAGACTGGCTCGCCGGAAAGGCTTTCGGTCTCGCACCGGACCTCGTCGTCCTCGCCAAAGGATTGTCCGGAGGCTACGCCCCGCTCGGCGCGGTGATGGTCTCCGCGCGGGTCGCCGCGATCTTCGAGGAAGAGGCGTTTGAGCACGGCTTCACCTTCGGGGGACATCCTTCGGGCTGCGCGGCCGCACTCGAGACGCTGAAAATCATCGACGAGGAGAATCTCTACGCGAACGCGGCCCGACAGGGACTGAGGCTGCGTGCGGGGTTGGAGCGCGTGACCGGGAAATTCGACGGCTTCGGCTCCGTGGCTGGTTTGGGCTTGCTGTGTTCGATCGCCACGGCGATCCACGGCGAGGAGAAAACCGCGCTTCGCGCGGCCTTCCTTTCCTCGGGCTTGATCGCTCATGTCGAGGAGGGAGCGGTGATGTTCGGACCCGCGCTTTCGGCGACCGACGGGGAGATCGACGAATTGGCGCAGCGTTTTGAAGCGGGACTGAAGGCATTCGCGGGGGGCGGGCATGGGTAAACCTCTGAAGGTCGCGTTGGTCGGTTTGCGCTACGACGAGTTCTACGCGCACACCTTGGCCGTCGGCTACATGAAGTGCTTCTCCGACGCCGACCCGCGGCTGAAGGGACGCGTTGAGTCGCGCATCGTCGAGCGCACCGTCCATGAGCCGATTGAGTCCCAGCTTCGGGAGATTCTCGAGGATTCCCCCGACGTCGTCGGCTTCTCGTGCTATCTCTGGAACATGGTGCGCGTCGAGCAATTGGTCGCGATGATCAAGGAGGCCCGCCCCGAGGTGCGCGTCGTGCTCGGCGGCCCGGAGGTCAGCGTCCGCGCCGAAGGCGTTCTTCGGGAAATCCCCGGAGCCGAGGCGGTCGTGCGCGGCGAGGGCGAGCTGACCTACGCGGAGATCCTCGCCCGCTGGCTCGACGGGGAATCGCTGGAGGGGTGTCTCGGCGCGAGTTTCCGGCGCAACGGGGAACCCGTGTCGATGGAAGATCGTCCACTAATGCCCGATTTGTCGATCATCCCGTCGCCGTTTTTGCAGGGCGTGTTCACGATCAAGCCCGGCGAGCGCATCGCGCTGGAGACCTCCCGTGGTTGTCCGCTGCAGTGCCGATTTTGCGATTGGCAGAATTTCCAAACGACGCGGTGGTTCCCCGCCGAGCGGGTCATTGAAGAGGTCTCCACGATGCGCCGGCAGGCGACGGGGATCTACTACTTCGTGACCGACGCCGACATCAACACGAACAAGAAGCGTGCGCTGGAGGTTCTCTCCGCCTGGGACCGCATCACCGGCGCCGAGAGCGTGCATTGGCACCTGCAAACCTATCTCGCCAACATCGACGAGGATCTTTCGAAGGTGCTCAACTCCTATAAATTTTCACTCGGCGCGGGCATCGAGACGATACAGCCGGCGGCGCTTAAGCGGATGGTCCGCGGTTTCAGCCGCCGCGGCGTCGAACGCTCGATCGGATATCTGAAAAAGAACGCGCCGCAGGTCGGAATCCATCTGCAGTTGATCCACGCGCTTCCCGGGGACGATCTCTGGCATTACAAGCGTTCGCTGGAGTGGGCGCTGTCGATGAATTCGGATTCGCTGTTTCTGCCGCGCGCGCTCGCGCTTCCCGGGGCCGAGTTCGGGAAGTACCCCGAGCAGTACGGCATTCTTGACGTGATGCCGGAAGCGCCGTATCGGGTGCTCGAAACCGAGAGTTTTTCGAGGGAGGAAATCGACACGGTCGACGATCTTGCGTTTCGCATCCTCAATACGCACAAGGTGGGGGCGCTGCGCCGCGTGCTGGAAATGGTCGGACCGCGCGAGCGTCCCGAGAAACCCGCCGAAGCGGAAACGACGCCGTGGGTGGATTTGCTGGAGCGCTTCTTCGATCACATGGAGCGAAAGCCCGGATTTTATCGGATGGCGCGTCAGTGGTACTTGGAAAACGACGCGCTCGGAAAAATCATGGACCAGGAACCGATGGTTTGGGATCAGCAGACTCCCGAAGACCGGTTGGCCGCCCACGCGGAGTTGGCGGCTTTCGCTGAAGCCGAATTGGAGAGCCTCGGCCGCGGCGGCGAGTGGTACGCGCTTCGGTACTTCTTGACGACGATCGAGGCGCGGGTGCTATGGGAGAAGGTGCTGCAGACCCGGGCCTTTAACGGCATCTTCGATCGGCTTCTCGGCGGGGAGTCGCGCGAGAGCCGGCGGCTGCGATGGTTCGGCTGGGAAGGTCTCGCTCCGGAGCGGGGGTTGTGCCACCGGGGCCGCCATCTGCATATCGTTTCGACGCTGATGTACGACACCTTCGAGGTCTGCGACATGCAGCGGGCGCTGCACGTCCACTTGGAGGAAACGGAAAACGAGGAGCGCTGGAATCTTTTGTTTCCCGAGGACCAGCGGCCGTTCGACGCGACCTTCCTTTCCAACGTGTATTGGGCGATTCCCCCGAAGATGCGGGTCGCGGTGTTCCGTCGGCTGCGGGAACGCAATTCCGAGGGCGCGGGTCGTTTGGTGCTGTGGTTCGACGACGTCGGAATTTCGGATTTTGAGTTCATCAGGCGTACAGGCGCCGAGGGGCAGACGGGCCGCCCCGATTGGAGCGAAACGATTCCCCGCTTGGCCGCGGAGCTCAAGGAAGCGGGTTGGCGCATCGACGCCGAGCCCGCGACGCTCGCCGCGGACGGCCCGATCGGCGGAAAGGTGCGGTGGGCGCTCTTGCAGGCGGTGCCGGCCGAGGCGGGAGTGCGTTCGGCCGGGGGCGCCGCCGCGAAGACCGCGCGCCGCAGGGAGGTCGACTGATGTCCTTGCACCTGCGCGTCCTCGGAGACTGCAATCTCGGCTGTGAATTCTGCTCGTTTCCGATGCGCGATCATCCGTGGGACTTGAAGCGTTCGATTCGCGAGGCCGCGGCGAGCGGCGAGGACTACGTGCAGGTTTCCGGAGGGGAACCCCTGATCGCTCCGCCGTTGGAGCTCATCGCGCTGCTGCGTTGGCTGAAGGATTCGGGAAAGACCGTCGAATTGCAGTCCAACGGGGCGGTGATTCCGGATTACGACGAGGAATTGCTCAAGCGCGTCGTTTCGCTGACCGACCTTTTTAATCTCAATTTTTCGGCGCACACCCCGGAGCTCGACTTCGAGATTACGCGCACGCCGGGAGCGTTCGCGCTGCGCGAGCGGGCGGTGGATCGGCTGCTGTCCTTGGGTGCACAGGTGCGTTTGACCTACGTGGTCTACGCGCGCAATCTTAAGGTCGTCGACGCGTTCCCCGATTACGCCGCCGCGCGCATGCCCGGCATCTCGTGGATCCAGTTCAGCTTCGTGAAAGGCATGGGGCGCGCTAAAGGATCGGAGTCGTTGGTCCCGCGGCACGCGGACGCGGCGCCCGGGCTCAATCGCGCGATGCGCCGCTGCGGCGAACTGGGGCTGCGCTGCGAGGTGGACCATATTCCGGTCGGCTACCTGCCGGAGTTCGCCAACCAGCACGTGGACACGCATAAAGTGTTCCGGGATCTTGACGGCTATCACCGTAAAGACAAGGAACAGACCGAGTGCTGTTCCGGATGCGATTTCGAGTCTTCTTGTCCCGGCGTGCGCAAGGATTACGTCGAGGTACAGGGCGGCGATTGGTGCCGGGCCGGGAAAATTCGTCTGCCGGCGCACTCCGCGGGAGGCGCGCGTGGCTAATCTCCCCACGGCTCAGGTGCTCGACGAGACGCGCTGCATGGATCTCTCGGTCAGCTACGCGTGCAACGCGAAATGCCTGTTCTGCTCCCAGGATTTCGCCTGGCGCAAAGAGGATCCGGCCGGGATGGGGTTCGAGAAGGCCTGCAAGCATGTATTTGCGGGCTACCGGGCCGGCTACCGCAAGCTCGCGATCTCAGGAGGCGATCCAACGGTGCTTCCCTATCTCGACAAGCTCGTCCGATTCTCCCGGAAAACCGGGTTCGAGTCGATCCGGCTGCAGACCAACGGCGTGCGCTTGGCCGATGAGGCTTATGTGAAGCGGTTGATGGACGCGGGGCTTACGACGGTTAAATTTTCGATTCACGGGGCGGACGCGGCGACGCATGATCGGCTCGTGGCCATTCCCGGCGCATTCAATAAATGCCTGAAGGCTATTGAACTCTTGAGAAAGCACCATTGCCGCCTGGGCATCAACATCGTGCTGAATACCGAGAATATCGATTCTTTGCCGGACTTTTTCAGATTTTTTATTCACAACCTGCAGATCACCACCTACACGATCATCTACCCGCTGTACTCGGGAAACATGATCGAAGAGGCGGGCGGAATCGGACTGCCGCTCGAAAAGGCCGTCGGGCCGGTGTTGAAATCGCTTAAAATATTCGAAGACTTGGGGCTGGAGCTGCCGACCCTGCTTCATTTTCTTCCTTGCCTGATGCCGGGCTATGAGGAGAGGATGATCGGGTGGCACCGATACAACGCCCAGGTCGTCGAGCCCGATGGAAGCGCTCGCGACCTGGATACGACGGTTAAAAAGCACAAGCTTTTGCTCGACAGCTGCGGTCCGTGCGCGTACCGGCGGCGTTGCCCGGGCATCGACGCGAAGTACCACGCGCGCTTCGGGGGCGCGATCTTTAAGCCGGTGTTGGAGAAAGTCCCTTCGAGGGTGCGCCCCCCGTCGCTCGATCCACGGCGGCGGGTGCTGACGGAGAACGAGCGCTGCGTGGTCGCTCTGCTTAGGCAAGGCCCGCTGACGACGGGGCAGCTGCTGGCCGCGGCAAGACGGTTTCCGCTCTGCCAGGACTGCCGCGGCGGGCCGGCGATCGTGATGGCCGCGGAGTGGCTCGCGAAGATGGGGCGTGTCGCGCGTCGGCGCGACGGCGGTCGGTACGTTTGGAATTTGAAGAAAGAATCCAAGACAGCGCGTGAGGGCTCCTTCCGGAAGGGAGGGGGGAAGGCAGTCGCAACGAGAGGGTGATATGGCTAAAAAGAAGGCGAAGAAGGTCCCGAAGAAAGCCGGGGGCAGGAAGAAGTTGATCGTCCAGCCGGCGAAGGACGCCTCGGTGTTCCTGTCGAGTGAAGAGGGGAAAATCGTGCAGAAGGACGTCGTGAAGACGGCGGTGGCGCTAGGACTGATCGGATCGGCTCTGCTGAACCCGCCGCCGGTCCCGGCGACGCACAACAACTACCTCCATAACTCGGGAGGCCAGGGCAGCCACGTGAGCCACGGCTCGCACGGCTCGCACGGCTCGCATGGCTCGCACGGCTCGCACGGCTCGCACGGCTCGCACGGCAGCGGAACTTAAGATTCGATGACGCGGGCCGCCCACGGAGGCGGTCGCGAGACGTTCTTCGGATTGGGGAGGGGACAGTTCCCTCGCTTGTTGCGCGCTGTCGAAGGACGCAAGCGGCTTGTCTACCTGGACAACGCCTGTACGGCGCTGAAACTGCGCGCGCCCGCGGAGAAAATGCGGGATTTCGCCCTGCAAGGGGGCGGATGCGCGGGCGGCCGGTCGATGCACGCCCTCGCCCGCAGGTCGGAGGAGGCCGTCGCCCAAACGCGTGCCGCGACGGCGGCGTATCTAGGAGCGGCCTCCCCCAGGGAAATTGTCTTTACCTCGGGAACCACGGAAGCGGTCAACCTCCTCGCGCGGGGTCTTCCCGCGTCACCCGGGCGGCGCGAGATCATCGTGACCGATCTTGAGCATAACAGCGCCTACCTGCCGTTTTACGAGCGCGCCCGACGCGACGGCTTGTCCTTGATCGTCGCGAAGACGAAACGGGGGCGTCTCGATTTTAAGTCGTTGGCCCGGCTCGTATCGAAGAAAACCATGCTGGTCGCAATACCCCGTTCCTCGAATGTTTTCGGCGGAGTTCTTCCGCTTGACGCGGTCTGCGATCTGGCGCACGACGCGGGGGCGTTCGTCTTCGCCGACGAGGCGCAGTACCTGCAATCTCATCGGGAGGACGTGCAGGAATCCGGCGTCGATTTCGCGGCCTTTTCCGCGCACAAACTAGGCGGACCGTTCGGCGTCGGCGTCCTCTACGGAAAAGAGCATCTTCTGAACACCCTTGAGCCCCATAAGCCAGGCGGCGGCACCGTCGCGGGTCTCAAGCGCTCCGGCGGGGTTTGGCGCCCGGATTATTTGGACGCACCGCGGCGCTTTGAGGGGGGGATTCAAAACTATACCGGCATCGTCGGGCTCGGGGAAACCCTGCGCCTGCACGAACGCGTCGACCGTCCGGCGCTTCGCGCGCACATCACCTCCTTGGTCCGCCGAAGCGTCCGGGGACTTTCGGATTTGCGATGGGCGCGGGTGCTGGGCGAGGAGCGCCGTCTTGTCGAGGGATCGATCGTCTCTTTTCATGTGCAGGACAAGCGCTTTTCCGCGTCGGATCTCGCCATTTTTTTGGACCAGGATCTTCCGCGGGACTCGATCGCCGTACGCGTCGGGGAGCATTGCGCCAATCTGCTGCACGGCCGTCTTCGCCTGCATGAGACCGTCCGCCTTTCCTTCTTCGCGTATAATACGGCCCGGGAAGTCGATCGCTTCCTCGACGCGCTTTGCGAGTACTACAGGGCCTGCGTCGGGAGGCCGGCGATGCCAAAAACCCGAAGACCGCCGGCACGGCGGGGCCGCCGCCCCGCCAGGAAGGTCTGCCGCCGTGCCTGACGTTCCGCTTTGGACCGACTGCAATCAGGCGTGCGCGTTCTGCTCGAACCCGACCGGGGATTTTCGCGAGCAGGCCCAGGCGCATTCCTTCGAGGCGCTCAAAGAAAAGCTTGCCCGGCATAAGGCCGGCGGCGGGGAGCGCGTCTTCGCGAAATTCGACGAAGTGCGCGATTACTTCACGCTGACCGGAGGAGAGCCGACGATGCATCCGAGATTTTTCGACGTCCTCGAGCACATCAAGCGTGAGTTTCCCGAACGGGAATTGCGGATGCTGTCCAACGCCCGCACTCTCGCGAGCGAGCCGTTCGCGCGCCGTCTTTTGGACGCCGCCGGAATTCCGTTCGAAACCGGCGTGATCCTTTGCGGTCCGGACGCCGAAACGCACGAGCGGATCGCCGGCGCGGCGAAGGGAGCGTTCTCACAGACCGTGCGCGGCATCGAGAACCTGCTTCGCCTGCGCAAAGAGGGGCAGCGCGTCGAAATCCGGATGGTGCTGACCGCGCTGCAGATGCCGTCCTTGCGCGCGACGCTGAAGTTCATCGGCGAGCGCTTTCCCGAAGCCGACCGGGTCACGCTGATCTTCTTCGAGATGGAGGGACGCTCGGAGTGGCGCTTCGACGACTTGAAGATCGAAATGACCGAGTGCGCGCGCCAACTCGACGCGCTCTATTCGATTCTGCGCGATTTTCGGGAGCTTCGCCTCTACCACTTTCCGCTCTGCGCGCTTCCCGCCCGGCTTTGGCCGTTCGTGTGGAACACCCTCGATCCCCGCAAGGTGGTCTTCAAGCTCGAATGCCGCGACTGTCCGGTCCGTCTTTCGTGCGTCGGAATTCACAAGACATACGCCCGCAAAATGGGCGCCGGGGATCTCCGGCCGGTCGAGCGTCCCTCGGGACTCGCGCCGACGGGTTTCCCCTTTCATCCGTTCGAGGCCCTCCGCCGATGATGGAATTCGGCGTCGGACTGCGTTGGATTCTGTTTCTGCCGCTTTTGATCGCCGCCGCTGATCTCGTGCACCTCGACGACTCGACCCGCCGAATCCCGAATTCGCATTTGACCGCCTATTTCCTCTGCGCGGGCTTCGCGTACACGCTGCCGGCGGGGTATCCGCTATTTACCGAGGCGAGTCCCTGGCCCCCGCTCGGGGGTTTCTATGGAAACGCCGCGGCTCACGGGGCGATCGCGGTCACCGTGGCGATCGGGATGTGGCGGATGGGGCTTTGGCCCGCCGGCGACGCGAAGCTGTTCATGCTCCTGGCGCTGTGGATGCCGGTGCTCGATCCGTTCTCGCCTCTGCTGCCGTGGAAAATGACGCTGGCGATGCTGATCAATATCTTTATCCCCGCGGCGCTGTTCGTCGTGTTGCGGACGATGTGGTGGGTGTGGCGGGAAAAGCTCCGGGGGCGGGCGCGGTTTCTGTTCGCGATGGGACTTCGCCGCATGCCGGATTACCTGCGCGAGAGCCAGCGGGAGTTGATGAAAAGCCTGCGCGCGGGCTTCGCCCGCGCTCGCGCCGAGTTGGCGAAGAATCCCGGGACTTACGGCGGGGCGTTGCTGGACGGACTGGCGATGACCTTGGCCGGCGCCGCCGCGATGGTTTGGATCGTGAACCGCCGCGATGTCTCCTGGCTGCCGGGCCCGCTCACCGGGTTCGTGATTTTTCTTGTCGTCGACGCACTGCGCCGCCTGCTGGGTTCGCGGACGCTCTTTTGGATCTGTCTGGCGGGGGCGCTGTCGTGGGGCTGGATGCAGGCGCTCCCGGGGGACGGCGCGCTGCTTTGGCGAAGTTGGACTCAGTGGGCCTTTTTTCTTTCCGCCTTTGGAATCGGGACGTTCTCCGTGCGCGTTTTCCTGGGCGTCTCGGAGCGCTTCCTCGTGATTTTCTGGATCGGGATGATGTTCGCGATGATGGTCGGCCCGCAGTTGATCGGCTGGGCCGGCCCCGGCGGCGTGCTGACCTGGGCCGTCTGGGGGACCGCGTGCGGTTTGATCTACGTTTTAGTGGAATCCTTTCTTGAAGAGGACTCCATCGAGGTCAAGGCCGGGCAGTTGAAGCCCTACGACGTTCTTTCGACCGCCACGCTCGCGGAGATTAAAGAAGCCGATTTAGAATTTTACGACGCTGTTTTCCACCGCCTCTATCCCGACGGACTTCTTCCGTACCAAGTCGAAGCTGTGCGCGAATGGTGCGATGAATACGAGTTGAAAACGGTGTCGCTGAAACGGACGCTTCCGTTCGCGTCCTGGATTTTCGTCGGCGGGGCGCTCACGCTCTGGATGCGCTGGGATTTGGTCTCGCTGCTGGTGAAGGGGAAGCCCGGTGGTTGAGCTGTGGACCGCGCCGCCCAAGGACGCCGTCGTCATCCGGCCGCTGCACTCGCTCGAGCGCTTCGACGCGGCGCTGGAGGCCGCGCTGGAGGCGCTCACGCGCGAGCCGGAGACCGCCTTCTATTTGGGGCTGCGGCCCTGGGAGCTTGACGAATCGGTGGACCGGATCCTAGCCTCGCGGATGTCGGCCGCGCCGACCGAGTCGATCCGGGCGTCGTACCGGACACTCTTGGGGAAAGTGGGCCATTCACTGGCGAGGGTCGCCTTCCGCCGCCTGCAAACAGCGCTCAACGGCGAACGCTTCGCCCGGCTGGGCGCCGCGGCTCCCCGTCTCTTGATCGACTGCCTCGGCGCCGATCCCGCCGCGGCGATCGCCGCGCTCCACCACGATGATGCGGTCTTTCTGGTGGGCGCGCGGCGCAGGGCCGAGGCGGAGGCGGCGCGGCCCTGCGGACCGGGACTCGAACGCGGCTTTGCCGAGGCGAAGCAGACTCTCGATAAACTGGCCAATTATCAAATCGACTTAGGCGCCATCGGCGCCGAGCTGGAGCGGATCGCGCGCGCTTGAAACCGCGTCGATATGCCCCCATACTAAGGAAAGACATGGCCAAAGCCGCATCGGTAATCAAAGCCCAGGCGCAGGGGAAAAGAGTAGAAAAACTCGTGCTTTTCACGGGTTTTTCCTGTTCGAGCCACTGCCATTTCTGCATCGATCTCAATAAGCGGGACGTTCCCGACAAGAGCACCCAGCAGATCATTAAGGAAATGGTGCAGGCTCGGGCCAAGGGCGTCACGTATCTGGAAATGATCGGCGGGGAAAGCACGATGCGCCGGGATTTCATCGCGCTGGTGCGCACCGCGAAGAAGCTCGGCTTCGACGACATCGTCGTCGTGACCAACGGCCGGATGTTCTTCTACGAGGACTTCGCCAAGAAGACGGTCGAATCGGGGGTCAGCGAAATCATCTTCTCCATCCACGGCCACGACGCGGCCCTGCACGATGCGATGACCGCTGTGCCCGGCGCGTTCGACCAACTGATGAAGGGAATCGAGAACGTCCGCCGCTTCGGCCTCAAGCGCATCCACGCCAACTGCACGGTGACTCGCAAAAACATGACCCGCATCCCCGACATCGGAAAACTCTTTCTCAAGCTGAATTTGACGCACGCCGAGTTTATTTTCGTCGATCCGAACTACGGAGGGGCGTTTTCGCAGTTCGAGGCGCAGGTCCCCAACATCTCGGAGGCGGCCCCGTACATGCGCGAGATGCTCGACATCGGCCGCGCCGGGGGGACGCGGGAATGGACGGTCCGCTACGTTCCGCTGTGCCACTTCGAGGATTATCTCGACCAAATCTCCGAAATCCGCGAGACCCGGATTTTCCGCACGCGCCACTGGGCCCCGGATTTTCAAAACGACGATGTCGGCGGGTCGCGCGCGGTGCACGGCCGGATCAAGCCGCCCGTCTGCGACGGCTGCCGCCTATACGACCAGTGCGAAGGACTCTGGAAGGAATATCTCAAGCGCCGCGGCGATTCGGAGCTGAGGCCCGTTAAATAAGATGCCCGATTTTGCGATTTGGCCCGACTGCAACATCGGCTGCGTGTTCTGCTCGAATCCCGTCGAAGGGTTCCGCGGGACGCGCGAGAAGTACACGCTGGAGGTGATCACCCGCAAGATCGAGGAGTATAAACAGGGCCATCGCCGCTTTCTGAAATTCGACCAGGTCAGCGACTACTTCAACCTCACCGGCGGCGAACCGACGCTGAACCCCGACTTCCTGAAGATCCTCGGGCTGATTCGCAAGGAATTCCCCTCCCGGCTGATCCGTCTGCTCACCAACGGGCGGATGTTCACCTACGAGAAATTCTGCCGCAGCGCGTTTGCAATCGGCGGCGATCACTTCGAGACCGCCATCCCCGTCTTCGGTTACGACGCGAAAACCCACGAGAGCATTTCCCGCGCGCCGGGAAGCTTCGCCAATACGATGGACGGCCTGCGGCACGCGCTCGACGCTCGCAGCGGAAATCAAAAGGTCGAGGTTCGCGTGATCTTGACCCGCATCCAGGTGAAGCATCTGGACGGGTTGATCGCGATGCTCGTTGAGCGCTTTCCCGAGATCGACCGCTTATGTTTTCTCTTCGTCGAAATCGAAGGCTTCGCCGAGAAATACCGCGAGCGTCTGACGATGCCGATGTCCGAGTGCGCGGAGCATGTCGACCGCTGCTACGACGATCTCAAAAAACTCAAAGAGGTGCGCCTTTACCATTTCCCGCTGTGCACGCTCCCAACGCGGCTGTGGCCGTTCGTGCACAACACGCTGTCGGACATCAAGATCGAGGAGAACCATCCCGAATGCGGGCGCTGCCGATACCGGGAGGCTTGCGTCGGGGTGCACCGGAGTTATAAGAAGTACATGGGCGCCCCCGATATCCGGGCGATTGTCGAAGAAAGACCGGTGCGCCTGTCGGGCGACCGGTACCGGCCGGTGGACGCCGCCGAGGAGGCCGTTTCGTGAAGCACAGCGTGGAGGATAGCGATAACGAAGTCGTCGTAACCGTCGAGCCCGGCCGCTGGCCCTTGGAGGCCGTGCGGATGGCGGCGCATGTGATGGCGGACCGCGCCTACGCCCATCTCTCCGAGGACGAGGACGGCGTCGTTGTTTCGCTGCACGCGAAGGAAACGCTCGACGCAAGGGGGTTGGAGGCGCTCGGGGCGTTGTTCGATCGCGAGGTGCAGAATCAGACCCTTCGGCTTAAGCTCGAATCGGCCAACCGCGAGACGATGCAGTACATCGTCTCGCGGGCGCTCGTCCCGGCGATCGCCTCCTCCGGCGCCGCCGCCGAGCTCGAGGCGGAGCTTTCCGCCGATCAGAAAAGCGAGATCGAGCGGCTGATCGCCGAAGCGGAGGCGGAGATCGCCGAGCTCAAGAAAGACGAGGGCGGCGCCGATCCGCTCGGCATCACGAAGACCTGGGAAGAGAATAACCCGAAGGGCGGCGCGTGAAGCTGGATGAGGGCCGTTGGGTGCTCGGCGGCGGGGCCGGCGCCCAATGGCGCGCGGTGCGTTCCCTGCGCGTGAAGCAGGCGCGGGGCGAGCTGAAAGCGTTGGGGGCCTTGGCGAAGAAAGGTCCCGCTTCGCTCAAGCGCTTCGGCCTCGACAAAACCGTTTCCTATCTTTCCGCCGGTCCCGATTCGCTGCTGCTCTTCCCCGCAATGGACTGCTGGCTATCCGTCGGGCGGAGTTTTAAATCAGGGGACCGTCCCGCCGCCGAGTGGGAGCTGCATTTCCCGTTTCTGCAGAACTTCGCCGCGGCGAAGGCGGTGCTGAGCGGCGCAACCTGTTCGTTTCCGGTGCGCGTCGACCCGAACGCGCGCGTGCATTTGACCGGGACGCATCTCTATTTCGAGTTTCCGAAGGCGATGGCCGGCAAGGACGCGCTCGTCGAGGTTTCCCGCGGGGCCGTGCGCGCGAAGGGAGGCGTTGCGAAAGAGCTGACGCCGGTCACGGAATCTTTGTGGTTGGATTACCGTGATCCGCTGATCCTGCAGCCTGTCAAGGTGCACGGCGTGCTGCGTCCTTCCCTCGAGAATGAGGCGCGCTTCGCGTCGGTGCTGGCGGCGGCGATGGGGCTGATCGAGCGCTTCGATGCACCGCTTCATAAAGAGATTTCGGATTTTCTGCGCGTCATAGTTCCGTTGGAGAATCCAAGCAGCATGGGCAGCGTCAGTTCTTCTTATAGGGATTTAAGAGGCGCGTTTTGTTTGTCGCATACCGACGACGTCCTGCTGCAGGCCGAGACGATCGTTCATGAATTCTGCCATCAGAAGCTGAACCTGCTGTTCGCCGTCGACCCGCTGCTGCTGCCGGGCCAGGGGGGCGAGATCGTGTACTCTCCGCTGCGGCCGGATCCGAGGCGCTTGGGGGGGATGTTGTTGGGAGCCCACGCGTTCATCGGAGTCGGCCGGTTTTTGATCCGGGCGCTTCGGGAGATGTCCTTTTCCAAAAAGGACCGGCATTCGATCGAGCGCAACGCGGCGAAGCGGTTGTTCCATACGGAGTTGATGCTGCGGACCCTATCGGGCTACGGGCGATTGACGGAGTTCGGCGCGCGCTTGACGCTGCGGATGTGGCGGGAGTTGATGCTGCAGTATCACGACATGCTGGACTTCGACCCGGCGTCGGTCGCGGCGGCGCGAAAGGAGATCGGGGAGCACGCGGGGGCGTTCCGGTTGGGGGAGACGGGGTTTCATTCGGGGGCGGCACGGAACGTGTTGTCTAAGAAGGCGAAGAAATGAGCGATTTGCCGAAGGGCCCCGTGCGGTTTTCGTCGGACGGGAAGGTTTCGGCCCCCGTGAAATTTCCGAAGGGGTCGGTGTTCGGGAAGTTGGGGGACGCGGGGTTGGACGCGCTGCTCGAAGGGGTTCACGCGCTGCATCCGATCGGATCGGTTTTTTCCGTCGACGGGGGGCTGGGGTTTCGGTTTAAGGAGCCGGTGCCGTGGCCGTTGTTTGCTCTCTTGGAAATCGCGAAGCCGTTTCAGTCTCAGGCGGCGGCGTGGGCGGGGCGGGTTCTTTCGAGAGGGGTGACGGGGTTCGGATTCGGCGGCGGGGTGATGTTTGTGGAGGTGGGGTAGGGGGGGCGACTCGGGGGTAGGGCACTCGCCTCGCACGTGAATTCCCGCCTTTTGCTCCCGCCTGAAGGCCTTGGTTTCCCAAGGGAAATTCGTCAGCCGTCTTTGACGGCGAATTCTTTCGGTTGATGCCGGAGGCCCCGCGTTTGGCACCGCATGCGGTACCGGCTACCAGCTTGGTGGTTTGTGGAATGTCCCCGTGGCGTCGGTTAGGGGGCTGGGAAACTGGCAACTGGCGAGGATGGACGCGCGAAGTTGGCGGAAGAAAGTGGCGTTTTGAATGAGGGGCTTGCTGGGATGCCCGTGGAGCTGCGGGTTGATAACTCCGACTTTCCGGGGAAGTAGTTTCCGGCAGAATTCGGCCAAATTCAGCCATTTGTGCCGTGACTCCTTCAACGCGCCGAAGTAGAGGTTGAAGACGTCGATGTAGACGTTGGTCTTAGGTGATTTGTTGCCCATAAAAAATCTACGGCGTCAGGATACGGTTGCAGAGGCCCCAAATCTCCCTGAAATCGTGATCCGTGGGGGTCGGCTGCGGACGACGGCGTTGATCCTGCGCCGCATGTCCTCGGAGCGGATCAGACGCCGGTCGATGATGGGCAGGGACCCCGTCTCGATGATGGGCTGCGGGACCGGGACTTCTCGTTGGGCGCCTTCCTGCCGACGAGGAGATTTGCGCCGCTTGGCCGCATCCATTTCCGCGAAGACGCGCGGCAAGCGCGAAAGCGTTCCGCAGACGATCGCCACATAGTCCGGGCAATCGAAGTTCTGAACCAAGGCGCTCTCGGGAGGCAGCAGTTCAAAGTCCCGGGCGAGGTTTTTCCTTCCGCTGCGCCGCCTCTCCCCGTGCTTAAAGGCGTGAAAGAAATGCTCGCACAGATTATTCGTCCGCTCGACGAGGCGCACACCGCCTCCAGCCTTGGCGGGGAGGCGGACTTCATGTCCCCAGAGGGACTTCCCGTGCCTCTTGAGATGGTCGAGGATGACGTCGATCGCCTCGCGAAGGTCCTGGGCGGGGCCCCGCTGTGGACGGCGCTTTCGTAGGGAGGCGGTGAATCGCGCAAGCGCGGCACGGATGTCGCGAAGTTCCTTCCTCGCCTGTCGAAGCGTCATCGGTTGTTTGGACCCAGGCCGGCTGCGGCCGTAGGAGCCGGGCGAGAGCCGGAGGGTCTCGCGCAGCTCGTCGAAGAGATTCACGCGCACGCGCAGGTCCCGGACGACGCGAACGAGGCCGGGCTCCCGGCGCAGCGGGTCCAGCGTACGCCCCAATCGCCTAAGGACCCGCAGGACGCGCCGATCCTTGGGCGGGGTGCGCAGCCAACCATCCACGACGCGGCGGGCGCGCACGCAATGGTCGTAGAGATCGAGATACGGCTGGTCGAAGGGGAAGTTGCGGCTCTTTTCGGCGGCGGCGTAGTCGAAGGCCCATTGAGCCAGGCCGCGGACGGCGGCGACACCGGTCGCGCCCGCGGGCAAGTCGTGGGTCTCGGGCTCCTGCTGCTGCCAGTTCCTGAAGCCCTCCCGGGCGGGTTCCAATTCGCCGCCGAGCTCGCGGCCCATATCCCTGGCGAAGGTCCGCAGAGCGCCGCGTATCTTCAGGCGGCGTAGGGCGTCGCGCAGGGCGTTGTGCCCCGGCTTGAGCAGGTCGCGGCCGATGTCGGCGAGGAAGTGGCCGTGACAGCCGAGCACTTTTATCGTGGCGCTCAGGCCGGCGACCAAGTCATCGCAAGCGGATATCATGGCCTTGCCCAGGTCGCGCATCACGGCGCAGGGCTCGCCGAAGCGCCGGACCGTCAAGCGGGCGCAGGCAAGGATCGCCTCGGCGTTCTCGGTCGGGATCTTCCAGGATCCCAACACCCATCGGCGCCATCCGGCCAGGATCACCAGCAGCGTCCCCCGTCCGTCCTCGCAGGTGGCGTCGGCGTGCATGGGCCAGCCGCCGTCTTGGGCCAGCCGCCGTCTTGGGCCAGCGCCCGCCGCAACCGCGGCGCGGACGCTTCATGCAGCCGCCGCGCATAATCCAGATACAGCCGAGCCAGGTCGCTGATCTCGCCGGTAGAGAGCGTGATGCCATGGTCCTTCTTGAGTTCGGCCTGGATTTCTTCACGCTGGCGCTTGTCTAGAAATCGCCGACGGCCGATAAAGTCCATCACGTCGTAGCCCACGCTGCGCCTGGGCAACAATCGCTTGGCCGCCGTCGCGGCCCGCCGCATGACAAGGCTCCCGTCCGGGCGGCGGCAACCGGCCGCGCACTCGTGCACGATCTCCCGAAGCTGGAAGGGACCATGCTCCAGGGTTTGGACTGGGCGGGACGGAATGGACTTCTGCACGATCATGGGACCTGCGCAGACCGGACAGGATCCCGGGTCTTCGCTGACGGTGACGCGTACGCCGCCGGTGGCGAGAGACTTTTTGCTGAAGTGGGCCTGCAAAGACCTCAACTGCTCCCTCAACGCCGTGAGCGTGGCGAGTCCGGGCCCCCCTTTTTTGCGAGCTCGTATCGCTCGAAGACCCACTGCACATGTTCCAACGGTACGCTGACGCTTTGGTGGTGGAGCCGGCGGACCACTTCTTGCGCCGTCACGATCACCCGGGGCCGGCTGGATTTGAGAACCTCCACGAGCACCTCGACGGTCATGGCAGCGGTCAGCGGTCCGACAAGTACGGTAGCCCGCTTCCTTTGCTCCTGCCGGCGAGCCCATTGCCTGGCGGCACGCGAATCAGTGGGGGAGAGGTAAAGCCAGTTCCTCTGGCCCAAGGCTTTGCGCCCGACACGTCCGGCGCGAGCGTGGTCGAGCAAGGCATTTTGGACCCTTACGCGCAGCATGCTTTGGAGTTCCTGCTGCGTTCGACCAGCTTCAGACTTATCGACCAATTCTTTCACGGCGGTCTTCACCGTGCCCGATTGACAGAAGCCGACGTTGCCGCAAAACCATAGCCCGAACTCGTCGAAGCGTGGGATGTTGCGGAGGGTGTAATAGCGGCTGCGGTGAGTGTAGCTGGTGAGGTAACCCAACGGCTTGATGCGCCGGAACACGCTCATCTGGGAGCGTGTCTTCAAGACTCGGCAGAGCGCGTCAAGCTGAACAATAGGTGTGCGGCGGAAGAGATTCTGCAAGGCCGTCTTGGAAGCGGAGGGATTGAGCATGCTGCTCCTGATATATGTATGTTCTATATTAGCTATAGTATATCATATCCAGCCACAGAAAGCCAGGTCCCAATTGTTCAGAAACCCACTTCTACGACGGAGAGACGAAATTAGCGCGAGTCAGGACCGCGCTGCACGTGATATACTTGGGCTTTGGGGGGTGTAAAATTGTTATTATATTTCAAGTGGAATTTTAGAGCGCAACCGTATCCTGACGCCGTAGTAAAAAATGCAAGGCCACCCCGAAGGATGGCCTGCGCCCTACCCCGAAGGGCAAGGAGGTTGTGCTTCAGTATAGCGCGAGAGATTGACATTTGTCAAGGTTGAAAATGTGAAAAGCTGTTGTTTTAGAATGATATTTTTACTCACTGCAACCCGGATCTGAGTTCGCAAGTTAATCCTAAGTTCCCGCCCCGGTTTTCCCGATAAGTCGTTTCAGGATAGAGACAATCCCATCATTTGCGCGCGACTACAGTTGACATGTATAATGCCCGCACGCAAAGCCGGCCCGGCAGGGCGACCCTCC
>Ga0210044_10001099_pt1 | contig 41180 bp, 41 predicted proteins | sample CryGey13umfilter_2_FD_183959 | JGI IMG/M metagenome (GOLD analysis project Ga0210044, IMG submission 183959) | Groundwater microbial communities from aquifer in Utah, USA - Crystal Geyser 4/9/14 3 um filter (SPAdes) (version 2) | ecosystem: Environmental > Aquatic > Deep subsurface >... | reverse complement strand
GCCCTTTCCCAGGATATAGAGCTTTTACTTCGGTCTTTAAATCTGTATAAGTAAGAAAATCTTTTTTTAGGCGATTTTCTTTTCCAACAAGTTCTGACCATCCTTCCCATCCTTTGTCTTTATATTTTCTATAAGGATTTGCTTGCCAATTAGGATGATTCCTCCGTTCCTGACAATACCACTTTCGGACATCTTTTTCTCCGGAATATAAACTTATTACTTCACGCTGAAATTCTTCAAAAGAAAGAAATTCGCCTTTTCCTCGTCTAAATTCGGATATTTGTCTTGCGTTTTTTAATAAACTTGCCTCAGAAATCGGTTCTCTTAATGCGGAAGTTATGTTGTTTCTCCATATATTCGTTTGCTTTATTCTAATGCCAATGCCGGGGTGGCGAGATATTAGAAGATTTTTTTGTATTTTTGTGTAAATATCTATTTCATTAAGAGTAAGATTTTGTTCTTCTATTTTTGCCACATCAAAAATATAACTCACATTTCCTTCTTCGTCGCATAGATAAACCACGCGGTTAAAAACTGGTATTTCCATTCGCATATACGTTGTTTGCCGTACCATGTCAGGCATCACAATTCCTATTATTGCGGGCGCTTCATTCGGCGAAATATCAAAATCGTATTTAAGAATATAAAGAAGCGTTAAAAAGCGCGGAAACATTCTTTTTTGCTCTATTCCCTGCCCATCTCCCGCATTTATTTTTTTGTTATTATCCGGTGGAGTAATAACTATATTATTTTTCGCTATATTTATACCAATATATGCTTTAAGATTGTCTATTTTTTCTTTTACTTCAATAATAGATTGCAAAATATTTGGAATATCTGGCAATCCAAAAAATGCAAGCGCTTGATTCTCTTGTTCCGCATGGTCTATGACCGCAAATTTATTATTGTGATATTTTTGATATTGCGATAAAACATCATCAACAAAACTTGTTATTTGTGTTAAAGCATTATCGGCAAACGTCTCAATATTTTCAACGGTTAATTGGCTATTTAAAATATCATCTATTTTTTTATTATATTTTTCTTTTAAAATTTCTATATCCTTTTTAGAAATAATTTCTTCTTCCGCTAATTTAGTGATTATTTCATAATCTTCTTTACTACCATTTTCTCCAACAATCTCATTTATTAAAGACGCTTCCTCTTGCGCTTCGCCGATAATTTCCTCCCGCTCCTTTTGGGGTAATTTTTCAAATTTTTTCTGATCTTTAATTTTAAGAAAATCAAATTTTTCCGGCATAAAATAAAATCTAAGTTCTTTTCCTATTTATTTTTTTGAGATAGTTTCTGTATTCTATAAGTATCGCGCGAATTATATTTATTTTTGAAAAAATTTTGATTTTCCATATAAAAACATAAATCAAATTCTGGCCGCGTAATTAAAAGCGTGAAAATAGTTATGCCAGGCTTTATCAGTGGAGTGGTATTCATTTTTAAAAACAAAATAATCAGCCAGCGCTTCCCGCAAGCGCGTAATTTCCTTAAGTCGTTTTTTATTTTTATCATCCACTAAAGTTAAATCTAGAAGTTCCAAAGCGCGGTCAAAAGCCAGCTGTTTATATTCAACGTTATTTTTATTTTTCCACTTTATCGCCCGCTCCACTTCACTGCCAATATTGGCCATTTGTTCAACCAACGACAGCTTCTTCCAACTTCCCTGCGCCAATTGTTTATGTTGGATTTCCATTATCTTGCAATTAATTTATTAACTACTGCTAAAATATTATTCCTTATTTCCGTATTATCCACGCCTCTGCTTTTATTTCCTTGCGCCGGGCGCAAGTTTATCATAGAATCAAATTCAATAAAATCTTCGCCGGATAGTTCCGGATAAATGTTGATACCCCAAAGGTTTTTCTGCTCCGAACTATTTTCCAAAAGCAACGCCTCTTCATCTGCGTGAAGCTCGCCGTCAATTGCCATTATTTTCTTTTCAACATCAACAACCGCTTTTACTAAATTGCCGAACATTTTGGCTGACATCTCTTTCAGTTCTTCAATTAAAATTTTATCCTTTATAATTTTCATAACGTTTTCTTTAAAAAATTAATTTGCCCGCCCTTTCCGTTTTTTGTCAATCCTTTTTTCCTTGTATTTTTTAATCATTATTTCCAAATGGTCCTTGACTTTATCAATGGCTTTTAATAATTCTTTTTCCGTTTTGGTTAGGCGCAGAAGCTGCCCGGGCAATAATAAATTAACTTCCGCGTGGTATATTTCCCCTTTATTATGATGATGAGTGGTCATTTCCACCTCAAAATCAGCATTAATAGGAGTAATTCCTCCTAAATATTTTTCTACCATATCCATTTTTTCCTGAATATACCCTTTAACCTCGGGAGTTAATTTAATTTTTGTCGCTTTTATATTTATGTTCATTTTTTTGTGATTAGTAATTATTTTAGATTATAAAACTCTCTTTTTGTCATTCCCGCGCAGGCGGCCTGCCTGTCGGCAGACAGGGAATCCATACGCTGGTAATAGCTCAAAACATGTCAACAAAAATTCGCTCTATTGAAAATTCTCTTTTTAAATTTATTTTTAATTAGTTATTATTGTCTTAATTTTTATATTTTCCAACGTTAGATTCCCGCCTGCGCGGGAATGACAGAGGGAGAGGATTGAATGACAGTGGCAGTTGTAATTATTAGAATATCCTCTCCCACAGCATTTTAAATTTATCGCTGTATTTGGCGATGTCACGGTAGGTTACCGCTAATATCAATATCATCAACAGCACAAACCCGATATTATGGATGGCTGTTTCCAGTTCCCGCTTAACCGGCGACCCTTTAATCTTCTCTATTATTAAAAACAGCACCCGCCCGCCGTCCAAGGCCGGAAAAGGAAAAAAATTTATTATAGCTAAATTAATTGATAAAAGGGCGGCAAACTGTAAAATATAAATAAATCCCAATTTGGTTACTTGTCCGGTTAAAGCGGCGATGCCCACCGGACCGGCTATATCAGCGCTCACTCCGGAACCGATTATTAAGCCCTTGATTAGATTATAAAAAGCGGCGATTATCGCCCAAGTCAATAATATGGTGGTTTTTACGCCTTCCCAAATTGCCATATACCAGGGATATTTTACTATGCCTATTTCCGCGATAGCGATGCCAATGCCTCCGGCGCCGGTATCCTCCATTAATATTGGAATTATTTTTATGGCTATTTCTTCATTGCCTCTTTTAATTTGATAAGTTAATTCTTCTCCAGTCCGCTCATTAACATATTTCTGCAAATCTTCGCTTTTAATTATTTTTTCTTTATCAACGCCGATAATGATATCGCCTATTTTAATGCCGGCCATATCCGCTGGTGAGCCGGCTAAAACTTGGATTATCTGGATATTCTTATCAGATACTTTGGCCAGGGGGCTGACATTATTAAGTTCCTGGGGAAGGCCTATCATCAAGCCGATAGCCAAAATAACAGCCGCGAAAATTATATTCATAGTTACGCCGGCTGATATCATAAATGTCCTTTGCCATATCGGCTTATTGGCAAAATGGTTAGGATCGCCGCCTCCGTCTTCATCTTCGCCCAGCTTTACAAACCCGCCCAAGGGAACCCAGTTTATTGAATAAATTGTGTCAGCAGCGTCATCCACTTTCCGGCCGCCCCTAACCTGCTTCCAGCGTCCGTCCTTGCTCTTGTATACGCCCCAAGCGCGGGGAGGAAAACCAATGCCGAATTCTTCCGCTTTGACTCCGAATTTGCGGGCAACCAAAAAATGCCCCAGTTCATGGACAAAAACTAGAGCGCTTAATATGATAATGAAAATAATGATAGTGGTAAACATAAAAAAATACAGTTTTAATAAAATTAAATATTTACTTTCAACTTTATAACTTTATAAACTATATCGTCATAATTTCTTCTTCTTTTTTATCCCTCATTTCTTTTATCTTGTCATTTATTTCCCTAATTTCTTCGTCAAGTTCGCTTATAAATTTAAATTTATCATCTTCGGCAATAGCTTTATCTTTTTTCGCTAACTCAATGTCTTCTTTTATTTCATCTCTTATCTGCCTGATAATAATACGGGTTGATTCTTGCTTCTCATCCAATTTTTTAACCAAATCTTTCCTATTTTCTTCCGTCATTTGCGGTAATGTCAACCTAATCTTATCGCCTTCATTTACTGCGCTAAAGCCTAAATCAGCATCCACAACCGCTTTTTCCACTTCTTTTAAAATATTCTTGTCCCAAGGAGCCACCACCAAACTCCGCCCATCGGTTACATTAATATTGGCTACGCCGTTAATAGGCGTCTTCACTCCGTAATAATTAACTCCAATACCGTCCAATACGGCCGGATTGGCCCGGCCGGTGCGCAAAGCAATTATATCTTTGCTGAAAAATTCAATGGTTTTTTTTAATTCCCCCTCTTTTTTTTGAATAAATTGATTCATAAAATTATAAATTATCTCATTATTTTTTCGGAGGTAATTTAATCCCTAAATAAATAATATTCGGCTCTTTCGGATCAATTAATAATTTCCACCCGATGGCGCTGGTCGGCATCTTTATGGTCTTCCAATTTTCCCCTCCGTCCAAAGACCGGTAAAAAGTAGTATTGGTAACATAATAAATTTCTTGAGTATTCTGCGGATTGACCGCCATGGCGTTTATAATTGAATCGCTGGGAGTAATCAGCTTAATTTCTTCCCAATTATTCCCATTATCAGAGGATTTTAGCAATCCTCCGCCAGCGGCTAAAAATATCAAGCCGGAAGTATTTTCAGAAACAATTATATCATTAATATTAGCGCTGTTTTTAAAATTTTTTAAATTTTCCTTTAAGCTCTCCCAATTGTTCCCGCCGTCAGAAGATCTTTCCAATCCCAGCCCCTGGATATAAACAAATAAATTACGGCTGTCATGAGGACTGATTATAATTTTATTTATTTTATTTTTAAAACTAGAGAGCGTCTGCCAAGTATCTCCCCTGTCAAAACTTTTAATAATTTCCCCCCGCGAAGTGCCGATATAAATTATAGCGCTGTCAAAATGATCAACCGCTACGGCCGAAACCGCGGTCGTGCTATTATTATCTATATAGACTCGGGTCCAAGTCCGATTGCAATCGGTAGATTTATAGACTTCGTTTCCGGTTGTGGCGTAAATTATACACTTGGAATTAGGATCAATGGCTACGGCATTAATGGTTCTCTGCCCTAAATTTTTAGCTATCTGCCAGGTGCCGGCTCCGTCATAGGTATAGATTAGGCCATTGTCAAACGAAGCTAAATATAATGCTTTGTTGTCAGATGGGTCCATTACTAAATCATTAACGCTCACGCCGCCGATACTGTTGGGCAAGCCGCTGGTGGTAGGTATTAGCACTTTTTGCTGCCAAATATCCCCCTTACTATTTGACCAATAAATCCCGCCATTATTGCCTTCATTTTTATTGGTATTAAATTTGACTGAACAGCCGGTTATAACAAGAGCGGACGCCAGCAACATCACTAATAAAATAAAATTTGTTTTTTTATAAATCATAAAATTATTTTAAATTTTTATAACGATATTTTCTAAAACTAATTTCGGCGGCACATTAGCATCTAAATATTTTTTTGATTCTTCTAAAACCGAATTAAAACTTAATAATTCGCCGACCGCCAAAATATTAGCAGACTGCTCAAGCTCTTTGTCTAAAAACTGGTGCTGGATTATATCTTTATGGTTATATTTTAATAAAAGCAAATCCCTAACCAGTCCGCTCCATATTTCTATAATTCTTCCGGCCGCGGCGGCGGCTACCTGCCCCTTATTATCCCGGCCGATCAAATCACCGGCTATATGAAATCTGGCGTTAATATCTGCTGGTAAAATTTTAAAAAAAGAAATCGCCCGATCATAATAATTATTATAAAATTCCTTATCTTCCAAAAGCTTCACTGCCAAAGCCGGCCGGCCCATAGCTGAACGGGAAAAATTTTTAGCCGCGCTTCTGGGGGCTTTATGAATATTAATCAAATAATCATAAATTACATCGGCTGGTACCGGCTTGAATTTTAATATTTGGCTGCGCGAAACTAGAGTGGCGGGAATGGCGTCTATTTCGGAAGTAATTAATATGATTATGACATTTTTTTTTGGCTCTTCCAAGGTTTTCAACAAAGCGTTGGCCGCTTCCAGGCTAAGCTGGTGGGCGCGCTTGATTACGCCGATTTTATAAGAATTTAAAAACGAGCTTAAATTTAGGCGATGGATAAAATCCCTGGCATCATCTATGGAAATATTTTTTTCCTCCGGCTTTTTCTTTAATATGCAATAATCGCTATGAATGCTGCCTGATTCTTCCGCGTCTTCTTTAAGGCTATCAGCTAGAAATATCTTGCATGACGAGCATTCATTACAGGGTATATTTTTAATATTTTTTTCCCTGGCTTGACAAAGCAAAATCTGGGAAAAATAGCTGGCCGTAGTCGTTTTCCCTAAATTATCAGGACCGGCAAAAATATACGTTCCGGCCAGTTTGTTGTTATTTATGCTTCTGGATAAAAATTCAGTAATCTGCCGGTTGCCGACCAGCGGCCAATTAAATACTCTCTTATTCATAATATGATTATAACAGCCGGCAGATAATAAATCAATATTAGTAAAATTTAATATTATATTGCTAATCCTTGATTTTTTTATATAAACTAATTATAGTAACATCATGAATAGTAAAACTAAATTTAAGCAAGTCGTGATATTGGCCGGAGATATTATCATCTTATATTTTTCCCTGTATATTACTTTATTATTAAGATATTGGGAAATACCGGCCGGCCATGTTTGGCAGAACCATTTTGGCCCGTTTTCCGTTATTTTTGTTGTCTGGATTTTGATATTTTACATAGCCCGCCTTTACGACCTGCATAGCGCCGTTAATAATGTAAAATTTTTCCAGCTTGCTTTTAAGAGCATCGGCATTGCCGGCCTTCTCTCTATCGCTTTTTTTTATTTAAATCCGCAGATAGGAGTAGCGCCCAAAACTAATTTATTAATTTATGTTCTTATATTTGCCACCCTTTTCTCGCTTTGGCGCCAGACCTATAACTGGCTGTTAAAATCCCATTTGCCTAAAAATAATATTGCCATCTTCGGGCTGAATAAAATGGTGAAAGAACTAGCGGCCGTCCTTATGGAAAAACCCCATCTGGGCTACAAGGTTTCTTTTATAGTTGATACCGGAAATAATGAAATAGAAAATTACCATAATATCCCGATAATAAAAACCTTGGATAATTTAAAAAATTTAATTGCGGCCGATAAAATATCCACTATTATATTAACAGCCAATCCTTACGAATCAAAAGATTTGCGCGAAATTTTATTTAATTGCCTTTCTTTAAAAATAAATTATATCAATCTGCCTAATTTTTATGAAAACATTACCGGCCGGGTGCTGATTGAAGTTATTAATAAGATGTGGTTTTTGGAAAATTTAAGCGAAGGCAATAAAAACTGGTTTGATATTTTTAAACGCGCTTATGATGTTATTTTGGCATTAATAATTTTAATACTGACCATTATTTTTTGGCCCCTAATAGGACTTTTTATTAAATTGGAATCAAAAGGAACGATTATCTTTAAGCAGATGAGAGTGGGGAAAAATAATAAGCAGTTTAAAATATATAAATTCCGCACTATGGCCAATACCCATAATAATTTCTCTCCGACTATTAATAATGACAAGCGCATTACTAAATTAGGATCTTTTTTAAGAAAAACCCGCATTGATGAAATCCCGCAAATTATAAATATATTAAAAGGCGAGATGAGTTTTGTCGGTCCCCGGCCGGAGAGGCCGGAGCTTATTAAAGGCCTGGAAGATAAAATTCCTTTTTATCGGGAAAGAATGCTGGTCAAACCGGGGGTGACCGGCTGGGATCAGATTTCCGGAGAATACCATTCGCCTTCGCCAGAGGACAGCATAAAAAAATTGCAATACGACCTCTTCTATATAAAAAACCGGTCAATCTACCTTGACCTGTCTATTATTTTAAAAACGATAGCGACTGTTTTAAGCAGAAAGGGGGTGTAAATTAGAATGGATAAAATTCTTCTTTTACTCGTTAAAAAAAGATAAAAGATGATCCACAATTCTTTTCCCCGCCTGCCCATCGCCGAACGGATTTATCCAATCTTTACCGTCCTCTAACATTTTTTTCACGCACTCTAAAATCCTTTCCGAATCCACGCCGGCGAGGATATTCACACCCACCTTGATTGTTTCCGGCCTTTCCGTTTCATCCCGAACTGTCACACAAGGGATTTTTAATATACAGGCCTCTTCTTGCACGCCTCCAGAATCCGTTATTATTAACTTCGCGTTTGCTTCAAGCTGTAAGAACTCAAAATATCCCAATGGCTCAATAATTTCCACTCCTTCTGGGCTTTGCAGCCCTAATTTTTTTATATTATTCATCGTTCGCGGGTGCATTGGATATATAATAGGCAAACCTAAACTCTTGGCGACAAGTCCAAGCCCCTCAAGAATGCCTTTAAGCCGCTCCTCAATATCTACATTTTCCGCCCGATGCGCCGTAACCACGATATAATTTCCTTTGCTTAAATTCAATTTTTCTAAAATATTAACTTTTTTATCGGCTAACTCAATGTTTTGCAGCAAAGCGTCAACAACGGTATTGCCGGTTAAAAAAATTTTATCTTCACTAATTCCTTCCTCTCTTAAATTATTCCTAGCGTCTTCTGTCGGGCAAAACAAATAATCTGAAATATGGTCGGTAATTATCCTATTGGTTTCCTCAAGCATAGTTAAATTATGGCTTCTTAAGCCAGCTTCATGATGGCCGATTTTTATGCCTAATTTATTGGCCGCCTGCGCTCCGGCTAAAACCGTATTGGTATCCCCTTGCACTAAAATAACATCCGGCCTTGTTTCATCCAGTATTTTAATAATTTCTCTAATCATCTGCCCGACCTGCTTTCTGTATTCATTGCCGCCCACATTCAAATTATAATGCGGTTCCCTTAATCCCAAGTCCTCAAAAAATTTTCTGTCCATTTCATAGCTGTAATGCTGGCCCGTATGTAAAATAAAATAGTCAACCCCCCTACTATCTAATTCCTTTATAATCGGAGCCATTTTTATGATCTCCGGCCTTGTGCCTAAAATAATTGCGATTTTCATAATTGTTTTAAAACGTTTAAAAATTTTAAAATGGAACCTCAAACTTAACAATGCAGGTTGAGCCAAGAAATTTATTCTCACTATTAGAAAACCGGCGCTCCATTTTATGCGCTAAATAATTATTCAAAGAAGAGAAAAAACTGCTTAATGGCCAAGGCATGGGATAAAAATGGCAGAAATGAATATTGATATTTTTAAAGCCAAGCGATTCAAGAAATAATTTAAAATGCGCCGGATTATGCTCGCGATAAAAATAATCCGCCTTATTAACATTAATCCCCAATTTTTGGTAAAACTTCCAAAGCTTTCTTTCTGCGCATAAAGAATTCCGCAAGGTGACAATAATCTTTCCTCCAGGCTTAACGAAATTGCCGACTATTTTTAAAAAACTTTCGTCATTGGGCAAATACTCAAGCAATCCTACGGCTATTAAAGCGTCAAAGGTACGGCTTTCAAAGGGAATATTTAACACGTCGCCCTGAACAGCCCGGCTTCTTTTTAAATTGCCGGCGGCAGACGCTGCCAATTTCACCATTTCGGGGGAGAAGTCCACGCCCGTAACCTCGTAGCCCAAACCTTCCAGATGCTCAAAAAAACTTCCCGCCCCGCATCCTAAATCTAAAACTTTCCCGGAGCCAGGCCCCAGTATTTCCAAGACATATTGCTGGCGATATTTTTTGTTATTATAGATGCGATCTTTATTATCATTTTGTTGATATAATTTTTGCCAATGTATGGATTCTTTATCAAATCTACCTTTTAATTTTTGCGGATCATAGTTATCAATCATAGTATTTATTTTCATTATTAAATTATCGCTTTAAGTCCCTTCAAAGTGGCAGGGGCCATTTTGCGATGCAGGAACAAAAAATCATCCCCTCTTCTGCCGATGATATTGCCCTCATCGCTTACATCTAAAATAAAATCATAGTTAAGTTTTTTACAAATAGCGATAGTATCCGCATTATATGGCGCGAATGGCAACGACAAGGCACATGGGGATATTTCCACTTCCTCTAAATATTTATGGGCTTTTAAAATCTCCTCTTCTTGTTTATAGAAATCAAGGCATGTCATAAGAGGATGCGACCAAGTATGATTGCCGAAACTCAAGTACTTAAATTCCCCGATATCGCTTTTTTTTATATACAAATTGCATTGCGCAGCAATTTCAGGCGCTTTAATATTTTTAAATTTAAAAAAATCATTTAAATCGTCTTGAATGGACATATCGGTAATTGCCGACGCTTTCTTTGACCAGCCGTAAAAATTATTATTTACTGAAAGCGAAAAATTATATTTTGAAAAATTATCGCATTTTTTTAGAAAATCAATAAATTGGCTGGTAAGATTGCTGTTAATAATATATCTTATCTTGTCCCGCCAAAGCAAATCACGATTGCCCAAAACCGAAGGACAAATAAATATAGTCGCGGGGATTTTAAATTCTTCCAATATTGGATAAGCCTCAATTATATTATTTGAATATCCATCGTCAAAGCAAATGCTCACATACGGCCCCTTGTAACCATTAATAATAACATTTTTAGCCTGTTCAAATGATATAATGGTGTAATTTTCTGATAGATATTTAATCTGTTCTCTAAATACGACTGGCTTAACATTATGGCCAAAACCGGTAAAAATATTATTTTCATCGGAAACAAAATGATAAAGGATTATCTCCAATCTTCCTTTTTTCATTTTAAGCAATTCTTTATTAAATTTTTTAAGAATTCTTTGGTAAAACTTCATTAAAAAAACTGATTAATTTTTTAGTGGTTGAACTAACAGTAAAACTTTCTAAAAAACTTTGATTAACTTTCATCTCAACTCGGCTACTTATTAGATTATTCAGGTAATCCTTAAGCTTGTCTGATTCATCGTAAGAAAAACTGCCGTAACCTAAATTTTTCAAAAACTCGGCCGTTGGACTCCCCTTTGGAGTTATGCCCAAAATAGTATTGCCGCTACCCGCGTAATCAACAACTTTTGACGGTAAAAACGGACTTCCAGGCATATCAGCGTCAATTACCACCAAACAGTCAGATGATTTCATATATTTTAAGCTCTCCTCGTAGCTGACCGGCGGAATAATTTTTATATTATCTTTTAGGTGATAAACCTCGGCCATATTTTCTATGCCCTTCGCGCTATAACCCGCGTAATCATTAACCGCGCCCACTAACTCAATTCTAAATTTGTGAGCAAGCCCGGGATTCTCATCTATTATTTTTTTAAGTGCCTGAAAAAGCGGTTCGGAATTTCTTTTTTTATAAAAAGCGCCGATATGACTTATGATAAACTTATCCGAACCAATTTTTTGGGCCTCCGAATAATCTTTTAGGTTAAAGCAATGGGGAATTACTCCGGATTTTTTAAACCAAGACTCGGGGTATTTTTTCATAACTAGCTTTCTGGCCGTTTCATTAGTAAAAATAACTTTATCGCTATTTTTTATGATAAAATTTTCCTGCCATAAAACTTTTTTTTCTTCAAATTTTGGAAAAGACCTGTACGGATCATCATACCATGGGTCGCTAAAATGAGAAACAAAGGGGAGGCTCAATCTCTTTTTCAGCATAGCCCCGACAATATTACTGTCAATCGGCTTAGCAAAGGAAAAAATAACATCAATTTTATTTTTTTGAGCTATATCTTCTATAATATCGGTTAATTTTTTGTAATATCTATACCTAAAAAATTCCCTTAGCGGCTGAATCTTATTAAAAAATTTATTTATACAAAAATTTTTAATCTTAAATACAGGGGCATTTATATCCCACTCACCGCTTTCTTCGTATGTAATAATTACCGGCTCCAACCCCTGCCTGATCCATTCCGGAATCATTTTGCCGATTAAAATGGCCTGTGGCCTGACCGCGGGAGGAGTATGAAAACTAAGGCATAGTATTTTTATTTTGTTCATACAATAATCTCCTTAAATTTTTCGATAAACTCTATATATTTTTTACATTTATATTTATATAATCCTTTCCTTAAATAAATTGTTTTTAATTCCTCGGCAGTTTTCCATATTCCATATGCGTTCCAATGGCTTCTGTTTATATTAATTTTAAAAATCTCGCTAAGGCCAAATTCCTCTTGCCAGGCATTCATCCATGACTCTTTTTCTTTTTTCTTGGAAAAAATATAAAACTCCATTAAATCAAAATAGCGGGAAGACAGGGGCCTATATCTTGCCCAATCAATAAAAAATAACTTATTATTTTCTGTTAAAATATTATCTATATGAAAATCTCCATGCGCCGAAGAAGAAGAAATTTTTAAATTATCTAAATAATTTTCCCACCAATTATAGCTTTCAAAATCATACTCTTTAATAAACCTTAAAAAATATCTAAAATCCGATAAATCTTTTATTCTTTTCTTCTCCCAAAGTTTAGAATCTTTAAACGCGGCGGCAAAATAATTCTCTATCAAATTTTGCCAACTTGGATTATCAGTAAATAAACTTAAATATGGGATAACTTTAATAACTGAAAAATATTTGTACGGAGGCAAAAATAAAGAAAAAAATAAATCTTTTTCCGCTTCTTGAACGTTCTCTGCCTCTGTTTTTGCTTCTCGCAAAGCGGCAAAAGAAAAAGGTATTTTAATCACATATCTACCTACCTTTAAAATAGAAAATTTCGTATCTCGTATAAATTTATTTCCCAATACTTTTATTTTCATTATGGTTTAACTTTAAATATCGCTCTATTTTGATCTTTTTGATAAGAATCGCTTTCGCCGATTTTTTCAACCATGGAAAATCCGGCTGAAAGTAAAAAATTCCTTATCCATTTATGCGGATTATCGCCCATATTTGGCAATCGCGTAGCCCACTTATTTTTTAACTCATTTGATTGACCCATTTCAAAAATCATTACTTTTCCTATTGCTTTGCGAAGGGCAATCAAAATATTTTTGCAGTAATCCGCTCCCTTGGAATACATCATGTGATGCATCACTGACATAAAAACTATAACATCAAATTTTGGCAATTTATTTATCAACTCTTCATTAACCTCGGCTAATAAAAATCCGGCTGGCGCAATCTTTTCCAATGATATCTGATTTTGGGCCATATTCAAACGGCGAATATCCGCATCAATCCCCAGGGAAACACAGCCGCACTCTTTCGCGGCCTGTAATATATAAAACCCTTCCGCGCATCCAATATCCAAAACTGAACTTGCTTTATAATCTATAATTTCCTTTTTAACTAATTCCCATCTGTCTAAACAGTTCCTATCTCCGCCCATAATCAACTTACCATTATTAATAATTGGCTGATAATTAGGATAGGATTTTATCAGACGATGGACATACAAATTAAAAAGAAATTTTGGCAATTTTTTTAACGGTTTTTTATACATACATTTGGTTTAAAAAATTAATTTACGCTTCTTAGCGCAATCAATAAATCCGCAAAATATTTGACCGCCCAATTTAGCGCTTCATATTTTCCGTAACCGCCGGAAATCGGCCAGCTTCCCCACAAAGCCCCCAGCCCGCCATGTTCATCATTAAAATTATTCTGGCAGGTCTTTAAAAAATCTTTCGCCTTCAAAGCCGCTTCCAAATATTTTTTATTTCCTCCTTTTTTGTAAACTTTTACGCATGCAACGCCAATCTGAGCTATACTGGTCAAACACGCCCAATCCGCGGATGCATTCCAATCGCTATCCATACGCCCCGGAATAAAACCCCTATCGTTCATTTGTGATAAAACTCCGTCCAACCCTTTTTTCGCGGAATTTAAAAATTTTTCTTCATCTAATAAGATGCCGACATCCCACAACCCGTCAATCGTATATGCTATTGTATGTAGTAAAGCACTGTCCGTTTTCTTAAAATCAGCGCCTTCAAACCAACCGCTATCATTTTGCATACTGACGGTAAATTCAGCGGCTCTTCTCCCCAGCTCTTTAAATTCGCTATTCCCGATATCTACCCCCATTTCTATAATCGGCGCAATCGCGTAAATATTATAAGTCGTCGTAGAGGAATCAACAGAGGAAGCGTTATTTTCAGTCCAATTTCCTTTTCTCGCGTTCTCATTATTTAATATCCAATTGGAAGATTTAATAGCTACGTCCAGATATTTCTTTTCATTTGTTTTCTTGTAAATAGCGTAAAGACCCCTAATAACTTGACCAGTATCAAAAACTGCGCAATTAGATTTTACCCCTATATTTCCCCCATGCACTGCCCCATCTCGAAATATAATGGATAATTCCCAATCAGCCATTAATTTTGCCCTTCTTAATAAATCATAATCATCAAGCATATCAGCGGCTTTTAAAATTGTTGGGATTATATAACCGGTTGTTTCCGGATATGACGGTTGCCAGCCCCGACTATTGCTTTTTAAACTTGAAATCAAGCTTACCCCCCTGCTAACACCGGCGTCGGCGGTATTGTCTTGAGCTTTCTTTATCCAGTCAATGGAGGATTTCAAGTGATACATATCATCTCTTATATAACAATAATTTCTATTCTCAAATTTTTTTTCAAATTCTTTCGCCTTTTTTTCTTTTCTCACGCTCTTTAAGCGGTCGCTTATTTTCTTAAAAAATGTTCTATTTTTTTCTTTCGCCTGAATGCTTCCGATAAAACATATTTTTTCCATGGTTTTTGAAAAAAACGGCCAAAGACCAATTATTCTTTCAAGGTAAAGAAAAAAATTAAAAACAATTTTTTGGAACCACTGTGGGGCAAACCTCCTGAATTGTATTACTTCAAAAAAATAAAAATAAATTCCCCAGCCAGCTCCTGAATATTTAATTGGTTTTACAAAGTTATCCCCACACCATTTTTCAATTTCTCTATATGAATAATATCTATCGTAATCCAAACCCCACGGCCATCTATTTTTAATTAATTTAGACATCCGAAATTTTTTGTACAATTCTTTTAAATTAAATTTATTGTATACTTCTAGAGAAATATATCCTGATGGCTTCGTTACTCTAACCATTTCCGAAAAAGCATGTTCTGGGGCTTGTAAATGCTGGAATACCCTTATGCTTATAGAAAAATCGGCAATACAATCTTTAAACGGCATATCTTCAAGCTGGCCGCATATAAGCCAAAAGCTCGGTTCTCTTTTTTTTGTTTCCTCAAGTAACGATAATGATGTGTCAATTCCTATTTTATTTTTAGCCTCCGGATAAGCGGAAAGCAATCTACCATTGCCACATCCGGCGTCTATTATAGTCTTGCCGGATAAATCAATATCTTTAGTGAGTTTATTTATCGCCTCTAATTCCGATAAATGAGTATACAACCCCCAGGCTGACCCCTGTTTTTTTAAATAACTATTATATTTTTTTGCGTAACTTTTTGCGTTCATTTCTAAATCCCAATGTCGGCGGTGGATATTTGAAGAATATTTGATGTTCGGAAATAAAATAGGAATTCCCTCTTTTATGGAATATTTATCCCCGCAGTTTTTGCATTTTAAAATCGATTCCTCGTTTTCCGCCGATTCTTCCAAATCTCCGCGACAAAACCGTTTCGGGCAACAAAGCATGTTTAAAAATTTTTCATCAAGCATAAAATTAATTTATTAAACTATTTTCTATTTCTTTTCTATAAAAAACCCAAAGTTTTTCCAAATCTCCTGTTCCCTTTTCCCATGCTTTAATGTAATTAAAATTAAATGTAACGTCAAAAACAGCCGCAACATAATTTTCAAGCCTCCTCTCGTAATCATTAGTATTTAAATTAACTTCTAAAACTTCTTTTATCTTTTTAGGCAAGGAAGTCATATCCGTATATTTAAACACATTCGGTAGTTTCAAGGTAGTTCCCAAATTTCCCAGCTGAATAACCGGCTTTTTAAAGAAAGCGGCTTCGGCGATTGTTGTTCCGCTGGGAGATATTATTAAATCAGTTTTTTTTAGGACTTCTTCACTGGTTATTTTATAATCTATTAATTTAATATTAGGCGTCCTATCTATTTTTTTAATATAAGACGGCGGCCTTAAACCAACCATTCCCGGATGCTCTTTCACGACAAGAGTGTAATCGCCGGGCAAAGACATAGCAACCTGCCTTGCCGTTTCTATTTGATTGTTAAAGCGTGGAGAAATCACGTCAATCGTGGCTTCCGGTTGGAATTGCAACGGAAAATAAACAAACTTTTTTACCTTGGAAAAAGGATAATAAGAATAATGTTCCATAAATTTTTTATAGCGTTCATGGCAATAATGATCCCTTAGAATAATTCTTGGCGGCTTATAATCAATGGTAATGCCGGTGCTTTCCAGCACATTAATTTGCTTCTTGAGGTACCAACGGATTATTTGTGCATACGGCGATAATTCTTTCTTTATTTTTTGTAGCATTGACGGCTCGCTTTCGTTATCGCCCATATAATCGGGTTTTTTAAAATTTTCCCTAAACTCTCTGATATACTCCTTGGCCTTTTTCCTGTTTTCAGTTTCAACTTTCCCAGAATTAAGCTCATCAGCTCTCCTGTAAAATGGCCCGTCGCTATCGTTATAATCATAAGTAAATATATAATAGCCACTAATTTTACTATCCGTAATAGCGAATATCGGGATATTTAGCTTTCTAGCGTACAAATTAAACATAACGTGAGGGAATGAAACAAAATTAGGCATAATAATTACATCTGGCTTAAACTCATGAAAAAAAATATTCATATACTTATAAACAGCCATTATATAATCAATAATTTCCTCATCAGAAACGTTTTGCTTAAAACTGTAATAATATTTATCTTTATACGACCTCACATGATTTCTAAGGGTAGAAACTATCGGCCATATTGAATCCACTCCGATTTTATCGCAAATTTCCTTTAAGGAATATCTGTCTCCCCCTAAATAATCTTTTGGTCGACTCATAATTTTGTCATTGCTGATTATCATTTCATATTTGGCATCATCCTGCTTAACTATTAATTCATGTGTTGTATTTTTAAAAGTCAAAGCCGCCAACTTGCATCCTTCGGCGTATAATTTCGCGGCCAAAAAACGGCCGATGCGCCTACCCCAGCCTCTTTGCTGAAAAATTAATATTTTTTTTCCTTTCAAATTTGGCATAAACTATTAGACTTGTCGCTTAATAATCTTTCTGCCGCAATTTGAAATTTTGAGCGTAAAATTATAAAAGGTCCTCTGTTTATATTAGCATATAAACATCGTCGCTTTTCTAATTTTTCGCTCAAAATTTCTTCATTTCGCCACGAAATCTTATTAAACAACAAGTCTATTTTTATATTTAAAATAATAGCTATTATCATCTTCTTTAAATATTTTAAAATTATTTTTTTTAAAAAATTTTCCGGACAGGATATTATTTTTGAGGGTTTGCGCGACCACTTCTTTTCCCCGCACACCAAAAGCTTCCAAAGCTTCGCTAAGCAGCGCTTTGCCCAGCCCTATTCCCTGATAATCGGCGTCAACGGCGATTGAAACAACATAGTTATAATTGTCGCTGTCAAAATCAAACCGACAATACCCAACCACCTCTCCCTCACCCTCCAAAACAAAACAATGATTATCGCCACCGCGAAAATATTTATTTTCAAACCATTGATTATGTTTGGCAAACGGCGTCTCTTCCTGATTATTGGAATTCTGCCGCGCCAGCGGATGATTTCTAATCTCCCAAATCCTTTTTGAATCTTCTCTTTTAACTTTTCTAACTTTGATGTTTTCCATATTTTATCTCTTTACCAGATTCCATGAAAGCGACGTGCCTTTTTCTATATCCATCTTCGCGGTCTTACCCAGTATCTTATCGTAATATTTCGGCTCCAAGCCGTGCCCGGGCCTGATTGATTTCACATTTTTTTCCGTAAATTTTTCTCCTTTTTTAATATTGCCGACAACAAATAATGACTTTCTAAATATAACATTCCCCGACTCTTTTATTCCGGCCCCGTAACTTGGCTTGCCAATTGCAATCTCCACCTGCCTTACCCCCTCAACCATTATTTTAAATTCATCCGGTTCAAGGGAAAAAGCCGCGTCCGCGCCGCCGTCCGCGCGCGCCAGAGTTAAATGCTTTTCAATGATCTTCGCTCCCAATGCCACTGACGCTATTGTTATCGCTGAATTCAAATTATGATCAGATAAGCCGACAATCGTTTTTAACTTTTTAGCCAAGTCGGGAATGGTCGCCAAATTCATTTCTTCCGCCTTTGCCGGATAAGAACTGACGCAATGAAGAATAGCCACGGCTGGACAACCATTATTTTTTAATGTTTTAATAGCTAATTTAATTTCATCAAGCGAAGCCATGCCACGCGACATAATTACCGGCTTTCTTATCTTGCTGATTTTTTTTAATAAGGGAATGTCAATCACTTCAAAAGAGGCGACTTTATACAAACTTACTTTCATTTTTTCCAAAAAATCAACCGCGGTATTGTCAAACGGCGTGGAAAAACAAACCAATCCTTTTTTCTCCGCGTACTTTTTTAATTTTGGCTGCCATTCCCACGGAGTATATACTTTTTTGTATAAATTATACAGTGTCTGCCCTTTCCAAGCTTTATTAACTTTAACTTGAAAATATTTTTTATCACAGTTAATGGTAATTGTATCCGGAGTATATGTCTGCAACTTAATTGCGTCCGCTCCAGCATAAGCTGCGGCGTCAATAATCTTATAAGCTCGTTTAATTTCCTGATTGTGGTTACCAGACATCTCCGCAATTATAAATGTAGGATTGCCTGAGCCGATTTTTCTTTTCCCTTTTGGGGTTTTTATTGTTATATTTTCCATATTATCTATATTTATATGTTCCTTCTCTAATTTGTTTAACGCCTTGCCTTTCAATTTTAATTATTTTTTTCATTCTCTCGCTCTTATAAGCATTCTTAATTTTATTTTGCCATTCTTTAGAGTCGTTTACCATTAAAATATCTTCTGCTGCTTCTATTTTTAATTTATCTTTACTTAATAGCTTTTTTAATCTAGATAACTTAGAAATATTTTCAATCATTGCCTGTATTCTTGGCAAATGATATATATTAGAAATTATAATAAGTTTATTAATTTCTTTATTTATAATAATTTTTTGTAATTCCCATAATTGTCCAAAAGTTTTATCAGAAACTCTTTCTTCAATAATATTTTTTTCTGGTACACCTAAATTAACTAACTCTTCTTTTATTACTTTGCATAAAAGGGGTCGATTATCATCACTAATTTCCCAACCCTTTCCCCCACTAGCGACAATAAATTGGTCTGGGCTATCCTTATATAAATAACTTGCGGCTAATACACGAAGGTATCCCCCGGGAGCTCCCCATTGTTCATCCGCCTCATCAATATTAGTATTGCGCCACTTCCCATCTTTATTTTTTTTTAAGCCCGTGCTTAATACTGCTATTAAATTATTCATTATCGTACTTTAAAAATATTAGTAATCGGTTCGCCATTTAAAGCTCCTCTTAATTTATCCTTATCTAAAAGTTCTTTTAATTTAGGAAAAATATTCGCATAAGCGCTGACTAAGCCGCTAATATCTTTTTTCGTATGGCTAAAACTCATATTATGCTGACCGTACCAAAGAAAACCGGCTTGAATCAATTCCTGCTGCAGATAACTTTTTATTTCCAAATCTGAATATTTTCCATAAGGATAAGCGAACATCAAACTCCAGCACGGCTTACCTTTAATTTTTATTACTTCTTCCAAATTATTTTTCTTAATTAATTTATCTGTTTCTTTTATTAAATACGCACCAAGCTTCCAAATATGTTCAATAACTTTCTTTTTTTCCATTTCTTTAATGGTGGCGATGGCGGCGGCTATGGACAACGTCTCTCCGCCGTTAGTAAATGAATAGAAAATGTCCTCAATTTTTTTCATATATTTCTTCTTGCCCACCAAAGCCGATATCGGCATGCCGTTGGCCATTGATTTTCCGAACGCGGCCAAGTCAGGCGTTACGCCGAATAATTTTTGCGCTCCGCCCAAGCTAAAGCGAAAACCGGTAATCACTTCGTCAAAAATCAAAAGCGCGCCGTTTTTATGCGCTAACGTTTTCACTTTTTGCAAAAAGTTTTTCTCCGGCTCAATGTAATTCATCGGCTCCATTATCACGGCCGCCACTTTATTTTTATTTTCTTTAAATATTTTTTCCAAAGATTTAATATTATTGTACTCAAATTTATGGGTGAGCTTTTGCGTACTTTTGGGTACGCCTAAATTTCTCGCGGTGGAACCGATATACCAGTCATGCCAGCCGTGGTAACCGCAATTCCCTGACCAAATAATTTTACCATTACGCCTTACTAAAATAATATGATTCGGCACGCTAATGCAATAAACATTGCCTTTATAATATTTTTCCTTTGACCAACATCCTAAAAATCTCTCTTGGCTAATATTTAAATGATATATTTTATTTTTAGAAAAACCTGTATTTTTATATTCAGAGATTGTCGTTGAATAACCAATCTTTAACAATAATTCTTGCATTCCATCTATTAATTTACGAGAGGTAGAATAAAATTTTCTTATTCTGCCATTTTCAAAAGTACCATCTCCCTTTATCATTGTATCTGCGAATATAGACAAACAATCTTTTGGCAAATTCTTAATCCATTCTGGAATATATTTATCTTTACACCTTCCAAATTGCTTAAGATACTGAACTAATTCTTTAGAGTTAAAACAAATATGGTGGTTATTTCTATAAGGTTTAAATCCTAATTTTTTAATCACTGTAAATATCTCTTGACTTTTTCTTTCATTCTTTTCATCTTGCGCAATACATACTTCGTATCTGCCCCTTTTCTGCTCTATGCAAAATCCTTCGGATAGATACCAACCCATAAATCTAACAAATTCTTTGACTGAAAAAAAATTAACGCCTTTTGCCGGTCTAGTTTGATTTATTTTAAGGATAGAAAATTTATTCTTTATTTTCCCTTTCCACTTGCACATTGATGTCATTTGCGTAATGGTTTTGCGTTTCAAGGCATCATTAGCATCTTCTATTTTAAAATGATGCCCCGTTCTTAATCTGAATTTTCTATATATTCTATGATCAGGCGTTACCAGCAAATCAACTCTCTGCCCTAGAAAATGAATCATTTTGCCCGTGAAATAATATTTTATTTTGGCATAAATTTGATGATATTCTAAATAACCTGTATTAGGATTAAGAGTAGCTACTATTTCATTATCATCTAAATCTTTAAATTTTTTAAATCCACTTTTAGTTAGTATTTCTGTTTCTTTATCATAACAAGCAGCGACATGGTCGCGTCCGGTTGTAGCCCGCGCAAGACGTACGGCGCCGGTAGTAACATCAGATCCGTTTTTGCCGAACCTAACCATTTCAGCGCAAGGAATATGTTTTATCAGAAGTTCAGCCAATTCATACTCCAGCGGCGATGACAAAGAAAAAACAATGCCTTTTTTTAACTGCCTATTTATTGCATCATCAACTGCCAGATTTTGATATCCTAAAATAACCGGTAAAAGTCCGTTGATAAAATCAATATATTTATTGCCGTCAATATCCCAAATGCGCGCTCCCTTGGCACGGACAGCAAACAATGGTGCCTGTCCTTTAATATACTGCAAATAACTCTTGCTAAAAGTCTGGGATGCTAAAGGAATGATTTTGTTTGCTTTTTTAAAAAATTGATGGCTTTTATTGAATCTGTACATTAAGCTTGTTTAATTTATTTTTTAATATATAATTATGTCATAACCAATAAATCAATAAATTTCTATGACTTGGCAAATAGCGGTTATTTTAAGGATAATTATCGGCAATATCCTAAATCCTGTCTTTTTTAAAAAAGTAGCTGACTCTTCTTTAAAAAACAAACAACAATTTTTAATATATACATTCTGCGTTATTTTTTCACTTACCCTGCTTTTGTATACAAAAAAATTTATTTTTTCTCCGGCTATTTTTCTGGTAGTTATTCTCGGCTTTTTCAATAGCTTAGCTTTTTCCAGCCATATGCGCGCTATAGAGATAAGCCAAAGCAAATCATCTATTTTCATGCCCATAAGTGATATTTTTGCTTTATTCCTTGGTTTTATCTTTCTCAATGAATTGCAATTTCTTAATCCTTTGCTTCTCCTGGGCATTTTATCAACTATTTGCGCAGTTATACTATTAATTATTAAAAATAGAAAAATTGAGAAGCAAGATTCGCACAAAAAACTTTTTGTCTGGATTACAATTTACACTCTTATTTGGGGATTGGTCGCCTTTTTTATGCGCTACTTTGCCTTGGAGGGCTTATCATTTACGGGATTCGGGATTTCCTGGTATCTTTCTTCATGGATTGGTTCTCTTATTATTTTTAAATTAACTAAAAAAGAGAAAAATAATTATAAATTACATTCAACAGAATCGCTAAATGCTTTTGGCATCGCATTATTTATATGGACATCTCTTCTTCTTTCTTACAGTGCTTTTGAGCGCGCCCCGATTATGGTTATCCAGCCAATTTTTATGGCCAGCGGAATGATTTTCCCGGTCTTAATCGGCTTATTTATTTTTAAAGAAATAAAACAAATTTCTAAAATTGAAATTATCGCGTTGTTACTGGGAATTGCCGGCGGCATAATAATCGGCTTCAGCTTTTAAAAAATTTTAACTATTTTATCTTCTTTTAGCGACTTTAATAAGCCTTCATTCCTAATAATATGCATATTTTTTAACATTATTTTTGGATTTTTTGTCAGTAGAGAAATATAATCTAAAAAATTCGCATTCGGCTCAGTATTTTTTATTAAAAATCTTATTATTGCAAGGTCATCTTGATTATCAACAGTTAAACGGAAACCTGAATAATCTTTTTTTGCCTTAATGCTTCCCTTTTTGAATTTTTTATTATTTCTTATATACAAAGTAACATGTTCCCGCTCAGAAAGAAGCATGGCGTTTCTTGCAGCGTCTTCCAGGGCGGGTTTAGAAAATACTTCTATATCCATACCATCCGGATAAGTCTCTTCTAAAACATTGCTTGCATAATCATATTTTCCTTTTTCAAAAAAAACCAACACTTTATCGATTACTTTCGAATCAATTAAAGGACAGTCTCCGGTTACCCTAATAATGTTTTTAAATTTTGGGTACTTAAGCGTGCATTGATAATATCTATCCAGGACATCTTCTTCGGAGCCACGAAAACAATTTATACTAATTTTTTTACAAAACCTCTCTATTATGTCATCCACTTTTTTATCCGAAGTGGCAATCACGATTTTATCTATTTTTTTAGATTTTTTAACACGTTTAATTTCATACTCAAGTAAAGTTATACCGTTAACTTTTTTCAAAACTTTACCCGGAAGTCGAGTTGAACTAATTCGCGCTTGAATTATACATAAATAATTATTTTTCATACTTCTATTTACGATTAACGCAATATTTTAAAACTTCTACTGCGGTTCTGATATTATTAAAAGATTCTTCTTTTTTATCTAAAATATTAAAAAAATATTTTACTTCGGCAATATACATATTGTTTAAATCATATTTCTTTATTTTAAATAGTTTTTTATTTTTATCCTTGGTTTTTAACCAAACAATATTTTCATTAAAATCCCATTCTAAATTACCTTTTTCTCCAACTATTTTGCAACTTCTTGAATAAGCCTGCTGTAAATAATCGCATTTAACATATCCTAAAATATTATTGTTAAATTTAAAAATAGCAATACAATTATCTTCAGTAGAAAGCTCCAAGTTGCTAGCTTTATTAAAAATAAACTTTGATTCCTTAACTCTTGTAAAATCATTAAGCCAAAAAAGTAAATCAAACTCATGAATATCGTCCAATATAATTCCTCCGCCGGTTGATCTTTTAACAGCATAATTTTTTCTGTAATCCATTCCGGAACGCCAATAAGGAAGGTAGTAGCCAAACTCGTGGTAAATGCCGTATATTTTCCCTAATTTATTTTTATCTAAATAATTTTTAATAAATTTTAAGCAAAGATGAAATCTCATATTACAAGCAACCATATTTACCAATTTTTTTTTCTTAACAATTCTCTCTAATTTTTCTATTTTTCGCAAATTATGCGAAAGCGGTTTTTCTATAAATAAATGGCAGCCCGCCCGAGCGCACTGAATAGCGGTTTTTATATGTAAATTGTTCGGATTACAGATAAAAGCTAAATCAAATTTTTCTAAAACTTCTGGATTAAGATTATTAACTCTTTTAATATTGCTAATACTTAATTTTTTCTTATCAACATCAAACGCGGCTATGTTTTTATAACCTAACTGCGCTAAATTCCTATAATGCCTTTGGCCGATTGAACCGAAGCCGATTATGATAATATTAATATCTTTTCTCATATTGTTATACTATGGCTTGAAAATAATTATCAATAAACTCTTTAATATCTTTTTTAAATGCTTCTTCTGAAAAATATTTTATACCCCTGAATAAAGGCCGAAATTCACCGCCGAATCCCCTCTTAAATAAAGCTATGTTAATTTGTTTTTTGTCGGGGTAATAATTAAACTGCGGCGAGGGCGATGCCGGCTGGCCCATATCAAGAAACTTGACTCCTTTTTTCTTTAAATATTCCATGGCTGAATAAATCAAAATATGGTAGATATGCATTCTATCGTAATCTGGATCATCGGCGGAAGAATAATAAACACCCTTTTCCTTATTAAATTCAAAATACGAATAAGCGATATTTTTATTTTTATATTTTAAACCGAATAAGACCGCCTTTCCTTCCTTTAATCTTTCAAACTGCCAGTCAAATGTTTTTTTGGCTCTCGTTTCTTTGCCGGCGCATTTTTTATGCAGTTCTCTGTATTCCTTATGGATGTTATAATCCGCATTATTTTTATCAATAAAAAATACGGAAAAATTTTTATCCTTTAAAATGGACTTTATGTCGTTACGGCATCCTTTTCGGCAAGTCGCCAGTAAATCATCAACCGTTAAATCAACTACATAGCTTAAAATGGTCGCATCCAAATAACCATACTTCTGCAAATAATTATAACTATAATTTTCCAATGGGTCTATCTCAAACATTATTTTTTTAATCCCATTTTCTACCGCTATTTTATTAATTATTTTAAATATTTCTTTACTGACCGCCATAAATTTAAAAATCGGCGCATTAATAAAAAATTTTTCAATTTTTTCAATAGGCAAAAATACTCCGGCCGCCAGCTGATTATTCACTAAGTAAACAAAACTTTTGTCGTTTTTACCGCCGTAATTGTAAGTTTTTAAATTAGTCGGGAAATATCTGTAGCTCGCTTTTTTTGCCATTTCATTCCAATATTTCCAAAACAGCTCTTCGTTTTCTTCTTTAAATACCAATTTTATTGACATATTTCGTTGTTTATGCTAAATTAAATTATTAGATTTGACCTTTTCAAAACGCGCAATTAAGCGCTAAACCAATAACCATTTTAATTAAGGAGGTAAAATATGGACTCACAGTACTTAGCCAACATGGCGAAAAGCTTCGCCAATCAGGAGAAAAGCATTACTGTTCCACTGGAAAAATTAAATGAGCCGATTTTTCTCGGTTTCCAGCCGCTTGGCATTGCGAGTATTCCGAAAGATGGGTACAACCTAATCGCTATCGCGGATTACTATGCGCCGGCAATTTGCATGGCTAAAGTCAAGATAACTCCCGACGGGCTTCATTTCTTTGATTTTGAATGAATTCGCGGGGTGAAACATGGAATTCAGTCGGTACGGTTGTTTCCGGATGTTTTAAGGGACAGCGATATCAACCGCACGCAAACCGTGAACTTCGGACCCAACGGAACATTATGGATCCCTAGAAATGGTGATCCGGAAAGAAGCTTTTTTGTCCTATCCCCGCCGCAAAATACTGGAGACAAATGGTCGCTTACGGACAAAATACTACTCCCACCAGATGGCGATGATATGGCAATGATTCATTCCGCACTTTGGGAACATAAAACAAACAGAATATTCACGATTAAATCATCAGCCGATGTAAATGAATGGCAATCAACCATCTATTCCGTTGCGGACGAAAAAACATTATTTTATAACTCAAGCGATAGAATTGAGCCATTCACTTATGGTATTACCTTAACAAATTATGGTCTTCTGACTGTCACAAATTTTCGTTCTACAAAAAAACACGGAATTTATCTTTATCAAAACCTTGCTGTTCCTGATGTATTCGGAAACGGCATCACCTCCTTAAGTGACGGTTCAGTGTTGGTTTCAGTATACGGCCAAACCTGCCCCGGTCCATTCAACGGAGTGCCCGGCATGCTTCTTTATATTTCTAAGAAGCAACTCGGTGAATAAACAATCTCACCCGCGGATTTTTTTATTTTTTAAAAAACTCTCTAATAACTTCTCCAATATATTTAATATCCTTTCTCTCCAACTGCGTATAGCATGGCAAGGTTATACAAGTCGTATGATATTCTTCCATATTTTTCAATCTAATATTTTTATATCCATTATTTCTATAATAGGGGTGCGAATAGACGGCCGGATAATGAAAATTGACGCCAATGCCTTTGTCTTGTAAATATTTTTTTAATTTATCCCTATCGTTTTTCTTAGCGGTTCTAATTACATATATATGCCAGCTGGAATAATTTTCGGGTAAAACATTGGGCAATATTATTTTTTTAAAATCGCCTAATTCTTCTTCATACCATTTTACAACCCTTTGCCTTTCTTTTATAAATTTATCCAATTTTTTTAATTGGCTTATGCCTAAAGCGCATTGAATATCAGTTATCCTATAATTATACCCCAGTTCCACCATCACATTTTTACCGTTTTTATCTTTATGAATGCCGTGGGAACGAAAGCTTAATAATTTTTCGTAATATTTTTTATTATTGGTTAAAACGGCTCCGCCCTCGCCGGTAGTGATTGATTTTACAGGATGAAAACTGAATATTGCCATATCTGAATACTTACAACTTCCTATTTTTTCGCCTTCATATTTTCCGCCTAAAGCGTGGCAAGCATCTTCTATGATTATGAGTTTATGTTTCTTGGCTATTTTTTTTATTTTCTTCATCTCGCAGGATTGTCCGGCAAAATGGACTTGTACAATCACTTTTGTCCGCTTAGTTATGAATTTTTTAATATTTTCTTCGTCAATATTATACGTATCTGATCTGATGTCGCAAAAAACCGGCTTGGCGCCGATTGCCATAAGCATATTGGCTGTCGCCGCGAAAGTATTGGGCGTGGTAATCGCTTCGTCGCCTTTTTTAATTCCAGCCGCCAAGTAAGCTAAATGGAGAGCGGCGGTTCCGTTGGCGCAGGCAACGGCATATTTAGCGCCGCAATATTTTGCCAAACTTTCTTCAAATTCTTTAACTTTCGGTCCTTGCGTTAAAAAGTCCGATTGCAAAACTTTAACCACTTCACTAATATCGCTTTTGTCTATATATTGTTTTCCGTAAGGAAGCATATTTATACTTTTAAATTTTCAACAATTTCTCTAAAGTCGTCATCCGACAGCCAATTTTCATTTGTATCGCTGGCAAAATAATAATCCTGGGGCAATCCTTCGCCTTTATCCGTATACTTTTTAAAATTATCCATGTTAAATATTTCTTTATGCTCGGGAATAATGACAAAATATTTATCAAGCGCAACCGCGTGCCTTGATTCTTCGCGGGTTAAAAGCATTTCGTGCACTTTTTCTCCCGGTCTTATGCCAATAATCTCTCTTATGGAATCAGGAGTAATGATGTCTATTATATCAATAATTTTCATGCTCGGAACTTTAGGAATAAAAATTTCCCCGCCTACCATATTATCCAAGGCGAATAAAACGAGTACAAAACTCTGCTCAAGTATAAGCCAAAATCTGGTCATTCTTTCGTCGGTAATGAGCACTTTTTCGCCCTTCGGCTTATTAACCAAGGTTTCCACAATGCTTCCCCGGCTGCCAATCACATTTCCATAGCGCACGCAGCTAAATCTGGTTTTTCCGCCCGAGTAAGCGTTTCCGCTGATAAATAATTTTTCCGCGCATAGTTTAGTCGAACCGTAAAGATTAATAGGTTGCGCCGCTTTGTCTGTTGAAATCAACAATACTTTTTCTACGCCCTGATCAATCGCGGCGTCTATAACATTCTGGCTTCCTAAAATATTAGTTTTTACGGCTTCAAAAGGATTATACTCAATGGTAGGCACCTGTTTTAAGGCCGCGGCATGAATTACGATATCAACTCCGTAAAAAGCACGCATTAATCTATCTTTATCGCGAACATCTCCGATAAAAAATCTCAATCTTTCGTCGTTAAGCTCCCTTGCCATATTAAATTGCTTTAATTCATCGCGACTAAAAACAATAATTTTTTTAGCCTTAGAATTAATAAGCAGATGCTTAATAAAATTCTTACCGAAAGAACCGGTTCCACCGGTAATCAACACTGTTTTATTTTCTAAACAATTGATGTTAGACATATTTTTTTTATTTATTTCTGATATTATAAGCTTTATAAAAATAAGTATCTTTATCTTTTAATAATTCGCTTGGACGGCCTTCTTCTACAATAGTGCTTTTATCTAATACTAATAATTTATCACAATTAATCACTGTTGATAAGCGATGCGCCACGACAAAAACCGTTAATCTTCCCTTAAGATTTTCAATTACTTTCTGGATTCTCTCTTCCGACTTATTGTCAAGAGCGCTGGTCGCTTCGTCAAGTATTAAAATTTCAGGGCTTTGGGCCAAGACGCGGGCGATAACAATTCTTTGCCTCTGGCCGACGGAAAATTCAATTCCCCTCTCCCCTATTATTGTTTCAAATTTCTGCGGCAAACTTAAAATAAAATCATAAATATTCACTTTTTTGGCCGCAGTTTCCATATTTTCTTCCGTTACAGAATCGTCGTAAAATTTTATATTGTTGGCGATAGTGTCATTTTTTAAAAACATGTCTTGCGATACATAGCCGATATTTTCTCTCCACTCGTTCAAATTTATTTGACCGGCATTTTTTCCATCTAATAAAATTTCTCCTTCAAGAGGTAGAAATAAGCGCAATATCAAATCCACCAAAGTGGTTTTGCCAGCCCCCGAAGGGCCAATAAGACCGACCATTTCTCCCTTTTTTATGATAAAACTAACTTTGGACAATATATTTTTTTTATTATTATAAGAAAAAGTTATATTTTTAAACTCTAGGATTTGGTTAAATTTAAAATTTTCAGAGCCGGTATTTTTTTCATTATTATTATAGGCCTGCTCTTCAAAATTTAACACGCCTCTTAAATACGGAATTAAAGAGCTCGCACCAAGCAAATATTTCTGTAATTGCTGGGCGTATAAAAAAATCTGCCTAATTAAATAAATTACGGCGACAAGCGCGGCAAGATTGAATCCAGGCGTTTTATAGAAAAAAGCGAAGACAACGCATATAAAAATCAAACTAAACGGCTCCATAAGGGCATTGGGCAATGTTGAAAATAAATATGTTTTTATTCTTATATCCTTTAACTTCCCAAAGCTGTCTTGGGCGAATTTTATAATTCTTTGATCCGCCCGCATCGCCTTAACCGTCTTCATCCCCAATATATTCTCATTTATGTGATGGGCGATATCCCGGTTAATTTTTTCTTCTTCGTAGGCGATACGCCTCGTTTTGTTAATAGCAGGATGGAATAAAACAAAAATAAGCCCGCTAAAAGCGATAGTTATTAAAGTTATATAAGCGGAGATATTTATAGCTATAATAACGTAGACAACTAAATTTGCCAATGTGATTATAATGGTGCTTATATGATTTAACAAGAGCGAACAGTTTTTTACATTTGTCATTAATACTGTTTCCAAATGCCCTAATTTTTGTTTTAATAAATACAGCCAATCAGATTTTAAAATAATTTTAAATAAATTACTTCTCGTCCGCGCTTCATACTCGGCGATAATTTTTACGCTAACATAACTACTTAAAATCAATAATACGGCTTTTAAGACAAATAAAAGGCAAACAAAAACCAATAAAAACTTTACATTAAAAGCGACGCCGGAAAAAGAAAAAAGCTTTGTAATGGCCTGCGATATAAAATCATCCCCGTTCGTGCCCTCCCCCGTAACAAATGAAAATAAAGGGATGAGCGCATTTATTCCCACACCGCCCGCTAAACTGCTTAAAAAACCAAGCACCGTTAGAAAAACAATCCTTTTTTTATATCGGCCGAATCCGCGATAAATTAATTTCAAAAAAGAAAAAATTTTATTATTTTTAAAATTATATATTATCATTTTATTAAAAATAAATCACTAAAAACTCTATATAAATAGAACCGTGATCCTTACCATTTATTAATCTTGTCTACAACTTTCTTTTTCATATTAAGATAAGATTCTATTGCCTTTTGTTCCACTTCTGGTGAAACCAATCTAAGTATTTCCTTGCCTAAAATCCGATAATGCCCGCAGACTTTATTTGCTCTTAAAAGCCCCTTCTTAAGCATACGCTTGATCGTAGAAGTTGAAATCCTTAACAATTCTCTTGTTTCTTTAGTGGTATATACAGCGTTTGGCTTTATTTCTTCTGGCATAATATAAATTTACAATACGAATAATGCCATTTCCCAAAAAGGGAAATGGCATTTTTTATTTTATTCAATTTTTTTATAAAATTTGTCGTCATAAACCTTATATCTTTTTAAAAAATATTTAGAGGAGTGGAATTCATCTTTAAGTATAGCAAAGTGTCAAAAAGTGTCAATGGGTGTCAATATATATTAAATTAAATGAATAACTTTGCTAATTTTAACAAAATTTGAAATAAGTTAAAAAGTTATACACATTTTATAAATTCCAAAATATCTTCTACCCTTATCTTCCATGTATATCGTCCTACGTCTTGAAATGCCTGCTCGGTTATTTTTTTAACTAAATTTTTATCTTCCAAAGCTATCTTCACGCCTTTAGCCAATTCGTCCGGTCTTTCTGGTTTGACTATTATTGAATTATTTTTGTTTAAAACTTCCCTAATGGACGGCAGATCTGAGGCGATAATCGGCTGCTTACTCGCCATATATTCAAACATTTTTAAAGGCGACATATAATAAGCATAATGGGTATTATGGGGAAAAGGCATAAGTAAAGCATCGGCCGCCTTTTGATAAATAGCAAGGTTATCTTGAGTAGTCATGCCAAATAATTTAACTTTCTCCTGAGTATTCAGCTGATTGGCTAATTTATTATAATAATCTAGTTCATTTTTTGAACCGCCCACCGCTACGAATAATAAATTATTATCGTTTATAATTTTTAAAACTTTTAAAATATCATTTATTCCTTTGTCCATTCCCATGGTTTTAAATTTCCCCGTATAAATAATAATTTTTTTATCAAATGGCAATCCTAATTTTTTACGAGCGCCTTCCTTTGATAAATTAATATTAAAAATTTCCAGATCAACGCCGTCCGGCGATACTAAGGTCTTATTTTTACTTATTGAATATTTAATAATATATCTATCTGCAAGATTTTTAGTAACAAAAATAAAATTATTTACATAACGCGACAAAAATCTATCAACTAATTCGTCAATCATGTTTCTCTGAAAGAAAGAGTGAACCTCATAAGTAAATATTAATTTAAACCTTAGAAATAATTTGCTATATAATATAATAAAAAAAAGTAATCTGGCTTCGCGACAATAAATATAATCTATCTTATTATTTTTTATGAATTTTATGTATTTCCACGCTAAAATATAACTTTTTCTATTATTAAAACAAATGATATTCAGCTTCCGATCATCTATATTGGTGTAATTAACTCCCAAGAAAAAAAATTCTCCCATTTTTTTCTGGAATTGTTTGGCCATAGAATAAACTTGCGCTCTATTGGCCAATTTATTTGATAACGCGATTGATGTGCAGTAAATTAATTTCATAATAACTTGTCGAAATTATAAAACGATATGATTTTATTGATTAATTGCTCGCTACTATGATTATCGACTACTATGCTTCTTAAATCAACGCCAATAATATGTCGCTCCTCCGAAGAAGTACTAATAATAAACTTAATTTTCTCGGCTAATTGCTTATAATCTTTTTTGGGGTACATTAAAATTTTCTTATACTTACCCATTATTTCTTCAAATGCTTCATTGCAAGTTAAAACTGGCACTTCGCAAGCCATCGCCTCCAAAACGGCTTTATCCAAACTTCCAGTATAACTCATATTTACAAATAAATCAGCGTTTTGTAAAAAATTTACAACATCTTTATTTGGTACTGACCCTAAAAACTTTATCGATTCATCTAAAAACTTATCTTTAATAATTTCCTTTAAATCATTGAAATATTGCTGTTGCTCCTTTATACCTACATCGCCTATAATATCCACTTGCATTTTAAAATTGTTGCTAATCAAAACTTCAATCGCGGCTATCAAGGTTTCATAATTTTTTGACGGAGAAATCCTACCAACACTTATAATTTGAAATTTTTCACCTTTATTAACCTCTTTCCCACTTACCTTAAATTTATTAACATTAATTCCTTGACCTATAATATTTATCTTATTACTTTTTAATCTGCAACCACTTTTCGTAGAAGTAAAAATAAAATCAGTTAACTTCTCTGCTATTTTTAAACTAAGAGGGGCATAACCATGGGCGTACCAAAGACCTATCTTTTTACCCCATAGCTCCCATAACGCCCAGCCCAAAATAATATATTCTTTATTCATGTGTGTAAAAATAGCGTCATAATTGCCTCTCTCTGACCAAATATATTTATAAAATCTAACCAAATAAATAAATCTTTTCCAAATTTTCAAATTGCAACCTCCAACCTCTTCTTTGCCTAATGATAAAATTCTAACATTGATAGGCAATTTGTATTCACCTTTCTCCAAGCAAATTACTACTACAGAAGAGCAATGTTCAGCAAATTTTAATATCCAATCATGCATAAAACCCAATAAATCATCGTTAATATCAACCTTTTGTGTTAAAATAAGTAATTTCATAAATTATATAATTATAATTTCTTAGCCACAATCCACATGTGTGAAGAAAGATTGTTATTCTCTAAAAATTTCTGGAAACTATCACCATTCTTATCCCAAGTATCTATAAGAATATACTTTAAAAAAGAATTTATAGAGACATTGAATGAACCGTTAATAATCTTTTTTCTAACAAGTTCAGAATCTAACTTACCTGGCGTTAACGATTCAATAATTTTAAAGCCGCATTGTTTTAATAAATACCCTAGCGAATCAATATTAAAGTAATTTAAATGGTTTGGAGCGCTGATATTCTCGGAAAATTTTCCAAGCGTCAGTAAATCAAAACCTTTTATATTGGGGGTAGTGATTATAATCAACCCTCCTCGCGATAAATTTCTTGCGCAACCCAGCAAAAAATCCTTAGGCCAAAAAAGATGTTCAATCAATTCAAAATTAGTGATAACGCTCGCCTTTTTTATATTCGCTTTTTCAATCGGCTTTACAATAACTTTGATTCCCTTTTCACAGCAAGTTTCGGCAAGGCTACGTGAAGGTTCAACAGCGATAACTTCTTTGAAAACCCCAAGCTTTTTTATCTCCTCGCAAAAAGTTCCGAAGCCCGCTCCCACATCAACTAAAATTTCTTTTTTCGCTTTATACGCGTCGCACAAAGCAGAAACTTTTTTAGCTCTGGGGGCAAAAATTTGGTTGCGCCTGGAATTTTCCGAGGCAGGAAAAATTTTATCGTTCCAATATTTCCAACTCTTGGCTTTTTCATAATATTCCGCCAACATAAAAAAACTTGGCCTTGGATTGACAAAAACTGTTTCGCACGACTCGCAGGATACGAAAATAAAACCGTCTTTCTTAAATAATGTTTTATGTTTTTTCGATTGGCACGCCGGGCAAGCGATCTTTATAAATCCCTTTTTTTTCTTTAGCAACTTTTTTCTGTCTTCAACTTGTAATACATCGACCCGTTCCATTAATTTAGCCGGGCGAATATTTTCTTCTTTCATAAACTTAATTTATTATTTTTTATAAAATCAATAATTTTTTTAACCCTCTTATCCCATGTATAATTTTGGACATCTCGAAATGCTTTAAGTGATATATTTTGAGAAAAATTATCATCTTGCAATAATTCCCGAATACCTCGCGCGAGATCTTTCTGGTCATTTGGTTTTACTAAATATGAATTACTGCTATTTAATACCTCTCTTATGCTAGGTAAATTAGTGGCTATTATTGGCCGTTTACTAGCCATATATTCAAACATTTTTAACGGTGACATATAATAAATGAAATGTTTAGTTCGGGGAAACGGCATTAAAAGCACATCACAGGCCTTCTGATAAATCGCTAGATCCGATCTTATTACTTTGCTAAGTAATAAAATACTATTTCCCACTCCTAAAATTTTTGTTAAATTTCTATAAAATTCTATATCATCTTTTCCGCCCCCGACAGCTAGAAAAAAAATATTAGGATATTTTTTTTGAATAATTTTTAAAGATTTTAATATCTCAGTTATTCCTTTCTCCTCTCCCATGGTTCTGAAACTTCCCATATAGCCCAAAATAATTTTGTTATTTGGTAAATTTAATTTTTTTCGAGCGTCATATTTTGAAATATCCAAATCAAAAATTTTTAAATCAACCGCATCGGGAGCGACTATAATCCTATCTTTGGAAAAACCAATCTCCATACATTTTTTTCTAAGTTCTTCTGTCACAACTATAACTTTATTAACTTTTTTTATAAAAATTTCAAAAAAATACAACTTTGTTTCTGACCAGCGATGGACTTCAAAAAATGTTTTATATCCTTTTAAATTAAAAAGCCAAATAATTTCTGGATTTCTAGAATAAACGATAGTGTCTTTGTCTACTTTTTTAAAAATCAACTTTAAAAGATAAACAATACTTTGCATCCAAAAACTATATTTACCTAAATACTTATGGAATTTAATAAAATCAAAACTTTTAATTTTTTTAATTTTAAAATTTCTTTCTAGGCCGTAATATTCAAACGAATCTTGCGTAAATCGGCTCTCTCTGGTCGGGATCCAAAGTTCAACTTCCAAACCGGCCTTGGCGAATTCTTCGCACATTTTACATATTTGATAGCCATTAGCCTTGTCTGTGGGAATTTTTGCGTTAACTATGTAGATTAATTTCATAATTATTTCTTTGCAATGAAAAAATAACCCAAAGGAAGATGCTTCTCCGATAAATGATTATTTGGCTTTAAAGATTTAATAATTTTCTGTATTAAAATTTTATCAAGCATAATGTAAAACTTCATAGCTAATTTCCTTAAATAAATAAATCTGAAAAATCCGTATTTAATCTGGAATATTACGCTGAATATGCCAGTACCTAATTCTTCTACGCGAAGATCTGCAAACCCAGCTTCTTTTAAAATCCTTTTAAGCGCTGTTCCAGTAAAACGAAAATAATCATCCGGAGAGCCATGGACGTTAAAAATGAATGGTACTACCCCGACCAATTTCCCTCCTTTTTTAAGAATTCTAAAGCTTTCATCCAAAACGTTTTTATAATTAAAAATATGCTCTAAAACGTTAACGCACATAACCGCTTCGTAGCTTTCGCTCGTGATAGGAAAAACTTTTTCAAGATCAAAGCATAAATCTGCTCCAGTTTCTTTATTAATATTAACGACTTCAATTTTATACTCTCCTTTAATAAGCTCATGATAACCAGATCTTCTGTCTCCGCCCAAATCTAAAATTTTTCCGTCAATTTTTACTTGGGAAATCGCCTCATACTCAAATTTTCTTAATAGAGAAATTTCTTTTTTCATTTTAATTAACTTTATATATAGCTAAATCGTCTACTTGAATAATAAGACTTAAAAATTTTTGATCGTTAATTTTCCAATCGGGATCGGCCGCCTTATTCCAAATTAAATAATCAACTCTGTATTTTTTTAATTGACTTTCAAAATCATTGCTTTGAATTTCTTTGGCTAATTCTAAAAATTTATCTATCTTTTCCTGCGGAATTTTTATATATTCTTTTGGCGGAATAAAAAATAATTTTCTTATTTTATTTTTACTTTGTTCGTGGTCATATTTTGTCTGATAATACGCTCCCCAAATACCAAATTTATTATCTATAGCATATTGTTCGTTATACTCATGCCAATAATTATTAAGTATAAACCTTTCTTGAAACTCCTTATCGGACATAAAATGCAGACCAGCCATGGCAAAATAAAAAACATTATTGGCAGTATAAACAGGTATTAAACCACTTAATTCATTATTGGCAAACACCACCTCGTCCGGATAAGTATTTTCATTTAGCCATTTGAATATGGGAGCATAATTTTGCTGTTTAATACTATTTTCACTATAAGAAATAGCGTCTCCCTCAATAATACTAATGGCATAGGTTGTGGGATAATAAAATATATATAAAAAAACCAATACCAAGATTACTAATTTAATTTTTTTGTATTTTATCTTCTCTAATAATAAATTTATAATATAAACTAAGGTAAAAATAAAAATAAAAACACTTAGCATCCAATAATGGCTGGAAAACTGCAAATTCTTACCCGTAATTAAATGATGGTTTACCGTAATTATTGCCGCTAATATTCCGCTCAGCAATAATAATGATTTATTATTTATATCTATTACCTTTTTTTTATATGCCATAAAAAATAAAATCAGCGTTAAAAAGCCCCACATAAAAATTTTTCTACCGGACGGGAAATGGGTGTTTACCATTCCTATCCTAGTTAGCGACTCAATATAATATGGTAAACCAATACTTTTAAGCATAGAAATAAAATAAGGAATGGAAAAACAAAAAACGATTAATGTAACTAATAAATATTTTTTGTACTCAATATGACGTTTTAAAATTATATTTACTAAAATATAAATAACAAAAAATACAATATAAAAAGTCCAATAATAAGTATATATATGGAATAATAATCCGAAAAATATCCCCATAATAAAGGCATTTTTATAATTTGATTGATATAAAAATTTAAGCCAAAATAAAAATAATAAAAGCCAAAATAAAAAATTCAACTGGGGGCTGGGAGATCTGCCGAAGGCATATAAAAATAAATTTAGATGCAAAAAGGCCGTTCCCAAAAAACTAACAGATACTTCATTGGTTAATAAATAAATTATATAATAAGTTAAAAGCACCAATGCAAATGGAAAAATAAAATCATAAAAAAAATATCCATAATGAATATTAATATTAAAAATAGCCAACGGCTTAGCTAATATATAATCCGGCAACCAAAATTGCACTGGTTGCTCATTTTTATGTTCAAATAAATACGGGTTGCCCAGATGGCTATGGCCGTCAATAATATCTCTGCCTCGCGCCAAGTAATAAGTTTCATCATTATTGGCAATCTTATAAATACCTTGAAAATTATTAATTTTTTTAATCGCTAAAATTTGGGGCAAAGCCGTTAAAGTTCCTGCAATTAAAGCAAGAATTAAAATCAAATAATGTTTTTTAATTATATTAAGCATCTTTATTTTTTTTAGCTATTATTAAAATATTATCTCTTAAATTTATCGGAATGTAAAATTTCCTAGAAAAATTATTATTATTAAAATAATTAGATAATTTTTTCCAAATTATTAATTTCTGCCAATTATATAATACTTTAAAAATATATGCAAAAGAAAATTTTTTTCCCATTTTTTCCACCGCTATTATCTTAAAACCTGAACTTTCCAAGAGTAAAAACAAACTTTTCCGCGAAAAATAAAAAAGATGTTCCGGCGGCACAATTAAATGCCATCGCCTTCCCATCAAGCGGGAAGATAAACTTCCAAAATCAATAGTGTTTAAAAGCAGTACGCCGCCCGCTTCCAATAATCGGCCGGCTTTCCTAATTTCATTTTTGGGATCGTTGAAATGCTCTAATACGTCCCACATGGTAACGGCGGAAAACTTTTCGTTAATATTTTCGCCAATCAATCGGCCATCAATCATTTTATGGCCCTTTTCTCCTGCTCGAGAAGCGGCATATTCCGATAACTCTATGCCAAAGGTTTCCCAGTTGCGTTCCTTGGCTAAGTCCAAAAAATAACCCGTTGCCGCTCCAATATCAATTAACTTTCTTCCTTTAGTGATTTGCTCTATTTTCTTTAAATAGCTGACAAATATCCCTTTCATCGGCTCCTTGTCTTTTTCATAATCGGTGTATCCGAATTCGCTGACTTTATCATCATTTATAAAATAACTTTCACTATATAAATCTTTTGACGTCTCCGGCACCGGCCAAACAAATCCTGCTCGGCATCGGAAGCAAAAATAAATTTTATAATTATTTTTTTCACAAAAAAATTTATTTTTATCCGATCCGCAAATCGGACAGATTATTTTTTCCATATTTTTTTAATAAATAATTTCAAAGGGGCTACAATGCCTTCGGTGATAATCTGATTGGAAATTTTTGATTCTCCTTCCCGACGATTTTTAAAAATTATAGGAACTTCTTTATATTTAACCTTTAAATTATTTACTAAATAATATTTCATCTCAATCTGATAAGCATACCCGCTAGAATCAATTTTTGAAAAATCAACTTTTTCTAAAATATCCCTCTTATAGCAAACGAAGCCTGAAGTTAAATCGCTAATCTTTATTCCAGTTAATGCGTTGGCATATAAATTCCCGAACTTGCTTAAATTTCTTCTCCATACCTCCCAATTTTCCACGCCTCCGCCTTTAATATAACGAGAACCGATTACCACATCATAATTATTTATATTATCTAACATTTCTCCGAGATATTGCGGCGAATGCGATCCATCGGCATCCATAGTAATAATAGACCTTAAATCTTTATTTTTAATCGCCTCTTTTATCGCTTTTTTATAAGCATCGCCCAACCCGGTTTTTTTCTTTCTTTCTAATATTGATAAATAGGATATTTTTTTATTAAAAATCTTACTTCTTCCGCTGTTTTATCAGGGGAATCGTCATCTATAACTAATATATAAATATCTGGATATAAATTAAAAATTTCCGGAATTATCAATTTTATATTTTCTTTTTCGTTATAAGTTGGCAGTAATATTATATCTTTCATAATTTATTTTAAAGCTTTTTCCCAAGATTTTTTATATAAAGCAAGTGTTTCATTCTTGTTCGGCAATTTTTTAACCGCCTCACAGGCGCTGTCTCCTAATTTTTTTCTCAAGTCTTTGTTTTCCATTATTTTAACCATTGCCTCTCCTAGTTTTTTTACATCGCCAACCGAGATTATTATTCCGTTTTCTCTATTTCTTATAACTTCCCCGGCGCAACCGACATCAGTCATTATTATCGGCAATCCATAAGCCGCCGCCTCTATAACCGCTAATCCCCAACCCTCATAATTTGAAGTTAGCATAAATACATCCGCCTGGCTATAAAATTTTCTCAAATCGCCTTGCCATCCCAATAATTTTACTTTTTCACTTAATTCTAAATTATTAATTATATATTCTAAATTATTTTTCTCTGGTCCTTCACCAATAATCCATAGTTCAACTTCAGGAAATTTTTTTATAACCTCAACCATCGCCTTAATTTGAATTACAATATTCTTAACTGGCACCAATCTTCCAATAGTTAAAAAAACTACCTTGCCATTATAAGTCGAAGGCAAAGCAATCCCGGTTAGAGCGTCTTGCCGAGATTGCTTCGTCGCAAAAGCTCCTCGCAATGACATTTTAGCTATATCAACAAATATCTGCGCTACAGTGATATTATTTTCCTTAACTCTAAATTCACTAATTAATTCTTTTTTAAGCCGTAAACTAACGCATCTTACGGCATTTGCGCGTGGCAGGATATATTTGGCAATCACTTTACGCAAACCGCCATACTTTTCAAAACCGTGCACCTGGATTTCCAGACCAATCTTAAACTTCTTGGCCAATCGCAGAGACATAAACCCTAAATAATACTGATCTTGCACGGAAATCAGATTGATTTTTTCTTTTTTCATTAAACGCTTCGCCAAATTATATATTTTAATAAAACCGAAAACTTTATTTTTAGTTTTTACTCCAAAAACTTTTACTTTTTCCGACAAATCAACTATTTTTCCCTCCGCAAAAGGCACAATGATAATATATTTTTCAACCAATCCCCCGTATGCAACCGCCCTTTTAGCCAGTTTAGAATTTTTATCTAAAACGGAATTGTCTATGCCTAAATTTAATATTTTCATACTGAAATCCATCTGTCATGCCGGCCCCCGAGCCGACATCCAGGAGTTAATGGAAGGAATATTTATTTATTAAGTATTTATATAAAAATGTTCCCTGCGGCTCGCTCCTGGATTGCAGGTCAAGCCCGCAATGACAAAATTGATAAGTTATTACTTTATTACAAACCTTTTAGCTAATTTAAACTCAATTGGAAATGCAAAAAATTTCAGTTTCCATCGCAGTTTGCAAAGCAGGATAAAACCAAGCTTTAGGAACTTATTAGCTTTTATGCTTGAACCCATAGCGCTCTTAATCGGGTGGGCGCCGAAGCGGACATACGTCTCCATTGATTCAACGAAATTTTTGTCTTTAACCCAAAGAAAATTTTTAATATCCAGATAGCTTAATTAATTTTCCGAATATTCTTTCCATTCTTCAAGCGATTCCGGCTCTTTCCAGCCGGCTGACTTGCATTCTTCATAAAGGGTTGAACCCGGATAAGGCCGGAACGCCTGCGGACCCAAAATTTGCACCTTGGGGCTTAATTTTATTAATTTATCAATTAAGCGAATCATCATATCTTTTTTTGTCTCTCCGGGAAGGCCTATCATAAATGAATATTGGGGAATAATATCATGCCTTAAGCACATTTTAGCGGAATTTAAAATATCTTCCGGAGCAATATCCTTATTGATTTTTTTTAAAATCACAGGGCTACCGAACTCCGCGCCGAATGAAAGAAGGTTGCAGCCGGATTTTTTTAATTTCGCCATCAATTCGTCATCAACCCTTCCCTCTTTTACGTAATCTGCTCTAATCGTTGTTTCCC
>Ga0210044_10001098_pt1 | contig 41184 bp, 29 predicted proteins | sample CryGey13umfilter_2_FD_183959 | JGI IMG/M metagenome (GOLD analysis project Ga0210044, IMG submission 183959) | Groundwater microbial communities from aquifer in Utah, USA - Crystal Geyser 4/9/14 3 um filter (SPAdes) (version 2) | ecosystem: Environmental > Aquatic > Deep subsurface >... | reverse complement strand
CCTGGTCCGCGCCGACTCCTCCACGCTCGCGTCCGCAGCCGGGCTCGCGGTCTTCCAGCCCGCCACCGCGGGCGGCGCGCTCCACTGCTGGCGTTCGAGGGAGGCGAAGGCCGCGAGCGGCACCGTGATCGCGTCCGGGCCGTGCGGCAGCGCAAAGGTCACGGACGAGGCCGACAGCGCGCCGACGAGCACAGTGCCCGACTGCAGCTCCAGGCGCCACGGACCGGTGGGGTCGCCGACCGGGCGCGCCGACGCGCACTCGGAGAGCAGCGGCTCAAAGTGCCCGAGCGAGCTGTCGATCGCGAGCGTCGTGCGCTCGGGGTCCACGAGGAAGTCATCGCCGTAGGTGCTGCGCACGCGGTAGAGCTCGCCCGAGGGCCAGAGCTCGCCGCCCGACATCTGGAAGCGGCGAAGCTCATCGACGGGAAGATCAACGGACACCTGCGTGCCAGCGACCGCGATGCCCATCTGCAGCTCGGGGTCGGCCCAGCGCCCGACCAGCTCAGTGCCGTCACGCAGCCAGACCGCCACGTTCCCGCCGGAGTCTGCGAGGTGCCCACCGTCCACCGGCACCACCTCGCCCACGTCCTCGAGCGGGATGCGCAGCGTACCGAGGCCGCCGATGAGCACCAGCGTCTCGGTGTGCACCGCGCCCACCAGCACCTGCCCGTCGTCGAGGGTCGCGCGCACCGGCGTACCGTTCACAGACGGCTCCTCGCAGGCGAAGAGCGAGGTAGCGACGAGCGCGGAGAGCAGGAGCAAGCGGGGCATGGGGGACTCCAGGTCGGGGTTCGCCTGGAGAACGCGGGGCCGCCGGAGCGCTTACACGCCGCGCGGGAAAAGGCGCTCAGGCGCGCGGGAAGGGCGCGAGCTCGGGCCACCAGCGCGCGCGGCAGCGCTCGACGTAGTCCACGAGCGGATCGCGGGCGAGCACGGCGCGCTTGAGCTCGCTGTCGAAGGGCGCGGAGATGGCCGATGCCAAGAAGGCGAAGCCGGCCGCGTCCACGCTCGAGGGCTCGCCGAGCAAGAAGGCCCGCTCGCCGAGCGTGTGCTCGATGGCGTCGAGGTCGTCCTGAATGAGCCGCGTGCGCGCAGCGGCGGGGTAGCGAATGACCCCCTGTCCGCGCGCAGCGGTCCGCACCCCACGCCGCGCGAACGTCGAGACAAACAGCCTTAGCGGCCAAGGCAGCCCCGCGAAGTAGTCGCGCGCGACCACCGGCCAGTTGCCGTCGTCCAGCCAGCGCTCCGCGACGATGATCCAGTACAGGTGCTCCTCCAGCATACGGCGCGTGAGCAGGCCGGTGGCGCGCTGGGCGGGGCTCAGCGAGGCGTCGAGCGCGATGTCGTGCTCGCGGGTGAGCGTGTCGGCGATGACCTGGCTGTCCGCGAGCAGCGTGCCATCCGCGCGCTCGATGTACGGGAGCTTGCCGTTGCTGGAGCGCGGCGGTCCGCTCGCGGGGACCGTGCGGTACTCGAGCGCGGCCATGCGCAGCCAGGTCTCGAGCTTCACGCAGAAGGGGCTCGGGGAGGGCATGCCCCAGAACCCGCCGAAGATGTGTACAGCGATCGGCTCGGACATCGAGATCTCCTTGGACGGCAGCGCAGAACGCACGAGCGGGCTGCAGACGAGGCGACGTAGCACGGGGGGCGAGCGTGAGCGAGGGGTGTGGGGGCTTACTCTTGGGCTCGCGTTCGCGCCAACACACGATTGAACCGCGGTCGGGGCGTCGACTGGTCCGGCGCGTTAAGGCGTCGCTATTCGTGAGGACGCATGCTCGACTCCCTCCACCTCACCCACTTCAAGGCGCACCGCGACCTCACCGTGGGGCTGTCTCCGGTGACCGTCCTTGTGGGTCCAAACGGCTGCGGGAAGTCCACCGTGATGGAGGCTCTGATTTGCCTCAGCCGCCTCGCCGCAGGCGCCACATCCGGCGAGGTGTTCACCGGCCCCAGGGCGCTGCCCGAGGTGCGCTCGGTCGGCAGCACGGGAGCCATCGCGCTCGAGACCACCGGCTCGCTAGCGGGCGATCGCTTTCGGTGCGCTTGGACGTCAACCTCGGAAGGTGACAGCTTCGACTTGAGCTGGTCGCAAGCGCCATCGGACACTGCGCGCTCGGGGCCGCGTCCTCTCCTCATCGATCCCCGCTTGAAGCGTCATCTTCGCGGCGCGGTCTGGCGCCGCTTCGAGCCGAGCCTGCTCGCAAAGCCCGGAAACAGCGACGACGTCCACCCCCGCCTACACGACGACGGGCGCGGCCTCGCGCCGTTCCTCGCGGACATGAAGCTGACCCACGACAGCGCCTTCAATGACCTGACCGACGCCCTCCGCCAAGTTATCCCCAGCGTCCGCGCGCTCCGGTTTGAACGGGTCGAGCTGCCGGATGAACATGTCCCTGAGTTCACGTTGCGCGGGCATGACGTCTTCGGAGCCCTTCCACGCGCCGGCACCCAGATCCTCCTCGACACAGTGCATGGCAAGGGCATCCCCGCCCATCGAGTCAGCGGCGGCATGCTGCTCACCTTGGGTCTGCTCGCCACGCTCTTCGACCCCGCCGCGCCGAACTTGGTGCTGCTAGAGGAGCCCGAGCGCGCGCTACACCCGCGCGCATTCTACGAGTTCGTACACCATCTTCGTAGGCTCACCGCGCTGCGGCCAGAGCTACAAGTGGTCATGGCTTCGCACTCCCCGTACCTCGTGTCCGCGTTCGAACCCGAAGAGGTGCAGCTCTTCGGAATGTCGCCGGAGGGGCACACGACCTGCGTGCGCCTCGACGCGCACCCTGACTTCGAGAAGTGGCGCGATGTGATGCTGCCTGGCGAGCTCTGGGTGACGCTCGATCCGGGGTCACAGGAACCGCGATGAAGCGCGTGCTGGTCGTCTGCGAGGCCGACGGCGACCAACGCACCGCGTGCGAGCTCGCTGACCGAGCGCTCGTCGAAGTATACGATTGGCTCGACGGCTTGCTACCCGATCAGCGCAAGTGGGTCGGCGGCTCCGACGACCACGAACGCCTCCTCTGGCGAGAGGTCAAGCGGTCGTACGTCGACCAGGGGCTGCCGCAGTTCGTCCCACGGAAGCACGCGCCCGGCCCCCACTTGCCGGACTTCGTCGCCGCCAGAAAGGCGCTGTTGCTCGCGAAGAAGCTAGATGTGGACGCTGTGATGCTCATCCGCGACCTGGACGACCAACCTGATCGGCGCGAGGGGCAAGATCGCGCCCGCGAGGGAATCGCCAGTCCCGCCTGCGTCGTCGGCGCTGCCAATCCGATGCGCGAGGCTTGGGTGCTCAACGGGTTCGACGCCCTCGACTCGGACGAGAAGAAGCGGTTCGCGAACGAACGGAAGAACCTCGGCCTGGATCCAACCGCATCCCCCGAGAAGCTCACCGCAAAGGACCCGTCCGCGCAGAACTCCCCCAAGCGCGTGCTCCACGCGCTCACCGACGGCGACCACGACCGCGAGGCCCAGTGCTGGCGCGACACGTCGCTCGACGCGCTACGAGAGCGCGGTACGGGCAGCGGACTCACCGCCTTCTTGGAAGAGCTCCGGGACCGCCTCGCGCCGCTGTTCGGATCGGCGCGCGGATGATCCCCCTTCCGCCCGACTGGCAAGAGCTGGAGAGACTCGTTGCGCGGTTCGCTCGTCTCTACCTGAATGACGACCTCGCCAAGCGGTACCTCCGCGAGGGCCACACGCAATACGGAGTCGACGTCCTCGCGCACGACCGTCGGCCAGGCAAACACGGCGCACGATGGGCGTTTCAATGCAAAGAGACGAAGAAATTCCAACCGGCCGATCTACGTGCGGAGCTAACGAAGCTCGAGTCGTCGCCCGTTGACGTCAGCCATTTCGTCATCGTCACGACCGCAACAGTAAGCGCTGCCGTCCACAACGCAGCGGAAAAGGCGAGCACGGCGGCGCTGGGCGTCGCAGTATGGGACTGGACCGAGTTCTCCGAGCGCGCCAAGGAAGCGGGAGTCGGACCGTGGCTGTCAGCCGAGGTGCGCTCAATCGCGCGGCGCCGCTACGCGCAGCGGCTAATCGACGACTTCGAGCGCGCGTGCGTTCTGTATCCGCGCACGGACGAGACCAACCCCCGACTGGCGGAGGTGTGGGTGGACGTCGCCCCCGAGCTCCTGACGTCCCCTCAGGCCGGCCGCGCGGCGGTGCGCCCGCTTGAAGGCTGGCTCGCCGACGAGAGCCTCGCCGAGGTCGTGCTCGTCGGTGACATGGGGACGGGCAAGAGCGTCTCCCTGCTGCGCGCCGCCGAGCGCATCGGCCGACGTATCCTCGAGGGCGATGGCGAACGCGCGCTGCCGCTCCGCGTGCTCGCCCGCGACCTCACCGGGAGACGCGCACCCGAGGCCATGGAAGCGGCACTTCCCGCCGAGGCGCAGAGCCTGTGGCAAGACCCGCTCACGGATTGGGCGCTGTGGGTAGACGGGCTCGATGAGGTGAGAGATCCTCGCGAACGCTCCACGTTACTCGACGAGCTCCGCGGGCTGAAAGTCCAGCCGCGCGTCCTGGGCGTGGCGGTGGCGACGCGCCCAGGCGCGCTTGACGGCGTCTTGCCTGGCGCCACGCGCCTTCGCTTGGGTGCGTGGTCCCCCACGCAGGCACAAGCGCTCACCCAGCGGTTGTCGCCCGCGACACGCCCTGAACATGTCGCGGCTTCGCGCACGCCACTCTACGCGACGCTCGAGGGCGTGTATGGGGACCCTCGGCACCCTAGCCGTGGGCTCGAGGCGCTGCTTCGCGCCGCTTACACGGACTGGGCCGAGGAGCGCGGGCATTCGCCGGAAGCGTGGAGAGAGCTGCGCCAGGGCCTCGAAGAGCTCGCGCTCGGCGCCACGCTCAGCGCCGAGGACCTTCAAACACTCGCGGTGCGCCTGTTCTCGCTGACCGAGGTCCAACGAGCACTATCGGAAGCGGAGCACCTGCAAGTGCTCACAAGGGACGCCGCGAACAGGCTGGTCTTCGCCGACGCGCACGTGCAGACAACCTTAGCGGCGGCGGCGCTAGCCCGGTGTGACGATGACGCGCTCCGCGCGCTGGCAGAACGTGCGGCGCTTGGCGACGTGCTGCGGCTCACCCTCGACCGCGTGCTGGAAGAAGCCCCCGAGCGCGTCGAGCGCCTGCTGCCGGCCCTCGCCACGCTCGAACACCACCCGGTCGAGGGCGTGTTGAGCTGGCTGGACGCCGCTATCGACCTGCTCGCCCGTGGCCGTCAAGAGGCCGAAGCAGCGCTGCTCACGTGGGCCGTCGACCTCGCCTGCTCGCTGGTGCTGCAAGAGGGGTGGCCCTGGGTTCGCGCCGCGGCCCGCGAGCGCCTCGCCCGACTGTCTGGCTCACCCGAGCCGGTGTGGGCCGCGCTCTGGGAGCGCGTACAAGCGCACGTCGACCGGCCCCACGATCGGGCGCGCTGGTTCGCCGCGCAGGAGTTCTCGGCGCTGCCGGCCGATGCCTGGCGGACGCTGCTGACGGAGACACCCGCCGTCCGGGCGGTCGCGGCGAACAAGCTCGCGAACGACCTCGCTGCGCCACAGACAGTCGAGGCGTTGCTCTGGACGCTCCTCGACGACGGGGGGGGCGATCTCATGCGTCTCCCCCCTGCGGTGGCGTCCGGCAGCAGCCTGCGCAAGGTCACGGGAGAGGCGCGCGCCCGCGTCGTCGAGGTCGCAAAATCGCTGCTGAAAAACGGCGGGCAGTTCGGCGCCGGTGGCGCCGCGCTCGCCCTCTTGCCCGGCGAGGCGGAGATCGCCGACATACTCTCAGCGCTCCGTAAGTTATCGTATTGGCGTAGAACCGAAGCCGTCTTCCAAGCTGTCGATGCGCTGCGAGCGGAGGCCGGCGCAGCGGCCTGGCTAGCCAAGCACTGGCCCGACGCGCCGACCGCTCCGCCCGAACCGTGGCCAGAGCCACCGATTCAAACAGCGCTGCCCGAGCGCCCCCCTCCGTCGGAGGATGCGCGCGCTGACCTCATCCGCGGCCTCGTACCGGGCCTGCTCCGGGGGCCGGACCTCGCGCGGCGCTTGTGGCGAAGCGGTCACCTGCTCACGGAGCTGTGCCGCGCAGGCTACCAGCAACCCGAACGTCTGACCGAGCTCCTGCGCGCGGAGCGGCTCCACTTCTTGCAGCCCGAGGCACAAGCGGCGCTCGGCCGCGCGGCCCTCGCGCACGAGGCCGTGGCCACCGCCCTGCTCGACGCATGGCCTCCGCGCGGCGTTGAAGGCCAGTATCCAGGGCTCGCCCTCGAGCCGCTGATCCTACGAGACCCATCCTCGCCCGCCACCGCGATCTATATCGCCTGGCTTCCCCACTTCCCCTTCGCGGAGCCGCTCGCGGGCGCCCTCACGTCGCCCTCGCGCGAGGTCCTGGAGGTGAGCGCCGTGCGCGACGCAGCGCTCGGTTGGGCGCGCGCCCTTTGGGAGTATGCCACCGAGGGTCGGCCCGACGCGGCCGGCGAGGTGAAGTTCCTTCATGAGCTGTCGATGGGTACGGGCCTCGGCGCGATCGCACCGACCTGGACGACGCTCCCGGAGGTCCCAGCGGGGTTGCTCGATCGGGCGCGCGCGGGCAAAGGGCAGTGGCTTGACGCCGCTCTCTCCGCGTGGTCGCTCGACCGCGGCGCCCCCGACGAGCTGCTCGACCTCGCCGCCCGTCGCGTTCGCGCGCAATGGAGCACCCTGAGCGAGCGGTCTGGCTACGAAATCCCGGGCCTCCTGCACGAGCTGCGCCGGCGCAACGCGGCGAGCCGAGTCGAGGAGGTCTCGCGGGAGATCCTGCGCGCCCGCTGGCCTGCTGGAATGGTGCAGGCGGCGTTGGTGCTCGCCGAGCTCGACGGTGACCTCCCTAGCCAGTCGCGCGCGCTCGCCGAACTCTGGCCCCACTTGGCCTGGAGCCCGCCCCGCCACGACGCAGAGCGCCTGCTCGGCGCTGCGTCCGCCGCCTGGGCGGCAAAGCTGCCCGTGATCCTCGACGAGCACGGCGTGTGGGGCGCCACCGACGTCTTCGGCGTGCTTGAGTCGCTCGTCCGAGTACCGTTGAGCGAAGCCGCCCAAAGAGACATCGAGCGGGTGTTGCGTTGGTTTCAGGCACGGCCGCTGCTGTGGGTGCGCCAACGCGAAGGCCTCCACAGTGTCCGCGCAGCGGATCGGGCGGCGCAGATACAGCGGGCGCTTCGGTCTTAGCGCTCAGTGGATCGCTCATCGCCCCCCCCCGTTCACGAACCCCGCCCTTCTCCCGGCGCGCGTTACGCCCGCTGCACCGGAGAAGCCCATGCAGATCGTCGTCCGCGGCGCCAACGTGCACAACCTCGTCGACGTCGACGTCACCCTCCCGCGCGACGCGCTGGTGGTCTTCACCGGCGTGAGCGGGTCGGGCAAGTCGAGCCTCGCCTTCGACACCATCTACCAAGAGGGCCAGCGGCGCTTCGTCGAGTCGCTCTCCTCCTACGCGCGCCAGTTCCTCGGGCAGATGGAGCGCCCTGCGGTGGAAGAGGTCACCGGCCTCAGCCCGACCATCTCCATCGACCAGAAGACCGTCAACCGCAACCCGCGCTCCACCGTCGGCACCGTCACCGAGATCACCGACCACCTGCGCCTGCTCTTCGCGCGCCTCGGCACGCCCCACTGCCCTGAGTGCGGGCAGGCCGTGCGCTCGCTCGGCGTCGACGCCATCACGCAGGACCTCCTCGCTCAGCTCGACGGGGAGCGGATCATGGTCCTCGCCACCGTGCTCAGAGCGCGCAAGGGCGAGCACCGCAAGGAGCTGCAGGACTGGCACCAGCAGGGCTGGCTGCGCGCGCGCATCGACGGCGAGCTGCGCCGCTTGGACGAGCCCATCGAGCTCGCCCGCTACGAGGTTCACACGATTGAGCTGGTGATCGACCGCCTCGTCGTGAGCGCCGCCGATCGCTCCCGCGTCGCCGAAGCGGTCGAGGCCGCCGCGCGCTTGGGCGACGGGGCCGTGACCGCCGTCGCCGACACCCGCGAGCTGTCGTGGTCCACCAGCCGCGCCTGTCCGCAGCACCCCACCATCGCGCTGCCCGAGCTAGAACCTCGTCTGTTCTCCTTCAACGCCCCCCAAGGCGCGTGCCCCGGCTGCAGCGGCCTGGGACGCCTGGAGGGCTTCGACCTGGACCGCCTGGTGGACGCCGAGCAGCGATGGGACCTGTGCTTCGCCGGCTTCAACGCCGAGGGAAAGCTGCCCTTCGCCCACTTCGACCGCGACGACCTGCGCGCGGTGCTCAAAGGCCTCGGCGCGCCCTTGGACCTGCCCGTGCGCGCGTGGCCGGACGCGCTCCGCCACAACCTGCTCCACGGCGACCCCACCCTTCGCTACAGCGTGCTCATCGAGCGCGGCGGCTCCGTCGAGCGCCGCGACCGCGTGTGGGCCGGCCTGCTGCCCATGGTCGAGGAGGTCTGGCGCTGGACGAAGATGGGCACCCTCGCCACGCTCCGCACCTCGACCCTGTGCGCTGAGTGCGGCGGAGAGCGACTCTCAGCGATCGCGCGCGCCGTCGACTTCCGCGGCCACACCCTACCGCAGCTCGCCCACCAGTCGGTGCGCGACGCCCGCCGCTTCTTCAACGACGTCGTGCTCACCACCGCCGAGGCCACCGTCGGCGAGCTGCTGGTGAAGGAGATCGTGGAGCGGCTCAACTTCTTGGACGAGGTCGGCCTCGGCTACCTGTCGCTCGACCGCTCCTCGGCGACCCTCTCTGGCGGCGAGGCCCAGCGCATCCGCTTGGCGAGCCAGGTGGGCTCCGCGCTGCAAGGAATCACCTACGTCCTGGACGAGCCCTCCATCGGCTTGCACCCGCGCGACAACCAGCGCCTGCTCAAGACGCTGCTGCGCCTGCGCGACCGCGGCAACAGCGTGCTCGTGGTGGAGCACGACGCCGAGACCATCGCCGCCGCGGACTATGTCGTCGACGTGGGCCCCGGCGCGGGCCGCGAGGGCGGCCGCATCGTCGCTCAAGGCCCCGGCGCCACCTTCGCGTGGGGGCCGGGCGAGACCGCCGCTTGGATGCGCGGCGAGCGCGCCATCACCCCGAGGAGCGAGCGCAGGAGCGGCTCAGGCAAGGCGCTCCTCGTGCGCGAGGCCCGCGCCAACAACCTGCACGGCCTCAGCGCGCGCTTCCCGCTCGGCTGCATGGTGGTGGTCACCGGCGTCAGCGGATCGGGCAAGTCCACCCTCGTCTTTGGCGTGCTGGAGCAGGCCCTCGTGCGCGCGCTCGTGCCGCAGGCCGCCGTGGACGGCCCGCTGCCCTGCGCTGGCGTCGACGGCCTCGACGCGGTCGACAAGGTCATCCGCATCGCGCAGACACCCATCGGGCGCACGCCGCGCTCCAACCCCGCCACCTACACCGGCGCCTTCGACCTCATCCGCGACCTGTTCGCGAGCACGCCCGAGGCCAAAGCGCGGGGCTACACCAAGGGCCGCTTCTCCTTCAACGTGAAGGGCGGGCGCTGCGAGGCCTGCCAAGGCGCTGGCGTCAAGACCGTCGAGCTGCAGTTCTTGCCGAGCGTCGAGGTCCCGTGCGAGGTCTGCGGATCGTGCCGTTTTAACCGAGAGACCTTGGAGATCACCTACAAGGGCCACACCATTCACGAGGTCCTCGCGATGACGGTGGCGCAGGCCGCCGAGTTCTTCGCGCCGGTGCCCAAGCTCGCGCGCATCCTCGGGGCGCTGGTCGAGGTCGGGCTGGGCTACGTTCCCGTCGGCCAGCCGAGCACCACGCTCTCGGGTGGCGAGGCGCAGCGCGTCAAGCTCGCGAGCGAGCTGCAGCGGCCCTCCACCGGCAGCACCGTCTACCTGCTCGACGAGCCCACCACCGGCCTGCACTTCGCTGACGTGGAGCGGCTGCTCGCCGCGCTCGATCGCCTCGTCGAGCTCGGAAACACCGTCATCATCGTGGAGCACCACACCGACGTGATGCAGTCCGCCGACTGGCTCCTCGACCTCGGCCCCGAGGGCGGCGAGGGCGGCGGCCAGCTCGTCGGCGAGGGCACCCCGGAGCACATCGCCACCCTCGACACCCCGACGGGTCGGGCCCTCGCGGCGCTGCCGGTCCCCGGTGCGGCCCTCGTCGCCGCGAGCCCGCCCGCCCCGGCCTACCTCGCCACCCCCAGCCCCCGCGCGGTCGAGGTGCGCGGCGCGCGGCTCAACAACCTGCAAGGCGTCGCCGTCGACATCCCGCACGGCAAGCTCACGGTCGTCACCGGCGTGAGCGGCTCCGGCAAGAGCTCGCTCGCCTTCGACACTGTCTTCGCTGAGGGGCAGCGCCGCTACGTCGAGAGCCTGTCCACCTACGCCCGCCGCTTCCTCGGCCGCGTGCAGCGCCCGCCGGTCGACCGCCTCGACGGCCTCGCCCCTGCCATCGCCATCGACCAGCGCAACAGCAGCCGCAGCCCGCGCTCCACCGTCGGCACCGTGACCGAGGTTCAGGACGTGCTGCGCGTGCTCTACGCGCGCGTCGGCGTGCCGCACTGCCCCCACTGCGACGTGGAGCTCATCGGCTGGGCGCCCTCCGCCGCCGCCCGCGCCCTCGCCCTGCGCGCCCCCGGCGCCGGCTGGGTGCTCGCGCAGCTCCCCGCCGCCACGCAGCCCGAGGCCCGCCGCGACGCCCTGGTGCGCGACGGCTGGTCGCGCCTGCTCGTCGACGGCCAGGAGCTTCGCTTGGACGACGACAAGGCCCCCGCCGCGCTGGTGGACGGCGGCTGGCTCGTGCTCGACCGCGTGAACCCCGCCACCACCGAGCGCACCCGCCTCGCCGAAGCCTTCGCCACCGCCTACCACCTCGGCGGTGGCAGCGCGATCTTTCGCTCCAAGAGCGACTCAGCGACCCATAGCTTCGCTGAGCACCCCGCCTGCCCTGACCACGGCGCCATCCACCGCGCCGAGCTCACCCCGCGGCACTTCTCCTTCAACGCCCAGCTCGGCGCCTGCCCCGCCTGCGAGGGCCTCGGCCGTCGCCGCGCGCTCGTGTTGGACCGCCTGCTGCTCCACCCGGAGCTGCCGCTGTGGGACGCGCTCGACGGGCGGGTCGCCGGGGTGCTGCGGCGCTCGGCGCGCAACGGCGCCCTCATTGACGCGGTCCACAACGTGCTCGGGCTGGACGAGCACGTGCCCGTCCGCAAGTGGACCGCCGCCCAGCGCCAGGTGATGCTGCGCGGCCTCGACGCCCCGCTCACCATCGCCTGGTCCAAGCCCTGGGGCAGGAGCGTGCGCCGGGTCCAAGAGGTGCGCGAGTGGCCGGGGCTGCTCCCGATCCTCCAAGGTTGGAACAGCGATCTCGACTGGCTCACCGACGAGACCACCTGCGAGGACTGCGGCGGCGGGCGCCTTCGCCCCGAGCTCCAAGCGGTGCGCTTCGCTGGCCACAGCCTGCCGAGCTTCACCGCGCTCACCATCGACGCCGCCCTCGACCTGGTCACCCGCCTGGAGCTCGACGGCGAAGCGGCCACCATCGCCGCGCGCCCGCTCGTGGAGCTGCGCCACCGGCTGCGCTTCCTCGTCGACGTGGGCCTCGGCTACCTCAGCTTGGACCGCGCCGCGGACACGCTCTCCGGCGGTGAGGCGCAGCGCATCCGCCTCGCTTCGCAGCTCGGCAGCGGCCTCGTCGGCGTGATCTACGTGCTCGACGAGCCCACCGTCGGCCTGCACGCCCGCGACACCGCGCGCCTGCTGCAGAGCCTCGTCGGCCTGCGCGACCTCGGCAACACGGTGCTCCTCGTCGAGCACGACCTCGACGTCATCCGCGCCGCCGACCACCTCATCGACGTCGGCCCCGGCGCTGGCGTCGAGGGCGGTCACGTCGTCGCTGCGGGCACCCCCGCCCAGGTCGCCGCCCACCCGACCTCGCTCACCGGCGCCTACCTCGCTGGCCGCGCCCAGCTCCCCGTGCCCAAGCGCCGCCGCCGCGCGCGCTCGTCCATTCGCTTGGAGGGCGCCACCGCGCACAACCTGCAGAGCGTGAGCGCCTCCATCCCGACCGGCGTGCTCGTCGGCGTCGCCGGCGTGAGCGGCTCTGGGAAGTCGAGCCTCATCCTCGACACCCTCGCAGCCGCGCTCCAGGCGAACCTGAACCGGCTCCCGGGTCCGTCCACCCTCAAGGCGCTCACCGTGGGAGAGACCGTCGACCAGGTCGTCGTCGTCGACCAGTCGCCCATCGGCCGGACCCCGCGCTCCACCCCCGCCTCGTACACCAAGGTGCTCGACGGCATCCGCAAGGCCTTCGCGGCGACGCGCGGCGCCGAGGAGCGCGGCTGGACGGTCAGCCGCTTCACCTACAACGGCCAAGAGGGGCGCTGCGAGGTGTGCGAGGGGCGCGGCGCTGTTCTGGTGGAGATGCACTTCCTCCCGGACGTTTGGGTGCCTTGCGAGGACTGCGGGGGCAGCCGCTACCGGCGCGAGACGCTGGAGGTGCTCTGGAAGGGCCGCAGCATCGCGGACGTGCTCAGCGAGCGCATCGACAGCCTACTGGAGCCCTTTGTGCACCAGCGCGCCATCCACCGGCAGCTTCAAGCGCTCGTGGACGTCGGCCTCGGCTACCTCACCCTCGGGCAAGCGGGCAACACCCTCTCCGGCGGCGAGGCCCAGCGGCTCAAGCTCGCGGCGGAGCTCACCAGCCGCAAGGGGCACTGCGTCTACGTCCTGGACGAGCCCACCACCGGCTTGCACCCCGCGGACGTCGCCCGCTTGGTCGACGTGCTCCACCGCCTGGTCGACGCGGGCCACACGGTCATCGTCATCGAGCACCACCTGGACCTGCTCGCGTCCTGCGACTGGCTGCTCGAGCTCGGCCCCGAGGGCGGCGCCGCAGGCGGCCTGCTCCTCGCTGAGGGGCCACCCGAGCGGATCGTAGCGGCGGGGACCGCGACGGGACAGGTGCTGGCAGAGGTGATGGCGGGGCGGTGAGCGTCGGCCCGAGTCGGACTGGGTGAACGACCACGACGCCTCCACCAGGTGCTCGCTAGGGCCGCCAAGGCACGGCAGATCGAGCGTCACGGACCCGGAGACCGAGCCCTCGGGCTCGAAGGTCACGAGCGGCTCGATGGGGAAGTCCTGGTCCACCGCTCCGTCGCCTGCCAGGTCGATGAAGAGCTGACCGTGGTCCTCCGAGAAGCGCATCCCCGCGTCGACGGGGTCGGAAACATAGTGGATCGTGTTGTCATAGAGCGGGTGTCCACAGCCAGCAGCGAGGATCAGGACCGCAGGAATGGCAGCGCGCATCGGGGATCTTCTAGTTGATGAGGGTCTGCTTACTCGGTGAAGCGTCTGCACGCACCCGACAGAACGCGGTCACGCGACACCGAATACGCTCGGCTCGTCCCTCGTCGAGGGCGAGCCAGAGGACTGCGTCCGAGGCTCCCCGCTGCGAACGACTACCTGAACCCCTTCTCCCATGGGGCGGTCCATCGCCCCACGAGTCGCTTGGAGTCAGCGTCGAGCATGGCCCACCCATCGCCGTTCTTTACCTGCCAGCCGACGACGATGGTGGAGACATCGAACTGCTCAACCATTTCTTCGAGGGTGGTTCGCTTGTCCGTTTCATCACGCAATCGCGTCGCGGCGACCTGCTTGGGGAGCAGGAGCTCCGCCGCAAAGGCATTCGCGCGCTTCTCCACCGCGGACGGCGCCGCCGAACCAAGAACTTCGGCAACGGGGAGGGAGCTTCCGCGATCGAGGAGAAGATGAGCAAGCTCGTGCGCGATGGTGGTCCGACGACCGCGATACCCCTGGCTGTGCTGGCCAGATTCATTGACGATGACAGCGGGACCGTGGTCCGGCCCCCAAGTGGCGATGGCGTCGAACGAGCCCGTGTGAAAGTCCGCGCTTGAGATGTGCACCCCGAATGACTTCAGGAGCTCTTCTGGATCCACCGGGTCATCAGCACCGATCGACCTATAGTCGCGCAGCCATTGAGCGGCTGAAGCTCCTTCTTCATGGGGTGCTCCCTGCAGGTGGCGAACATGTTCAACCGCTCGAAACGAAGCGGCATCCAGCAGGCTGTAGTCCCCCACCGGAACGCCCTGAACTGCGCGAAACACCCGGTTTCGAACGTCCACCTCGACGTCGCCGACCATGCGGGCTGCCGCCATGATCTCCGATTCGTGGAACGGGTCACGGCGGACGGGTAGGTCAATGACGGGGGCCTCATTGGCCCAGGTGTCGCTGAACCTAGAGACCGTGATACCAAGCTGGACAGCCGCAAGCTTGTCGAGTGGCGTTTCCCGCCGCTTTGCCCACCGCGCAACTGCGGCGATCGCTCGGCCATCGTCCTCCGCAGCAACGCTGCTCGGCGATGCTATCGCCAAGAGCTTCAAGAACTCGCAGGACGGCCTTCGCAGGAGCTCGTCTCGCCCATCGATAGCCGTCATCGAACTCGGTCGCGGTCCACATTTCGAGCCCCTCTCGCACGAGCATGATCGGGGGGAGGTACGCGCCCTGAAGGCCGGAAGCGATATCGTGACGCCGCATGAACTTGTAAATGGATGGGTCCGACGAAGAGACGCCTTGAGGCTTGAGAACGTTCTCCAACCAGCTGCAGTCGTACAGCCTGCGCGGGTCGCCGGGACGAATGCCGGACGGCCAGGATTGCTCATGCTCCAAAAAGACCCAAGTTCGGGCGAGGTGGTCGAGTAGGTCGATCCAGCTCCAAATGATTCCGCGGCCGTGTTCGTCGGCCCAGATCTTTCGGTCACCAACCGAGATGCAAAGCGCTCCCCATGCAAACGCGCGGGGCTCCTTGCGAGACCAAGTGAGCCTGGCATGGAGGCTCTCCGGCTCTCCGAACAGCATTACGCGTGCTTCTTTCGCCATTGATCAAACTCTCGCGCGTACCCTGCTTCTTGGGAGCGCCTTCGAAGCTCTTTGGCGAGTTGGTCGGGAAGCTTCGGTTGTCCGGGGCGACCGCGCCAAGGGAACCCATGGTAACTGACACCGGCTTGGGTAGGTACCGCCACGTAGATAACGCCCCTATGGACGTTGAAGAGTCAAAGCGCTCGGCGTCGCCTACGAGGTGGTGCTCGTCGACGACGGCAGCACCGACGCGACCGCGTCCCTCGCTGAAGCGCTGGGGCCTACCGTGCGCGTGGTCCGGCATCCGAACAACCTCGGGCTCGCGGCGGCCGTGTAGACGGTGTCAAGGCCCGCCCAAGCTCGCGGGCGTCGCCGAGGACATCCCCTAGTCGCGGATGGCGGTCAGCCGTGCGGCGGAGGGTCGTCGACGCGGCGTTGCGTCACCAGTGTCAAGGCTCGGCGCGCTCGTCGTCGGCCCGAGGAGCGGCCCCTCCACGCTGGGGCGCGCTGCTCCTGGCCGTCGCCTGGGCGAGCTACCCGGCCTACCGGCCCGGTGGTGTGGCTCGCGCGGGTCCCGCCGCGGTCACGGGCGGGGGCCACTGGACGCCATTCTCGCGCGTGATACGGCTAACCTCCGCCCCGCCGTCTCACGTTCCGCCCGAGGAGTCCACGATGACCCAGCCCTTCCGCTTACGCGCCCAAGGCATCACCGTCGCCGACATCACCCGCAACGGCTCACCCGCGGTGCTCTACGAGAAGGCGCTGCGCAACGAGGCGGGCACGGCCATCTCCGCCACAGGCGCGCTGGTGGCCCTCTCGGGCGCCAAGACCGGGCGCAGCCCCAAGGACAAGCGCCTCGTCGACGAGCCCTCCACCACGGACGACGTCTGGTGGGGCCCCGTGAACACCAAGATGGACGAGCCCACCTTCATGGTCACCCGGCAGCGCGCCGTCGACTACCTCAACACCCTCGACCACCTGTACTGCGTGGACGGCTTCGCCGGCTGGGATCAACGGCACCGCGTGAAGGTGCGCGTCATCTGCGCCCGCGCCTACCACGCGCTCTTCATGCACAACATGCTCATCCGCCCCACCGTCGAGCAGCTCGCGAGCTTCGGGGAGCCCGACTACGTCATCTACAACGCGGGCGCTTTCCCGGCGAACCGCCACATCGCCGGGGTCACCTCTACCACCAGCGTGGCGCTGAGCTTCGCCCGCGGCGAGCTCGTCATCCTCGGCACCGAGTACGCCGGCGAGATGAAGAAGGGCGTGTTCACGATCATGAACTACCTCATGCCCAAGCGCGGCGTGCTCTCCATGCACTGCTCCGCCACCGAAGGCCACGGCGGCGACACCTCCATCCTGTTCGGCCTCTCGGGCACAGGGAAGACCACGCTCTCAGCAGATCCCAAGCGCGAGCTCATCGGCGACGACGAGCACTGCTGGACCGACGACGGCGTCTTCAACATCGAGGGAGGCTGCTACGCCAAGGCCATCGACCTCTCGGCGGAGGCGGAGCCCGACATCTTCCGCGCCATCCGCTACGGCGCCGTGCTGGAGAACGTCCGCTACGACGAGCACACCCACCAGGTCGACTACCACGACACGTCGATCACCGACAATACGCGCGCGTCCTACCCGATCGACTACATCCCCAGCGCCAAGATCCCGTGCGTGTCGGGCCACCCCAAGAACGTCATCCTGCTCACCTGCGACGCCTTCGGCGTACTGCCGCCCGTCAGCAAGCTCACCGCCGAGCAGGCGATGTACCACTTCATCAGCGGCTACACGGCCAAGGTCGCGGGCACCGAGGTCGGCGTCGTCGACCCCGAGGCCACCTTCTCGCCCTGCTTTGGTGGGCCCTTCCTCGTGTGGCACCCGGCCAAGTACGCCGAGCTCCTCGCCGCCAAGATCGAGCAGCACGGGGCGAATGTGTGGCTCGTGAACACCGGCTGGAGCGGCGGCGCCTACGGCGTCGGCGAGCGCATGAAGCTCGCTTGGACCCGCGCGATCGTCGACGCCATTCACAGCGGCGAGCTCGCGGGCGCGCCCACCGTGACGGACCCCACCTTCGGCCTCGCGGTGCCTACCCTGTGCCCCCACATCCCGGGCGAGGTATTACAGCCCCGCAACGTGTGGGCCGACAAGGCCGCCTACGACGCCACTGCCGCCAAGCTCGCGGCGTTGTTCCATACGAACTTCGCGAAGTACGCGGACGGTGTGACCGCCCAAGTGCTCGCCGCAGGACCCAAACACGCATGATGAACCTTCGCCCCATCCTCGCCCTCACAGCGCTCCTCGCCGCCTGCAGCGGCGGCGGCATCAGCCACACCGTCGGCCCCGAGCTCGACAAGGCCATCATCGCGGTACACGAGCACTGCGCTGAGCCGGACTGCGACGCGCTCGTGGAGCGATTGCTCGCCACCCGTCTCGCTGAGGACCGAGGCGAGCTCAACGGCGAGCAGCGCCTTCGCGTACTCGCTGCGCTCAACGGCGCCTCCGAGCTCGCCTACGGGCGAATCGCAGGCATGAAGCTCGCTCCGCTCGCGCCCCCCTCCGACGCCGAAGACCCGCTCGGGGCGCTCCAAGCGCGCCTCACCGAGCAGGCCGAGGCCGAGGCCAAGAGCTTCGCCAAGTGGCGCCAGCCCGAGGATCTCGGTGGGCGTCTGCGCGGACGAGGCTGGGACACCGAGCCCTGCATCGTCGACCTCATGGGCCCGCTCGCCTGCGAGGCCACCCGCGGCGACCAAAAGATCCGTGTGATCCTACGCAAGCACGACGTGGAAGAAGAGGCCAAGCGCTACGTCACCGCCCCGGACCAGAAGGGGGGCGTGGTGCTCCGCGACGAGCGCTACACGCTCACCGCCGCCCCCTTGGCGGGCCACCCCGACCTGAAGGCTGTGCTGACCTCGCTCACGAGCGCGCGCACCACCTGGTAGCGGCGCGGACCGCGAGCGCGGAGCTTCATCCCGATCCTCGGCGGGTCTAGCGCCAGGTCTCCAGCCGCTCGATCCGCTCCTCGATCGCCTTGAGCCGGTCGCTGTCGTCTTTGACTGCAGGCTTTGGCGGAGCCGACGGCGCGCGGATCGCCGTGGCGGCTGCGGTCGCTGCGTCCGCGAGCGCAGGCACCGCGGTGGTCGCTGCGAGGGCGTCGAGCCGACGCGCCTCGGGCTCGCCTCCGACCTTGCCGAGCAGCGAGACCGCGTGCTGGCGCTCGCGATAGTCGACGTCGTCCAGACCGCGCATGAGCGCGGTGCGCAGCGCGTCGCAGGCCTTGTCCTTGGCGTGATCACCGCACCACGTCGTCAGCGCGCCCGTGGCTGCTTGCCACACGGGGCGCGGGCGGTCGGCGCCGAGCCAGCGCGTCAGCTCGCGGGCGTCGCGCTCCTCCCCGGTCGCCCCCAGCACCTCGAGCGCGGCGACGTGGCGGTGGTACACGATCGGCTCGTCCGCGGCCTGAAGCACCTTGCGAGCGAGATCGCGCGCCGCGTCCTTGTCCGCCTTCTGTAGGCTACGAAGCGCGATCGAGGCGGTGGCGGCATCCGCCTCGGTGACGGCTCGGCGCAGCGCCCCCACCACATCCGCGGCGGGGGGCACGGCGCCGAGCGCCTCGACGACAGCGTCGCGCAGGCGCGCCTCCCCCACGGCCGCCGACGCGACCAGCGCGTCCACGGCCGGCGCCGTGCCGAGCTCGCCGAGGGCCTCTGCCGCTGCGATCCGCTCGGGGAGCGGCTCGTGGGGGTCCGCGAGCACAGCGGACAGCGCCGTCGCCGCAGCGCCGCCCTGGTCCCGGCCCTTGCCGAGCTCCTGGGCCGCGATGAGCCGCGCATAGGGCGAAGGCGACGCTTGCAGCTGCGCGACCCACGCGTCCATCGGCTGCTCCCGCGTCCAGTTCGCCAGCGTGCCATCGTCCGGATCGACCGCGACCCAGCGAGGGGCCGCGCTCATGGGCACCGCCAGCTTGGAGCGCCCCCCCTCGACCCACATCCGACGGCGCTCGACGCCAGACGCACCGCCGACCTCAACCTCCACCGGGAAGGTCCACGGCGTCGCTTCACCAGTTTGCTCCAGCGTAAGAAGCAGCTCACCGTTCTCCCACGTCCACGAGGACCGCACCTCCGGGAAGCCGACCGAGGTCACGAAGCCGTCGAAGAGCCAGCCGAGGTGCTGGCCGCTGTGCTCCTCCAGCACGCGGCGGAGCTGGTCGCTGTCCACGAGCTGGCCGTCGTAGCGCGCCACGTAGTCGCGCATCGCCGCGTCGAAGACCTCGCGCCCGAGCGCCACCTCCAGCATGCGGGTGACGGCGAGGCCGCGGCTGTAGACCGAGGTGTTGTCCCGTTCGTCCGGCTTGAGCCAGCCACGCGCCGCCAGCGGGTGCGCGGCGTCACCGCGCGCCCACGTGTTGTAGTCGCGCAAGCGCGCGGCCAGCTCGTCGCCGCCCTTGAGCTGCTCCAGCCAGCGCACCTCGTAGTAGCTGGTGATGCCCTCGTTCAGCCACAGGTCGCGCCAGCCGTAGCAGGTGAGCCGGTCGCCGAACCACTGGTGCGCGAGCTCGTGGGCGAGCACGGCCTCGGTCCACGCGCCGCGATCGGTGTCGCGCTGGAGCAGCAGCTCGTCCTTGAGCGTGGTCGCCGTGCTGTTCTCCATGCCGGAGTACATGAAGCGGTGCACGAAGACCTGGCGGTAGGTCGGCCACGGGTAGGGCGCGCCGAGCAGCTCGTTGAAGAAGGCGAGCTGCGCCCCGGAGTTCACGGTGGTTCGGCGCGCCGTCTGCTCCGAGAAGGACGTGGGCACGTAGTTCTGGATGGGTGTTGGCCCGGAGGTGTCCTGGTAGACCGCGTACTCGCCAGCGACGAGCGTGACGAGGTAGCTCACGAGCGTGTCGTCGAAGCGCCAGCTCCACGTCTTCCAGCCAGGCTCGGCGGCGACGGGCTCCCCGACGGGCTCGCCGTTGCTGACGACCGTCAGGCCGTCCGGCACGGTGAAGCGCCCGGCGTAGGTGAAGCGGTCGTTCGGGTAGTCCCAGGACGGGAACCAGTAGCGGCTCTCCTCCGCTTCGCCTTGGCTCCACACCTGCGCCGTCGCGTCCGGCGTGCCGGGTCCGCCGCGAAAGTGAAGTCCAAGCTCCGGCTTGGCGTGGTAGCGCACCGCGACCTTGTGCTCGCGCGGCGCGCCGCCCACGGGCACGTCGAGGTAGCCCGGGCGCTGCACCCACCCCTCCACCGCGACGCCGTCGACGAGCACCGCGTCGACGCTCAGCCCGCGCTGGTGCAGGCGAACCCACGCGAAGGGCGCGCCGAGGGGCTTGAGGTCTAGGGTGGCGGTGCCCGCGACCGTGCGCGCCGTAGGATCGACGCGCAGGTCGAGGTCGAGGTGCTGGACGTCCCAGTGCCGGTCGGGCATCGCGTCACCCGGGTGGTCCCGAGTGAGCGCGGGGGTCTGCGCGACGGCGAGGGCGGCGGCGAGGGCGACGAGCATGGGCCAAGCTCCGAGTGTGGAGCGAGGCTAACCTAGCTGCCCTGGCAAACGAGCCAGTCGTACTGATGGCCGGCGTCCCAGCACTTGGTGGTGTTGTACTGCTCGGGGTCGCAGCTCGAGCTGGCCCACTTACGCACAGCGCTGAAGCCGCTGCTCGACAGCTGTGAGAAGCTGCCGTCCGTGGTGACCACGTATCCGCCCCAGGTGGTCGATGTGACGTTGTTCTTGGTGATGATCCACGTGTGGTACACGTCGTAGTTGTACAAGGTGGTGATCGCGAGCTGCGCGTCGGCCTCCGACTTGGGCACGAACCACTGCAGGCCGCGATCCTCGCAGAAGGTGTTGTACGTCGCGAGCGGGAGCGCTGGGTTGTGATCGCGTGGGAGTGCTGGCATCGTGGAACTGGCTCGTTGGGCCAGCCTGCTAACAACCGTTTGCAGCGGACGATCCGCTGCGCGGCCCGGCAGCTGAACGCGAGCGCTATGGGCGCGGTGGCGATGCGAGCAGCCGGCTCGCCGTTCCTCAGGTGCGCTCTTCCGAGGTTTGGGCGAACTGCCCCACCCTTCATCATGCGGGACGCCTTGACGATCGATGGAATACTTTCTATACTGGAAGCACCTGAAGGAGCTACCCGGTGCCCGACATCCACACCGCCCTCGGCGCGGGCCCTCCGGCTGGAACGCTACAGGTCACGCTGTTCATTCCAAGCGTCAACCGGCGTGCCGAGTCAATCGACCAGTCCTGGTGGCGTGACCAGGCGCTTTCGACCCTCGGTCGTCTCTTTCGGGGGGCGACGGCATTTCCGCCAGGCCGTGGCGTTTGGCATGACGAGGCCACAGGTGCTCTGGTCTACGACGACACCGTCATGGTGACATCCTACATCCCTGCCGAATCCCTGACCGACGCGAACCTGGCCACGCTGCGGGGTTTCCTCCACCAACTGGGCCGCGACACCAACCAAGGCGAGATCGGCCTTGTCATCGACAGCCGGTACTACGGCATCACCACCTACGACGATCCAAAGGAGTGACACCATGAAGAGGGACCGCATCGCCGACGCCCTGGGGGCATCCCGCACTATCGAGCTGCCTCCACGCCCTGCCCAGGGACCGCTGGGCCTCCTTCAACTGCGGGAGGAGGTCGCCAGTCGCCTCCAATCGAGTGGCGGTCGTCCTACCGACCCTGACTGGTCCCTGCGGCGTGTAGTCCCTTTCAAGCCTGCGAAGTGGGCTGAGCTGGAGGACCTCGCTGCTCGGCTTAGCCATCACGGGCGCACCGTAAGCCCCGCCCAGCTCGCTGCGCTACTCATCGAACGGGGGCTCGCCCACATCGACTTCGATGATGAGAATGTCCTCCAGAACCTCGGCGATACCGAGAAGCGGGCGTCCTGACTACTCTTGAGGCTACCAAGCATACCTCGATGGACCAACGCTGCGAGCATCGCGAAGCACCACGACCACGTCAGCGAACCCAACCCGAGCGTCGATGGCCAGCTCATAACGACGCGCTGGAGCTGACCGGGCCGGCACCAAGGTGATCATGCGCCAGGCCAGACCGCGGCCAGCCCGGCAGCTGAGTTTGCGTTGTGTGACCGTGCTTCAGGGCGCCGCCTCGTCGGTGCAGGTCACGTCCGGCGCTGTCGTGGTACCCGACACCATACAAGTCACGGTACCCGACGTCACGGAGCCGCTTAGCGCGTCGCCTTGGCCGGTAATGCTTACATCGTAGTCATGACCGCCAAAGCCGGCGTAGCTGAGCGTCGCGGACCACGACGTGAGCGCGCCCTCGGGGCTGACGATCATCTGCAGCGCCGAGAGGTCCAGGGTCGCCTGAAGCTGCCGCGCGGGCCCCCGCGCGGGCTCCAGGTCCAGGGTCGCGCTGCGGTTGCCCGTGAGCACGACGCGCACCCCTGAGGTGCTGCCGGTCCAGGTGCCTTCGAGGTGGTTGGTGAGGACCGACCAGGTGTAGGTGCCGCCGGCGCGGCCTGTGATGGAGGCGCCGCACGCGGCCTCGAGGTCGCCCGTGATGGTGCCTTGTAGCGGCCGACCGTCCAGGTTCAGGCAGGTCCTGCAGTCGCCGAGCCCGTCAACGCAGACCTGTTGCTGCGCACCCGCCTCATCGAGCCCGAGCGTCGCGGTCGCCGCGGCTTGGGTGGTGCGCGCGAGCTGATCGACATCCGAGGAGAGCTGCTCCTCGAAGGCCGGTAGATCGCTGTTGTCGACGGCGCCGCCACCGCAAGCGGTGACAAAAGCGAGGAGCGGAACCAACCTGACGGTCATATGGACCTCCGTGCGCGAAGATTATACTTCGTGGACTCCGTGGAGGCCCATGATGAAGCGCGCAGCCGCCCGCGCCACCGCCCACACCACCGCCCGCTTGGGGCGGTCCGTCGCTCGAACGCTCGTGGCGCGCGTGCGCGGGCGCTCGCTGCACCGGGAGTGGGGTTTGCTCCTAGAGAGCGCCGTGCGCGCGCTCCGCGACAACGACACGCTGCACGGCGCGGACATCGCCGCGTCGCGCGCCGGCATGGAGAAGCTCACGCTCCCCAGCCTCGTCGCGCACAAGCTGTGGCGACACCCGGGCTCGGTCGGCGGCGTCAGCGGCTTGTGGCTCCGGCCCAAGGCCACGCCACCGCGCGGCACCCTCGTGTGGTTGCACGGCGGCGCCTACGTCATGGGCAGCTCCAAGACGCACGCCGATCTGGCCGGGCGCGCCGCCCTCGCCGCCGGATGCGACGCCTTCGTGCCCGACTACCGCCTCGCCCCAGAGCACCCAGCGCCAGCGGCCATCGAAGACGCGGTCGCGGTCGTGCGCGGGCTGTACGAGCGCGGCCTCGACCCCAAGCTGCTCGTGCTCGTCGGCGACAGCGCGGGCGGCGGCCTCACCCTCGCGACGCTCGTAGCCCTGCGCGACGCCGGCCTGCCCCAGCCCGCCGCCGCCGCCCTGCTCTCGCCGTGGGTCGACCTCGAGGACCGCAGCGGCTCCGCGCTCGATAACGCTCGTTATGACTGGATTGCACCCGAGGGCGACCTCGCCAGCCTGTACGCGGGCGGGCGCGACCTCCGCGATCCGCAGCTGTCGCCCATTCACGCCGACCTGCGCGGACTGGCGCCGCTGTTCGTCGAGGTGGGCACCGCCGAGCTCCTGCTCGACCAAGTGCGCCGCTTGGCCGACGCGCTGCGAGCGGCCGACGCCGACGTCTTCTTCCGCGAGTGGCCACATATGGTGCACGTCGGCTACGTCTTCGCCCCCTTCTTGCTCGAAGCGCGCACGCGCCTCGACGACGTCGGCGCCTTCCTCGCCGAACACCTCGACGCCACAGCGGCGCCCGGAGCCCCACGATGAGCGCCCCTCCGAACCATGGTCTGTACGAGCTCATCGGCGAGCGCGAAGGCGTTCACGCGCTCGTAGAGCGCTTCTACGCGGTGATGGACAGCTTGCCCGCCGCCGCCGACGTCCGCGCGATGCACCCCGAGGACCTCACGCAGTCCAAGCATCACTTGGAGCTCTTCCTGACGATGTGGTCCGGGGGACCGCAGGACTACATGGCCGAGCGCGGCCACCCCAGGATGCGGCGTCGGCACATGCCCTTCGCCATCGACGGCGCCGCCCGCGACGCTTGGCTCGTCTGCATGGGCATCGCCGCCCACGAGCTCGTGCCCGACGAAGCGGTCCGCGACCGACTGCTCCTCGCCCTCGCTGGCGTCGCCGAGCAGCTGCGCAACAGGGATTAGCGCCCTTCGCTCCGAGACCTGTGGTAGCGTCTATCCCTCTTTGGAGGGATCCATGAGCAAGGCCCACGACAGCACAGAGCCCGAAGCGCCCGCGAGCAGCAGCAAGAAGCTCAGCACCAAGGAGTACGAAGCCGAGCTCGCGCTGCTTCAGATCGAGCTGATCAAGCTCCAAGAGTGGGTGAAGGCCAAGGGCATCAAGATGGTCGCGATCTTCGAAGGTCGCGACGCCGCGGGGAAGGGCGGCGCCATCAAGCGCATCACCGAGTGCCTCAACCCCCGCGTGTGTCGCGTCGTGGCCCTCGGCACCCCAACTGAGCGCGAGAAGACCCAGTGGTACTTCCAGCGCTATGTGCCGCACCTGCCCGCCGCCGGCGAGATCGTGCTCTTCGACCGCTCCTGGTACAACCGCGCCGGCGTCGAGCGCGTCATGGGCTTCTGCACCGAGCAGCAATACTGGGAGTTCTTGCGGACCTGCCCCCAGTTCGAGGGCATCCTCACGCGCTCCGGCATCCTGCTCGTGAAGTACTGGTTCTCGGTCAGCGGCGCGGAGCAGGAGCGCCGCTTTCGCAGCCGCATCGACGAGCCCACCAAGCGCTGGAAGCTCAGCCCCATGGATCTGGAGTCGCGCGGTCGCTGGGTCGAGTACTCCAAAGCCAAGGATCAAATGTTCATTCACACGGACATCCCCGAGGCGCCGTGGCATGTGGTGGACGCGGACGACAAGAGGCGCGCGCGCCTCAACTGCATCGCCCACTTCTTGAGCCTGGTGGACTATAAGGACCTCACGCCACCCGTCATCGAGCTGCCGCCGCGCCAGCCCGACAGCGGCTATGTGCGGCCGCCCATCACGTCGATGCGCTGGGTGCCCAACCGGTACTGACCGGGCCGATTATCCAGATAGGGATGAGCTTCTTTACCAATCGCGTCAGAGTCCATCGCCTAAGGGCTTGTAGATAACTAAGGTGATCCGACCCGCCATGGCCGTCCACAGCCCTTGGCGCGCCGAGACCGATGCTGTCCCCCGTCTGGGGAACAGTTGTGGACGAACCAGCCTTGCCGGACGAAATGGATCGGCGAACCACGAGGTATGGATCGGCGGGCGAGCGGCCTCCGCCGGGGAGGCTTGCATCCAGGGCAGGCGCGTGGTCGAAAGCAGCATGGATGCCAAGCGTGAAGCAGAGATCAAGCTGCGGTTCGAGGCTGTAGCCGCCACCGCTGATGAACGGACGCGACGCCGGCTGGTGTGCGCGGAGGCCAGGCCATGGGTCGTGGCGGCGTAGCCGCCGTCGTGCGGGCGACCTGAACCGCCTCATCGACCCGGTGACACGTGGAGACCCCGAGGGCCCCCTGCGGTGGACGAGCAAGAGCCTGCGCAAGCTCTCCGCCGAGCTTCGCGCCCTGGGACACGAGCAAGTGGAACAAGATCGAGCATCGCCTGTTCTCCCACATCAGCATGAACTGGCGAGGAAAGCCGCTCATCGACCACGAGACGATCGTGAGCCTCATCGGGGCGACCACGACGACCGAGGGCCTCCGCGTCCGCGCGGAGCCCGACCGCGCATGCTACCCGAAGGGAATCACGACCTTCATCCCCAGCGGAACTATACCCTCCGTCCACAGGCGTGAACGATCAGATTATTGGTCGATGAGCCCTAAGCTCGGACCCGCGAGGCGTGCGCCAGACGGTCCACCGCGCGAGCGAACTCCGTGGAGCGAAGCGGCTTTCGAAGCACCGAAAGTCCCGTCGCGTCGAGATAGGCCCGCGCCACGTCCGAGATCACACCGCCGGTCATAAACACAAAGCGCGCGCCCACGTCGGGAGCGAACTGACGCACGCGCTCGTGGAGCTCAACGCCCGTCATATGCGGCATCATAACGTCACAGAGGACCACGTCGAAGTTGGTCGTGTGAAGCATCTCCAGCGCCTGCGCGGCGCTGTTCGCCACCTCCACGGACGTCCCAGCCAGCGCACGCACGAGCGCCTGGGCGAGCGCGGTCTCGTCGTCCACCACCAGCACCTTGGCCCCCAAAGCGACCTGACTCCACGGCAGGCTGGCGGCGTCCACGGTCACGTCTCCGTCGGCGAGGTGCCGCGGCAGCGTAACGAAGAAGGTGGAGCCGACGCCTAGCTCGCTCTCCACCGTGAGGCGCCCTCCATGCGCCATCACAACGTCCCGCGCGGTCGCGAGCCCCAAGCCCGCGCCCATGCCCACTGCGCGCGTCGTGTAGAAGGGCTCGAAGATCCGATCGCGGAGCTCAAGCGGGATGCCGGCTCCGTTGTCGCGAACCGCGATGACGACATCGTCCCCGCGCGGGAACACCTCCATGCTCACGAGGTGCTCCTTCCGGTCCTGGGGGATCGACTGCGCCGCGTTGAGGAGCAGGTTCACGAGCGCTTGGTGGATGCGCCCGCTGTCGACCTTCACCCGCGGATTGGAGCCGTGAACGCGAGTCTCCACCGAGACACCGTACTTGAGCAGCGGCCCCGCGAGGTTGATCGCGCGCTCGACGATGGACGCTACGGACACCACCCGGCGCTCCTCCCGCTGTGCACTGGACAACAGATGCAGCTGCGCGACGATGGACGTGGCCTTCGCGATCGCGCCAATGGACTCTTGCGTGACCGCCTTGAGGTCGCTGTCGCGCTCGCCCAGCGCGTCGTGCATATACGTCAAGTTCAAGCCAACGGCCGCCAACGGGTTGTTGAGCTCGTGACCGACGAAGCTCGCCATGCGGCCGAGCGCGGACAAGCGCTCGCTCGCGTAGAAGCGCTGCTCTAGGTCGCGCTTGCTGGTGACATCCCGAAGCACCACGAGCGCCTCGTCGGACCCCAAGCGCCGTATGGCGACCGTGTAGACCGTGGCGGGCGGGCGCCCAACGCACGTGACCTCGCGGTCGCACGGACGGCCGTCTTGGAGCACCCCGTCGAGGTCCCCCGCCAAGAGCCTGAGCGCCTCTGGAAGCGCCGGAGCGGGCGCCTCCGGGTCGCGCTCAGCGCCCCGAGCGCCGCCGTCCTCGCGGTGCACCACCCCATCGGGGGTCACCCGGAGCACGATGTCCGGCAGCGTGCCCACGAGCGCACGCAGCTCCGCCTCGGACTCCCGAACGAGCTGCTCGCCCTGCGCTCGCGCCCGCTCGTACAGCTCGAACACGATCATCGCGCCCACCAGCGCGGTGGTCCCCGACCACCAGCTCTCCAGCAGCTCGTGGGTGCCGATCGTCGGCGGCGAGGAGTTCGCGACGAGGCCCGAGAACCCGACGAGCCCAACGACCCCGACGACGCGCCCCGCCAACACGCCGCCCACCGCGTAGGCGACGAACAGAATAAGCGGCAGCCAAATCATCGTTTGGCTGTTGGCCCCGCCTTCGATCGACGCGGTCACGAGCGCCGAGCCCATGCCCGGCCCCAACAGCGCCACGACGCCCGCCGCGCGCGGCAGCTTGGTGCGCTGGAGCATCAGCACGACGAGCGCCCCGACCACGACGCCCGCGACTGAGTAGGTCTCGGCGTCCAGCGCAAAGCGAGCTCCGCGCCGCAACAACCCCAACCCCGCCACCGGCAACGCGAACCACGCGAGCCACACCATCACCCGGTCGCGAAAGTCCAGGGCGGCCGCGGGACGAGCGTCTTCGAGGTGGTAGCGATCCGGCGGCAAAGGCACGTTCTCCAAGTAATCATTTGAGGTGAGGAGCCGCGCCTTCGCACTCACACGCGCCTGACCGCGACGAGCACCCCGCAGTATTAAAGGGTTTCCCCTCCGAATCGACGGCACAGCCGCTCAAATAATGCCGCGCGTGACCGCCGTCCCGCGGGGGTGGGGCTGGGGCGATGGAGGCCCTCGCGCTCGCCAAATGTGACGGGGATCGCTCCCTCCGCGCACAATGCCGCGGAACCCCCACCCGCCGGTCGGTGTCCACACCACGATGAACCCGCTGCTCCTCGCCCTCGCGCTCTCGGCCCAAGCCGGCGACGCCCCGCTGCTTCACGCCCGCGCGGACGCGCTCGCGCTCACTTGGCCGCTTCCGCGCGTGTCGATCGTGGTCGACAAGTCCGACCGCCAGCTCACGCTGTACAGCGGCGACACCGTGGTGCAGACCTACCCCGTCGACCTCAGCCCCGAGCCCGTGGGCGACAAGGTGCGCCAGGGCGACAAGATGACGCCGGTCGGCACCTTTCACGTCGTCACCCGCAACCCGAACAGCCACTTCACCCTGTTCATGGGGCTCTCCTACCCCACGGCCGAGGACGCCGAGCGAGGCCTGAGCGCGGGCTTGATCACCGAGGAGCAAGCCAAGGCGATCCGCGAGGCCGACGCCGCTGGCCGCGTGCCCCCGTGGAACACGCGACTCGGCGGCGCGGTGGGTCTCCACGGCATGGGCGGCGTAGGCGTGGACTGGACGCTCGGCTGCGTGGCCGTGTCCGACGACGCGATCCGCGAGCTGTGGGAGGTCGTGCCCTACGGCGCCTCGGTCACCATCCGGGAGTGAGCGCGCCGCCATCCCCACAAGACCTCCCGCGCTGCGACGTCAGAAGTCGTAGCAGCAGCTGTCGTCGGTGAAGACCACCGACACGTCCAGCGCGCCGCCGGTGATCGTGTAGTCGCGATCCCAGAGGTAGCCGTCACCGTAGGTGTCGCGCGCTGCGGCCGAGACATACAGCACCTCGCCCTCTTGCGCGAGGAAGGTGGACTCACCGTTGCCCGTGGCCCCCGCCGCGATGCCGCCCGCGTAGGTGACGCAGCTCTCGCCGTCCAAGCCGCTAAAGCAGACCGCCGCGCTGGTGAGATCGTAAGAGCTCAGGTTCGCGATGGTGAAGCTGTAGTCCACCACCACCCAGTCGGGCCCGCAGCCCGCGAGCACCACCGCGAGCGCCGGGCTGCCTCGCCACATCCACCGCGCGCAGCGCGCCCCCCAACCTGAGCCCAGCGCCTTCTTCATCGTGTTCATAGCGTCTCCCAAAGGTCGCCCATTTCGCGACCACCCAGGATCTACCGGACGCTCCCCTCACGGACGGAGGACTGAACCTGTGTTCGCTATCATCTCCTGAACCGCTCACTGGGTACCGTTGGGAGATGGAGGATCCCATGGACGACAAGCTGAGCCGCTGCCTGCGGTTGTTTCAGGCCTTTCAGCAGCACGGCGAGCTCGCCACGCGCGACATCATGCGCGTGCTCGACTGCGATCGACAGACGGCCACCCGCGACCTGCGCTCGCTCGAGGACGCGGGCGTGCCCCTCGACCTCGTGGGCGACGGCAGGGCGCGGCGCTACCGCCTGGACGCGAGCTACCGCCGCAGCGGCGTCAGCGTCACCCGCGGCGACGCCATCGCCCTGCACTTCGGCCGCGAGCTGCTCGGCTTCTTGGACGGCACCTTGGTCGCCGAGTGGCACACCGACTTTCAGGAGAAGCTCGCGCCCTCAGTCCCGCGCGCCACCGCCGAGCAAGAGGGCTCGCTCGCCGAGCACCTCATCTACCTCTCCGAGCCCTACCGCCCCTACACCGCCCACGACGACGTGCTCAACACGCTGCTCTCTTGCACGCTCGGCCGCCGCGAGGTGCGCCTGGAGTACGCCGGCCGCACGCTGCGCGTCTTCGAGCGCGTGCAGCCCCTCGCGCTCGTGGTGTACCGCCGCGCCCTGTACACCCTCGCCAAGGTCGAAGGTAGAACCGGCCTCTTTCGCCTCGCGGTGGACCGCGTGCTCAGCGCCACGCGCCTGGAGGCCACCTTTCGCAAGCCGCCGGGCTTCGACCCGCGCGCCGAGCTCGACCGCACCTTCGGCATCGCGGACTTCGGCGAGCCCGTGGGCACCGTGCGCCTGCGCTTCGACGACGAGGTCGCCCGCTATGTGCGCTCCCGCGTCTGGCACTCCACCCAGGAGCTCGTCGAGCTGCCCACCGGCGTCGAGCTGCGCATGCACTGCGGCGGGCGCGAGCTCGTGCGCCTCGCCCTCGAGTTCGGCGAGCACGTCCAGGTCATCGAGCCCGCGTGGCTCCGCGACGCTGTTATCAACGAGCTCTCAGCGGCGCTGCGCCAGTACCAGCCCGCCGCGGACTGCTGCTCTGAGAGCGCCCAGGCCCCCTCGCTCGCATAGGCCAGCGCGTCGTCGCGGCCGCGTGCTACCGTGCTTCATGGCTGATGACGACCGCTTGAAGCGCCCCGGCTGGGTGGACCACGGGGTCGCCGCCCTCAACGCGTGGGTGGGCGACTACCTGGCCGAGACCGACAACGGCTTACACCAGCCGATGGCCTTCTTCCAAGACAACCAAGCCATCGCCCCCGAGCACCTGCCCGCGCCCCCCACCGGCCGCGCCTGCGTGCTGGTCCACGGCCTCGGCTGCAACGAGGCGCTGTGGAGCTTTCCGGCGGTTCACCCTGGAGGAAGCTACGGCGACCTGCTGCAGGAGCGGCTCGGCTACACGCCCCTCGCGGTGCGCTACAACACGGGGCTGCGCGTCTCCACAAACGGTGAGGAGCTCGCCGCCTTGTTGGAGCGCTACGCGGCCCACCACGGCGACGCCCTCACCGAGCTGCTCCTGGTCGGCCACAGCATGGGCGGGCTGGTGATCCGCAGCGCCTGCCACCTCGCGCGCGACGGGTCCTGGACGCCGCGCGTGCGCCACATCTTCTACCTGGGCTCCCCCCACCTCGGCGCGCCGCTAGAGCGGGCTACAAACGCCGCGACCCACCTGCTCGGCCGCATCAACACCACCGCCACCCACGTGATCCGCGACGTGGTGAACACGCGCAGCGCCGGCGTCAAAGACCTGCGCTACGGCAACCTCGTGGACGAGGACTGGCTCGACCACGACCCCGACGCGCTCCTCGCCAACACCCGCGTCGCGATCCCCTGGCTCGCCACCGCGCGCCACCACCGCATCGTCGGCCAAGCCCTCCCCGGCGTCGGTCCCATCGGCGACGCCGTCGTCACCTCGTTCAGCGCGTCCGCGAGCGCCTCGGGGGCGCAGCCGGGCGCTCCCGGCGCCTGTGACGTGCGGGTCCTGCCCGGCCTCAACCACCTCGCCCTCGCCCGGCACCCCGACGTCTACGCGCAGATGGCGCTCAGCCTCGCCGATGGATGAAAACGCCAAACAACGCCTTCGCGGCCTACACCGGCTCGTACACGACGGCGTTCATCGCGGCGCGACCTTCGTGGAGAAGCACCACCGCCAGACCGTCGCGCGCACCGCCAAGCAGCTCGCGCAGGTCGAGGCCCTCGCCGCCCCCGTCGCGGTGGTTCAGCGGGTGGTGGAGGCGAGCATCACCGTCAACTACGAGAGCGTGCGCCTCGTGAACCGCGCGGTGGAGCGGGCGGACGGCTGGGCGCTGGAGCGGTGGCTGAAGAAGGGGTGAGGTGGGTTCGCGGGCAGCTGTCGGAGCTATGCGCCCGTTCGACAAGCGGCTGAAGTTGCTTGCGCTCTCCATATGAAACGTGTACGTTTCGAAACAGCATTGTTGCACAACAGAGTTGTTGTACATCACGCCTGTTTCGGACCCGAGGTGTTGTATGGGTGGGATCATCGAGCTGACCCGAGGGGCGGACCGCCAGCGTCTGCTGAACGCCATGGCGCGGGCGCACCAGCTCATGAAGGGACCGCGGCGGGTCGGCAAGTCCACCCTCCTCGACGACCTCGTGAGCCGCACGCCAGCGGGCTGGCGCATGGTGCGCGTCGATCTCGAGAGCGCGGCGAACACCGAAGCGGGCGTCGACCTGCTCGAAGCGGCGCTGCGGAACGCCACCTTACTAGGGCCACTCCCCACCAAGGCCTTCGGCGTGCTTCGCCGCGTCACGGTGAGCGGCGTCGAGCTGGACCTAGACGCGCTCAAGCCCGCCGATCGCCTCAACGCGCTGGTCGGGAGCGCGCTCACGCACCTCAAACGCGGCGAGCGCTTGGGCTTGCTCTTCGACGAGGTCCCCTGGTGGCTCGACGCCATCCAAGAAGAAGAGGGGCAAGCTCCCGCACGTCGCGCGCTGAAGCGCCTTCACGCGCTGGGCGCAGATCCTCGCTATCGAGAGCAGCTGACCATCGTCCTCGCGGGCTCCGCCAACCTGCGCCCCGTCGCCTCCGCTCTCAGCTGCGACGACTACCTCGCCGGCTTGGAGGACTTCGAGCTCGCGCCCCTCGACCCGCACGGCACCGCCGCCGTGTTCGAGGTCGAGGTCCTGACCCACCCGATCTCCGACGACGCCAAGGCGCGGGTTCACGAGCTGACGGCGGGCATCCCCGAGTGGGTCAAGCACCTCGCAGGCCATCTCCCGCTGAGCGCCCTCCCAACCTCGGTGGTGCTCACAGCCGACCACGTCGATCGGGCAGCGAACGCCTACGTCCGAAGCCATCAGCCGGCCCCGTTTGACCGCGAGCGGCGCCGACACCTCAAGCTCCGCCACGGCGACGAGCACGCCGCGATCATGAACAAGATGCTCGACGTCGTCGCGCAGCGCGACGAGCGCACGCCGGTGAATGGCCTGATCGGCGTCGCCATGAGCGCGTCCAACGCTCGATTAGACGAGCGCTCTGCGCGCGCCCTCGTCGACCACCTCGTCCACGCCTACTACCTGCGCATCGACCTGAGCGCGGACGAGGTGTGGTTCTACTGCCCGCTCTTCGGACGCACCTGGGCTTGGCGAGGGAGCGCCTCGTGATGACCCCCACCGACGTCTACGCGCCTTGGCGCGAGCAGCTGGCCGCGCTGGAGGCCCGCCACGTGGGCCGCAAAGAGGAGCTGCACCTCCTTGAGCGCACCGTGCGCAAGTTCATCGCGGGCGACGGCGCCACGCACCTCTACCTGTTTGGGCCGCGCGGCACCGGCAAGTCCCACCTGCTCGCGTTGGTGGAGAAGCGCCTGCGACCTGAGGTCGACGCAGCAAACACACGCATTCTGGTGGTCCCCGAGGACATCGCTGAGCACCGCAAAGCGAGCTATCTGCTCGCGCGCATCGAGCAGTTCGGTGTCGAGGTCACCGCCTTCGGGCGACGCGCCAAGCCCGCCGCGCCAGCCACGCCCGACCAGCGGCCGCGGGTGATCCTCATGGAGGGCTTCGACCGCCAGCTCGGCGGCATGAGCAAGACCGAGCGCCGCGCCCTGCGCGCCGGCCTCCTGCGCGACGGACCGCCCACGCTGCTCATCGCTACCGGAATCGGCCTCACCGAGGCGCTCACCGGCGCGAACGAGGCCTTCTTCGGCGCGCTGCTTCCTCGGCCACTGAGCCCGTTAAACGCCGATGAAGCGGCGCGACTCCTTGATGCCGCCGCTGGCGCCGACATCGCCGCCCGCGACCGCAGGTGGGGCGCCCGCAAGCCCACGCTGCTCGCCCTCGCTGGCGGCAGCCCGCGCACCCTCATCGCCCTCGGCATCGTGAGCGCGAACAACCCAGACGACGACGCCTCCGAGCGCCTCTTTCAGGTGATGAACGCGTTCACGGCGCACTACCAGCTCACCTTTCGCGACCTGCCCCCCCAAGGGCAGCGCATCGTCGAGGTCCTCGCCGCCGCCCCCGCCGCGATGACCCCTACCGAGCTCGCTGAGATGCTGGGAGACACCCCCTCGGCGACCTCCGTCGTGTGCAACCGCTTGATGAACGACGGCGCGCTGTCGCGGGAGAGCGAGGGCAAGTCGAGCTACTACCGCCTTCCCGAGCCGCTCTTTCGCTACTGGCTGGAGTACCGCAACCTGCCCTGGGAGCACACGCGCGTCGGCATGCTGTCGCGCTTGGTCGAGGCCGTGTACAGCCCCGACGAGGTCGCCGCCCTGTGGCTGGAGCAGCGGGGCGCGATGCTGGACGCGATGGAGGAGATCTATCGGCGGAATGAGGAGTTTCGGGGGATCGCCTTCGTGAAACTCGCTGAACAATTTGTAGGGCTGGCCAAAGCGGGTGCCTGGAAACGGTTCGTCGACCTCGGCGACAGACTAGGCACCTTTCCGGATGCAGGCAATATCATCGGAGGACTCTACGTTTTACGCGCGCTGCTCGACGCTCCATGCGCAGTGCTGGAGGAGATTCTGCACCGCCATCGGCACTGCCTCCCTGATGAAGCAGTCATGGTGATCCAGTTCGCTGTCGACCTCGATAACGAGCCAACCTCCGCGCTCGAACGCCTAGCGTCGAACTTTCAGCACCAACCAGCTGGGCGCGTCCACGTGGAGGATAGTTTCTACATCGCCATCACGCAGACCGCAATTTGGCTACACCCTGTCAACCGCCTCCTACAACGATTGGTCGCCGGCACATCGTTCAACTGGGACGTTGGCGAAGCTACACGCTCTCTTCTTCCCCGCATACCAGGTATTCGCGGTTTGATGTCGCGTGATCTCCCCGGCATCGTTCCTCGGCTCGTCACGGCGTCCGAGATTGCGTCCATTGGACTACGAGCTTTTGAGCCAGACTTCGACGACCTATTGTGTCTTTCATTGCAGCACCGCTGCGTCGCCCTATTTGATGAGCTATGTAGTGAATCCCGGCTCGCATTCGTGTCCTCGTGCGTCGAACCCACCACGCGCGTTCCCGTCCGTCCCACCTTCGTGCGTATTCTCCTGTCCACTTCTAGCATGGAGACCACGACCACGAGCGTCCTCTCCTGGCTCGCCACCCTGGCCGACTACCCCGACGAGGCCTTCGAGCCGATCCTCAGCTTCCTCGCCACCGCCACGCTTGAGTCCGAGCCGGAGCCTCAAGCCACGCTCGCGCTGCTCGACCTCCAGCGCAACCAGCGCTCGCGCTACGACCGCGTGCGCGCGGCGGTGACCGACGACAAGCTCCACGCCTTCTTGGACACGATCGACGACATCGCGGCGCAGCTGGACGGGCCCCCCGAGGCGCACCTGCACCCGGAGCTCGCGCACTTTCGCGCGCTCTTGGACGCGCCACCGCGGCGCCTTGGTGACAGCCCCGCCTAAAACTGAAAGTACAAGAACGGCGAGTAGCTCTGCGCCGACAACCGCAGCACACCCGCCACGAACAACGGTATGAACACCAGATACGCCAGGTTCAACCGCTGCCGCTCCTCCAGCGGGGCCGCGTGCGCGCGGTCGCGGTACCACGGCGCAAACCAGGCGAAGAACGCGCCAAAAGCGAGCATCGTCAGCGACCAGCCCTGGAGCTGCCAGGCGACGGTGTCCGAGAGCCCCCAGCCGTTGAGGCCGATCATGCCCACGTAGAGCCGCATGGCGTCGCTGACCGTGTCGGCGCGGAACATCACCCAGCCGATCATGACGAGGACCAGAGTGACCGGGAAGGGCTGCGGCAAGGCGACGCGCTGCCCCTGAACCGTTCGCGTCGTCGCGCGCTCGAGGGCGAGCAGGCCGCCGTGCCAGATGCCCCAGACCAAGAAGGTCCAGTTCGCGCCGTGCCACAAGCCGCCGAGCACCATCGTCAGCCACAGGCTGAGGTAGGTGCGGGTGACGCCGTGCCGATTGCCGCCGAGCGTGATGTAGAGGTAGTCGCGCAGCCAGGACGACAGGCTGATGTGCCAGCGCCGCCAGAACTCCGTGATGGAGCGGCTGATGTAGGGGTGGTCGAAGTTCTCGGGGAAGACGAAGCCCATCATCAGCCCGAGGCCGATGGCCATGTCCGAGTAGGCCGAGAAGTCGTAGTAGAGCTGAATCGTGTACGCGCTCGCGCCGAGCCACGCGTCGGCCGCGGTGGGCGCTTGGAGGCCGAAGGTCGCCGTGACCAAGGGCGCGACGGCGTCGGCGACGAGCACCTTCTTGCAGAAGCCGATCATCACGCGCAGGGCGCCCACCGAGAGCTTGTCGAAGGAGTGCTCGCGCTCGCGGAGCTGCTCTGCGACGTCGTGGTAGCGCACGATGGGGCCCGCCACGAGCTGCGGGAACATGGCGACGTAGCAGGCGAAGTCGACGAAGCGCGCGACGGGCTTCGCCTGGCGGCGGTAGACGTCGATGGTGTAGGACATCGTCTGGAAGGTGTAGAAGGAGATGCCTACCGGCAGGATGACCTTGGTCCAGAGGATGGGCTCGGCGCCGCCCATCGCGAGCAGGGCGTTAAAGCTCTCGATCCCCCAGTTCGTGTACTTGAAGTAGCCGAGCAGGCCGAGGTTCATGACCACGGAGAGCAGCAGCCAGCGGCGCGGATCGCGGCCCGCAGCGTGGCCCGCCGCGATGCGCGCGCCCGCGACAAAGTCGACGACGGTGCTGAACAGGATGAGCAGCAAGAAGTCCGGTCGCCACCAGCCGTAGAAGGCGTAGCTGAACATGGCGATGACGCCCGTGCGCCACGCGCGAGGCACCGCGTAGTACAGCGCCAAGAAGGCAGGAAGGAACAGGAAGAGGAAGACGTTGGAGACGAACACCATCGCCTAGCGCCCCCCGCCGAGGCCGAGCTCGGCCAAGAGCGCCTGGTGCCCAGCGAGGTCGTCGTAGACCGGCACGTAGCGCTCCGGCACCTCCCAGATGACGAGCTGCGGCGGCGTCTGGCGAAAGGCCTCGTTCTCCAAGTAGTCGAGGAGCGGCTCGACGGGCCCGCCACCAGGGTCCGCGGCGTCAAGCACGTCCGCGCGCAGCGCGAGGCGCAGCGCGTCCTGAAAGCCCCACCGCGCGTCGGCGCTGTAGCTGGTGCCGACCAGCGCCGCGGGCACCGTGACGTCGTCGAACAGACCAAGGCCGCCGCCGCGCAGCGCTGAGGGCGTCTCCAAGCGGTCGGGCGCCGGCCCCCAGCGGTCCTGAAGCGGGCCGAGGGGGAGGTAGCGCAGCAGGTCGCCCCGGTGCTCGACCGGGGCGGCCACCTGCCGCGTCCACGACGTGGGTGGCAGCGAGGATGGCGCCGCCGCTGCGATCGCCTGCGCCGCGAGCTCGGCGCCGCGCGGCGTCCAGTGCGTGTCCGTGCGCAAGAAGGTGGGGGCGTCCGCCGGTGCGCCCGAGAGCGCCGGGAGCAGGCCGACGACCCTCACGCCACGCGCGCGCAGACCGAGCACGAAGGCGTTGTACCGCCCCTCCACCGCCAGCGGCAGCCGCGTATCGCCGAGCTCTCGCGAGTAGACCCGCGCTTTTGCAGGGATCACCGCCACGATCAGCTCGATATGGTGCGCGGCGAGGTAGCGCGTGACCGCCTCGGCGAGCTGGAGCTTCTGGGCGGTCGCCGCCTCACCCCCGCGCGGCTGATCGAGCTCCTCCGAGGTGAAGAGCCAGCCGTCCGCGCCCACGATCACACCTGGACGCCCCTGCGCGAAGAGCCCGTACTCGGCGATGCCCCACGCTGTGATCGCTGCGTCGCGAAAGCCGATGTGCTCGTCGAGGTGATCCTCGAAGTCTGTCGCCCACTCACCCGTGCGCACCGAGCCGGTGTTCGGCGCGTCGAGCGACGCGTACCCGGCAAAACAGGCGCCCACGGCCAACACGAGCGTCAGCGCGACGCCCGGCGCGCGGCGGGCGGCTCCAGGCGGTAGCGCGAGTTCGGGCGATTCGGACGAAGTCACCTAGCGGCCTCAATACACAACGGTTCGCCCCCTAACGAGCTCCTCCGCGACGCCGACCCCAGGGACCCGCCGCGTCGCCCTTGCTTGCGAGCGATGGCACCCATACGCGCGAGTGAAGGGAACACGACCACACCGACACCTGTTGCTGTTCACTTTCTCAGGAGGCGCCCGTGTTGATCTTGGTTCTAAGCGCGCTCGCGCTCGCCGGCGGCGACGGCTTGTACGACCCCGCGCCCCCCCTCGACGGCGCCTTCGTGCGCTTCGTGGCCACCCCGGGCGCGAGCGGCCCAATCCAGGTCGCCGGCCGCGGCGTCGGCACCCTCGAGGCCGCGAGCGTCGGCCCCTATGTCGTCGCCCAAGAAGGCGAGCGAACGCTCCAGCTCGGCTCGCGCTCCACCGAGCTCAACGTGCTCGCCGGCCACTTCTACACGGTCGTGCCCGCTGGCGACAGCCTGCGCGTGCTGGAGGACACGGCCAACACCAACCTCGCGAAGGCCTCGCTCGCGCTGTACAACCTCACCGAGCGCCCCGCCCTCGCGCTCAAGACCGCCGACGGCGCCCTCGCGGTCGTGCAGGACGTCGCCCCCACCGCCGTCGGTGCCCGCGCCGTGAACCCCATCCGCGTCGAGCTCGGCGTCTTCGACGGCGCCACCTCAGTGAGCGCGCTCGAGCCGCTCAGCCGCGCACAAGGCCAGAGCTACGCCATCTTTGCGCTACAGGACGGCGACGCGGTGCGCACGCTCGTGGTGCAGGCCCGGACCGACACCACGCGCTAGCGCCCCCACCACGCCCGGTGCGCGGCCCAGGTGAGGCAGCACAGCAGCGCGTAGGCGCCCGCTTGGTGGGCGACGGCGACGGGGATCGCGACGTGGCTCATGACGGTGGCGACGCCGAGCGCGTACTGAAGCGTCACGAGGACCGCGGCGGTCAGCGCGGGCGCGCGCAGGGCTTGGTGGCAGCGCAGCGCGGCGGCGAGGCCCCAGACGGCGAGGAGCGCGGCGGTGCCGAGCACGCGGTGCGTCCAGTGCACGAGCGGCACCTCGAAGACCATGTCGTGCAGGTAGCCGCCCGGCCCCACCAGCCGCCACGGCGCGTAGACGCCGTTGAGATCGGGGAAGGTGGCGGCGTAGGTGCCCGCGCGCAGGCCGGCCATGAACGCGCCCCAGCCGATCTGAGCGACGACGAGCGCCGCAACACCGGCGATAAAGCCCAAGAAGCGACGAGCGCCACGCTCAGGCGGCCCGTCTCGGCCCGCGTCCAGGGCGACCCAGACGGTGGCTTGGGCGATCGCGAAGGCGAGCAGCAGGTGCGCCGCCAAGCGCAGGTGGCTCACCTCGGGCACGTCGACGAGGCCGCTCTTCACCATGAACCAGCCGAGCAGGCCTTGAAGCCCGCCGAGCACGAGCAGCCCCACCCCTCGCCGAGCGAGCGCGCCGTTCAGGCGCCCGGTCAGCCAGAAGCCGAGCAGCGGCAGCGCGACCGCGAGGCCGATGAAGCGGCCGAGCAGGCGGTGCAGGTACTCCCAGAAGAAGATGCGCTCGAAGTCCGCGAGGGTCATCCAGCTGTTCACGAGCTGGTACTGCGGCGTCTGCTGGTACTTGTGGAAGAGGTCGAGCCACTGCGCCTCGCTCATCGGCGGCAGCGCGCCCATGAGCGGGCGCCACTCGACCATCGACAAGCCCGAGCCCGTGAGCCGGGTGGTGCCGCCGACGAGCGTCATCGCCAGGATGAGCGCGACGACGCCCCACAGCCACGCCCGCACCAGGCGGGGCGCCGGGGTCATCAGGCCTTGCGCTCGGCGATGAAGCGGCGGATCGCCTCGGCGGTGCGCTGGAAGCTGCGCTCGAAGTCCTGGCCGACGGCCTGCTCGATCTTGCCGCCGACGAAGGGCACGCTCACGCGGATCTCGCCGGCGAGGGTGCGCTCGCAGCCCTGCGGGTGGGGGCGGAGCACGGTGGTGCCTTCGACGTGGACGCGGTCGCCCACTTTTTGCACCTCGACCCGCCACTTTAGGAGGTTCTTCTCCGGGTAGGTCTCGTTCACTTGGTCGTAGACCAAGCCCTCGGGGCCGAGGAAGCTCTTCATCACCGCCGGCCACTCGCGGCGCGGCACGCAGCGCACGCGCTTGAAGCGGCTGCCGTCCGGGTTCGTGCGCTGCTCGCGCAGCTCGCGGGCGACGTTGGACTCCTTCGACTGCAGGTCCTCGAACTCGGGGGTGTCGAGCAGCTCCCAGTACTCGGCGGGCGTACAAGCGAAGACGTGCGTCATCTGAAACTTCATGCGGGCTCCCACCCCTCGTCGAGGGCGCGTGCGGATGTGCGTTGGTCTAACCCACCGCTATCGCCGATGGGCCTCGACCGACAGGAGGCGGCCGAGCCCTGTGACGCGCTGCGGGGCTACTGCTCGAAGCAGTACAAGAACGCAGTCCACGAGCAGATGCCGCCGTTGCACCACGCCGACCACGCCCCCCCCGAGGTCTCTGTCGTGCTGCCCCAGTAGGAGCCGCCGCTCGTGCTGGTCCAGTTCGAGCACGACGAGCCCGAGCTAGCCTGCGCGCCGTTGCCGTTGGTGTTGCTCCACGCGATCGCCGGGAAGGGCCAGCAGGCGATGCCCGTCGACACCGGCGCGACGCCGTACTCGGTCAGGTTGATCGCCGACGCGATGGTGCCATCGGTGAGGTCCGCCCACCCGGTCGCGATGACCGTGCCGTCGACCAGCTCATACTTGGCGTTTGTAGGGCGCGTGAAGCGTGTGGACGGGCTGCCCGTGTTGTCCGAGAGCCAGGCCTTGAACGTGCCCGGGAGCCCCGCGGCGTTTGCGGACGTCTGGCACTTCGCGTCGGCGCCCACGAGGCCGCCGAGGTTGCCAGTGTACGATGCCTTGGTGACGAAGACGCGCTTCACCGGGATGCAGTTCTGCCAGCAGGCGGCGTCCTCGTCATCCGTGTCATCGCCGCCGTGAGCGTCCGAGGCGTGACCGTCACCGTCTTTGTCATCGTCGTGGGCGTTGTCGCAGTCCTGGTCGACGCCGTCGTACCAGATCTCGATCGCGATGGGGTTCACGTCGGCGTCGGTGTCGTCACAATCGTCGCCGTTCTCGACGCTACCCGACGGCACCAAGCAGGTGGAGGTGGCCGTCGCGGGATCGCCGAACGTGTCACCGTCCGCGTCGGCCCAAGACTGCACGCCCGTCGTGGCGTCCCAGCTCGCGTCCGCGTCGTCCAAGAGCTGGTCGCAGTCGTCGTCGATGTCGTTGCAAACCTCGTTCGCGCCGGGATGTACCGCCGCGTCGCCGTCGGCGCAGTCGTCCTTCGAGCTCACGAAGCCCTGCGGTGCTGCGCACGCGTTGACCTTCACGCTCGGCGTACCGTGCCCGTCGCCGTCGCCGTCGCCGTACCACGTCGTGGTGACGCCCTCGTCGACGACGCCGTCGCAGTTGTTGTCCGCGCCGTCGCAGACCTCCGTGCCGCCCGGGAAGGCGCTGGGATCGTTGTCCGCGCAGTCCTGCGCGCGGTCCACGAAGCCTTGGGGGGCGACGCAGGCGCGCACGGCCGAGCCCGGCTCGCCATAGCTGTCCTGGTCCGCGTCCGCGAACCACAGCGTCGCGTCGTTGGCGTTCGCGTCGTCGATGGAGCCGTCGCAGTCGTTGTCGAGCGTGTCGCAGACCTCGACGCCGCCTGGGTGAGCCGCGCTCGCGGTGTCGTCGCAGTCCGTCGCGTCGACCACGAAGCCCGTGG
>Ga0210044_10001097_pt1 | contig 41185 bp, 37 predicted proteins | sample CryGey13umfilter_2_FD_183959 | JGI IMG/M metagenome (GOLD analysis project Ga0210044, IMG submission 183959) | Groundwater microbial communities from aquifer in Utah, USA - Crystal Geyser 4/9/14 3 um filter (SPAdes) (version 2) | ecosystem: Environmental > Aquatic > Deep subsurface >... | reverse complement strand
TGATGGGGATGTCCGCGGAGGCGGCCACCTCCCGGAAGTGTGCGATCAGCCCCGCCTGCGTCGGCTTGTTGTAGTACGGGGTGATGACGAGCGCGGCGTTCGCCCCCGCCTTCTTCGCGTAGCGGGTCAGCAGGACGGCTTCCTTCGTGTTGTTCGACCCCGTTCCCGCGATGACCGGCACCCTCCCGGCCGCCGCGATGAGCACCAGGTCGATCACCCGCTCGTGCTCCTCGTAGGCGAGCGTCGCGGACTCCCCGGTCGTGCCGCACGGAACGATCCCGTCGGTCCCGTTCCGGATCTGGAACTCCACCAGTTTTTTCAGCGCGGACGCGTCCAGCTTGCCGTTCCGGAACGGTGTGATGGTCGCGACGATGGCCCCGTGGAACATTCGCTCGTCCCCCCTTTTCAGTAGCGATACGCCTCTTCGAAGATCTTTCCGTCACACGACCAGGAGGTATCCCCCTCGAGGAAGACCTCCCCGAAATCCTTTCGCTTCGGGTCGAAATGGATGACGAGCGTCTCGCCGCCGCTGGTCCGCACGGTCACCGGCGGCTCCGCCAGGCCGCGGGCCGCCGCCAGGATCGCGCCGGCGACCGCTCCCGTTCCGCACGCCAGCGTTTCCCCTTCGACCCCGCGCTCGTAGGTTCGCACGCGAAGAACGCCGTCCTCCGCCTGCACGAAGTCGACGTTCGTCCCCCGGGGGGAGAACGCCTTGTGCCGCCGGATCCCGCGCCCGATCCCCGTCACGTCCACCTTCGAGACGGCGGGGACGAACAGGACCGCGTGGGGAACGCCGGTGTCGAGAAACGAGTAGGAGAACCTCTTCCCCGCGAGCGTCAGCGACCGGTCGACCGCCAACCCGCGGGGCCGCGTCATCTGGAGCTTCACGCGCCCCCCGCGCACGGACGCGTGGAGGATCCCCGCGAGCGTCTCGAAGGACATCTCCCGGCCCGCGATCCGGCGGGTCGCGGCGAAGCGCGCCGCGCACCGGCCCCCGTTGCCGCACATCTCGGCGTGGGATCCGTCGGCGTTGTAGAAGTCCCACCGGAAGTCCGAGCGTCGCGACGGCTCGATCACGATCACCCCGTCGGCGCCGATCGAGCGGGACCGGTCACACACCTTCGCGGCGAAGGAAGGACGGTCGATGCCTCGCATCGCGTCCCCGCGGTCGTCGATCAGGAGGAAGTCGTTGCCGCTCCCGTTCATCTTCGAAAAAGGAATCCCCTTCCGCGTCATCGCCCGCCCTCTCCGTCCGGTCTTCGAATATCGTAACAGAACCGCCGGGGAACGAGGAAAAGATCATCCTTTTCCGGTGCGCCGGCGGGAGAGGAACGACGCGGTCCGCTCGCCGCGGACCAGCTCCCGTACCGTCTCCCTCAACCGGACGACTTCGAACCGGTCCCCGGACACCATCACCTCGGCGGCGCGCGGCCGGGTGTTGTAGTTCGAGGACATGGAGAAGCCGTACGCCCCCGCGCTCATCACCGCGAGGAGATCCCCCCCCCGGCAGGGCGGCATCGCCCGGTCCTTCGCCAGGAAATCCCCGGATTCGCAGATGGGGCCGACGACGTCCGCCGTCACCTTTCCGCGGCGCGCTTTCCCCACCGGGAGGATCGCGTGGTACGAGCCGTAGAGCGAGGGGCGCGCCAGGTCGTTCATCGCGGCGTCGACGATGAAGAAGTGCTTCTTCCCCCTCCCGGCGGGGGACGGGATCGGCTTCGTGTAGAGAACCTCGGTGAGGAGGACCCCCGCGTTTCCGACGAGGACGCGGCCCGGCTCGAGCACGAGCGTGACGGGAAGACCCCGGAACGCCTCCGCGATCGCGTCGGCGTACGCCTTCGGATCCGGGGGGAGCTCGTCGTTGTAGCGGATCCCCAACCCCCCGCCGATGTCGACGAAGCGGATGGGCAACCCCTTCCAGAGCAGGCGGTCGACGAGGCGGCGGACCCGCCCCGCGGCGTCGACGAAGGGAGCGACGTCGGTCAGTTGTGAACCGATGTGGCAGTCCACCCCGACGACCTCAATGTTCCGTCTCCCCGCGGCCCACTCGTAATCCTTCATCGCCTGGGCGATCCGGATCCCGAACTTGTTCTTCTTCAGCCCCGTCGAAATGTACGGGTGGGTCTTCGGATCCACGTCGGGGTTCACGCGGATCGCGATGGGGGCCCGCTTCCGCATTCTCCTGGCCACGGCGTCGATCGTCTCCAACTCCTCGCGCGACTCCACGTTGAACATGAGGATCCCGCGGCGCAGCGCCTCCTCGATCTCCGGGACCTTCTTCCCGACCCCCGAGTAGACGATCTTCCCCGGAGGCGCCCCGGCGGCCAGCGCGCGCGCGAGCTCGCCCCCCGAGACGATGTCGACCCCGCTGCCCAGGCCGGTGAAGGTCCGGATGACGGAGCCGTTCGAGTTCGACTTCATCGAGAAGCAGACAATGTGAGGGATCCCGCCGAACGCCTCGTCGAAGACACGGTAGTGGTGGGCAAGGGTCGCGTGGCTGTACACGTATACCGGCGTCCCCACGTCCCGGGCGATCCGCCGCAACGGGACCCCCTCGCACTGCATCTCCCCGTTCCTTGCGTGAAAATGATGCATCGACTCACCTCGCCCCGATCAGGGTCGCCGTCGCCGAGATCTCGCTTTGCCGCGGCTCGGGCATCGCCTTGCGCCCGCACCCCGCGGATACCAGCATCGTCAACAGGACGGCCAGCGCAAGCGTCGCGCGCGCGAACGGCATCATTTCCTGCGGAGCGACGACAGGCGGGCCCGGACCGCCTCGGCGCCCGTTCCTCCGCGCGTCTTCCGCAGGCGCACGGAGTTGGTGAGGGAGATGGCGCTGCGGACGTCCTCGCCGATCACCTTCGAAAAGGCCCGGAGCTCCTTGAGGCTGAGATCCTTCAGCCGCGCCCCGCGCTCCTCGCAATGCCGGACGATCTTCCCGGTGATCTCGTGGGCCTTGCGGAACGGCACTCCCTTCCTCGCGAGGTAGTCCGCCAGGTCGGTGGCCGTGAGGAACCCGTCGTCGCACGCCGCCCGCATCCGCTCCTCGTTCACCGCCATCCCCCGGAGCAGCAGATTCGCCCCGGTGAGGCAATCCTTCACGGTGCGGGCCGAATCGAAGACCGGCTCCTTGTCCTCCTGCATGTCCCGGTTGTAGGCGAGCGGAAGCCCTTTCATGAGGGTGAGGAGGTTCGTGAGGTTCCCGTAGGCGCGCCCGGTCTTCCCCCGGATGAGTTCCGCGACGTCGGGGTTCTTCTTCTGCGGCATGATGCTGCTCCCGGTGCACAGGGCGTCCGGCAGGGAGAGGAAGCGAAACTCCGAGGACGACCAGTACACCATCTCCTCGGCGAGACGAGACAGGTGCATCATCGTCACGGCGCACGCGTACAGGAAATCGGCGGCGAAGTCGCGATCCGAGACCGCGTCTACGCTGTTCTCGCACACCCCGTCCATCCCCAACTCCCGCGCCGTGAGCGCCCGGTCCAGGGGGAACGTGGAACCGGCCAGCGCCCCCGCACCGAGCGGGGAGACGTTCACCCGCCGGCGCGTCTCCAGGAACCGGTCGGCGTCCCGGGCGAACATCTCCCGGTACGCCAGGAGGTAATGGGAGAAGAGGATCGGCTGGGCCCGCTGAAGGTGGGTGTAGCCGGGGAGGACGATCCCGAACAGCTCCTCGGCCCGGGAGACGACGGTCTCCTCGATCTCCACGAGTAGCCGGAGAACCTCGTCGATCTCCTCCCGCAGGTACAGCCGGAGATCGACGGCGACCTGGTCGTTCCGGCTGCGCCCCGTGTGGAGCTTCCCGCCGACGGGGCCGATCTTGCGGATCAGCCGGCGCTCGATCGCCATGTGGATGTCCTCGTCGGAGAGATCGAAGGGGAATTTTCCCGATTCGATCTCGGCGCGGATCGCCAGCAGGCCCTTGACGATCCGCTCCGACTCGGCCTTCGGGAGGATCCTCCGCTTCCCCAGCATCCGCGCATGGGCGACGCTCCCGGCGATGTCGTGCCGGTAGAGCAGGACGTCGAACGGGATCGAGGCGGTGAACTCCTCGACGAACCGGTCGGTCCCGCCGCCGAAGCGCCCCCCCCACGCCTTCTTCTTCGCCATGTCAGCCCTTCCTGGTTTTCAGCATCGACCGGATCTTGAGGCGCAGCGCGTTGATCTTGATGAACCCGGTCGCGTCGGCCTGGTTGTAGACGGTCTCCTTCTCGAACGTCGCGAAGTCGGTCCGGTAGAGGGAAACGGGGCTCTTCCGGCCGGCCACGGTGATCGCGCCCTTGTACAGCTTGAGCCGCGCGGTGCCCGTCACGTTCTCCTGGGTCGCGACGACCATCCCCTTCAGCAGATCCATCTCCGGCGAATACCAGTAGCCGTTGTAGATCAGCTCCGCGAACCGGGGCATGAGGGAATCGCGCAGGTGCATGACCTCGCGGTCGAGGGTGAGCGACTCGACGGCCCGGTGCGCCGCGTGCAGGATCGTCCCGCCCGGCGTCTCGTACACGCCGTGCGACTTCATCCCGACGTACCGGTTCTCGACGAGGTCCACGCGTCCGATGCCGTGCTTCCCCCCGAGGGCGTTCAGGTGGGCGAGAAGCTTCGCCGGCCCCATCTTCTTCCCGTTGACCGCCACGGGGATCCCCTCCGCGAAGTCGACCTCCACGTACTCGGGACGGTTCGGCGCCTTCTCCGGGGACCGGGTGAGGACGAACATGCTCTCGGGCGGTTCCATCCATGGATCCTCGAGGATCCCCCCCTCGAAGCTGATGTGAAGCAGGTTCCGGTCGCTGGAGTACGGCTTGGCCGCGGTAACCGGCGTGGGGATGCCGCGCTTCTTCGCGTAGTTCACCAGGTCGGTCCGCGAGGCGAGGTCCCATTCGCGCCACGGGGCGATGACGCGGATCCCGGGCATCAGGGCGTAGTAGGTAAGCTCGAAGCGGACCTGGTCGTTCCCCTTTCCGGTGGCGCCGTGGGAGACCGCGTCGGCCTTCTCCCTTCTGGCCACCTCGATCTGCTTCTTGGCGATCAGGGGCCGGGCGATGGAGGTGCCGAGGAGATACTGCCCCTCGTAGACCGCGTTCGCCATGAGCGCGGGGAAGACGAAGTCGCGGACAAACTCGTCCTGGACGTTCTCCACGTAGACCTTCGAGGCGCCCGTCTTCTTCGCCTTGACGCGCACCGGGCCCAGTTCCTCTCCCTGTCCGAGGTCGGCGACGAAGGCGATCACTTCGCAACCGTAATTCTCGACGAGCCACGCAAGGATGACCGAGGTGTCCAGTCCTCCCGAATATGCCAGAACTACTTTCTTCACTTTTTTCAACTCGTCCCTCCAGGAATCCTTTAGTGTTTGATGAGCTTTTCGAGAACGGCCATCTGTACGTGCAGGCGGTTCTCCGCCTCGTCGAAGACGGCGGAGTGCGGCCCCTCGAGCACCGCCTCGGTGATCTCCTCGCCGCGGTGGGCGGGGAGGCAGTGCATCACGATCGCCCCGGGGTCCGCCCGGAGCAGCAGCGCCGCGTCGACACGGTACCCCTTGAAGGCGGCGAGCCGCATCCGGGCCTCGGCTTCCTGTCCCATGCTGGTCCAGACGTCCGTGTACAGAACGTCGGCTCCCCGCGCCGCTTCCGCGGGATCGCGGACGATCCGGACCTCTCCGCGGCCGATCCGTTCGGCGTCCTTCCGAACGTCGGAATCCGGTTCGTACCCCTTCGGACACGCGATCCTCAGGTCGAACCCGAGGACGTGGGCCGCCTCGACCCACGAATTGGCCACGTTGTTGCCGTCGCCGATGAACGCGACCCGCATCTTCCGCAGATTCTTTCCCCGCTCCGCCGCGGTCATCAAGTCGGCGAGGATCTGGCACGGATGATGGCCGTCCGTCAACCCGTTGATCACGGGAACGGTCGCGGCCGCGGCGAGCTCCATCGCCGTTTCATGCGCGAACGTCCGGATCATCACGGCGTCGGCGTACCGGGAAAGGACGCGCGCCGTGTCCCGGATCGGCTCCCCCCGCCCGATCTGCGTGTCCTGCGGGGACAGGAAGAGCGCGTGGCCGCCCAGGCGGGTCATCGCGACCTCGAACGAGACGCGGGTCCGGGTCGAGGCCTTCTGGAAGATCATCCCCAGCGACTTCCCCGCGAGCGGCCGGTGCGCCCTCGGCGATCCCCCGCGGCGCTTCCACGTCCTCCCCGACCGGATCAGGGAGAGGATCTCCCGATCGGAGAGGTCGAGAATCCGGAGCAGGTCTTTCTTCACGGCTTCCACCCCTCCGCCGGCAGGACCGCCGAAAGGATCTCGAGCGCCCGGTCGATCTCCCCCTCCGTCACGGTGAGGGGGGGGAGGAACCGCAGGATGTTTCCCGCCGCCGCGTTGACGACGAGGCCCGCGTCAAGGCACTTCACTGCAATCGGTTTCGTCTCGCACGCCATCTCCACGCCGACCATGAGGCCGACGCCCCGAACGTTCCGGATGTCGGTCCTCCGTGCGGCGATCTCCGAGAGCCCCCCCAGGAGCCGCTCCCCCTTGCGGACCACGGCATCGTAGAAGCCGGGGGATTCGAGGACGTCCATCACCGCGAGGCCGGCCGCGCAGCAAACCGGGTTCCCGCCGAAGGTGCTTCCGTGCGATCCCGGGACGAAAACGGCGGCCACCTCGTCACGCGCGACGACGGCGCCCAGGGGCAGGCCGTTCGCGATCCCCTTCGCCAGCGTCACGACGTCGGGCACGATGTCGAACCGGTGGGACGCGAGGAACGCGCCGGTCCGTCCCATCCCCGTCTGGATCTCGTCCGCGACAAGGAGGATCTCCTTCCTGCGACAGAGGGTTTCCGCCTCCTTCAGGTAGCCGGGCGGGTGCATCCGCACGCCGCTCTCCCCCTGGATCGGCTCGACGAAGAACGCGCAGATCCGGTCCGTCAGCGCCTCGTCGAGAGCGTCGATATCGCCGAGGGGGACCGTGGCGAACCCCGGGAGCATCGGCTCGAACCCCTGGTGGAACTTCGGCTGCGCCGTCGCGGAGAGCCCGCCGTAGGTGCGGCCGTGGAACGATCCCTCCAGCACGACGATCCCGTGACGGCCCTCCCCGTGGCGATCGGACGCCCACCGGCGGGCCAGCTTGATCGCCGCCTCGTTCGCCTCCGTCCCGCTGTTGCAAAAGAAGATCTTCCCCCCGGTCGTCGCCCTGGACAGGCGCTTTCCCAACATGGCCTGGGAGGGGACGTGGAAGAGGTTGGAGACGTGCACCAGGCGCCCCGCCTGCTCCGTGATCGCGCGCGTGACCGCCGGGTGGGCGTGACCGAGGATCGCCACGGCGATCCCGCCGAGGAAATCGAGGTACGGCTTGCCGAGGTCGTCGTACAGCCAGCTCCCCTCGCCGCGGACGAAGGTCACGGGGAAGCGGGAGTAGTTTCCCATCTGGTACCGCTTCGTTAACGCGATCGCCTCCGTGCCGGTCATTTTGCACCCGCTCCCCGGCCCGCCCGGACGATCTCGGTGCCGATCCCGGCGTCCGTGAAAATCTCGAGGAGGACGCTGTGGGGAACCCGCCCGTCGAGGATATGGACTTTCCCGACCCCCGCGCTCAGCGCCGCCAGCCCGCATTCGACCTTCGGGATCATCCCCCCGGAGATCGCGCCCGACCGGATGGCGGATTCCGCCTCCGCCCCGGTCATCGTCGAGATGCGCCCGCCCTTCGCGTCCAGGACACCCGCGACATCGGTGAGGAGGATGAGCTTCTCCGCCGAGACGGCCGCGGCGACGGCGGCGGCGGCCGTGTCGCCGTTGATGTTGTACGCCTCGCCCCCCTCCCCCGCTCCGATCGGCGCGATGACCGGGACGAAGCCGTCTGCCTCGAGCGTCCGGATCACTCCCGGCCGCACCTCCTTCACGTCTCCCACCAGCCCCAGGTCGAGCGGTTCGCCGGTTTCCCGGCTCTTCGCCGAACTCTTCGTCGCGAAGAGCAGCCCGCCGTCCTTCCCGCAGAGGCCGACCGCCTTCCCGCCGAAGGTGTTGATCAGCGCCACGATCCGCTGGTTGACGGTCCCGCCGAGGACCATCTCGACCACTTCCATCGCCTCCGGGGAGGTGACCCGCAGCCCCTCCGTCCGTCGCGTGGGGATCGACAGCCGCTCCAGCATCCGGTCGATCTGGGGCCCGCCGCCGTGTACGATCACGGGCCGGATCCCGACGTATTGAAGCAGGACGATGTCCTGCGCGAACGACGCCATCCGCGCATCGTCCTTCATCGCGGCGCCGCCGTACTTCACCACCACCGTCTTTCCGGTGAACTCCCGGATGTACGGCAGCGCCTCGATCAGCGTCTCGGCTTTCCGGATATACCCTTCCATCTCTCCCCCCTCAGAGGATATACCGGCTGAGGTCGGCGTCCTTCACGATCCCCGCGAGCCGCTCCTCGACATAGGGCCGGGTGACGACCACCTCCTGCCCGGAGATCTCCGGAGCCGAGAACAGGAGGTCGTCCAGCAGACGCTCCATGACCGTGTGGAGGCGGCGGGCGCCGATGTTCTCGGTACGGTCGTTCACCTCGCACGCCATCTCGGCGATCCGCAGCACCGCCTCGGGCGTGAACGAGAGCCGGACCCCCTCGGCCGCCAGCATCGCCTCGTATTGCCGCGTGAGTGCGCCGTGGGGCTCGGTCAGGATCCGCACGAAATCGTCCCTGGAGAGGGACGACAGCTCGACCCGGATCGGAAACCGCCCCTGCAGCTCCGGGATGAGGTCGGACGGCTTGTTCACGTGGAACGCCCCCGCGGCGATGAACAGGATGTGATCGGTCCGCACGACGCCGTGCTTCGTGTGGACGGCGGACCCCTCGACGACCGGCAGCAGGTCCCGCTGGACCCCCTGGCGCGATACGTCGGGGCCCTGAAGCGATTCCCGGCCGGCGATCTTGTCGATCTCGTCGAGAAAGACGATCCCCGACTGCTCGGTCCGCTCAACCGCCATCCGTTTCAGGCGCTCCGTGTCGACCCGGCGAGCCGCCTCGTCCTTCTCGAGGAAACCGAGCGCCTCGGCGACCCGCATCCGCTTCCTCCGCGTCCGCTTCGGGAACAGGCCGGAGAGCATTTCCTGGAGGTTCCCCTCCATCCCCTCGGGGGCGCCGCCCCCGAGTCCCGCGAGGTCGAACACCGGACCGACCGCTTCCTTGAACTCGACCTCGACGGTGCGATCCGCGAGCTTCCCCGCGCGAAGCATGGCGCGGAACCGCTCCCGCGTGTCCGCCGACCCGGTGTCGGCCCCCGCAGCCGCCTCTCCTTCCTTCACCGGGGTTCGAGGAAGCAGCAGGTCGAGGAGCCGCTCCTCGGCGGCGGCCTTCGCCTGGTCGGCCACCTTTTCCATCTCCTCGTCGCGCACCATCCGGACGGCGATCTCGACGAGATCCCGGATCATCGACTCGACGTCCCGCCCCACGTACCCCACCTCGGTGAACTTCGACGCCTCCACCTTGACGAAGGGCGCCTGCGCCAGCCTGGCCAGCCGCCGCGCGATCTCGGTCTTCCCGACCCCGGTCGGCCCGACCATGATGATGTTCTTCGGGATGATCTCGTCGCGCAGCTCCGCGGGGACCTGCAGCCGGCGCCACCGGTTCCGCAGCGCGATCGCGACCGCCCGCTTCGCCTCCGCCTGCCCGACGATGTGACGGTCGAGCTCGGCGACGATCTCCCGGGGGATCAACGCGCCGATCCCGGCGTCTTCCGATTCCGCCCGTGTCATGACGCCTCGATCTCCTCGGACACGACGTTCCCGTTCGTGAAGACGCAGATCTCCGAGGCGATCCGCACGGCCTCCCGGGCGATCTCTCCGGCGGGAAGGTCCGAATGGAGAAGGAGGGCGCGCGCGGCCGCCAGGGCGAACGACCCGCCCGAACCGATTCCGAGCACACCGTCGTCCGGCTCGACCACGTCTCCGGTCCCCGACAGGAGCATGAGGCCCTTCCCGTCGGTCACCACCATCAGCGCCTCGAGCCGCCGCAGCACGCGGTCCGTGCGCCAATCCTTCGCCAGCTCCACGGCGGCCCGCCGCAGGTTCCCCCGGAACTCCGATAGCTTCGCCTCGAACTTCTCGAACAGCGTGAACGCGTCGGCGGTGCTCCCGGCGAATCCCGCGATCACGTGCCCGTCATGGAGCCGCCGGATCTTCTTCGCGGTTCCCTTGAGGATAACGTTCCCCATCGTGACCTGGCCGTCCCCGGCGACGGCGACCCGCCCCCCGCGAGCGACGGCGACGATCGTCGTTCCCCGGAACTCCGTCACTTTCCCCTCCCCTCCCGCTGCGAGATCCCCGGTCGGCGGGCCAGCGGATGCGCCTCCTCGTACATCCGGACGAGGTGGCTCACGTTGACCCGCGCGTACCGCTGCGTCGTCGACAGCGAGGCGTGCCCGAGCATCTCCTGGATCGCCCGCAGGTCCGCCCCCGATTCGAGCAGGTGGGTGGCGAAGGAGTGCCGCATCCCGTGGGGCGACAGGTGGCGCCCGATCGCGCCGACCCGCGCGTCGAGCCGCTCCCGGAGGATCCTCGCCACGCTCCGCGGAGAGATCCCGCGTCCCGATTCCTTCCCGACGATTCCCCGCAGATTGAGGAAGAGCGGCTCGTCCAACCCGCTCCGGAACTCCCCTCCGCGGGCGGGCAGGCGGATGGCCAGGTACTCCCCGATCGCGCGAACCGCCTTCCCGCCGACGGGGACGACGCGAACCTTTCTCCCCTTTCCCGTCACGCGGACGGTGGACGACTCGATGGAGAGGTCCCGCATCCGCAGGGAGCAGAGCTCCCCGACGCGAAGCCCGGAGGAGTAAAGGAGCTCGAGGATCGCGGCGTCCCGCTTCTCCTGGAGGGTCCCGCACGGAAGGCCCCGCAGGAAAGCGTCCATCTCGTCGACGGGGAGAAACTCCGGCAGCCGCATCTCCCTCCGCGGCGCGGGGATCCCAACGGCGGGATTGGCGTCGATCTCTCCCTGCGCGACGAGGAAGCCGAGGAAGGTCCGGACCGCGGACACCTTGCGGGCCGCCGTCGCCGGACGGATCTTCTCACCGGTGTCCCCGCGCGTCGCGTCGAACTGCACGGAGAAGAACCGGCGGAGATCCGAGGCGGTCACCTTCGACCAGTCGACGGGTTCCGCGTTCCCCGCCTTCCCGTCTTCCCGCAGGAACCGCTGGAGCGTTACCACTTCCCTCCGGTACGCGCGCACGGTCTCCGCCGAAGCGTTCCGCTCGGCTTCAAGAAACCCCGTGAACCGCTCGACCACCGGCTTTCCCAACGATTCCTTCCCCCCGCACCGCAAAAGAATTATTTAACACTTCTGCCGACCCCGATCAAGGCAGGTCGGCGGCGAAGCGGCGTGTCGCATCGAGCGCGACCTCGGCCTTCCGCTCCTTCCGGTCCCGCTTCCGCCGGACGTCCACTTCGGGAAGGAGCCCGAAGTTGGCGTTCATCGGCTGGGCCCGGTCCGGCCCCGGCGTGGTGATCCGTTCCATCAGCGCGCCGATCATCGACTCCCGCGGGAAGGGGCGGGGATCCACTCCGGCATTCCTGCGCTCCGCGGAAACCGCCGCGACCAGCCCGGACGCGATCGACTCGACGTATCCCTCGACCCCCGTGATCTGGCCCGCGAAAAAGAGTCCGGGTCGGCTGCGGAACTCCATCCACGGATGGAGGCGCCGTCGGGCGTCGAGGAAACTGTTGCGGTGCACCGATCCGTATCGGAAATACCCGGCGGACGAGAGCCCCGGGATCAGCGAGAAGACCCTCTTCTGCTCCGGGTAGGTCAGGCGCGTCTGGAAACCGACCAGATTGTACATCGTCCCCGCCGCGTTTTCCTTCCGAAGCTGGACGACGGCGTGGGGAATCCTCCCGGTCCGCGGGTCCCGCAGGCCGACGGGCCGCAGCGGACCGAACAGGAGGGTGTCCGGGCCGCGTCGCCCGATCTCCTCCACCGGCATGCACCCCTCGAAGTACCTCGGCTCCTCGAACGCGCGCAGCGGCACCGTCTTCGCCGTCAACAGGGCGGAGAGGAACGTCCCGTATTGTTCCCGGTCCATGGGGAGATTGAGATAGTCCCCCGTCCCCGCGCCGTACCGGTCGGCGACGAAGGACGCCATGGGATCGATCGTCCCGGCGTCCACAATCGGAGAGATGGCGTCGTAGAAGTAGAACCCGTCGTCCCCCAGAACATCGCGAATCGCGGAAGCGATGGCGTCCGACGCGAGGGGCCCGCAGGCCAGGATCACCAGGGGATCCCCGGGGATCGCCTTCACTTCCTCCTCGTGGACGCGGATGCCCGGTCGGGAGCGGACCGCCTCCGTGACCCGGCGGGCGAACTCCTCCCGGTCGACCGCCAGCGCCTTCCCCGCGGGAACCCGGGATGCCTCCGCGATGGGGAGGAGGGCGGACCCGAGGATCCGAAGCTCCTCCTTGAGAAGACCCTTCCCCGAAGTCGGCTCCCCGGAGCCGAGGGAGTTGCTGCACACGAGTTCCGCGAACCGGCCCGACCGGTGCGCGGGGGTGCGTTTCGCGGGGCGCATCTCGTACAGGTCGACCGCGAGGCCGGCGCGCGCCAGGCGAAGGGCCGCCTCCGAACCGGCGAGTCCCGCGCCAACGACCGTCACGGAGCGTTCAGCCATCGCCGCTCCCCTTCCGGTCCCTCGGCGGCGCCGCCGGGAGGAACACCGAGAAGGCGCACCCCATGCCCGGCGCAGGGCGCACTTCGAGGAACCCCTTGTGCTGGTGAACGATCCGCTGGGAGATGGAGAGACCGAGCCCCGTCCCCCCCTCCTTGGTCGTGAAGAACGGGTTGAAGATCTTTTCGAGGATCCCCGGGGCGATCCCGGGACCGGTGTCGACCACCATCGCGACGACGTACCTGGACCCGTGGCGGATCTGCTCGAAGCCGTCGATCGTCACCTTTCCCCCCGCCGGGGTGGACTGCACCGCGTTGCGGACGAGGTTCCACACCACCTGCTTCAACTGCTCGCCGTCCCCCTCCACCCCGAGCGCCGGAAGCGGGGCGAGTTCGACCCCCACGCCTTTCCCACGCGCCTCCCCCGCGCGGACCGCCTCGGCGACGTCCCGGAGCAGCACCGCCACGTCGAGGCGCGCCGTGTCCCTTTGGGAGGGACCGGTATAGGCGAGGAAGTCGGTGATGAGGCCGTTCAACCGCCGGCTTTCCCTCCCGATGATGTCGAGGAGGGTCGCCGATTCGCCGGAGGAGGCGGCCGACTCCCGGAGCAGCTGGGCAGATCCGGCGATCGACGCGAGGGGATTCCGGATCTCGTGCGCGAGACCCGCGGCGAGCTCCCCCACTCCCGCAAGGCGATCCGCGATCCGGACGCGCTCCTCCATCTGCCGGATGGGGGTCAGATCCTGGAAGATCACCACGCGGCCGATCGCCTGTCCCTCCGCATCCTTCATCGGGGAGGACGAGAATCCGAGAAAGACTTCCGTGCCGTCGGCCCGCGCAAACCGGATCTCCGCGCGCGGAACGCGGGAATCGTCCCTGCCCTCCCTCGCCTCCCACCCCTCGATCCCGGCGAGGACCTCCTTCATCGGCTTCCCGACCGTATCCTCCCGCGTCCTGCCGAGAATGTCGCACGCCGTGTCGTTCACCAGGTTCACCCTTCCCCGCGTGTCGATCGTGATGAGGCCGGACGGGATGTTGTCGATCACGTTCTTGTGGAAGCTCTCCAGTTTCAGGATCACGTCGTCCCGGTCGCGGACTCTCTCCTTCCCCTTCCGGATCTCCTCGCCGAGGAACCCGGAAAGGACCCCCGTGAGGAGGAATGCCGTGGAGTTCGTGACCGCCGAACGGGCGAACATGGAGAACGAGACGGACGTCGTCTCGAAACCGGGGGGCAGGAGAATCCCGCGCATCTGCAGGTAGACGAGGACGGTGTACGCCGCGGAGGAGAGGAGCGCCCAGCCCATCGCGCCGCGCAGGTACCGCTCGAGGCTCCCGAGCAGGATCACGATCACGAACATGAAGGAGAAGACGCTGTCGTACAGGCCCGTCGCGAAGACGATGATGGAGATGAACGCGACGTCCGCCACGGCCTGGAGGAAGGCGGCGTACAGGGGGAGGTCGACGTTCCCCCATGCGGCGTACCGGAGAAGCAGCCACCCGTAGGAGAGGAGGACGGCGAAGTACAGGAGCTGGAACCCGCCCGTGAGCAGAAGCTCCGGCGAGCGGACCTGCACCGAAACCACGGACGCCAGCAGGGCGAACGTGATCCCGGTGCGGATCAGGAGAAGATTTCTCCCCCCCGCCCGCTTCCCCCCGGTTCCCTCCCCGGGGTCACGGGCCGACAACCGCTATCACCCGACGGTTCCCGCCAGCTTGAACACCGGCAGGTACATCGCGATGACCAGGCCGCCGATGACCACGCCGAGGAAGACCATCAGGATCGGCTCGAGCAGCGCCGTCATCGCCTCGACGGCCGCGTCGACCTCGTCGTCGTAAAAATCGGCGATCTTGGTCAGCATCGCGTCGAGGGCGCCCGTCGCCTCGCCCACGGCGACCATCTGGGTCACCATCGGCGGGAACACCTTGCTGTCCGCCAGCGGTTCCGCGATCGTCTTCCCCTCGCTGATGCTCGTGCGCGCCTTGAGGATCGCCTCCTCGATGATCTTGTTCCCCGCGGTTTTCGCCACGATGTCCATGCCCTCGAGGATGGGGACGCCGCTGCTGACCATCGTCCCGAGGGTCCGCGAGAACCGCGCGACCGCGATCCGCTGCAGGAGGGAGCCGACGACCGGGAGCCGCAGAAGGAGACGGTCGACGTTCCTCCGGCCGGTTTCCTGCTTGTAGTACCACTTGAACGCCGCCGCGAGCAGGAAGATGAAGACGATGACGAGCAGGAAATATTTACGCGTGAAGTCGCTGAGCGCGAGGACGAACTGGGTGGGACCGGGGAGCGCCTGCCCGAAATCGGAGAACATCTTCGCGAAGATCGGGATGACGTACACGAGCAGGACGACCGTGACGACGACGGCGACGGCGAGGATCGTGGACGGATAGACCATCGCCCCCTTGATCTTCTTGGCGAGCTTCATCGACTTCTCGATGTAATCCGCGAGGCGCGACAGGATCGTGTCGAGCATCCCGCCCACCTCTCCCGCGGCGACGAGGTTGACGAAGAGGGAATTGAAGACCATCGGGTGCTTGGAAAGGGCGTCGGCGAAGGTGGAGCCGCTCTCCACGTCCTCCTTGATCTTCAGGATCACCTTCTTGAACGTCGGGTTCTCCTGCTGCATCCCGAGGATGTCGAGGCATTGGACGAGGGGAAGCCCCGCGTCGATCATGGTGGCGAACTGGCGGGTGAAGATGGCCATCTCCTTCCCGCCGACCTTCTTCTCCCCCTTCCAGGGGAGCCGGATCCCAAGGTCCGAGCCTTTCTTCCGGATCTTCAGGGGCGCGATCTGCTCCCGCCGCAGCTGCGCGAGGACGAACGCCTCGCTCGGGGCTTCCATCTCCCCGGAGACCGATCCCCCCCCGCGGGTTTTCCCTTCCCATGCGAATTTCGTCATCGTCTCCTCCGTTCGTCCTTCCGGAACGGGATCAGGCCCTGCGGCCCGGTCCCTGGGGGTGGCTCTGCGCGTTCGTCAGCAGATTTCGGAATTCGTCGGGGTCGGAACTGCGCCCGACCGCATCGTCCAGCGTGATCTCCCTGCGCAGGTATGTGGCGAGCAGCGACTGGTTCATCGTCTGCATCCCGAACTTCGCCTGTCCCACCTGCATCTGGGAGTAGATCTGGTGCACCTTCTCCTCCCGGATCAGGTTCCGGATCGCCGGGTTCGGAATCATGATCTCGAGGGCCATGACGCGACCGTTCCCGCTCGCCCTGGGGATGAGGATCTGCGAGATGACCCCCTCGAGGACGAAGGAGAGCTGCGCGCGGATCTGCGGCTGCTGGTAGGGGGGAAACACGTCGAGGATCCGGTTGATCGTCTGGACGCACGAGTTCGTGTGGAGGGTCGCGAACACGAGGTGGCCGGTCTCGGCGACGGTGAGCGCCGCCTCGATCGTCTCCAGGTCCCGCATCTCGCCGATGAGGACGACGTCGGGGTCCTGCCGAAGGATGTATTTGAGCGCCTTCTTGAACCCCTGCGTGTCGGCGTTGACCTCCCGCTGGTTCACGAGGCACTTCTTGTGCGGGTGGAGGTATTCGATCGGGTCCTCGATCGTGATGATGTGCTCCTGCCGCTCGTTGTTGATCTTGTCGATCATCGCCGCGAGGGTGGTCGACTTTCCGGATCCGGTCGGCCCGGTCACCAGGACCAGCCCCCGGGGCTTCTTGCAAAGCTCCTTCAGGTGCGGCGGGAGCCCCAGCTCCTCGAAGGGACGGACCCGGAACGGGATGGTGCGGAAGGCGCCGGCGACGGCCCCGCGCTGCATGTAGACGTTCGCCCGGAAACGGGAGAGCCCCTTGACGCCGAAGGAGAGGTCGAGCTCCCACTCCTCCTCGAACCGCTGCTTCTGGACCTCGGTCAGGACGCTGTAGCAGAGCCGCTTGGTGTCCGGCGGCATGAGCGGCTCGTGCGGCAACGGGATCAGGCGGCCGTCCACGCGGATCGTCGGCGCGATCCCCGTCGTGATGTGGAGATCGGACGCCCCCTTCTCGTACATCACGCTGAGAAGTTCCTGCATCGTCACCATGATCGAGACTCCTCTTCGGACAGGATCAATCCGGCGCGGTCACCCGCAGCACTTCTTCGAGCGTCGTGACGCCCTCCTCCAGCTTCGTGAGACCGGACTGGCGGAGCGTCTTCATCCCCAGGCGGACCGCCTCCCGTTGCAGATCGAGCGCCGATCCGCCCCGCAGCACGAGATCCTTGATCTCCTCCTTGATCGGCATCACTTCGTACAGGGCGACTCGCCCGCGGAACCCGGTCCCGCTGCAATCGTCGCATCCCTTCCCCCTCGCGGGTTTGGCGAGCCGGATCCGCTCGGGTTTCATCCCCGCGTCCGCGAGCGCCTTCGAGGGGATCTTGATCTCCTCCCGGCATTTCATGCAGACGCGGCGGGCCAGCCGTTGCGCGACGATGAGGTTCAGCGACGACGACACGAGGAACGGCTCGATCCCCATGTTCAGAAGCCGGGTGACCGTGCTGGGGGCGTCGTTGGTGTGCAGCGTGGAGAGGACCAGGTGCCCGGTGAGGGCCGCCTTGACCGCGATCTCGGCGGTCTCGTAGTCCCGGATCTCCCCCACCATGATGATGTCGGGGTCCTGCCGCAGGAAGGAGCGCAGGGCCGCGGCGAAGGTGAGGCCGATCTCCTCCTTCGTCTGGACCTGGTTGATCCCCGCGAAGTTGTACTCCACCGGGTCCTCGGCGGTGCAGATGTTGTCGGCCACCTTGTTGAGGTCGACGAGGGCGGAGTAAAGGGTCGTCGTCTTCCCGGACCCCGTGGGCCCGGTGACGAGGATCATGCCGAAGGGGCGGTGGATCGAATCGTTGAAGTCGACCAGCTGCGGGGGCTCGAATCCCAGCTTGGTCATGTCGAGCTGCAGGTTCGACTTGTCGAGGAGGCGGAGGACGATCTTCTCGCCGTAGATCGTCGGGAGGCAGGAGACGCGGAAGTCCATCTCCCGCCCCTTCCCGATCTTCATCTTGATGCGGCCGTCCTGGGGAAGGCGTCGCTCGGCGATATCGAGGGAAGCCATGATCTTGAGCCGCGACGACAGCGCGTTGCGCAGCCGCAGCGGGGGGCGCATCACCTCGAAGAGAACGCCGTCCACCCGGTACCGGACGCGGAACTCCTTCTCGTACGGCTCGATGTGGATGTCCGACGCGCGCCGCTTGATCGCCTCGGTGAGGAGGTAGTTCGCCAGCTTCACGACCGGAGCGTCGTCCACCCCCCGCTCGAGCTCGGCGGTGTCGACCTCCTCCTCCTTGATGACCTCGAAATCCTCGTCGAGCTCGGAGATGATGTCCTTGAACTCCATCGATCGGTCGAAGAACTTGTTGATCTCGGCCGTGATCGCGCGCTCCGAGGCGAGGACCAGCTCGACGGAGTACCCCGTCTTGAACCCGATCCCGTCGATGATCGCCATGTTGGAGGGGTCGGCCACCGCGACGATCATCTTCGACCCGACGCGGTTGATCGGAAGTGCGAGGTGCTTCTGGACCATCTCCTCGGGGAGGAGGCGGACGATCTCCGGGTTGATCTCGTATTTCGAAAGGTCGACGACGGGGAGGTTGAACTGGCGGCCGAGGAACGCAAGGAGCTCCTCTTCCTTGATGAAACCGGCCTTTACCAGGACGGTTCCGATCCGTTCGTGCGTTTTCTCCTGGGCTTCGAGGGCGCCGCGCAACTGGTCGGCGGTGATCAGGTTCCCTTTCAGGAGCATCTCTCCGATCTTGTTGGCCAGTACGGACATGTCCACCCCTGCCGAATGAAATACCCGGTTAACGCTTGAATATATCAAAATTTCAAGGCCTTTAGCGCCGACTTCCGGAACGTATCCCCCGGGACATCCCGCCCGGTCCAAAGGGAGAAACTCCGCGCGGCCTGGTATGCGAGCATCGGGAGGCCTCCCACCGTCTTGACCCCCCGCGCCCGGAGCCGCCGGACAAGCTCCGTTCCCCCCGCCCGGTAGACTATATCGGCGAAGCGGGAGGTTTTCTGTACATCTTTTATCGGAAAATTTTCCCACTCCCCCCGGAGGCCGAGGGAGGTGCACTGGACGATGAGGTCCGCCCCGCGGAATTCCCCCCGGAGGGTTTGGGGCCGTAGATCGCCGCCGGCAAAGACGACCGCGGGAAACCGGCCGGAAAGGAGCCGCGCGACGCGTTTCGCCCGAAGGGGGTGGCGGTTCAGCAGGACGATCTCCCCGGCGCCCGCCTTGCCGAGAGCGAAGGCGATTCCGCGGGCCGCCCCGCCGGCGCCGAGGAGGACGACCCGGCGGAATCGACGTCCCCATCCCGCCGCTTCGAGGGCGTCGAGGAACCCCGACCCGTCCGTGTTCTCCGCGTAAAGTCTCCCACCCCGGACCACCAGGGTGTTCGCCGCGCCGCAGACCTCCACCGCCTCCGAACGGGTGTCCGCCAGACCGGCGGCTTCCTCCTTGTAGGGAATCGTGACGTTCCCCCCGAGGAAGTTCCCCGCGCGGACGATTCGAAGGAACCCGCGGAGATGTCCGGGGGGGAGGTCGACTGGAACGTAGTGGAGAGGAAGGCCCAGGCGGGCGATGACTTCGTTGTGCATCGCGGGGCTCAGGGAATGCGAAATCGGGTGCCCGACCACGAAAAGGAGGGAGGAGAAGGTCGCGCCCTTTCCCCTTGGAGTTTGCAGGTTCAATCCGTGAGTTCGAGGTTCCAATACGTGAAGTCGACCACGTTGAGAAACGGAACCCATTCCCGGTGGATGGGAGGTCGCAGGGAAAAGGCGAACTCCGGCGACCAGCGGGGCGTCCGGGGGGCGGAGACCAGCCGCATCCCGGTCTCCTCGGGGCGATTCCCGCCTTTCCGCTTGTTGCAGGGGATGCAGCTGCAGACGATGTTCTCCCAGTTGGTCTTTCCCCCCTGGGAGCGGGGCACCACGTGGTCCAGGTTGAGTTCACTGCTGTGGAACGGCTTCCCGCAATACTGGCAGGTGTTGCGGTCCCGGACGAAGATGTTGCGCCGGCTGAAACGGACGTTGCGGCGCGGAACCCGGTCGTACGCGACGAGAACCACCACGCGGGGGACCCGGACCGCCCTCCCCACGATGCCGATGGAGGGGTCACCGGCGGCCACCGCGAGGGCGCTCCAGGACGGGTAGTCGAACGTCTCGTACTGCCCGTTGATCGCCCGGGCAAGCCCCGAGTATAAAAGACAGAAGGCCCTTCGCGCGTTCGTGACGTGGACCGGGAAGTACCCCCGGTTGAGGACGAGGACGCTGGAGTTCAGCATCGGGAGGCCCCTGGTGCACCGTCTCGCAAATATCTTGGCATTCGAGCGCCGCTGCATCCGCTCCAGCTTCGTTGCTCAAGTTCGCCGTACTCTCCCGGTACGCCTTCACTTGTGCGCCTTGCTGGCGCGGCGCATCGACGCTCTCGATGCTTCAAGCTATTTGCGAGACGGTACACCGGTTCCATGGTGGTTCCTACTCTACCCAACGCGCGGCGGCCGGTCAATCGTTCTTCCCGGCACTCACCACCGCCGCGGCAAGCTCGGGAACCTCGTCGTCCCGGACGGTCCGAAGATCGAGAAACACCTTCCCCTTCCCGACCCGGGCGACCACGGGAGGCGCCCCCCGGCGCAGCCTCACTTCGAGGACCGCTTCCGGGATCCGCGGGTGCGAGACGGCGACGCGGGCGGTCGGGAGGAAGGTGTCGGGGAGCGCGCCGCCCCCCGGAGAGGTCCCGCCCCCCTCGATCCCGAGGGACAGTTCGGACCCGCAGGCCCGGATCGCCCGCACGAGACGGCGCGCCCTGGCCCGCACCCGTTCCTCGGGCTCGAGGAGCATCCGGAGGACGGGAACGCGGTCCCGCGCCCTGCGCTCGTCCGCGTAGAGGCGAAGGACCGCCGAGAGCGCGGCGAGGCACATCTTGTCGACCCGGAGAGCCCGGGAAAGCGGGTGCTTCGTAAGCGGCGCCACCAACTCTTCCTTTCCGAGGATGATCCCCGCCTGCGGTCCCCCGAGGAGCTTGTCCCCGCTCGCGGTGACGATCCCCGGGCCGGCGGACAGGGCCTGCCGCAGGGACGCCGCGCCGGGGATGCCGTCGGGCGCGAGGTCGATCAGCGCCCCCGATCCCTGGTCCTCCATGACCGGGATCCCCGCGCGCTCGCCCAGGCGCGCGAGGTCGGCGGTGCGGACCTCCTCGGTGAACCCGTGAACGGAGAAGTTGGACGGGTGGACCTTGAGGAGGAGCGCGGTCTGCCCCGTAACGGCGTTCTCGTAATCGGAAAGGCGCGTCCGGTTCGTGGTCCCCACCTCCACCAGCCGGGCGCCGCTCTCCGCCATGATGTCGGGGATCCGGAACGACCCGCCGATCTCGACGAGCTCGCCGCGGCTGACGATCACTTCCCGCCCCCGGGCGTGGCCCGCGAGACAGAGCAGCACCGCGGCGGCGTTGTTGTTGACGATGTGGGCGCACTCGGCGCCGGTCAGGTCGCGCAGCATTCCCTCGACGTGGGAGAGGCGGGAGGATCGTTCCCCCGTCGCGAGGTCGAACTCGAGGTTCGAGTACCCCCGGGCGGTGTCCTGGACCGCGGCAAGCGCCTCCCCGGGCAGCGGCGCGCGCCCGAGGTTGGTGTGGACGACGATCCCGGAGGCGTTGATCACCCGGCGCATCGGGAGGGATTCCCTCGACGCGATCTCTCCCGGGAGCATCGAGAGAATCCGGTCGGTCCACGCCTCGCGCGAGAGCGGAACCCGGTCCCCGCCTACGGCGGCGCGGGCGGCCCCGACGACCTCGCGGAGCGCGTTCACCACCACGGCACGGGGATGGGATCGCAGGAGCGCGCGTGCGGCGTCGCTCGCCAGCAGGGACGCGACGGACGGGAGGCTGCGGAGTCCTCGGGGATCGGGCATCGCCGACGGCGGATCAGGCCTTCGCCAGTTCCCGGAGAAGGAGTTTCTTGCCGTAGAGGGCGTTCTTGCGCACGAGCTCCTCGGCGAGTTCCGGGTCGCGCTTGCGGAACGCGTCGATGATCTCCCAATGCTGCCGGATCGAACCCTCGATCCTCCCCGGCATGGCGAGGATCAGGCGGAAGCGCCGGAACTGCATGACCAGGTTCTGCACGATCGCGTGGAGCTTCTCGTTCCCGCACGAGCGCAGGAAGATGTCGTGGAACTCGTTGTGGAGGTCGAGCAGCCGGCGAAGGTCCTTCTTCTGCGACGCGGCCTCGATCTGGCGGTTGACCGTCTCCATCTTCGTCAGGTCGGACTCCTTGAGGGTCTTGACCGCGCACCGCGCCGCGTACCCCTCGAGGACCATCTTCAGGTCGTAGAAGTCGGCGATGTCGTGCGGCGACAGGGAGGCGACGATCGCCCCCTTGCGCGGCACCACGGTGATGAAGCCCTCCGACTCCAACTGACGGAACGCCTCCCGGATCGGCGTCCGGCTGATCCCGAACTTGTCGGCCAGTTCCGGCTCCGCGATGCGGGCGCCGGGAGCCAGTTGACCGTTGACGATGGCGTTGCGGATCGTCTCGACGATCCGCTCGCGGAGGGTCATGTGGTTGTCGATACGGATTTTTAGTTTTTTCAATGAGTTACCCCTACCATTGGAAATAAACGGCTTTTTATGTATACAGTATGCATAAAATTTGTCAACCCCGGAAATCGCGTCCACTTGCGCGGGCCCCCGGGATGGGTTAGTTTCGATTTTTCTCCGGAAATTCCGTCGGGAGGCAACCATGCCCTGGGTCGTTCACTCCACCGTCCCCTACCCGATGCTGAAGGAGCCGGACACGCCGCGGATGCTGTCCGACGCGGGCGTCGGGCCGGAAATCTATCTCTCGGGGGCGACCCTCGACGCGATCACCCCGGTCGAGGCGGAGGCCGTGGCGGAGACGCTGCGGAACGCGGGGATCCGCTCGCTGTCGTTCCATGCCCCCTTCGAGGACGTGTGGCCCGGCGCGCGCGACGAGGAGGCGCGGCGGTTCGCCGTGCGCCGCATCGAAGGTGCGATCGCCCTCGCCCCGGTCTTCCGCCCCGCCGGCATCGTCCTCCACGGCGGATATTACGACTGGCTCTTCGACTTCCAGCCGGAAAAGTGGTTCGCACCGGCCCGGCGCTCGTTCGGAGAACTCGCCGAGGCGGCGGAGAAGGCGGGAACCGACCTGTTCGTGGAGAACGTCTTCGACGAGATCCCCGACCACCTGCTCCGCCTGCGGAAGGCGGTGGGCTCTCCCCGCCTCCACTTCTGCTTCGACCCGGGCCACGCGACGCTCTTTTCCCGCCTGCCGGTCCACAAGTGGGCGGAGGCGTTCGGGGAGGGGATCCGGCTGATGCACGTGCACGACAACCGGGGTCGGCGGGACGATCACCTCCCGGTGGGCGAAGGGGGGATCAATTTCCGGGGGGTGCTGCTCGCGGTGCGCGACGCGGGGGCCCGCCCGATCCTGACCGTGGAGCCGCACCGGAAGGAGCACTTCCCCCGCAGCGTGGCCGGGCTCCGCGCGATCCTCGCGACAATCTGAGCGTCCGGCTGCGGCGACGCAGCAAGACGCTCATGCGTTCCCGGCGAGGAAATCGAGCGCCTCCTTTTCGGTCTCGAAGGAACGGACGTATTTCTCCAGCCCCGTCACCCGGAAAAGGTCGCGGTTGATCCGGCTCACCTCGCAGAAGGCCATCCGGCCTTCCTGCTCCATCACCTTTTCGACGACCCCGATGACGAACGAGATCCCGATGCTGTTGACCAGCCGTGTCCCCTGGAAGTTCAGCAGGATCCGGCGGCCGCCGTCGTCGAGCCTCGCGCGGACCACCTTCTCGACCTCCTCGCCCAGCAGGCTGTTCAGGTACCCGCCGACGCACACCACCATGGTGTCCTTCTCCTCCCGGACCGTGATCGTCTTATACGGAGACATCAGTTCTCCCCGGGGGACGCGGGTCCCCCTTCCACTTGTCGGGCGATCCCCGGATGCGAGGGATCCGTCCCGAGATGTTTCACCATGCGGACGACGGTGCCGTCCGGCCCCGTGATGATCTCGACGTCGTCGACCAGTTCCCGGATCAGCTTCAGTCCCCATCCCCGGTTCTTCTTCGACTCCTCCGGCGCCTTCCCCGACAGGAACCCCTTCCCGTCGTCCTGCACGAAAAGTTCGATCTTGTCGGGGGAGAGCAGGTACCGCAGCCGGACCTTCCCGGACTCGGAGCCGCTGTGCTCGAAGGCGTTGATGCACGCCTCGATGATCGCCATCTTGATGCGGTCCACGGTGTCGGCGTCGACGTGGGCGAAGGCCGCCACCTCTTCCGCGACCCGCGCCGCGACGACCTCGGAGTCGGCCTTGATCGGGAGAACGAGCTCGTACTCGAGCGTCTTCCCCGTGCGCGGACCTTCGGGGTCCGGGGAGCGGGCGGGCTCGGGCTCCCGCTCCAGCTCCTCGAGCCCGAACAGGTTGAGGAAAAGCCGCAGCTGCGTCGGATGGGACAGGTGAATGCCGTACCGCGACGCCAGGTCGACCGCCGCCGGGTCCGCCGTCTCGTTGATGAGCATCCACTTCCGGAGCCGGTCTTGCGGCAACCCCTTTTCCAACGCCAGCAGCCGGCACCGGTTCTCGAAATGCTCCACGGCGCGGGCGCCGAGGTTCTTCTCGACCGCCGCGTCGACCGCCCAGATGACGAGGTTCTCCTCGGAGAAGTCGGCGTCGAGGAACCCGTACGCGACCAGGTCGAAGTCGAAGCGCGGCCCCCCCCGGCTCGCACGGTACCCCGTCGAGACGGAGGAGACCTTCGGCAGCCGGACCCGCACCGCCTCGTGCTCCATCCCGATGACGACCTCGAGCAGCCCCTTCCCCCCGAACTTTTCGCGGAACTTCCCGAAGTCGAGGAGCAGGAGCGGCACCTCCCGCAGGTCCCACTTCCGCATCAGCTCCTTCACGGTCGCGACACGGCGCGCGTGGCCGCCCCCCTGCCCCGGCTCCATCGCCGTGTGGGAGAGCCTCGCCTGCACGATCGACGCCGCCACCTGCGACGTCCCCTTTCCGAGAACGCCGCGCTCAAACGCCCAGTACAGGAAATCGGCCAGAACCGGGTCGCCGACGAACGTGAGTTGATCGAGGTCGGATTTCAGGAGCCCCTTGAACTCGAGCGCGGAGAGGATCGCTTCCCCCTCCTCACCGGAGGCCCCCATCAGGGAGATCGCACCCTCCACCGTGTCGAGCGGGAAGCGATCGCACAGAACCCGCTTGAGGAACCGGATCGCCCGCCCGCGCAAAGCGCGGTCCGGGAAGCTGTTCTCGAAGAACTCCCTCCAGTACCGGTTGAGCTTCCCCTCCGTGACGGAGACGGCGTACAGGTTCTCGAGGGTGACCGCATCGGGGACCTTCGCGCTCCGGAAGAAGATCTCCTCCACGAGCATCCGCTGGTAGGCGGGAATCCCGCCGAGCCGCTCGGAGGCGAGGGGAAGGAGGGACGCCGGGATATCGACACGGCGACGCTCGCACAGGTACCCCCACAGGCGGACGGAGGAGTCGGTCGAGAGCCCGCCCACTTCGATCATCTGGAAGGCGCCGAACAGTCCCTCGCGCTTGAGGGCCGCCGTGACGCGGCCGGGCGAGGAGCCCGAGAGGAACATCGGAAAGTGGCCGGACTTGATGTAGGGGCGAAGGATGGAAAGCATCGCCCCATCGGGCACGCCCTGGAGTTTCCCCGTATACTGGAAGTCGTCGAAGAGGAACACCGGATAGAAGAGTTCTCCGGACGCCGAGAAAGGGAACGAGAGGGCGTTCACGAGCGCGGAGAGGCCGTCCCCCTCGGCGGTGCACCGTTCGTGGGCGGCGAGAACGTCGCGGCACCCCGTGATGCCGAAGGATGTCAGGCGGTCGCACATCGCCGCCGGGTCGAAGGCCGAGGGCCGCTCGTCCCCGAGGAACCGGAGCAGCTGCGCGAGAAACTCCTGCAGGAAGTGCTGGGAGAGCGCCAACGGGTGCGACAGGATCTGGCTGAAAGAAAAGTAGAGAGGGAACGGGCGCGGAAGCCCCTCTCCGCCGGTGGAAGTCCCCAGGACCTTCGCCAGCTTGAGGAGCAGCGACGTCTTGCCGATATTCGGCGGTCCGTAGATCATGAAGGAGGAGCCGATCCCCCGGCCGCCCTCCAACGCCGAGCGTGTCAGGGCGGAGAGCTCTTCCTCACGACCGAAAAAATCTTCTTCCCGAAAGGACGCTTCCGCCCCCATGGTGCCGAAAAGACGCAATTACCCCACCCTCCCTCGGGATAATGTAACGTGAATCCGTTGCGTTTTCAAAAATATAATGGGATTTTCTAAGGGATATGCGCGAAATTCCCCCCTCCATCCGGAAGCCGTCCCGGTACTGCGGCGGCGAGGTCCGCCCTCCCTCCATCGCGTGGGACGAAGCGCGCGTGCGCGTGCTGCTCGCCTTTCCCGACGTGTACGAGATCGGAATGTCGCACCTCGGGATCCTGCTCCTGCGCGAGATCCTCTCCGCGCGGCCCGGGACCCTTTGCGATCGCGTCTTCGCCCCGTGGACCGACTACGAGGAGCATCTGCGCGCCGCCGGGCTGCCGCTCGCGTCGCTCGAATCGGGGCGACCCGCCGGGTCGTTCGACCTCCTCGGATTTTCCCTGTGCTACGAACTCACCTATACGAACGTCCTCGCGATGCTCGACCTTTCCGGGATCCCCCTCCTGTCGAAAGACCGGTCGGAGGAGCACCCCCTCGTGGTGGCCGGGGGCGTGTGCACCCTGAACCCCGCTCCCGTGGCCCCCTTCTTCGACGCCCTTCTCGTCGGGGACGGCGAGGAAGCGGCGCTCGAGATCGTCGCGCTCGTCGAAGAGCGGAAAAAGGAGGGCGGATCCCGGGCGGATCTCCTCTCGCGGCTCTCCCGGATCGAGGGGGTGTACGTCCCGGGGATCTCCCGGCGGGTGGCGCGGCGCGTCCTCGCGGACCTCAACCGTTCTCCCCTGCTGCCGGCGCCGATCCTGCCGGCGATGCGCGTGGTCCACGACCGCCTGAGCGTCGAGATCTCCCGGGGGTGCACGAGGGGGTGCCGCTTCTGCCAGGCGGGGTATGCCTATCGCCCGGTGCGGGAGCGCGACCCGCTCCTCCTGCTGCGGTACCTCCAGGAGGAGGCGCCCAAGACGGGATACGACGAGGTGGGGCTCCTGTCGCTGTCCGCCGCCGACTACAGCTGCGTCGACCGGCTCGTCACGGAGGCGATGGAGGCGCTGGCCCCCTCGAGCGTATCGCTCTCCCTCCCCTCGCTTCGCCTGGACGCGTTGCAGGAAAACACGGTCCGGCAGATCCGGAAGGTGCGCAAGTCGGGGTTCACGCTCGCCCCGGAAGCGGGAACGGAGCGTCTTCGCCGGTCGGTGAACAAGGAGATCCCTGACGACGACGTCCTGAAGACGGCCGAGTGGATCTTCGGAAACGGCTGGCGGACCCTCAAGCTCTACTTCATGGTCGGCCTCCCCGGGGAGACGGCGGACGACGTCCGGGCCATCGGGGCGCTGGCGGGCCGGGTCGCGGCGATCGCGCGCCGCCACGGGAAGCGGACCTCCGTGACGGTGAGCGTCTCCGCCTTCGTCCCGAAACCGCACACCCCGTTCCAGTGGGAGCGCCAGATCGGCCGCGAGGAGGTCCAGGAACGGATTCACATGCTGCGGGACGCGCTGGGGCGGAACCGCCATGCGGAGGTGAAGTTCCACTCCCCGGAGATCTCCTCCCTCGAGGGAGTCTTCTCGCGTGGGGACGATCGGCTTCCGGGAGTGATCGCGCGGGCGTTTCGGAACGGTGCCCGGTTCGACGCGTGGACGGAGTCGTACCGGCCCGACGCATGGAAGAGGGCGTTCGCGGAGGAGGGGGTCGACCCGCTCGAATACCTCCGGGAACGCGACCCGCGGGATCCGCTCCCCTGGGATTTCGTGGACGCCGGGATCGACCGGGAGTTTCTCCTCTCCGAGCGCGGGAAGGCCCGCGCGGGGGAGACGACGCCCGATTGCCGCGCCGCGGGCTGCTCCTCCTGCGGGGCGTGCCCCCCGGGGCTGTCGAACATCACGTACCCCGGACGGCTCGGGGAACCCGCCGTGGCGGAGCAAGAGGCCGAACGCCCCCCGCACCCGCCGGCCGCCGCCGCGCAACGGTACGTCGTCCGCCTCTCCTACGCCAAGGAGGGACCCGCGAAATACCTGAGCGGGCTGGAGATCCAGTCCCTGTGGGGACGCGTCTTCCGGCGGGCCGGCCTGCCGCTGGCGTACAGCCAGGGGTTCAACCCGTCGCCGAAACTCTCCCTCTCCCCCGCCCTCGCCGTGGGGGCCGAGAGCGAGGTCGAGTTTCTCGAGGCCGAGTTCTCCCTCCCCGTTCCGGCGGCGGACGTGCCGGTCGACCTTGCGCCGCACCTTCCCGCGGGGATCCGCGTCACCTCCGCTTCGGGGGTCCCGCCGGGCTCCCCCCGGCTGTCCGACTTCGACATCGCCTCCGACTGGCTCCTGCGTCCGGTCCCGCCGTTTCCCCTGCCCGAAGAGATCACGCCGGGCCGGGCCGAGGAACGCCTCGCCGCGTTCCGCGCGTCGGACCGGCACCTCCTCGTCCTCACGCGGGAGGATCGGACCTCCGAAATCGACCTGAAGCCGATCGTCCGCACGTTCGGGGTGAATCCGGACGGCATCTCCATTACAATCCTCCAGGGTACGGGAAAGGGCGTCCGACCGCTGGAGGCCGCCGCTTCCCTGCTGGGGGTTCCGCTGTCCCCCGAGCGGTTCATTCCGGGAAAGGTGTCGGCGGAGCTGATCCGCCGCCGCGGGTAACGCGATGCAGAAGGCGAGCAAGCTGATCGTGGTGAACGCCGCGCCGTACGAGACGCGCGTGGCGACGCTCGAATCCGGGATCCTCGTGGAGCTGCTGATCGAGCGGGGAGAGGACCGCAACACCGTCGGCACCATCTACAACGGAAAAGTGATCCGCGTCCTCCCGGGGATGCAGGCCGCCTTCGTCGATATCGGGATGGACAAGGCGGGGTTCCTCTTTGCGGGCGACTTCGTCACGCCGCAGCTCGAGTTCGACACCGACCCGTCCGAGGCGCCGGTCCTGCCCGAGGAGATCGGCATCCGGCCCGCCCGCTTCCCCCAGGACGCGTTCCTTCCGCCGATCGAGGGGCTCATCCGGGAGGGACAGCACCTGCTCGTCCAGGTGGCCAAGGAGCCGCTCGGGACCAAGGGGGCGAGGATCACCAGCCACATCACCCTCCCCGGGCGTCACCTGGTGCTCCTGACGTGGTCCAACCACATCGGGATTTCCCGCCGGATCGAAGACCCGGAGGAACGGAACCGGCTTTCGAAGATCGTCGAAACGATCCGTCCCGAGGGGATGGGGGCGATCGTGCGCACGGCGGCCGAGGGGGGATCGGAGGCGGAGCTCAAGGCCGACATGGAGTACCTCGTCCGGCTCTGGGAGACGATCCGGAAGAGGAGCGAAAGCGCCGCGGCCCCCGTCCTGATCCACCGGGAGCTCTCCCTTTCCCTGCGCGCCGTGCGGGACCTGTTCTCCTCGGAGAGCGACCGGATCGCGGTCGACTCGCGGGAGGAGTACGACCGGATCCGCTCGTTCGCCTCCCAGTTCTTCCCCCGCATCCAGGACCGGATCGACCTGTTCGGCGGTCCGGAGCCGATCTTCGACCACTACGGCATCGAGATCGAGGTGACCCGGGCGCTCGACAAGAAGGTGTGGCTGAAAAGCGGCGGCTACATCGTGATCGAGCAGACGGAGGCCCTCACCGTGGTCGACGTGAACACGGGGAAGTACGTCGGACGGTCGTCGCTCGAGGAAACCACGACCAAGATCAACCTCGAAGCGGTCAAGGAGATCGTCTACCAGCTTCGGCTGCGCAACATCGGCGGCATCATCATCATCGACTTCATCGACATGAAGGACGGGGAAAACCGCGACAAGGTGTACAACGCCCTCGTGGACACCTTGCGCGCCGACCGCAGCAAGACGACGATCTGCAAGATCTCGGAGCTGGGACTGGTCGAGATGACCCGCAAGCGGGTCCGGGAGAGCCTGGGACGATCGCTGTCCGACGCCTGTCCCTACTGCTCCGGAGAAGGGGTCATCAAGTCGAAGAAGACGATCTGCTACGACGTATTCCGGGCGCTCGAGCGGCAGGGGCTGATCCTCTCCGGGAAGCAGGTGTCGCTCTACGTGCACCCCGCGCTGGCCGAGGAACTGTTCGGCGAGGAGCGCCCCTTCCTCGAGATGCTCGAGCAGCGGTACGGGATGAAGGTGAACATCTCCGCTTCGGACAAGTACCACGTCGAGCAGTACCGCATCGAGCCCAGCTGACGCTACAGGCGTCCCGGCGGGGATTTTCCGGCTTGACGATCCCCCGCGGGCTCCCTATATTTATTACCTCATTGCGGTTTGATGCTTCCCGCCCGGCCGGCGTAGCTCAGTGGTAGAGCAGCTGATTCGTAATCAGCAGGTCGTCGGTTCAATCCCGACCGCCGGCTCCACGAAATCAAGAACTTCCGCGTTCGAAGGATGTTCCAATGGGGCCGACCGTGTCGTTTTTCCGGCTCATGCGTAACCAGGGGGGCAGATTGTGGCCATTTCAGATCTCGGGCCGCATCCTTGCGATCCTCTTCCTTGCCCCTCTGTGGGTCGCCTCCGCGGCGTACGCAGGGACCCTGTCCTGGGGCCTTCCGACGGCCTATGCGGACGGGAGCTCCATCGCGACGGCAGAGTCCCGGAAGATCATCGTGGAGGCCTACGCGGGCCCCACGAAAAACGGTCCCTGGAGATGGATCGCAACGTCCTTGCCGGGCGCGACGTCCGTTGCGGTGATGGATCCCTCGCCCGGAGAAACCCTATGGTACACGGCGAAATCGACCCTTTCCGGCTCCGAAAGCGTGTACGCGCCTCCGGTGAGGAAAACCAACTATTCCATCCCGATCCCCCCTACGTTGAAGAAGATCGCGAAAAAGATGTTCACAAGGGAAAAAATGATTCTTCTGGTTTCCCTGCTCCTCCTGGCCGGCGTGGTGTGGGCCCTTCGGGTTCGCGGGAAGAAGAGGAAAGGGTAGACCGTATTCATGAACGGAAGCACTCACCGGTTGACCGCGGTCACCGGTTCACCGCCTTCATCGATTCCGCCGGGTATCGCATTCCCGCCACCGCCGACGGCGGGACCGCCGCCTCGATCCGTGCGACGTTCTCGTCCGACAGGGAGAGCGACAGGGCGGAAACGTTCTCCTCCAGCCGCTCGCGCCGCTTCGTCCCCGGGATCGGCACGATCTCCTTCCCGCGCGACAGCACCCAGGCCAGCGCAAGTTGCGCGGGGGTGCACCGCTTGTCGCGCGCGACCGCCCCGCCCGAGCGCCCTTCGCTCCATCGCGATCCTCCCGGCTTCCGGAAATCGTCCGGTTCCGATACCCGGACGTTTCATCCATTGTATTATACGGCAGGCATCCGGAGACGGACGGACGGGGGGGCCGCCATGGGCACGTTGAACGGGAAGACGCTTTTCATCACGGGGGCAAGCCGGGGGATCGGCCTCGCGATCGCACTGCGGGCCGCGGCGGACGGAGCGAACGTGGTCGTCGCCGCCAAGACGGCGGATCCGAACCCGAAACTTCCCGGCACGATCTTCACTGCCGCCCGCGAGATCGAGCAGGCGGGAGGAAAGGCGCTGCCGCTCCAGGTCGACATCCGGTTCGAGGAGCAGCTCGCGGCGGCGGCCGCGAAGGCGGTCGATACGTTCGGGGGCGTCGACATCCTGGTGAACAACGCGAGCGCCATCAGCCTGACGGGGACGCTGCAGACCCCGATGAAGCGGTTCGACCTGATGTTCGGCGTGAACGTCCGGGGAACCTTCGCCGCGTCGCAGGCGCTCCTGCCGTACCTCCTGAAGGCGAAAAACCCCCACATCCTCACCCTGAGCCCGCCCCTTTTCATGGACCCGAAAGGATTCGGGAACCATTGCGCCTACACGATGTCGAAGTACGGGATGAGCATGTGCGTCCTCGGGATGGCGGAAGAGTTCCGGGAAGCGGGCATGGCGGTGAACGCCCTGTGGCCGAGGACGGTGATCGCCACCGCGGCCCTCGCGATGATCCCCGGCGTCGAGACAAGGAATTGCCGCACGCCGGAGATCGTCGCCGCCGCGGCGCACGCGATCCTCACGCGCGACAGCCGCGCGTGCACCGGCAACTTCTTCCTCGACGACGAGGTGCTCGCCGCCGAAGGAGTGACGGACCTCTCCCGCTACGCCGTGGAACCGGGCGCTCCGCTCCTCCCCGACCTCTTTCTCTGAAGGAAATTCCGCGCGCGATTGACGTGGGTCAAATCGGTCGGCAACGGTCAGGCGTAGTGTGATCCGAGGATCCTGGGGAAAGGAGCGCGCATGGGAGTCGTGTCGGCCGCGCTGACCGTCGTTCACCTGCTGGCCGTCATTTCGTGGCTGGGAGGGATGATCTTCCACATCGTCGTCCTGGACCCGGTCTTCCGGAAGAACGAGGTGAGCTTCCAAAGCGCGTACCTTCTCGCCTTGATGGAAGGCCGGTTCCGGAAACTGGTGGGAACCTCGATCGCCCTGTTGCTCGCCTCGGGCGCCGCGAAGGGGTACCTGCTGCTGGGAACGACCGACGCGCTCCTTCACACCGCGGCGGGCCGGTACGTCCTCCTCAAGGTCGGACTGACGGCCGCCATGCTCGTCATCTTCGCGGTCTGCCCGAAGACCAGGTCGTGCTCCCCCATCCCGGGAGTCTGCGACGTCGCCTCCGAAGGGATCCTTTCCGGCGGAATGGACGGGACGATCCGGGAGCGATCCAAGGTGATCCTTCCGAAGGTGGCGCTGGCCTTCGGACTGGCCGCCCTCGTCGCGGCCGTCCTGCTCCGCGGGTAGCCTACTTCTTCCCCTTCTCCTGCAGGAATGCGCCCAGCGCCTTGTCGATCTTCCCGATGTGGTTCACGAGCCAGTCCCCCATGTAGCGGCCCATCTTGGCGGCCAGCCCGGGGGTGGCGCCGTTGTTGTCATACTCGTCCCGCAGGTCGTAGAAATCGTTGATGAACGCCACGTGCTCCCGCTTGTGGGAGGGGAACCCCGGGTAGGAGAGGCGGCGCATGTAGAGCTCTTCCAGCCCGAAATGGTTGTTGACGTAGTCCTCAAGATAGTCGAGAACCTTCACCAGGTCCCGCGCGGCGGGGTTCCCCTCCTCCCGCAACAGCGAGTTGATCGCGGCGAAAAGTTCCCGGTGCTGGGCGTCGATGGTGTCCACCCCCACCGACCATTGTTCCGTCCACTCGAACAAGATCGCCTCCACCGGTTCGTCGATGATCTCCGGAAATGCAAACATTATATCCAATCGGCGGATTGCGCGGGGGTTTCGGGGAATCATTGCCGCAGGAGTGCGGGGAATCGCCCGAATCCGTTTCTCCATGGAAGGGGAGCAATGATCGCTTCTTTCGCCGCGCCGGACGTGGGAGAATATTCCTGCACACGGATAAGGCTGGGAAGGTCCCGGCCGGGTTCGCAGGAGGCGCGCCGATGCCGGAATTATCGAAAGGGCGGCTGGAGCGGTACCTGACCATGCTGTTCCATGCGCCGGCGGCCGTCACCGCGCTGGTCCCGTTGCGCGAAACGAAAGCGTCGGGCGCCACCAAGGAGTACGGCTACGGGCACCCCGTGAAGGTCGAGTTCACCGTCGACGGCATGCCGCGCGCCGCCGTGCTCGAGACGACGAGCCCCGGTCCCTTCGGCCACGAGCACATGGCGGATCGCGCCCGGATGATGTTGTGGGACCACGGTGCGTACAACGCTCTCCCGCGCCATGTCCGTTCCCTCGATGTGGGCGCGTTCGACCGCGAGGGGAACCTCCTCTCCGTCGCGAACGCCGAGGAGTTCTTCCTCCTGGTCGAGCACGTCGAAGGAGCGGGGTACGTCCAGGATATCGCGCGCCTGCAAGAGGGGGCGCCGCTGCGCGACCTGGACCTCTCGCGGGCGGACGCCCTGTGCGATTACCTCGCCGGGATCCACTCCGTCCGGGGGCCGGACCCGGGTCTCTACGTCCGCAAGATCCGCGAACTGCTGGGGGACGGCGAGTGCATCATGGGAGTGTGCGACGGCTATCCCCTCCCCCACGGGTTCATCACCGCCACGCTGCTCGAAGAAATCGAACGGCGATGCCTCTCCTGGCGCTGGCGACTGAAAGGGCGCACGGACCGGCTGCGCCAGGTGCACGGGGATTATCATCCCTTCAACATCCTCTTCCGGAAAGGGATCGACTTCACCGTGCTGGATCGGTCGCGCGGCGAGTGGGGGGAACCCGCGGACGACGTGACCGCACTCACGGGGAACTACCTGTTTGCGTCGATCCAGGCGTCGGGGCGGCTCGAGGGATCCCTCGATCATCTGTTCCGGAGGTTCTGGAACCGGTACATCGAGCGGACCGGGGACGTTGGGATCCTGGAGACCGCCGCGCCTTTCTTCGCGTTTCGCTGCCTCGTAATGGCCTCCCCTGTCTGGTACCCGTCCCTCGACGATTCGGTTCGCAGGAAGCTCTTCTCCTTCCTCTTCTCGGTCCTCGACGCGCCGCGCTTCGAGCCGGGGAAGGTCAACGGTTGGCTCCATGCGCTCTGACGGCGAGCCCGCCTTCGCGGTCTGGCTCACGGGGTTGCCCGCGTCGGGAAAGTCGACGATCGCGCGGGCGCTCGCGGCGGAACTGGCGTTGAAGGGGGTCCGGGCGGCGGTCCTCGAGTCCGACGCCGTCCGCCGGGAGATCAACCCGCAACCGAAGTACGACGACGCGGAGCGGGACGCGTTCTACGCGACCCTCGCCTGCCTCGCCCGGATGCTCGTCCTGCACGGCGTCCCCGTGATCGTCGACGCGACGGCGAACCGCAGGGCGTACCGCGACCGCGCGCGGACGGCGATCCCCCGGTTCCTCGAAGTGCACGTCCGCTGCCCGCTCGCGGTGTGCCAGGCGCGGGACCCGAAGGGGATCTACCGGCGCGGGGCGGAAGGGACGGCGCGAAACGTGCCGGGCGTGTCGGCGCCGTACGAGCCGCCGCTGCTGCCGGAGGGGATCGTCGACGGAGAGAGGGACGATCCTGCGGTCGCCGCCCGGCAAATCGTGGGGACGCTGGAGAGGAAGGGATTTCTTCCGCGCGGTTACGGCGGCGCGACGGAACCCGGGTGAGCTATAACGCCTCGAGTGCCCCGGCATAGGTGGCGAACGTCACGCGGTCGAAGAGGACGAAGCGGACGCGGGAGGGGGCGACGGGTTCGGTGGAGAGGAACGACGCGACCGTCGCGAGCGCCGTCGGGGCCGCGAGCGTAACCGGGTATCCGTAGATCCCGGTGCTGATCGAGGGGAAGGCCACCGACTCGATGCCGTGCTCCGCGGCGATGCGCAGAGCGTTCCGGTAGCAGGAAGCAAGCAGGCCGGACTCTCCCTGGTCGCCGCCGCGCCACACCGGCCCGACGGCGTGGATCACGTACCGCGCCGGCAATCCTCCCCCCCCGGTCAGGACCGCCTCGCCGGTGGGGCACTCGCCGCGTTCGGCCCGGATCGCGCGGCATTCGTCGAGGATCGCCGGTCCGCCGGCACGGTGGATCGCGCCGTCGACCCCGCCGCCGCCAAGAAGCGTGGAGTTCGCGGCGTTCACGATCGCATCGACCCTCTGGCGCGTGATGTCGCCGAGGACGAGTTCGATCACTTTTCCGGAGAGGGTCTTTTCCATATGGGACACATTATACGATCAAATCGAACCGATGGGATGCAGGAGGCGTTGCGCCGCGCGCTTCGCCGCCGGGCCCCCTTGCGCCGCCTTCTCCGCGATCTCGCCCGGTCGTTCACGGATTCGGGAGGGACGGTATATCTCGTCGGGGGGTACCTGCGGAACCTCGTCGAGGGGAGGGAGCCTGGGGACGTCGACCTGCTGGTCACGGGGCTTTCGTACCGGCGGACCGGGGACCTTCTCCGGTCGCTTTCCGCAATAGCGCCGGGCATCCGGAAGGTCGTTGCGGCGGGCAGGCATTTCCCGGTGCACCGGATTGCGGTCGATTGGGGGAAGGAGTACATCGACGTCTCCAATGCGCGCCCCGGCGGGAACGTTCGACGACGGCGCGGAGCGGCCCCGCCCGGCGACGAGCGGGAGGCGGTCGACGACGCGTCGCGGCGGGACTTCACCATCGACGCCCTTCTCTTCCGGCTCGGCCCCGGAGGCGGCGTCGAGGGCGGGCGCCTGCTCGATCCCTTCGGCGGCATCGACGACGTGCGCATGAAACGGATCCGTTGCGTGGGGGACGCGGCGGACCGGTTCCGGGAAGATCCGCTCCGGCTCGTTCGCGCGGTCCGGCTGAGGAACGAGCGGCACGGTTTCGTTCTCCACCCGACCACGGCGTCCGCGATCCGGCGTCTCGGGCCGCGTCTCCTCCCCACGGCATCGCCGGACCGCCTCTCGGTCGAACTGGTCCGCTCCCTCTCCGCGGATCCCGCCGGGACGATCGACGATCTTCGGCGGCTCGGCCTGCTCAAGATCCTCCTGCCGGAGACGGGGCGATTCACGAAGCGCTCGGCGGAACGGATCGCGAGACGATACCGATTCCTTCGACGCTCGCTCCGCACTCCCCTGCCGGTCCACCTGCTCCTCGGAAACCTGCTGGCGGACCTTCCATTGGAGATGGCGATGGCGGCCGCGCGGCGCCTGCGCCTGCCGGATCTCCGGTCCATCGCCTCGGCACTGCGCTGCCTTCCCATCCTGACGCACCCGGAGTCGTTGCGATTCCCCCGGGCCGAGACCGAGTCTGCTCTCCTTGCAGCGGAGGATACGAAGGGATCGATCGCCCTCTACCGGGCGGTGCGGCATGCAGGAAAACGCTCCGGAAGAGACATCAACCGATTCATGAAGAAGTGTCGTGCAACGCCCTTTATCGTAAATGGAGTCTGGCTTGAGAATAATGGATTCCCCGAGGGGCCGATGCGAAGGGATATTCTCCTTCGCGTCCGGGAGGAGACGCTCCTTGGGAAGGTCACGACGCGCGCCGATGCGGTGCGCCTCGCGGAGTCGCTGCGATAGTATATAATTTCATACGGAAGCGAACCGCCGGGAAAGGAGGCACCATGAACCGTCGGGTCCGCGTTGCAGCGGCTCTTGTGGCGTGCGCGTTCCTGTCCAGCTGCGCGGCCTCACGCCCCGAGGTGAAGAAGGAGAAACCTCCCGGCCTTTCGGTCCGCCTTCCCGTCGCCGAGGCGGCGACGCTGAACATCGAGTCCCGGCCGTTCCTCGAGCGCCCGGAACTGCCGCTCTCGCCGGCCGACGAATCGCGCGGCCGCTGGCTCACCCTGTTCGAGGTGAACTACTCCCCGGTGAAACCGCACCGGTCTCCCCTTCCGATCAACGAAGGGGAACCTTCCCGCTGACGGGGGTTCTCAGCGCCCGCGGCCTCCACTACCCCGGTCACCACCCCGGTCGTCTCCTCGGCCGCCGCCACCCCGGTCGCCTCCACGGTCGTCCCCTCGGCCGCCACCGTCGTCGACACCACGGTTGCCGCGGATCTCCTGACCGCGCGACCCCGGGTCCGGACTCCGCCCGGCCGGCGCCCGCTCCTGCACACTCCCCCGGCCCCCTTCCTGCCGGTCCGATGGTTCGCCCGATCGATCGACCCTCGGTTCGACCTCGCGCGCCTTTCCACGCTCCGTCGGACGAACCGCAGGGTCGCGGGAAGGGGACGTCTGTCTTTCCACCGTTCCCGACCCAGGCACGGCCTTCCTCGTGGCTCCGGTTCCCCGGTCTTCTTTCGGCGCGGGCCGGGCCTTCGGTTCCCGGATCGTGTTCCCCTTTTTCTGCGACTCCGCCCTTTTCCGCCGTTCGACGGCCGTTGAAGGGCGAACCGCCCGCCTCTCCGGACGCACCGTGCGGGTGTCCGGCCGCGGCTGAGCGGCCCGGGTCTTTCGGATCTCCACCTGTCGCTCAGCGTGCACGGTCCTATAGTCGCGCCATTCGCGGCGATCCGTCCCCCCGCGAACGAAGACCCGACCGGTGTCGAGCGGGCGGTTCCATCGTTCGAGCCGGGAATCGCCTCGAACGAATCCGGACGGACGGTACCGCTCCCCCGGCCGCAGCGGCACCCAGCGGACATTCCTCCCCTCGGGGACGAAGCGGACCGTCGCGGGTCGGAAGAATACATTGTGGTGCCGATATCGGTTCGAGCCGAACACGAAGTTGACGGATACGAACGAGTTGTACGGAGACCAGAACCACCCGAAGACCGGGTCGGTCAGCCAGTACCCGCACCGGTACGGATACCACCCCCACGGTTCGTTGGAAACCCACGTCCATCCGTACGGGGAGATCCACGCCCAGCGGCCATACACGTAGGGGGACCAGCCCACCGACACGCGCGGCCGCCACACGGTTCCGTACGCGGGAACGTCCACCCACTCGCCATACTCCCGCAGCTCGTTCACCACCGCCGGCGGCGCCGCGCCCTGGCGCTCGGCCTCTTCGGACGGCGGGGCCGGCTCCGCAAATTCATCCGCACCTCCGCGGTACTGTCCGACGGCGACGTCCCGACCGATCACCGCCTCCTGGCCGGCACGCAGGCGATGCGCGTCGCCTTCCACGGTCACCACGGCACTGCCCCGGCGCACGACCAGCCGCGTCTCGTCGCTGTCCGTCACGGTCAGCCATTGCCTCCCGGGAACGGGGAAGCGCGCAACCGCCCCGCCGGGGACGCGCACGGAAACCGGCGCGAAGTCGTCCGCAGGGAGGTCGAAGCGGATCTCTCCCGCGCGCAGCCGGAAAACGGATTTCCCCTCCTGGAGGTCGCGCACCTCGAGGTCGGTCCCCGAGGTCAGCAGGACGAACTGCCCCCCGTGGAACTGCAGCTCCGCCTCCGAACCGTCCGGGACGCTCACGCGGCTGCGCGGGGGAACCGGGCTGTTGCTCGAGAACTCCTCCCAATCCCCTCCGTCCGACGAACGGACCCACACGGAGCCGTCCAGCACCTTGACCCGGGCGACGGCGTAGGCGGAGAACCCGCCCTCCGCTCCCGCCTCGTCCTGGGCATGGGCGGGCGAAACTCCGGCGAGAACGAACGCGGCGATCGATGCGGCGATGTACAAGGCGGCGCGCTTCATGGCACATTCCCTCCCTTTCCTCATGATCTTTAGACGGGTCGACGCGTAGCGATTATTCATCATTATTGTTGCCCCGATTCGCCGGAGAGGCATGCCTGTTATACTTGAAACCCTTATACCACGAAGGAGTTTCATCGAATTGTATCGACTCACCGACCGCAACCGGTCGATCGGGGAGATGTTCTCCTCCATCGCTCCCCGGTACGATTTCCTCAACCGGCTGCTGTCGCTGGGGGTGGACCGGCGTTGGCGGCGGCTCGCCGTCGCGGAAACCGTCCCGCCTACCGGCGGAAAATTCCTGGACGTCGCGACCGGGACGGCCGACATGGCGCTGGAGATCCTGCGGCAAAAGGGGGGCGGAGCCTCGGTCGCGGGCGTGGACATCTCTCTTGCGATGATGCGCATCGGGAAGGAGAAGTGCGGGAATACCGCGGGGGCGGGACGGGTCCTTTTCGTGCGGGCGCCCGGCGAGGCGCTCCCGTTCCGGGACGCCTCCTTCGATTCGGCCTGCGTCGCCTTCGGGATCCGGAACATGGCGGACCGCGAGCGGGGACTGCGGGAGATATGCCGCGCCGTCCGACCGGGCGGGCGTGTGGTGGTTCTCGAATTCTCCTCGCCGCCGGGGACGGTCTTCGGCGCCCTGTACCGATTCTACTTCCGGAGCGTCCTGCCGCGGATCGGCGGGATCTTCTCCCGGGGTTCCGCCTACGCGTACCTGCCCGAATCGGTGCGCGCCTTCCCGGAGCCTCCCGCCTTCGCGGAAAGGATGCGGGCGGCGGGTTGCGCTTCCGTAACCCACCGCCCGCTCACGTTCGGGATCGTCACCCTGTACGTCGGGGTGCGATAGGACCTTAAATCGTCGCGGCGTTCTCCGTATCGAACCATCCCTCGAACAGGGGGGTGGTGAGATACCGCTCCCCCGCGTCGGGAAGAATCGCGACGATCGTCTTCCCGGCGAACTCCGGGAGCTTCGCGAGACGCACCGCCACGGCGGCGGCCGCACCGCTTGAGATCCCCGAAAGCAATCCCTCCTCCCGCGCCAGCTTTCGGGCAAAGGCGATCGATTCGTCGTTGGAGACGGTCTCGACGCGGTCGATCAGCGACAGGTCGAGGACGTCGGGGATGAACCCCGCGCCGATCCCCTGGATCTTGTGCGGTCCGGGTACGAGCGGCTTCCCGCTCCGTAGCTGCGTGATCACGGGACTGTGGGTCGGTTCCACCGCCACCGAGACGATCTTCTTCCCCTTCGTGTTCTTGATGAACCGAGAGACCCCGGTGATCGTCCCTCCGGTTCCGACCCCGGAAACGAGCACGTCGATCGCGCCGTCGGTGGCTTCCCAGATCTCCGGTCCCGTCGTCGCCTCGTGGGCTCCGGGGTTCGCCGGGTTCGTGAACTGCTGCGGCATGTAGTACTTCGACGGGTCCGAGGCGACGATCTCTTCCGCCTTCGCGATCGCCCCCTTCATCCCCTTCGCCCCCTCGGTGAGCACCAGCTTGGCGCCGAACGCCTTGAGCACCTGCCGCCGCTCGACGCTCATCGTCTCGGGCATCGTCAGAATCACTCCGTATCCGCGGGCGGCCGCGACGAAGGCGAGGGCGATCCCGGTGTTCCCGGAGGTCGGTTCGACGATCGTCTTCCCGGGTCCGAGCAACCCCTTCTTCTCGGCGTCCCAAACCATCGCGGCGCCGATGCGGCATTTCACCGAATAGGAGGGGTTGCGCCCCTCCACCTTGCCGAGCACCGTCGCGCCGGCGCCGTCGGTGATCCGGTTGAGTTTCACGAGGGGGGTCTTACCGATCGAAAACGAATTGTCCGAGAACCAGGTGGGCATGGTGTAACCTCCTTATTGTCTATGGTTTATATAGTATTTACCGCCGGACCGGATGTCAACAGGAAAGATCACACGAATATATCCCTTGGTGATGTCTTGAGGTAGACGATCAGCGAGGAGGCGAAGACGACCAGGAAGTGGGCTTCGCGCGAATCGACCGGACCTTGGCCGGCAGACGATTCCACCCCATCGATCGGCAGGCCGCTCAACGCGTGCGCCCGGCGCAGGATCGCCTCGATCCCATCGAGCAACTCCGCCGGGATCCCGGCGGCCGCCGCAGCCTGCGCCACCGACCCCACGACCAGGGGCGCTTCCCCCTCCCCCTTCCGAACCTCCCGGGCGGCCACTTCCCTCGCCACCGCCGTCACCGCGAGGACCGCCTCGCGGATCGCACCCCGGGACTCCGGTTCGGGACGCCGCGACAGGTACGCCACGGCGGTCTCCATGTGGCGTTGCGCGGCAGCCATGTCGAACAGCCGCACCGTCTCCTCGGCCTGCGCCACCTCGTCGAACCCGAGAAAATCCTGGTAGGGGCGAAACCGGTCGTGGAACAGGCGCACGGTCGACCCTTCCCGCTCGAGCAACTCGTTCAACCCGCGGCG
>Ga0210044_10001095_pt1 | contig 41229 bp, 42 predicted proteins | sample CryGey13umfilter_2_FD_183959 | JGI IMG/M metagenome (GOLD analysis project Ga0210044, IMG submission 183959) | Groundwater microbial communities from aquifer in Utah, USA - Crystal Geyser 4/9/14 3 um filter (SPAdes) (version 2) | ecosystem: Environmental > Aquatic > Deep subsurface >... | reverse complement strand
TGGTTTTTGTATAAACTATTTTTTGTTGCATTGTTTAGTGCCATTAAATTTTAAAACAATTAATCTCTTTCTAAAAAATGATAGTGGGAATCACTGGAACTCTTGGAGCAGGCAAAGGTACAATTGTAGAATATTTAAAAACAAAAGATTTCACACATTATTCTGTGAGAAGCTTCATTGTGGAAGAAATAAAAAAAAGAGGACTCCCTATAAATAGAGATACAATGGTTTTAATTGGAAACAAATTAAGGGAAGCAAATTATCCTTCTTATATTATTGAGGAAATTTATAAAAAAGCCAAATTGGAAAATTCAAATACTGTTATTGAAAGTTTAAGAACTATCGGGGAGGTTGAAGCATTAAGGGAAAAAAAAGATTTTTATTTATTTAGCGTCGATGCAGATATAGAAAAAAGATATGACCGTATTTTGAAAAGAAAAATTGAATCTGATTTTGTTTCATTTGAAGAATTTGTTTCAAATGAAAAAAGAGAAATGGAGAATAAAGATCTATTTAAACAAAACCTAAAAAGATGTATAGAAATGGCTGATTTTAAATTTGAAAATAATGGAACAATTGAAGACCTTTATAAAGGCGTTGAAAAAATTTTAATTGAATTGGATAATTAAAAAAGCGAAGATATTTTTTCTGCCATCTGTCTATTTATTTCGTCTTCTGTATCATAAAGATTAAATCTTGTGACTTCGGGCATAGTTCCTCCATATTTTTTTGTGCCTTTTTTGTACAATTTTTCAAGCCAATTAGTTGCATATCTTTTATTAACTAAAACTTGGTAAGAAGCATTTTTTTCATGATCATCAAAATCTCTTCCATTACTTCTTTCTTGTTTTAATTTTAAATAATCACTAACTGTCCAGTCTTTTGGTCCAGAAACAACAAAAAGATTTGTTGGAGGATTTGCAAAAGCAATTTTGTGCCCTTCCAACTGTAAATAATAATTTTTATGAACCCCTTTTTTTAGATAAAAAAAATTATACCTTTGATAACATGCAGACTCTTCACTTCGGCTTCTTATTATTATTTTATTATTCTCTCTAAGAGGTTTTCTAAATCTTAAAAATTCGTCTGTTCTATAAACACTATGTGTTTCTGCTGCTGCTTTGGGGTTTAATTCATCATTAAATGCAGATCGATTTTGCTCAATCACCCTATTAACTTGACCTGCTCCTCTTTTTGTTGGCTCCTCCATGATCCAAACATCTGCAGAATTCGGATCAATATATGAGGTGACCTTATTTTGCATCATTGACGCAACACGTAAATCTTGATTTGTTCCTCCCCCAATTAAACATCCTGCTGCAACACCCAAAAATTTTTCTCTCATTTCGGAAGTTGTACTCTTGTCGGTAAAGAATTCCGCATAAGAAAAATAATTCTTATTTATAGTCTTAAAAAGAGAAGTATGAAACAAAGCATCAATTTCAGTTCCCCTTAAATCTCTAACCTTCATTCCTTTGCTCTGAAATAATTTAACTAACCCTTTAATTTGGGTATTTGTTCCACTCATATCTGGACCACAAACAACAATATCTAAAAATTTCCCTCTTTCCATTTTAATAAAATTTCTTTTTGATTTTTAAACAAATCTTTAGGGGAGTATACAAGAGGTCTTTAAACAATTCGCTCTGTTGCTTTCTTTTTTCCCCAATTACAAGATCCATCACATAATTTGGGTTCTGGAGCACATGATGGTTTGTTATAGTTTTTTCCAAATTCTTTCTGATATTGTAAATATTTTTCTGCAGTAGCAAGAGTATTCTTCATGGTTTCATATTGAGCATGACCACAGAGCCTTTCTACAGCTTTTAATCTAAAATATTCAATAATTCCTCGCTCATTAACTTTTAATAATTGAGCTTGGGGAAAATCTGTTTTAGAGACTTTCTTTAAATCTTCAATCCATTCTTTTTCTACATTCGCATAACTAACAATTTTGGGAATGAAAAATCCTAATTGGGCCCCAAATTCAGTTCCTTCTGAAACATGATAATTTATTGTTCTATGCCTCTGAACTTGGGCCAATGAAGCGAAACTCATGAGATAATTTGTTGAATAAACATCTCCAAAATGTTCCTCGACATTTCTAAAATTAAAAATTGAAACCTTTTTATCTGTTTTATGCTCCAATCCTTTAATTTTTAATATATTTAATTGATTAGAAAAATCTTTCATGATCGGAATTAATTTGCATTCTAGATCTGAAGATAAATCTCCAAGCCTTCCTTTATCAAATTGATCCATTAAAAAGTTTAATTGCCTTAAATTTATAGTATAAAGCATTTTAGTTGGAGTAAACACACTAGTCATGTATCTCGCATTCTCTTTTGCAAGTTTTTCTATTTTATCCCGTCTAAATTTCTCATCTTTTATTTTAGGATATACAGAATCTATTACAGGCAAGAGAATTTTTGACCATTTATTATAAAGAATTTCTTGAAAAGAATCCATCTCTTTCATGGTAGTGTACCTCGCAGATTTTTCACTTGTAACATACTGTTTTTCGTTATTCAAGACCATTGCTCCTATTTTAGGAATTCCATCAATGTAAAAATTAAACCATAAATGTTCGAAAATACTATGATGCTTAGAAGGAATAATGATATTATCTATTAAATTTTTATTAAAATCCTCTTTTAACAACCTCTCCCAATCATACTGAGAATAACAAACTCTTGCACAATTTTGAGAAAATCTTTTAAGACCATTCATTATTTTATCTTTGTCTGGATCCTTCCTTAAAATTTTCTCAACTTCTTCGTAATCAAAAAAGAATGAATTATTCTCCTCATTTATTAATTCTGGTTTTGTTAATCCCACTAAACTAATTTTCATAATTCTTCTAGGACTTGCATTATTTATATAGATTTCTTATCAATTTAAATCTAAAATTTTATAAATTAATTTTTTCTCTAACAGAAATGACTGGAAATGATATTGTCCCAGAACTGACTAATGGAGAGTTCGAATCGTTTGTGAAGGAAGGTATTACTTTTTTAGATTTTTTTGCAGAGTGGTGTATGCCCTGTACAATTATGAGTCCAATAATTGATGATCTTTCTGAAGAATTTGAAGGAAAGATTCGTTTTGGAAAAGTTAATGTTGATGAAAATGCTAAAATTGCTCAAAAATTTGAAATCTCTTCAATTCCAACTTTTCTTTTAATTAAAGATTCTAAAGTTCTTGAAAGATTTTCTGGAGCAATGAGTCAAGATGAACTGAGTGAAGTTTTGAAGAAACATCTGTAAAAACTTTTATAAACTAATTCTCTTAAATTAGTTAGTAGCATCAAATGGCTCCGTAGCTCAGCCTGGTCAGAGCACCGGACTTTTAATCCGGGTGTCGAGGGTTCAAATCCCTTCGGGGCCATTTTTAGAGAAATTAATTTTTTGTAAGACCAAACTTAATTTTTTTAAAAAAATACTAAAACTTGCATAAAAAAATTGTAAAGGCAAAGATTTATAAACTAATTTTTTATAAATTTTATATTGTCTAATGCTTAGATAGTATTGTGCAATAGTAAATAAACTCCCCGACGACAAAAAATGCATATTCTACAACCAAAACACGTAAAATTAAATGAAAAAGAAGTTGATGATCTTTTAATCGGTCTTAATATCTCTAAAAGCCAACTTCCAAAAATTTTATCCAGTGATGTTGCTCTTCCTGAAGGTTGTGAAATCGGGGACGTTATTCAAATTGAAAGAAAAATAGACTCGGAATTAAATGTGTATTACCGGGTTGTTGTATAATGGTCGAAGGAAGAACTCATTTAGTTGTAAAAAAATACCTTGAAGACCATTCACTCGTAGAATCTAATATTGTTTCTTATAATAAATTTATTGAACATAGAATGCAAGAAATTGTTGACGAAATTTCAGGTGGAATTGATCAAGATGAAGAAGAATTTAAAATTCAACTTGGTAAAATAGAAGTCGGAAAACCAGCAGTAATCGAAGCTGATGGAAGCACTTCAAGGATAATGCCTTATGAAGCTAGATTAAGAAATTTAACTTATGCTGCCCCAATTACACTTGAACTAACTGTTAAAAAAGATGGACAAGTTGATTCCGAACTTGTTGAAATTGGAAAGATTCCAGTTATGGTAAAAAGTAAAGCGTGTAACACTTGTGATCTTGATAAAAAAAGTTTAATAGAAAACTACCATGATCCATTAGACCCTGGAGGATATTTCATCATAAAAGGAAATGAGAGAGTTATGGTTATGGCAGAAGATCTTGCTGAAAATCAACCATTCATTGAAGAAAATTCAAAAGGAAGCTTGATTTTGAAATTATTCAGTCTTAAAGGAACTTATAGAATCCCTACAACAATAAAAGAAAGCAAGGAAGGAATTTTCGAAACATCATTTTCTAGATTTAAAGAAATTCCTACAGTAATTCTTCTAAAAGCACTTGGCTTAACAAAAGAATCGGACATTTCAAAATTTATAGGAAAGGAAACTGATAGTGTTATTGTAAACCTTTATGAATTTTCAAATCTAGCTACTGAAGAAGATGCAATGATGTACATTGCTGAGAAGACTAATCTTCAAGGAACAAAAAAGGAAATTTTAGATAGAGTTAAACAAAGAATTGATTCTTACCTTTTTCCACATATTGGACAAGACAAAAATTCTAGAATGAAAAAAGCGGTTACAATATGTAAATTGATTAAACAATTTTTACTTGCAAAGGATAATCCCGAGCTTAGAACAGATAAAGATCATTATGCAAATAAAAGAGTTAGACTTTCTGGAGATTTGTTAACTACCCTTTTCAAAGTAAACTTAGGGATATTAATTAGAGACTTACAATACTCTCTTCAAAAATCATCTAAGAGGAAGAAATTTTTCTCAATAAAGGTTCTTGCAAAATCAACTCTTTTTAGTCACAGAATTGAATCAGCAATTGCAACTGGTTCATGGACTGGAGAAAGAAGTGGAGTTACTCAAAATATGGATAAAACAAATTATCTTGCAACAATTTCACAATTGCAAAGAGTTTCAAGTATGCTTGAATCAGGTCAAGAAAATTTCAAAGCTAGAACTCTTCACCCAACTCATTTTGGAAGATTCTGCCCAATTGAAACTCCTGAAGGAACAGAAATTGGACTTAGAAAAAATTTAGCATTAATGAGTAAAGTTGCAACAAGAGTTGACTTGGACGAAGAGAGATTTATGAAATATTTAGAAAAGTCTGGATTAGACAAAGAATTAGTTACTGGTCTTGAAATTTTCTTTAATGGAAATTACATTGGAAATGTAGAAGACGGCAAGGCTTTTGTAGAACTGATTAAAGAAAAAAGAAGGAAAGGGGAACTTCCAGTTGAGTTAAGTATTCATGAAAAACTTGGGCTTCAATCAATTTCAATTTCAACTGAACCTGGAAGAGTTTTAAGACCCTTAATCATCATTGATGGAGGAATTTCAAGATTAAAAGATGAACATTTAATTCATTTAGAACAAGGAGATCTTAAGTGGGTTGATCTTATTCGAATGGGAATTATTGAATATTTAGACGCTTCTGAAGAAGAAAGTGCTTTGGTTGCAATTAACAATCAAGAAATTACTATTGAACATACTCATGTTGAAATCGATTCTGTTGCATTTTTGGGTGCAGTTACTAGTTTAGTTCCTTATGGAAATCACGATCAATCTTCCAGACTTAACAGAGGTTCAAAAACACAGAAACAAGCTCTTGGACTTTACGCAGCTAATTATTTATGTAGATTAGATACAGACGTTTCAATTTTACAATATCCTCAAAAACCTCTTGTTAGAAGTTTTGTCTATGATACACTTAATACTTATCCCGCAGGACAAAATCTTACTGTTGCTATTATGACTTATGAGGGATACAACATGGAAGATGCACTTGTTTTGAATAAAGGAAGCCTTGATAGAGGTGTTGGAAGAAGTTTCTACTTTAGACCTTACTCTGCAATAGAAATGAATTACGCCGGTGGACTTAAGGATGAAATTACAATTCCTGAAAAAAATGTTTCTGGGTATAAAATGGAATCACTTTACAAATCTTTGGAAGACGATGGAATTATTTATCCTGAATCTGATATCGCTGAAGGAGAAGTTTTAATTGGAAAAACATCTCCACCTAAATTTTTATCAGAAGCAAGAGAAATTTCTGTTAGAACTAAAAAAGAATCAAGTGTTACATTGAGGCAAGAAGAAAAAGGAATTGTAGAATCTGTTTTTATTACTATTGATGATGAAGGAAATAAAATTGTTCAAGTTAAAACTAGAGATTTAAGGATTCCAGAATTAGGAGATAAATTTGCAACAGCTCATGGTCAGAAAGGAGTTATTGGTGCAATTGTCAACGAAGAAGATATTCCTTTTACAAATTATGGGGTAAGACCTGATGTGATGTTTAACCCTCACGGATTACCAAGTCGTATGACTGTAGGATATTTACTTGAATTACTCGCAGGTAAAACTGCTTCACTTAGAGGAGAAATTGTTGATGGAACTTCATTTTCAGGTGAAACTAAAAAATCATTGGAAGAACAACTAAGCGGTTTAGGATTTAGATACGATGGAAAAGAAACAATGAGAAATGGAGTTACAGGAAAGAAAATTTCTTCAAAGATTTTTGTTGGAAATCTTTATTATTTAAAACTTAAATATATGGTAGCAAATAAGATTCATGGAAGAGCCTCAGGAAAGATTGCTCTTTTGACAAGACAACCAATCGAAGGAAGATCTAGAGGTGGAGCTCTTCGTCTTGGGGAAATGGAACAACAAGCACTTGTAGCACACGGAGCATCTTTGTTATTGAAAGAAAGGTATGATTCAGATAAAGTTGTTTTGCCTATTTGTTTAAAATGTGGAGCAATTGCACTTGAAGATAAAATAAGAAATAAAACTTCATGTCCTGAATGTCATTCTGAAGAAATCGAGCCAATTGAAGTTTCATATGCTTTCAAACTTTTGGTTGAAGAACTTCAAGGACTTCATGTAAATACTAAATTTGGTTTGAAAAATAAATACGAATAAAATGACACAAAAAGAAATTCAATATACAACCGAAAAAGATTATAAACTGGCTAAAGAATGGCTAATTGCATATGTAAGAGATAGTGAGGGAATTTCTATCTTTCAAGATTTGGTGGATCATCATGAAACAAGTTCCATTAAGATTGATTGTTGGAATGACACCCACAATATATTTATTAATTGGACAGATAAAGAAGAATTGAATTCTTTGGAAAAGAAATTAAATGAATTTGGAGTAGTAGAACCCTTAAAACAAACTAAACTTGGAGGCAATAAATTAAAATGAAAAAAACAGTAAGCAAAAAAATAGGAGAAATAAAGTTTTCATTACTTAGTCCTGAACAGATAAAGAAAGTCTCAGTTGCTAAAATTGTAACTCCAGAACTTTATGACATCGACGGTTATCCTGTTGATGGAGGATTGATGGATTTAAGACTTGGAGCAATTGATCCTGGTGTTCGATGTAGAACTTGTGGAGGAAAAATTAAAGAATGCCTTGGTCACCCTGGAAGTATAGATCTTGCTAAACCAATTATCCATTTAAAATATGTTCATGTAATAGAACTAGGTCTTAGATGTTTTTGTCAAGAATGTGGAAAACTTATGCTTGATGATAAAGATTTAAAAAAATATTCCCCAAGCGAAAGAGCAAAAAAAGCTAAAGATAATAAAAAATGTCCTCATTGTCAAGCAACTCAAGAAAAAGTTAAGCTAGAAAAACCAACAAGCTTCTACAAAGGAAAAACTAGACTTTTCCCTACTGAAATTAGAGAAGTTTTGGTGAAAATTCCCGACGCGGAATTAAAAAAGATTGGAATAGATTATAAAACTTGTAGAATAGAATGGGCAATTTTGAATTCTTTAATAGTTCCTCCAGTTACTGTTAGACCGAGTATTATTTTGGAGTCTGGAGAAAGAAGTGAGGATGATTTGACTCATAAATTATCTGATATTATAAGGGCAAATCAAAGACTTTGGGAAAATTTAAATGCTGGAGCTCCAGAGGTAATTATTGAAGATCTTTGGGATTTATTGCAGTACCATATTACAACATTTTTTGACAACACTGTTGCAAGAGTTCCACCCGCAAGACATAGAAGTGGACAACCTTTGAAAACAATTACCGAAAGAATTAAAGGTAAAGAAGGAAGAATTAGAAAGAACATCGCTGGTAAAAGAGTTAATTATTCTGGTAGAACCGTGATAAGCCCAGATCCAAATATTAGGATAAATGAAGTTGGAGTTCCATTCGAGATTGCTAAAATAGTAACTGTTTCTGAGACTGTTAATGATATCAATAAAGAAAAACTTTCTAAACTCATTAAGAATGGAGAAACTTGGCCTGGTGCAAATTATGTGATTAGGCCTGATGGAAGAAAGAAAAAAATTTCTCCAGAACTTCAAGAGGAAATTATAGAAGAACTTAAACCGGGATATAAAGTTGAAAGACATTTACAAGATGGAGACATTGTTTTATTTAATAGACATCCCTCACTTCATAGAGCAAGTTTAATGGCGCATTTTGTAAGAGTGTTACCTGGAAGAACATTCAGAGTTCATCCTGCTGCAGCAAATCCTTACAATGCGGATTTTGATGGTGATGAAATGAATATTCACTCTCCACAAAATGAAGAAGCAAGGGCAGAAGCAAAAATATTATTAGATGTAAAACAAAATTTAATTTCTCCAAAAAATAATACAAACTTAATTGGATGTATTGTTGATGCTGTTACTGGAAATTATCTCCTTGGAAAACAAGACTTCACAAAAGAAGAGGCAAATCAACTTTTATATAAATCTGGAATTGATAGAGAAATAACTTCCAAAACAATTAGTGGGAAAGATGTTTTTTCTTCCGTTCTTCCGGATATTGATTTTTCAAATTCTTCTCTTGAAATAAAAAAAGGAAAAGTAATAAAAGGAGACATTGATAAGAGCACTTTTGGTGATGAGGGGGGAGAACTTGTAAAAATAATTGATCAAAAATATGGAAGAGATGAAGCATTTGATTCAATAAAAAGAGCATTTAACCTCGGTAAAAATTATCTATCTGAAGTTGGAATCACTGCTTCCGTTGAAGATTTCGATTTGGATGATGAAACTATTGCAGAGACTGATAAAATCATAAAATCAACTGAGAAGAAAGCAGAAGAGATTATTAAGTCATATGAGGATGGAACAATTGAGCTCATACCCGGAAAATCTTCTGAAGAATCTAGAGAGATACATTTACTTAAAGTTTTGAATGAAGTTAGAACAAAGATTGGTGCAACTGTTAAAGAAAGATTCCCAGATACTAACCCTGTGAGTTATATGATAAAATCTGGGGGTGGAGGAAATATACTTAATATTGCTCAGATGGCATCCTGTGTTGGACAACAAGCTATGGGAAGCAAAAGAATTGATTTTGGTTATACTGAAAGAACTCTTTCATTTTTCAAAAAAGGAGATCTTTCTCCAAAAGCAAGAGGATTTATTAGAAGTGCATTTATCAAGGGGCTCAGACCTGATGAATTTTTCTTCGGAGCAATTACTGGAAGAGATGCCCTGATGGATACTGCATTGAGAACTCCTAAATCAGGTTATTTATATCGAAGATTAGCTAATGCACTTCAAGATATGAGAGTTGAATACGATGGAACGATTAGAGATTCTGGAAATAATGTAATCCAGTTTCAATATGGAGTTGATGGATATGATGTTTCGAAAATACACTTAAAAGAAAAAATTTCTCCTGGAGAAGCAGTTGGACTTGTAACAGCTCAATCATTTGGTGAGGCTTCAACACAAATGGTTTTAAGAACCTTCCATATGGCAGGTGTAGCCGAAATGCAAGTTACTACCGGACTTCCAAGAATTATTGAAATTTTTGATGCGAGAAAGAAGCCATCTTCACCTAAAATGGAAATTTATTTAGAAAATGACTTTAACAACGAAGAAAGCGCAAGAGAGTTTGCAGAAAAAATTAAAGAGGTAACACTAAAAGGCGTTTCGTCTGAAATTAATTTAGATTTTGGTTCTAAGACTCTTACAATTAATTTGGACAAACATGAATTGAAAAAAACGCATACCACAATAAATAAAGTTGTTGAAAGATTAAATGAACTTGGATTTAAAGTAGAAAATAAAGGAAATTCAATTGTATTGAATGCAAATGAATACGGATTTAAAGAAATTTATCAATTAAAAGAAAAACTAAAAAAATCAATCATTTCTGGATCTAAAGGAATAGAACAAATTTTAATTGTAAAGAAAGGAAAAGATTTTGTTATTATGACTCTTGGAACTAATTTGAAAGAAATGATCAAACTTAAAGAAATTGACAATAAAAAAATAACCTCAAATGATTTACACGAAGTTGCGACTACTTTTGGTATTGAAGCCGCTAGACAGATGATCATAAATGAAGTTAAAGATGTCCTTGACTCTCAAGGATTGGATATTCATATTAAACACTTAGAACTTATTGCCGACGCTATGACTAATACTGGAGAAGTCAAAGGAGTTACAAGAATGGGAATAATTGCTCAAAAAGCTTCAATTTTAGCAAGAGCAACTTTTGAAACTCCAGTTAGACAATTTGTGAATGCAATTGTGAAAGGTTCTACTGATAAATTAGAAAGCGTAATTGAAAATATTATCTTGAATCAACCAGTACCTGTTGGAACTGGCCTTCCAGGATTACTTGTAAATGTAATTGGTCCTTTAACAAAAGAAGATAAACTTAAAAAAACCGCAGCTTCGAAGGTTGTTGAACAAACAAATAATATTTATTTTTCTAAATTACCGACGGATAAAAAATTAAAAATATGACAATAACAATTTTTATAAAGAGGATATGTATAAGAGAACTATAAAATGGTAAACACAATTGACATGCAAGGGTTGAGACATCTAAATTTATTTAGAAAAATTACCAATATACAAACAAGATACTGCTTTCTTTACAATGAAATTTTAATGTTCTGTGTTCCGAGGGCAGACATTCCGCAAGCGCTTGGAAAAAATGGAGAAAATTTGAGAAAAATGTCTGACATTTTAAGAAGAAGAGTAAGAATAATTTCAATTCCTAAAGGAATAGAAAATTCTAAACAATTTATACAATCAGTGATTGCTCCTGTGACCTTTAAAGAAATAGAAATTACCCCTACTGAAATAATTGTTAATGCTGGATCTGAAAATAAAGCTGCACTTCTTGGAAGAAATAAAAGAAGAATCAACGAGATGAAAGTAATTGTTAAAGATTTTTTTAAATTAGATTATAAAATAATTTAATTTTTGAAGTTATGAAAAAAAACATAAACGAGAAAATTTATTATATAGAGTATCTTGGGGGATTGCAAGAGTTAGAACATTGTCTTGAAAGTCTTCTTAATCAATGGGAAAGGGGCTTTTCGTCAGAAATTTCCGAATTTACGGAATTTGATAAAATTATTTCAAATTCGAATGAAAGAATTTATTATAACAAAAGAAGAATTTTATACCTTCCAAATTCATATGAGGGACTTAAAAAAGTCATTTTTGATGGAATGAAAAAAAAATCTGAACTTGCAGATGAAAATTTTTTAAAGAAAAACCTACAACATAAAATTGAAATGGAGGAGTAACCTTTTTAAACTAAATTTCTTAAGGATATCCATACAAGATGGGATTAAAAAGTGCATTTAAAAAATTGAAGGACAGAAAGAAACTTCGGTGGAAGGATAGAACTTACAAAGTTCATACCCTAGATCTTTACGCAAAGTCTGATCCACTTAGAGGAGCAAATCAAGCTAAAGGAATTGTTCTTTCTAAATTTCAAAAAGAGGCAAGACAGCCAAATTCTGCTATGAGAAAATGTTGCAGAGTACAGCTAACTAAAAATGGAAAGGTTGTAGGAGTTTTTATACCAGGAAATCTTGCTCAAAAATTTATCGATGAACACGATGAAGTAATGATTGAAAGAATTGGTGGGAAACAAGGAAAGAGTAAAGGAGACATGCCGGGAATTAGATACCAGATTATAAAAGTAAATGATCAACCTCTTCATAGATTGTGGATGGGTAAAATCCAAAAGGGTAGAAGATAAAATGACAGAACAAGAAAACCAAATTAGTTTCAAAATTTTTGATCTTTGGGATATTTCCCAAATTGAAATTGTTGATTATGGATTAAGAAATGTAATCAACTTAAAACCTCTTCTTGCACTGAAAACTCATGGAAGAAATGTCGTAAAACATGGACAAACAAAAGTTAACATTGTTGAAAGGTTAATGAATAAACTTGGATTAACTGGGCATCGGGGGAAAAAACATAAAATAGAGTTAGGTCATGCTACCGGAAAATATTCAAAGAATATGAATATGGTAATTGAAGCTTTCAAATTAATTGAAAAAAGAACTGGAAAAAATCCAGTTGAGGTTTTGGTTAGAGCAATTGAAAAAGCATCTCCAAGGGATGAAACCACCATAATTGAATATGGGGGGGCAAGATATCCTCAAGCAGTTGATGTTTCTCCAATACGAAGAGTTAACCTTGCATTAAAAAACATGGTTCATGGAGCAAGCGATAAATCTTTTGGAAAAAAGAAAAAGTTAAGTCAAGCTTTAGCCGAAGAAATAATCTTATCTTATGAAGAGAATGGGGAAAGTGTTGCAATAAGAAAAAGAAAAGAAGCCGAAGCTCAAGCAGACAGTGCTCGTTAGATTTTTATAAGACTTTTTTAATTCCAACAAATAGATTTATATATCAAGATTTTCTGAAGTCCCGATGACTGATTACACTGAACTCAAAAGAAAAATTGATGAAGATTATACCTTAAAAAGAAGAGAAGAAGAAAATTTTTTGTTAAATCATTGGAAAGAATTTTTTTCAATTAAGATGTCTCTTGAAACCTTGGTTCATGAAGAATTTGAAAAATTAATTAACTCTCTTGAACTTATTCCAGCCTCTACAGGAAAAAATAAAAGTGGTAAAGCAAAAATTCTTAATTATTTTACTTCATACAAACCTGAAAATCAAAGTTTTGAGATCAAAATAACAAAGATGGAATTCCCAGATGGAAGGATAATGGATGACAGTAAATTTATTACAAAAGTTTATGGATGTCCTCACATGTTCACGTACAGAATTTGTGGAAAAAACGGAGAAGTCCATGAAAAAGTAAAAATATTCAAGGAGAAATACCATATTAAATCTATTAAAAATGTGAATCACAATTGTGAACATCGAAAATCAATAAAGAAAGTTGAGGAATAAATTAATACTCTTGACATTTTTTGTACAATAAAGTTTAATTAAAATACAACTCTTTAACAACCAATGACAAGAGAGATTAGTATTGTTGCAGACGAAGCGAGTTTAATTGAATATATCACTAAAGTTTGTTCAAGATATAATTAAATTTCTCCTTAGATTCCAAATCCTATTTATTATCATAAGTGTGATAATTGCGGATTTGAGGGGAATCAACCAAACTTAATTTCTGTTCTTAATGATATTCAACTAAAAGAAGATTTGCAGAAGATTAAAATTGCAATTAAAAATTCTAATCGTTCTCTTTTGAATAAAGTAATGAATAAAAAAGAATAAAGATAATTCTTAGAAAAATTTATAGACGCTACACTTAATATAAAAAGAAATTTATTTAACAATAAATTTATAAACTAATTTTTATAAACCTAAATATGGTAGAAAAAGAAACAAGCCTGAGTAAGATTCAAAGATTGACATCTGATCAAAAGGATATAAGAAATGTTGCAACTTCTGCGCATATTCATCATGGTAAAACTGCTTTTACGGATAATTTACTTGCGGCGGCAGGAATGATGGCCTCTAAAAATGCTGGAGATCTTGAGGATGGAATGGCTACTTGGCAACACGCTGACGAACAGGAAAGACTTATGACTGTCGACGCGGCAAATGTTTCTATGGTTCATAATTATCAAGATCAAGAATATTTGATTAACTTAATTGATACTCCCGGACATGTGGATTTCGGAGGAAATGTAACTAGGGCTATGAGAGCTATTGATGGAACTTTTGTATTGATTTGTGCTGTTGAAGGAATTATGCCTCAAACTGAAACAGTTTTAAGACAAGCCTTGAAAGAAAGGGTGAAACCTGTTCTGTTCATAAATAAAGTGGATAGATTGATTAACGAACTTAAATTTACTCCTGAACAAATGCAAGAACGGTTTATGAAATTAATTGAAAATTTTAATCATCTTATTGAGCAAATTGCAGAAAAAGAATTTGCAGAAAAATGGAGAGTTGATGTTAACGATGGAAGTGTTGCCTTTGGATCAGCGAGAGAAAATTGGGCACTTTCTATACCTTTTATGAAAAAGAAAAAGGTTAGCTTTAAAGATATTTACAAAATTTACGACGAAAGCATTCCAAAAGAGGAAAGACAAAAGTGGGTTTGGGAGAATGCTGCTTTATATGAAGTTGTTCTTGATATGGCTGTAAAACATTTACCCAACCCTCTTGAAGCACAAAAATATAGAATCCCAAAAATTTGGCATGGCGATGCTGATTCGGAATTTGGAAAGTCTCTTTTGAATTGTGATAAAAACGGAGAATTGGCTTTTGTTGTTACCCGAATTGTTATTGATTCCCGTTCAGGTAAAGAAGTTTCTGCTGGAAGAATTTATTCAGGGACTATGAAAAATGGGATGGATGTTTATTTTAATAATGCTAAAAGAGCTGGAAAAATTCAACAGGTTTTAGTTTATAATGGAATTAAACCAGAACAACTTGAAAGTGTTCCTGCTGGAAATGTCCTTGCAATAAGCGGAGTCGACGTTGATGTGGGGGAAACAATTACTCAAAAAGAACAAACTTCTTTTGAAGAAATTAAACATATTTTTCAACCAGTTATTACTAAATCTATTGAAGTAGTTAAAACTCAAGATTTACCTAAGCTTATTGAAATTTTGAGAAAAGTTTCTAAAGAAGATCCATCAATAAAAATTTCAATTAACGAAGAAACCGGAGAATCTTTACTTTCTGGGATGGGAGAACTTCATCTTGAAATTATTGAAAACAGAATTAAAACTGAAAAAGGTCTTGAAGTAAAAACATCCGCTCCTATCGTGGTTTATAGAGAAAGTATTTTGAAATCATCAGCACCTAGTGAAGGAAGAAGTCCAAATAAGCATAACAGTTTTTTCATAAAAGTTGAACCATTACCTCAAGAACTTTTCGAATTGATTGATAAAGGGGATCTTTCAGAGGGAAGAATTAAGAAAAAATCAGAACAAGTTACAAAAGTTTTATCTGGAATTGGATGGGGGGCGGATGAAATTAGAAATGTTAAAGATGTTTACAAAGGAAACATGTTATTTGATGAAACACGTGGAGAAGTACACATTGGTGAAGTAATTGAGATGGTAATGGATGCTTTTGAGATGGTAATGGATCAAGGGCCACTCTCTAGAGAACCTTGCATGAATTTAAAAGTTACTTTAGTTGATATAAAACTTCACGAAGATGCAATTCACCGTGGACCAGCACAAGTTTATCCTGCTGTGAGAGATGCAATTAAAGAAGCATTCAAAAGTGCAAGTCCTATACTTCTTGAACCTCTTCAGGTACACATGCTTGAAATTCCAGAGGCACTTATGGGTGCAGCCTCAAAATTAGTTGGAAGTAAAAGAGGACAATTATTGGATATGAAACAAGAAGCAGGAACAATGATCTTGGAAGCAAGACTTCCAGTTGCTGAAATGATTGGTTGGGCAAGTGACTTTAGGAGTGCAACTGAAGGTAGAGGAGTTTCTTCACTTAGAAACCAAAGTTTTGAAAGAATGCCTGCTTCAATCCAACCAGATGTTATTAAGTCTATTAGAGACAGAAAAGGATTGGCTGAGAACCAGTAATCATGAGTCCTGAATGTATTCCGGAAGGCACTCTCTTTGCAACGATTGATTTTAATTTTAAGAATTATAAAATTTCTGCTTTTCCAGGTAAAGAAGTTTCAAAAAGTGGGAGAGTTGAACATCTTCCTTATCATTGCCATGTGTTTTATTCCGGAAATGAAATAAGAATTATACTCGGAGAATCAATTGTTGAAATGGATAAGAAAAAGATTCCCAAAGATTTGACTAAATATCTTTATGAAAATAAAGAGATAATAAATGAAAAAATTAAAAGGGTTTTTCACTATGGAACTCTTAAATAATTTTTAAATTTAAAATATAAACGAATTAAGTATTAGATCAATTCTCAATTAATTCTTTAACCTTTTCATAAATTTTGGGATACCTATTGGGGTCTAAAACCTCGCTGTGAAAAAAATCAAGTCCGTTACAGGTTCCTTTAAAATAAATATTGCTAGCCCCTTCAAGGTAAGCACTTTCATTCTTTACAATTCCATCTCCAACAGAATTTTCCCAATTACATCCAAGTCCGATTATATTATAAATTGGAACTTTTGGAAACTGAGCTTCATTTAAATTTTTTATAAACAAACTGTTTTTATCCATTTCTGCGCATTCTGTATTTGCTCCGAATACCGAACAGTAATCTATTACAAAACCATCTACCCCCTTATTTGGAACAGTTATAAGAATGACTTTATCCAAGTCTTCGTCTCCATATCTCTGAATATATCTTCTAACCACCAACCCACCCATGCTATGTGAAACAAGAATAACTTTCTCCTTTCCAGTTAAATATTTGACGTTTGAAATTATCTCTCTTAATCTTGTTACATAGATATTAATGTTTGACCAATCTGAACTAAGCACAAAAGAATTTCCTTTTGAAGAAAAGTCGAGATAATAGGTCCCTTTTATAACTACTGAACTGTTCACTTTTCCAAGATATTCTTTTGAAATTTCAGAATAATCCTGGGAATATAATTCTCCTGCATTTATGTAACCATCTTTTTCAAGACGTTGAGAAAAACCGTTAAATGATTCAAAACTTGCTTCTAAAGAAAGAGCTTTATTAAAACTATGACCATGAATGAAAAGAACTGGGTAATTTGAGAAAGAATTATTTATGCAAGTAAAACATTCATTTTCAAAGCAGCAAATTGGCTGAGGTTCAGCAAGTGAAAAATTTTGAAAGCTTTGATTCCAATCCATTTTTATTTTTAACGAGGGTGCCTCTGAAATTAAAACGTTTATTTTATTATTTCTTAAAATTCCTGAAAAATTTTCTTCATTCATGATAGCTAAGAGTTTCTCTTTTTCTTTTTCTACAACATTCAATAAAATTATTTTATTTGCAAGAATATCCTTTTTAGTTAGATTTGAAATCATAGAATTAAAATCATTAACAAAAGATTCAGCAGCAATTACCGAGAGACTACTAAAGTTGTAATCTTCAAGAAATAGGATTTCTTTATGCATTAAACTTATATTTTCAATAAGTAGATTATATAAATTTATTTCAGAAAAAACAGAAGAATTAAAAAACTTAAATTCGGAATTTAGAATTTCAAACTTATTTTTTACAATTGGGAATTCTATCCCAAGCGCAGAATACTCTTGATTCTCATAAAGCGAGTTTAATTTATTTACTTTCGAAGAAAAATTATTAAGAGACTCATTGAGCGAAATGGAAATATTTTCAAATCTTGACAAATCAAGAAAAGAAAAATTAAGATTCATTTTGTTTATGCTATTTTTCACATTGGAAAATTCCATATTTAATGATTCCGTTTGATTTTTCAATTTTTCTTTTCTTGCTTTTTGGACACTGTTTAATTCATGATTAATAGACAAGATTTGTGTTCTAGATTTTGGATAATCTGTTTTTGTATAACATAAGCTCTCTTTTAGAGTTTCACACCATAAGGAGGCCTCATAAAGAGTTTGCCCAGATGTTTCCTCATTTGTTGAGATTGAAATCTCTTTTATTAATGGACTTGAAACGCTTAAATGAACAGTTTCATTATAGACAAGATTTCCATTGCTTAAATCTTTTAATGAGATCAAACAACTAGCTTGACAAAAAGGGCTTGTAAGAACTTTTGCTTGAAGATTAAAGATTCCTTCACCCCCATTTTCAATTATAAGAGTTTTGTTCTTTGAATCAAGTGAAATTAATAAATCACTTCCAAGCAAAGCCTTTACATAAAGATAAAAATTGAGAAAAACCAAAATTGAAACAATAAATAAGAAAAATGCAATCAAATAAACAATTTTCTTTCTTATTTTTAATTCTTCTGGAGAGATTATTTTTTCTCGACTTTTTAAATAAGTCAATTCGGAGACTATCATAAAAAAAACGGAAACGAATATTCCCATTATAAAACTATTAATGAGTATTTCTTCCGTATTCTGAAGGTCACATGTAAAAGAAATTATTGATAATAATATCCCTAATCCAAATATAAATTTTATTATCCCCCTCATAGAAATGTAGAGATTCTCTTATTTAAAACCCTTTTTGGTAAAGGAAATTAAATATAAACTTTTAAACCTAAAATTCTTTAATAAAGGATGTCAATTAAAACATTCTGGAAGGCTTCAATTCCAAACAAGTTACTAATTATTTTCCCGCTGATTTGGATTACTCTTGCTGTTTTCTTTACTTTTTATGATCTAACCATTTCAAAATTTCTTTTTGACTCAGATTCTTTGGTAGGAAATTTTGTAGAATATTTTGGAGAAATTCCTGGAATATTTTTCGTACTTTTTGCAATTTTTACCCTTGGAACAAACTTAAATATTAAAAATAAAAATTATAAAAAACTTTTTTTCTTAGGAGAAGTTCTAATTTCAACTGGTTTAATTTTATATTTAATTCGTTTATTTTTTAATTACTTAAATTTTAGTTTTCATTTTATCTCTTTAAATGGATTAACTCTTGGACTTTCAGCAATTTTAGTTTCACTTCTTTTATTTTATTTAATGAAAACAAAGTTTTCTAAGTTCTCAGAAAAAAATAATTCATTTGCAAAGTTAAGCGTAATATTACTTTTTATCTCTGGTTTTATTGTTGAAGTTCTCAAATTTATGTGGGGAAGGGTTAGATTTAGAGATCTTCAAGAAGGAATTACTTCTTTTACGAGTTGGTATCTCCCTCAAGGATTGACTGGAAGTCAATCTTTCCCGTCGGGTCATGCTTTCTTAGGGTGGATTTTAATTCCATTGTTCCTTTTGTTTTTAAATAAAAATGAATTAAAAAAATGGATTTTCCTTATCTTAACAATTATCTTCGGGGTGTTTGTCTCTTATGAAAGAATTGTCGTTGGAGCGCATTATGCTTCTGATGTTTTATTTTCATGGGGAATTGTAACAATTACTTTTTTAATATTGTACAATAGATATTTTCCTAAAAAGAAAATTTTTCCGACGATGAAGAAGAAAAAGTCTAAAAAGAGAAACTAAACGAAAGATTTATAAATATAAATTTTCATAAACAAATATGGCAAAAGACAAACCAAGTATGAATATTGTTTTCGTTGGGCACGTTGACGCAGGTAAATCTACTTGTGTTGGTAGAATGATGTTCGATGGTGGAGCAGTAACTGAACAAGAAATGAAGAAGCTTAGAGAAGAAGCTGTTAAAAATGGTAAAGCTGGTTTTGAGTTTGCTTATGTTATGGATAACATTAAGGAAGAAAGAGAAAGAGGGGTTACAATTGATCTTGCTTATAAGAAATTAATGACTGATAAATATCAGATTACAATTATTGATGCACCTGGTCACAGAGACTTTGTAAAGAATATGATTACTGGTGCCTCACAAGCCGATGCTGCTTTTTTGGTTATCGCTGCCCCTTCTGGAGTTCAACCTCAAACTACTGAACACTTATGGCTTCTTAGAACAATGGGTGTAAAGAATCTTTCTATTGCAATTAATAAAATGGATGCTGCTGACTATAAAGAAGAGAAATTCAACCAAGTTAAAGAAGATGTTTCAAAATTACTTCAACAAGTTGGAATAAAACCTGAAGCAACAACTTTTATTGCATGTTCAGGACTTCAAGGAGAGAATATTATTAGAAAATCAGATAAGATGCTTTGGTATAAAGGACCAACATTAAGAGAACAAATTGATTTGTTTCCAATTCCGGACTCACCAACTAATTTACCGATGAGGATGCCAGTTCAGGATGTTTATGAAATTACTGGAATTGGTACTGTTCCTGTTGGAAAAGTTGAAACTGGGATTATGAAAATTGGACAAAAAATTAAAGTTCTTCCAGGTAGAACTGGTGAAGGAATTCAAGGTGAAGTAAAGACTATTGAAGCTCACCACGAAACACTCTCAGAAGCACCAGCAGGAGAAAATGTTGGAGTTAATATTAGAGGAATTGGTAAAAAAGATATTGCTAGAGGAGATGTTATTTGTGATGCAGCTTTCCCAGTTCCAATTGTTGAAGAATTCATTGCACAAATCGCAGTAATAAATCACCCAACTGTCTTAGCTAAAGGATATACTCCTGTATTTCATATTCACACCGCTCAAGTTCCATGCCAATTTATTGAATTAATTGCACAAATTGATCCAAGAACTGGAGAAATAATTAAGGAACAACCTGACTTCTTAAAGAATGGGGATGTTGCAAAGGTTAGAATAAAACCTCAAGGAAAACTTGCTCTTGAAACACAAAAAGATAATCCTTATATGGCAAGATTTGCTGTAAGAGATGCTGGTGCAACTGTTGCAGCTGGAATGTGTTTAGAAATTACTAAAAAAAGATAGATTGATGATTGCCCAGAGAATAGTTCTGAAATACAAAAATGACCAAAACGATTGAAATAAACCTTGTTGAAGTTATGATTAGTTTACATCGTAACGGAGAGCTTTTTAAAAAAAATGAAACATTGGAAAAGACATTTAATAGAAAGTTTCCAAATTTATTAAAAGTTGAAATTAAAAGATTTCCAATTGATTATAAAGAAGCAATGAAACAAGCCGTTGAAGAAATAGATAATTATGTAAAAGCAAACCCTAACTGTAATCTTAGCCCAGAACTTGTTAAATCTGCTTATGAACGCTTAAAAGATTCTGGAGTTATTTATTATTAACAAAATTTCTTTTCATAAATGATTTTTCCGTTTAATCTATGAGGATTTCTTCCACTTCCATAAAGGATGATTCCCCTTTCGTATTCGCTATTCCAATAAATTCCAAAATCAAAGATAATTGTAGAATCTTTTTCTATACCCTCTAAGCTTTTTGTTATCTTTTCTTTAAAACCAAAAGGAAATCCTTCGAAATCTAGCGGTAAATTATGATAAAAGTCCTCACAAATCAAAGCAAGATCAATATCTGAATCTTCTCGATAATCTTCTCTTAATACTGATCCAAACAAAATAATCTTAGTTATTCCTTCAACTTTGCTTAATTCTTTTACTGCATTTTCTAAAAGGCGTTTATGCATGAAAAAAGATTGATCTAAAGATTTTAAACTTTTTGAATAAAAATCCTTAAATACTCGAAATTTCTAAATTCTAGATGAGACAATTTGAAAGCAGAAAAGAAATGATAAGTTTTTTTGAAAAAAATTTGTCAAACGGTCAGAATGCCGAAGATTTATACACAGTATTATTAAATCAAAGTTATCCAAAAAGTATAATCAATTCTTGTTATAATGAAGCGATGTCTAATCTCAGTAAAAGAAAACAAGGGAAAATAGAAAAAGACTTGCTTGAACAACAAAAGACTCAAAAAGTAGAAGTTATTATTCCTGAAAAAGAACCTGGATTTTTTGGAAAATTGTTTGGAAAGAAAAAATAATTTTGGATTACTAAAATCGTTTAGCTGTTTTTTAATAAAAATCCTTAAAAAGAGAGGATGATTATTTTTGTTATGAGTTTATTAACTAAAGATATGCACAAACAAGATGTTGAAAAATTTCTTGAAGGAAAAGGGGATTTTATTCGAATTGATCATTTGGATAGGTACCTTAAACTTATGCCTCCTGTGGAGATGAGAAAATTTGCATACATTAAATTAGCAGAAATTTATATTGCTAAAGAGATGTATTCAAGCGCCGCTGAAGCGTTCAAAAATGCTGCTTTAAACTCTGTAACATTCAGAGAAAAACAAGAAAATTTCCTTAATGAGGCGAAAGCTTATATTTCTTCACTTAAATTTGAAGAAAGTGATAAAGCTTTAAAAAGAGCTTTCGATGAGGCAAATCCGAAAGAAAAAGATGCATTGTATTTCGAATTTATAAAATATTTTAAAATAGAAATCGAAAAAATGGAAAAACAGGGTAAACCGGGACACTTATTGAAACTTTATGAAAAATTTTTAAGACTGAAAATCGAAGAACCTCAAAAAGAGGAAATTAAAGAAAAACTTCTTAAAACTTACGAAAAACTTGGAAAGCTTAAAGAATACAAATTGCTTAAAGAAAGTGGGAAAATTTAAGAGAATCCAAAACTCAATTTTGATTTTTCACTAAATGTTTTTTCAAGACTTTTTTCTGGAGAAAGAGGTCCTTGAGTCTTATAATCTATAATTGAAATTTTTTCTGTATGGGGAGTATAAGAAGTGACAAGTTTGTAAACTCTACTTCCATCTTCTATTGGTTTCTTTTTTTGCAAATCTAGAAAAAACTCGTCCATTTTAAATTCAAAAGAATTACTTAAATCTGACATTTTTCCAATGAATTTATCAATTTTATTAAAAACAACTGAACTATCAAAAAAGATAATTGCAGAATTATACATAAAAACTCCCATTGGTAAAAATGTTTTATTTGCTCTTACAAGATATTTGTTTTCTAAAAAATCTCCAATTGTTGTAACAGAATATTGATTTTCAATAAATGGGACAAAAAAAGAATATTTTGTTTCTTTTAACATTTTCTTTAAATCTAGCATGATAATTTTTTAGTTCATAAATTTTTAAAATTTTCTACATTTAAAGAAATATGATCTACTTTTAATTTAACATGTTTTAATTTAACTTTACTAACTTTTAGTTCAACTTTGTTAGTTTTAAGTTCGACAACATTGTAAGTTATTGGACTAACTTTTACTTCGAGTTTTGATTCTTTGGAATTTACCTCTGAACGAATATTTTCTAATTGACGATTTAATCTTAAATCATAAATTCTTCTTTTAGATTCATTAATCAAAGTTTTATAGGCTTCCGAAAGTTGTTTGAACTTTTCTTCTGACTCTTTACTATCAGAATTTCTATCTGGATGAAATCTCATTGCAAGCTTCCTATAAGCTGTTTTTATTTGGGCTTGACTTGCATTCATTTCAATTTCCAGTGTTTTATAATAATTTTCCATTTTTTATTATTAATTAAATGAAATATAACCTTTTTCAAAATTTTTACTAATTTGACCATAAATTCCTTTTGAATTAGTTTTAATTCTAGAATAAACTCTATCTTGAACACTCGGATTTGCAAAATATTCTAAAGTTCTTTTTTGAAGCAATAATGAAGCAACGGGATCTACAATATCTGCATTAATAAAACTTTGATCCTTTTTAATTGAATTAATCTGATCTGAATTTGGATTGACAGATGAATTTTTTAAATTGATATTTAGTTTAGAAACTAAGAGATTTCCTTCTGGGAGAACATCCCAATTTTGATTCTCTTTTTGATAAACTTTTGTATATCTTCCAGTAAATTTTGGCATTAATTGCATAAAAGCGCAAAGATCCCAAGAAAGATCTCCTTTAAGATTAGAACGATATGGAGAATCATTCATTTTTTCATTGAATTTTTTTATGATTTCATCTGAAGGAGAATTATAAAAACCCAATTGATCAAAATCTCCAAGACTACGTACCAAAGATCCTCTAACCTTTTTTTCAAAAAGATTATGTTTAATTTTAGCCCATCTTTTAACTCCATAAAAGAGACTTCCCAAAAATCCTGAGTCTAAAAATATAAGTGAATTTCCATTTTTGATAGTTGAATTTGAAATTCCAATTTGATTAAAGTATTCTGAGTTAAGACCATCATCTTCCATAACTTGACTTGTTTTGAGATATCTTACTCTCTTAGAAAGATCCTTCTCATTTGCCTGACCAATTCCCCACAAGACATCATATAATAATTCTCCATCTCTTGCAAAAGCATAATAGAATGGTTCTTCTGATTCTTCTTTTCTTAATAACCAAGTAACTATATTTTCAAATAAAGGAAGTGAAGATTCTTGAACTGCATAAATTTTTCCCATCGTTTTTGAATCTAAGGGATACCCCAACTTTCTTGCACTTTCCACTATTTCTTCTTCAGAAAGGGAAATTGCTTCTTCTGAAGAAGGCCTTTCTATTAAATTTGAAAGAATTTCTTCTACTGGCCTTTGAAGAGGCTTTTCTTCTACAAATCTCTGAAAATTAATCGCTTCATCTTTTTTTTTATTCTTTGAAATAAAAAATTTTGTGAGGTCTATCATGTAAAAAACTAATCTTTTTTCTTTTTAAAACTTTCTCTTTGTTATCCCTTTAAAGTTACATAGACTAATTTACAAAACCTTTAAAAACCAGATTAGCCATAAACTTTTATTAGGAAAGTATCTTATAGAAGATTACATTCACTTTCACATTCACATTCAAGTCAAACTTATGAAGTTTTGATTAGTTTTAGAAGATATTTTTCTAGAGAATCCTTTAAGGATTTAGTAAATTAAATAGGAGAAAAAAATAAAATGGCAAAAGTAAGTCCGGTATCTATCAAGTACATGATTCATGCTAGTTTAAACGCTGAGGGTGCTCTTGAAAAGCCCGATGTAATTGGAGCTCTATTTGGACAAACAGAAGGACTTTTGGGTGCTGATCTTGAAATGAGGGAACTTCAAAAAGAAGGAAAGATTGGAAGAATTGAAGTTGAACTTGAAAGGCAGGAAAAAAGAACTATTGGAACTATTAAAATTCCAACTGCACTTGATCAATCTGAAACAACTTTAATCGCTGCTGCCCTTGAAACAATCGAAAGAGTTGGACCTTGTGATGCACAAATCGAAATTGAAAGAATTGAAGATGTGCGTGGAAACAAAAGAGATTACATTATTGAAAGAGCTAAAAAGCTTATGATGGGAATCGAAGGCTCAACAGACTCAAGAGATATTTCAAACCAAATTAAGGATTCAACAAAAATTGCTGGAATAAAAGATTACGGAAAAAATAATCTTGCATCTGGTGGAGATCTTGAAGGAAATGAAATAATCGTTGTTGAAGGAAGAGCAGATGTTGTAAATTTAGTCCGAGCAGGAATAAATAATGTTATTGGGATGAACGGTACAAATCTTCCTGACGAAATCAAAGAATTAGGTAAAACTAAAGAAATTACCTTGTATGTTGATGGTGACAGAGGCGGAAGATTAATCGCCCAAAATGTTTGCGAAAATGCAAACGTAAAATATATTGCAGTTGCTCCGGATGGAAAAGAAGTTGAAGAATTAACTTCAAAAGAAATTTTAATGAATTTAAGGAAAAGGGTTCCGGCAAAGGAATTCCTTTCCAATTTTTTTGATAAAAAACCTTTCTATACAAGAGAAGAAAAAGATGAATCAGTCAAAGAAGCTGAAATTCAAAAAATTGAAATAAATGATATAGAAAAGAAAAAATTAAAAGAGATTTCCGATTTTCTAAAAGGAACTGAAAAAGCAAGTTTACTTGGAAAAGATTTGGAAGAATTAAGAACAATTTCAGCTAGATCTGTTTCAGGAAGTTTGAGAAGAACTAAAGGAGTTGTTGCAATTGTAATTGATGGGACTGCAACAAATGCAATCATAGGTTCAGCTGAAGAATCAAATATTCAAGTGATAGTTGCTAAAAATTTTCAAACAACAGATACAAAAATAAAATTATTGAGCTTTTAGATTTCTTAACATTCTTAAACATTAATTTCTTTATTTTTTTATGGAAAATATTAAATTTGGACCTGCTGGACTTGGACCGGTTGAAAGCGCAATTAAAACTCTTGAGGAATACCATAAAGTAGGATTCCGTGCTTGTGAAATTTCTTTTACTTATAATATTTATATAAAAGAAAAAGATGCGAAGATTATTGGTAAAAAAGCAAAAGAACTTGGAATTCAACTTTCTATTCATGCCCCTTATTTTATAAATTTTAATTCTAAAACTAAAGAAAAACAAGAGAATAGCAAAAAAAGAATTTTAAATTGTCTAGAAATCGGAACCTTTCTTGGTGCAAAATATGTGGTCTTTCATCCTGGTTTTTATGGAAAAGACTCAAAAGAAAAAACCTATGAAAATATAAGAAAAAATATTTTAGAATTACAAGAGATAAAAAAAGAAAAAAAGTACACTCCTAAACTAGCACCTGAAACTATGGGGAAGATAAATGTTTTCGGTTCTATTGAAGAAATTTCACAGCTTGTTCATGACACAAAGTGTTCCGCTTGTATCGATTTTGCACATATTCTTGCAAGATCTGGAGGAGATTACAGATTTGAAGAAACTCTTGATAAGTTTAAAGATTTGACAGACCTCCATATCCATTTCTCTGGAATAATCTATGGAGACAAAGGGGAAAGGAAGCATAAAAAAACTCTAAAGGAAGAATGGGAAAAATTATTAAAAGCTCTTCCTAAGAATAAAGAGATTTCAATTGTGAATGAATCCCCTGAAATGATTGAAGATTCTTTAGAAGGAATAAAAGTATCCAGAAAATCAAAGAAGTAACTGCCTGTTTTGACACTTGGGGGCAAAAGATGTTACTACAAAATTATACGAAACTGTCATCACCATAAAGTTTATAAAGAAAATTCTCGATGAAAAAGTATCGAAAAACAATGTTTTTCGTGTAATTAAATAAATGAAAAAAACAAAAATGAATACAAAAAACCTGGTGGTTACATTCTGTACATTTGCATTGGCTTTATTTTTAGTTGCAAGTGTTAGCGCTGCTGACATTACAACTAATTATCAAGTAGATGTTGATGGTATTCAAGTTGCGACTAATACGGGTCTTACAACAAACACTGCATCAGTTGTTGCTGGTCAAGAATTTACCTTGAAAGTTTACTTCACTTCTAACGTTGATGATACTGACGTTATTCTTGAAGCGACTATTGAAGGTCAAAAAGATGAATACAGAGCAATAACTACTGTTTTTGATGTTGAGGCAGATCACCAATATAGAAAAGTTTTAGTTCTTCAAGTTCCATACGAACTTCAAGATGAACTATCAAACGATTTGACTTTGTCAATTAAGATTGATGGTAAAGACTATAAAACTACTTTTGATGATATCACCTTAAGAGTTCAAAGACCGTCATACAATGCTGTTGTTATGTCTGCTACAACTCCAAGTACCATTTCTGCTGGAGAAAATTTTCCAGTTGAAATTGTTTTGAAGAATATGGGTTACAATGACTTAGAAGATGTTTACGCATCTGTTAGTATCCCTGAACTTGGTGTTTCACAAGGTCCAAAATGGTTTGGAGACTTGGTTTCACTAGAAAACTGTACTGGAGACTGTAATAACGAAGATACTGTTGTTGGTCAGCTTTACTTGAAAACAGCTTATACTACAAAACCCGGTGTTTACGATTTACAAGTTATCGTCCAAAATGGGGACACAAGAACTGTAGAACACAAACAAATTACAATTTCAAATGAATTTGTTGAAAACATCTTGGTTACAAGCTCAATGAAGAGTGTTGCTGTTGGTGAAGAAGCTGTATTCGATTTATTAATTGTAAACCCAACTGATAATGTTAAGGTTTACAGAATCGTTACAGACGGAGACGTTTTGACTGCATCTCAATCAGTTGTTGCTGTTCCAGCTGGATCAAGTACAACTGTTAAGATTGCCGGAAGTGCTAGTGAACAAGGAAAATATACATTCAATGTGAACGTATATGAAGGAAACAACCTTGCTAAAACAGTACCTTTAGAATTGAACGTTGAAGGAAATTCTTCAAACAACACAGTTGTCGTTTTGACAATTGTTCTTGCAATAGTTTTCTTAGTCTTGCTAGTATTATTAATTGTACTTTTAGGTAAGAAACCAGAAAAAACAGAAGATTTCGGCGAAAGTTACTATTAAACTTTCTTTTTTTTATTTTTTTATTTTTATAAAAATACGGGGCAACCCGATAGCCCCTTTTATTTTTAATTAGAAGTCTTAAATGATTAAACCTTCAAACTAATTATTTTTGAAATTCCTTCATGCATGGAGACCCCAAATAGATTTGTGGCCCCAGTAATTATCTCATCATTATGAGTAATCACAATATACTGGCCCCTTTGCATATACTTCTTTAGAAGACCGGAGAGACGCTCTGAGTTCCTTTTGTCCAATGCTGCATCAATTTCATCCAAAATATAAAATGCATATGGTTTTAATTCTTGAATTGCGAAAATTAATGAAAGAGCTACCATTGTTTGCTCTCCACCTGAAAGAGATTTGATATCAAAATATTTTCCATGCCCAGTCTTAACCATAACATCAACTCCTCCTTCAAAAGGCTCTTTTTTATTTTGAAGTTCCAAAAAAACCTGTCCCTTTGTAGAAATTTGTGCAAAATTCCTTGTAAAAATTTCATTTAATTCTGTTAAAGTTCCCAAAAATGATTTTTTCTTTTTTATGTCTATCTCATGAATAATTTTCAAAACTCCCTCTTTCTCTTTGGTAATTGTTTCTACCTTTTCTTGGATTAGATCATATTCTTTTTTAATTTCATCATAGACTTCTAAAGCTCTCATATTAACTGTTCCAATTCTAATTAATGTCTCTTCAGATTTCTTAAGTTTTTCAATTAGAGCATCTCGATTCATTCTGATAATCTCTGCTTCTGGAAATTCTAAGATCTCTGTTTCTAAATTTTCAACTTCTGCGTCTTTTTTTGCCCTTTCAACTTTTAGATTATTATTAATCTGTTCTAAATTATAAATTGAATTTCTTTTTTCCGAAAGGTCTAATTCTGTATCTCTTATTTTTTGTTGAAAGCTGTCCCTTTCTTCAATATATTTCTTGGCCTTTTTTGTTAATTCCTCTTCTTCCTTTCTTTTTATTTCAAGGTTTTTTTCTTTTTCAGATAAACTTTTTTCAATTCCTTCAAGTTCTTCAAGAAGTTCATCTTTCTCCCGTGAAAGCTGTTTTAAAGAAATAATTGTTCTTTCAAATTCTCTTTGCTTGAATGAAATTTCTGAGGACAGATTCTCTTTATTTCTTAATGAAATTTCCTCTACTTCTATTTTAAGAGTTTCATATTTTTCTTCAACATTTGAATTTTCATCAAAGTTATCTTCTAATTTCTTTTTATTTTTTATTAATTCAGTTATTTCATTTTTTCCAGAATTTATTTTTTCTGTTAAATTTTTGACCTGAATATTTTTTTCATGGATTAAATTTAGTTTGACTATATCGTTTTGCCTTTTATTAATCTCGAAACTAATTGACTCTACTTCTCTTTTTAAAGAATTTCTTTTTGAAAGAATTTCTTTTATTTCTAATTCGGCTCCTCTTATTTCTTTTTCAAAATTTTCAATTTTTGGATTTGCCTCTTCCCTAATCGACTTTATATGATCTTCAGTTATTTTACTTTTACATAATGGGCAAATATCCAATTTTCCAACTTTTTCAATAATTTTTTTATGCTCTTCGATTTTGGAGTTGTTTACACTAATTATTTTTTCTATCTCTCTTTCTCTTTTTTCAAATTGGGTTAAAAGTTCATTTTTTTCCTTTAAATTTAATTTTAATTCCTCCACTTTTTTTTCATCTGTTTTTTTATCAAAAAGTTCTGAAGAAAGAGATTCGATTTGCTCAATTAAAAAATTTGATTCGTTATTAGAATTGTTCAAGAGCTCTTTTTTATCATCGAGTCTTTCTTTAATAGATTTCAATTCGCTTTTATTGACATATCTTTTTTTAATTAACCCTTCTAAAACTTCAAGTTCACGTTTTTTTACTAAAAGCTCTTTTTGATTCTTTTCTATAGTTGGCGATTCTTTTTGTAAATTTTTTATTGATACTTCATTTTCTTCCATAGAAGATTGTAGACTTAATTTTTTTCGATCAATTTCTTTTAATTTTTTTTCATGATTCTCTTTTTTTACATAAAGACCTGCAAGTTCTGCTCTAAGATTTGAAATTTCACGATTTAATTTTTCCTGTTCTAAACCGGTCTGTTTTTGAATCTTAGAATTTATTTCTGAAATTTTTTCTTCCAAAGTTTCAATTTCCGTTTCAAAAGATATTATAACTTTTTTTATTTTTTCGCTTTCTTTTCCTTTATTTTCAATCTCTTTATTTATTTCTTCACTTTCCTTTTTTTTCTTTGTTAAATCTGAAAAGAAAATACTTTTTTTGAATTTTCTTACATCCTCTTCCAGCTTTTTATGTTTTAGAGCTGCTTCTCTTTCCTTTTCCAAATTTGAAAGGTATGAGTTTCTTTCTTTTAAAATTGCTGAAACTTCTTTTAATTTTTCTTCTGTTTTTTCAAGTTCTTTAATGGACTTCTCTTTTCTTGATTCATAAATGGAAATTCCTGCAACTTCCTCAATTACCCTTCTCCTTTCTTCAGATTGCATTCGTACAAAGTTTTGAATTTCCCCCTGAAGAACTATATTAAATCCGTTAGGATCTATTCCTGCTTGAGCCAAGATTGATAAAACTTCTTGACGAGTTTTTGTTTCATTATTTATTTTATAGATGCTTTGTCCATTTTTTCTCACAATTCTTTTTATTGAAATTTCTTCTTCATTTGTTCCAAAAATATTATTTGTGTTGTCAAACACTATCTCTACTGATGCTTCTTTTGACGGAGACGCCACTTTTGTTCCCATGAAAAGAAGATTACTTGCCTTTGCTGCTCTCATAGATTTTATACTAAGTCTCCCTAAAACAAAACAAAGTGCATCCGTAATGTTTGATTTTCCTGATCCGTTTGGACCCAAAATTACATTTATTCCCGGAGTAAAAGGAAGTTCAGTCTTTCTTGGAAAACTCTTGAATCCATGCATCACCAATTTTTTTACATAAGACATATCTGGAATAAGAAAGAGGAGTTTTTAAAATTTGATAAGGAGAATAATTACAACTATTAAAAATTCAACTGAACTTGATTCAATTTTTCAGAAGCATTTTTCCAAGTAGACCAACATTTTCTAAAAATTCCTTTGTCTTTATGTTTGTTTGCAAACTTTTCAAGGAATCTTATTGTTGCAGGATCTGCACAATATCCAGACCCAATTTCAGTGCCATATTCTTCTTTCAATTTATCCATTGCTCTTTCTCTTTCACATTTAGCTAAAATTGAAGCTGCCGAAACGGCTAAATAATTTTGATCGGCTTTATGTTCTATAACTAATTCCAAATTGGATAAATTTTTTATTTTTGGTTTTAATAAATCTGTCCAACTGGAGATACCTATTGAAGGACAATCAATTATAACTTTTATTCTTTCTTTGCCGTCATTTAGATTGTTAATTATTCTTGCAAATCTTTCAGCTTCAAACTCAGTTAATTTGATCCCAGCAAAACTTGATTCATCAATTTCGTTAGATTCACATACTATTAGTTCATAATTTTTTATGATTTTTTTTATTTCAATTTCTAAGAATTCCCTTCGTTTTGGAGTTACAAGCTTAGAATCTTTTACACCTAAACGTCTAAGTTGAATCTCATCTTTCTTTTCAATTAAACATCCACAAAGAACCATTGGACCTATCACTGGACCTTTTCCTGCTTCATCAAGTCCTAAAATTAGTTCTATCATACGTTAAAAAAGTTTGGTTGGTTTTTAATAATTTAGGAATAATCTTTTTTATTAAACTGGTCAAAAATATGGAATATCTGTAGATTCTTTCCATTTAAATTTAGAATAATATTCTTTATTTTTTCTAAGAAGATTACTCCTATGTGCAGAGTGAAATTTTTTGTTGTCGATCCATTTTGGAGGAGCCACTTTCCCCTAGGAACCTCTTTGTTCATATTATTTTTATACTCCCTAGAAATCCAAATTTCAATTGACTTGTTAAAATAAATTTTTAATGCATTGGTATGCCCTTTCCACATTTTAACTGCAGGATGATTTTTCCATCCATTTTTTGAAGTCCTCTTTAGAAGAATGTTCAAAATTTGAAAAGCTTCAATTCTTTGTTTTCCAAGTCTTCGACTATCTAAAGTCTTTAATGATCGTTCAAAATCTGGATAGGGTAAAAAAGTTTGCATTTTCGTGAATAAAATAAACGCCTCGGGCAGGAATTGAACCTGCGAGCCCCGAAGGGCCCGGATTAGCAATCCGGTGCAATAACCACTATGCGACCGAGGCATGCTAAAATTAAAGAACCATTTTCCCTTATAAACATTTTGAAAATTTACAACTCAAATTCATTCACGAAGTTGATTATTGCTTTGTATTTTTCCAGAAATTCCATTCCCTTGGAAGTAAGAAATATTTGTTTTCCGGTCTTTCTTTCTTCTCTTTCTTCAATTAGCTCTTTTTGTAAAAGTTCGGCCCTGTAATCAGCAAATCTTTTTGATGAAAGATTAGACTTCCTTAACAAAGGAGTCATTTTAATATGCATATGATTCTCTTTTATGACTTTCAAAATGTCTCTCATAATTTTAAGTTTATCTCTTTTTCTCATTTTAAGAAGAACCCACGTTTTTTACAACCTTGTAAAGTATTACTAAAAATAATCCAATTGAGACCATAGAAATTAAAATTTCCAAAATTGGATTAAATCCAGAAATTAAAAGATCTGCTAAATTTAACATCCAAAAAACAAATAAAATCAGATAGATCATATGAAGATGACCTGGTTTTTTTGAACCTTTTAATTTTTTTATGTGAAAATGATTATAAATTGCTATAAATAAAAAAATAAAAATCTGAAGCCCAAGAAGAATTTTAACTTCCCTTATTGCAATACTCAATGCCGAGATTACCAAAACCAAGATGTGAATCAGAGGAATTGTAAATCTTTTCTCTTTAAGGTCTTTCCAAACTACACTATATAGTAAGTAAAAAATTGCCATAGTACTAGCATACATAAAAAAGAACAAAGTTAGAACTCCGAGAAACAAAGTTGAAAATTCTAAAATTTCATGAACCTCTAAAATTAAAAATAAAAAGCTAATAAACGATTTAAAAAAATAAGCGATTGCAAAGAAAAGAAAAGACATTCTAAAATATTTTATTCCTTGATACTTGCTAAGATCATACATCTTTTTAGTACTAAAATAAACAAGAAGACTACAAACTATAATCACAAATGAATAAATTAATTCCATTCCAAATGTGTTTGGGAAAAGTACTTGTTCTATAACTGCCATTTTAATCTTAATTTATTTGACTTTAAATATTTAAACTTGTATGGATCTTCGTTCCATTTTGCTTTTAAATAAAAATTTTCTTAAATGAGTGATTAATATGAAAAAAAATAAAAATAAAAAAATATTTGGTGCTCTTGCATTGGGCATGCTTCTCCTCAGTGGAGGTGCTTTTACTTTTCCCACAAATGACACAAATTTTCTAGCACATTCTGAAAATGTAAAATTGATAAAAAATAACCCGAATGACTTTTTAAAGAGCAATAATCTTGAGCTTAGGAAAAATTTTGATTATTTTGAAGAGATAAATAAAGAGTTTAGTGAAAAGTCGGAAAGAAAAAACTTTGCTAAAATGAGATTTCAAAAAGAATGGAAAAGCTCTATAAATGTTCAAGCTGAAATGACTCTCTTGAAAGCAATAGAAAATGAAGATTATGATCCTTGGAAAAAAGCACTTACTGATTTGCGAGGATATCCTAAAGAAGTGGGGTTTATCAGCGAAGAAGATTTTAAGATTTTAATTAAAGTTCATAAAGATCGAAAAGATTTGTAAAGTTCTAGATCAAACCCAAACTTATTTTATAAAAATAGCGAGGGCGGGATTTGAACCACGCGACCTCCGGGTTATGGGCCCGACGAGCACTCCAGGCTGCTCTACCTCGCTATATATAAAAATAGAGGGATTTGCCTGCTTTTAAAAGTTTTGATAAAGAGTAAAAATATCAAAATGTTAATAAACCCATAATTCATTTTGTATAGATGCTTTATTCCAATATATGGAATGATTCAATAAATATTCCTAAGGATTTTTTTGTGGGAAGTTTCTTCGGTCTTTTTACATTAGGAATGATAATTTTGGCAGTCGTATTTGTAGTTTTGATGTATATTTATCACTCTATTATCTGGTACAGAATCGGAAAAAAGCAAAAATATAAACGTCCTTGGCTTTCATGGATACCTTTTGCAAATATTTCTATGGTTCTCCAAATGGGAGGATTTCATTGGGCATGGATTTTCTTAATACTAATTCCAATTATTGGATGGATTGCAGTTATTGTACTCTGGGTTATTTCAATGTGGAGAATATTTGAAAAAGAAAAATCTCCTGGATGGTTTAGCCTTTCTATAATTCTCCCTCGAATTGGAGGAATTCTATATTTGATTGCAATAGGAATTGTTGCTTGGAAAAAGAAGTCTAAACCAGTTACTTCAAAAGTTTCTAAAAAAAGAAAATAATTATTTATTAATATCTCCAGTTTTTTTCCAAGAAACATAATTTTTTTCTAAAAGTTCAATTATTTGAGCTCTTTCTTCAGCTTTCCCAAGCCCCTTCCAATCAAGAATAACGAAATCAACTTCTTCTGCTGTTTTATTTATTGACTCTAAAATCATCTCTTCAGTTATTGGAGAAACATATTTTGGAATTACATGTGAAATAGCTACATTTGATTTTAATTGAACTTTATTAAAAGAGGGGCAATAATGTGGACCTCCGATACCAATTGCTATTTCGTGATAAGGATTTTCTTTCCAATTTTTTAGTGCATCTCTTATTGCTTTTGCGACAACAAAAGAAGCTCGTTTATCTTTCCATTCTTCTTCTCCACCTCCAATTTCAATGAATACACAAGGTCGATCAATTAAAGGGCCGTGATGAGTGACTTCCATGGTTACTTCGTATCTCAATTCTGAATCTTCTTTATTTTTATTTAAAGACTCAAATAGATGTTTATTGAAGAGGGCTGAAACGGGACATAGTCTTCCTGACTCTCCGCCTCCCCAAACTTCTCTAAAATTTCCAGGAGAATGAATCGAAAGAGTTTTTTCGCTTTTTTCTGATTTATGCTTTGAAGCAAAAATGATTAGATCATATTCATTTATTTTTGAGATATCTAAATTTTCAGTTTTCAGCATGTCTCCATCAATTAAATGAAAATCAAAATGCCCTATGTCCATTAAGTTCATTATTATGTTTCGACTTGCTGGATCACTTTTACTTCCCACAATTAAGAATTTTTTTATCATTAAATTTCGAGGAAGTCCAGAATTATAAAGATTTTTATTCTTTTAGAAGAACTTTTACAAGAGAGTACTAGTGAAACGATGAAGATCATTACGCTTCATTCTTGCGAGATTTGTAACGTTTGGTTAAACAACCCGAAGGGCACGAGTGGAATGTAATGACCTCGTGAGTTTTTTCTTGAAAAGAAAAAATTTGGGAAATCCTGCAAGGATTTTCTGTTTAAACCCTGTTATGTCTTCCGAGGGCTTTAGCCTGAGAACCTGCAAGGCGTGGCAAGAATTTTCGTAGAAAATTCACAGAGTTATAGGTGCAATAAATTGGGGCGGAAAAACGCGAGTTTTTTTATTTTAAACGACACAAATGGCTTGAGATTTTAAATCTAAAGTTCCGTTTACAATTTGATAACTTTCGCAACCTTTACTAAATTTAGAACAAGTTCCAGATACATTTTCTCTGTAAGAAACTTCCCAATTGCCATTCTCCCTTTTCAAAAATTCTTGTGGGGGTTTACAATTACCAATACATTGGCTAGAATCCGTACATTCTTTTCCAGCATCAGAAAAAGGCAATTGGCAAAATGGATTATCTAAAAGTTCATCAGAAGGCAAAAGATATTTATGCCAAATACCTCCTTGAGATTTACACTCCTCTTCTTCATTTATTAAAGAATTTGGTTTATCTATAGAATAACCAATAAAAAATGAGGCAATTATTAATACAAGAGATATTAAGATAAAAGATATTTTGTTCATAACAAAAGCAAAGAATATAAGTATAAAAAGCTTTTGAAAAAACCCGCGTTGGGTGGGCTTTATCTTATTAGCACCTACAATTAGACATAACAGAATCTTAACCTAAATACCTCTTAAATCCCCTTCAAAGGAATAGATAAAATTATTAATGGAGTTTCTGCTATAATAACAAAAAATAATGAAACTATAGAATTTAATTCTGATGGAAAGCTAGCAAAATTAAATTCTGGGAATGTTAAAGTAGAAACTGAACTTCCTGTTGAAGTTGAAGGAAACATCATTTATGTAACCCAATCAAATGGTATAAAGTCTGAAATTAAGATTATGCCCTCTGTAGCTTCTGAAATTGCTTTGAATAGATTAAGGTTAAAAGTTTGCTCCGAGGAGAATAATTGCACAATTACCTTAAAAGAAGTTGGTGAAGGAAACGAAACAAAAGTTGTATACGAGCTTAAAGTTGAGAAACAATCAAAAATTTTGTGGTTGTTCAAAAAACAAATGCAAGTTAATGTACAAGTTGATGCAAAAAATGGAGATATAATCAAAATAGAGAGACCATGGTGGGCTTTTTTGGCAAGCTAGACTGACAAGAAATACCCTGCGAATCATTACGAACAAATTTGGGCGAACAAGTAAAACGAGCGAACACAGAAGTTTTTTTAAAAGTCATGAAGGGTGCAACAATGTCAAAAACAAAATCTTAGAGTCTTCGCGTGTGTATTTTTTTATAAGAATTGCCACCGTTTAAAATTAATAAGATAATATTTTCTTTTTTCTTAAAGGATAATACACAATTCCCAAAATTATTAAAATTATTCCTAAAATTAATGCACTATAACCTGCATATACATATTTCATGTGTTCTTCAAATAATTTTATTAAAGCGATTCCTAAAGCAAAAGAAGCAAAACCAGTTCTTACATAAGCAAGAGTATTTCTTTCATTAGCCAAAATTGTTCTCTCTTGTGCCAACTTCTTATGACTTATTAATCTCTTTTTGATAAAATTGTCCATGCTTTAACCTCTTTCTACTACATATAATCTAATTTATTTATAAAGATATTTATTTTTAAATTTCTTGAAAAACATTAAACGGCAATCCCAAATAAAATTTTATATGACGAATTAAGAATAACATCTGAATTTAACAAAGTTGAATTTTAAGGGTTGAAGCGAATCTACGAAATGGCGAGCGGAGTGTAGTCGTTAAATTTCTGTTGACCGTCGAGCCTACTAAGTTGACGAGAAAAAAATTCACAAGGTAAATCCACAGAATTTTCTTACTGCCAAAAATCAGATAGATGCTGTAGTTTTTACTTACTTTAAGACAAAATACTTTGTAGTAGATATTATTTTAGCATTCATTGGGAAAATTCCATTTGTTTTTGTTTCTTTTTTTTAAAAAAGAAAATTTGGGAGTTTTGTTATTTTTGCTTTTTTTCTAAAAGAAGTGTTTTTAAAGTTCTTTTAATTTAGATAAAACTTCTTCAACATTTCCATTATTAACCATTTCAAAATGTAATTTATTATCTAAAGATTCCCAAATGTTTCCAATTTCTTTTTTATATTGTGTTTCTTCATTTGTCATCAAATGCTCTCCTTTCCATTCCAAAGCAAAAATATTTTTCTTCTTTGTCACCGCAATAAAATCTGGATAAAATTTATTTTTCTTCCAACCTTGGATAAAAAAAGAATCTTCTTTTTTCTCTCGACACCTAACCCAAAATTTAATATTTTCTAATAAATCTAATCTTTCCACAAATTTTAATTCTTCCTTGTTTAATTTATCAATATTTTTATAATAACTTTTATTCCAATTTTGTTTTGGTAATTCGGATAAAGTGATTTTATTGGGAAATTTATCTAATTCTTCAACAACTATTTTTTTATTTTTCAAAAAACCTTCAAATCTTTTTTTAGTATAATTCTCTAAAATTTTATTTATTTCTTCATTTAAGATGGTAATAAGAATATATCTATTAATCGAAAGCTCAGAAATTGATTTTTTCTTTAGATGATATTCTATAAATTTATTTAAAAATTTTAATTTATCTTTGTGTTCTATTTCAGTAAACCTTAATTTTTTGCTTAACCATAAAATTAATTCTTCTTTGGATGCATCTTTTATTTTACGAGGAATATTAAGTATTTGCTGTGCCGAAGTAATCCATTTATCATTTTTAGTTATATCTAATTCTGCTCTTCTATCATTATCTTCATTTACTTCAAAATCTATTTCTGCATTTTGCTTTGACAATTCAAATTCTTCTCCAATCAAATCTCCAAAAGATAATTTTTCGTTTTCAAAAGACATCATAGGAACAGATAAATTTTCATCAAACATTTTTTCTACATCTAAAGGATATTTTTGCTCTTTATCTGTTACATTAATTAAATCCATCTTGCTAAATCCATTACTTTCTAATCCAGAAATAATTTGACTACTCGCCTCTTGAAAATTTTTTGCTGATGCAAAAATATAACTTTTATTTAATTTTTCATTTTCTTTTCTTTGAGCATTAGGCATCCTTAAAATTCTTCCTATAATTTGCTCTACTGCTATTTTTGAGCCGATATTTGCAACAGAAATTAAAACATAAGCAAAAGAACAATCCCACCCTTCTGCTAATTTACTAACTGTTATGATATATCTTATTTTACAATTTTTTGAGAATAAATTTAAATTTGCTAATTCATTAACATCCCTATAAGCAATTGCTATTTCTTCTTCTGGAATTTTTCTTTCTTTGATTAAGAAATCTTTAATTCTAAATACAGTAACATCTTTATCTTCCTTTTTGTCAGATTCTGCTTGAATAAGTGCAATTGGTCTTATATATTCAGATTTATTTTTCTTAGATTCTTTTTCTAACTCTATTCTTTGATTAACTCCTTTAATTAAGGAATTTTCCCATTGTGCTGTGCTTTCAAGAACAATCGGAAGTTTTACCATTTGCTCTTCTTTTAATTCGGAAGAATGAATTTCCACTAAAACATTACTTTCATCTCTTGGCGTTGCGGTATACTCAATTATAAAACTTGGATTTAAATCTTTTAGAAATTCGATAGAAAGTTTTGTTTTTGTTTTGTGTCCTTCATCTATTACAATTAAAGGATTCGATAATTTTATTACATTAGCAAGAGAATTTATTGTTGTGTTGTGTTCGTCTTTCTCTAAAAATTCATATTCTCCCAAATTCTCAAAATGGCTTAACAATGCTCCATTTTCCTGATAAACCTTGTATTTGTTTTGTATGGCTCTTTCTTTTCTAAATGCTTCTAAACTTGAAATTATTATGCATACATTATCTTCAACATCTTCTTTTCTTATTCTTAACGCCTCCTCATTTGAGAAAATTCTAACACCATTCTCAAACGCTTCATCTAAAACCTTTCTGTGCATATCATTTCTGTCTTTGAATTTTTTAAGAGTTTGAGATTTTATTGCTTCTGATGGAACAAACCACATAACAATACCTCTATCCATTTTATGTTTTAATGTAGAAGACATAATTTCAGCAACAGAATGACAACCAACTAAAGTTTTTCCTCCACCTGTTGGTATTTTAACGCAAATATTTGGAACATCAAAATAATCATTATATTTATCTTCTGTTTCAGTTGAAGAAATAAAAGCTCTTTTCGGATTTCTATTAGATATTTCTAATTCTTTAAGATAATTCTTTAGTATATCTATTGCTTTTTGTTGATATTTTTTTAGCTCTACCATTTTATTTTTTAGACTCGTAATCTTTTAAGCATTTAGTTAAAATATCTCTTCTTAAAATTAAAAATGGAAATTTTTGTCTTAATTCACTAGAATATCCAAAAGGGACAGAACAACTCAAAACCTCTTTTCCAATTCCTTTTATTAAAGAAAACGCTGGCACAAAATCCGCATCGCCTGAAATTAAAACGGCAACTTCAAGATTATCTTTTATTGCTTCTTTTACCATATCAATTGCAATCCAAACATCTATTCCTTTTTCTTTTTGAAAATTATCTGCCATGTCTAAGAAACTTGCTTCAACTAGAGGTTTGCAAACTTCACATAAATCCCAAGACTCGATAAATTCTTGTCTTTTCTTTTTTACTTCTTTTGTAGATAGCTTCTGAAGTTTTCTTGTAATTATTTTAATTCCTTGTTTTTCTAAATATCCTAAAAATGCTCTTTGGTTCTTGTATATTAGAGGATTGTCTCCCATATCTGGCATAGAGGTATACCAACGAATTTCTTTAAATTCTAAATCTTTTTCTCTAGAAATAAACTCGGACAATTTTTTTATATCAATAGTACTAGGCTTACACCATTTTTTAACATTATGATACCAATTATTTGCATCAACAAAGATAATTGCTTTTTTACCTCCGGTAGAAATATTTGTAGAAGATTTATTGAGGTACGCCTGTGGTGTCATGATAATCCTCCAACAAGAATATAAAGCCCGGCATGTCCGAAGAGATACCGGGGACTTAAAGTATTATTAATAGTCTTTTTACTTATAAAAACCTTACTATTCCCCATTTTAATAAACTTTAACCTCATAAGGAATCTGTTTAAATTGAATATTAAACTTTTTCATTTCATCTTCATCAATCATACAAAAATCAGCATAAATTACTTTTTTATTCTTTGTCTTCTTTAATTTAATTAAAAATTTCTTATCTAAAATATTTTTCATTTTTTCTTTATAGATTAGATAATATTCAGTTTCTCCATATTCTCCTATAAAATTTTTATCAATTTGTTTTTTATCTATGTTTGTTTGAGTTTCAGTAAAATAAATATAAGTTGCAAATTGATTAAAATCACAAGTTTCCTCTATTTGTCCTTTTTCATCAAATAAAGGTTTGTCTAATTCGCAATATTCAAAACCATCTTTGTAATCATATTTTTCTATTGCTCGTTTGATTCTTTCAGCTGTAATTTTCTTAGCAATATCATCTTCCATTTCAATTAAAATAAATTTTCTGTTTCCTCCATCTTCTTTATTGAGGTCGAGGACGGCGTGTCCTGTTGTGCCAGAACCTGCGAAGGAGTCTAGGATTATGTCGGATGGGTTTGTTGATATTCTTAAAAGATGCTGGATTAATTCTACTGGTTTTGGATAAGTAAAAACACTTTCCTTAAAAAGAGAGGTAATTAACTCTTTACCTGTTTCAGTCCTACCAAATCTACTATCTGCTAAAAGTGTTCTCGGAGGAACACCATCTGGGCGATAATATTTTGTATATACTTTCCCGTT
>Ga0210044_10001094_pt1 | contig 41231 bp, 28 predicted proteins | sample CryGey13umfilter_2_FD_183959 | JGI IMG/M metagenome (GOLD analysis project Ga0210044, IMG submission 183959) | Groundwater microbial communities from aquifer in Utah, USA - Crystal Geyser 4/9/14 3 um filter (SPAdes) (version 2) | ecosystem: Environmental > Aquatic > Deep subsurface >... | reverse complement strand
GCCGAGCGCCTCCTCGCCGACGCCGTCGACGCCAGCCCACGAGCCCGTTGGTTGCGCGAACGACTCGCCCTCGCCTACGAAAACATCGGCGAGTCGGCGCTGGCGTGCGCACATCGGGTGTCGTTGGATTCTATCGACGGAAAGGTGCTGCCCGACTCGGCGTTGAGCTGTCCGTTGGCCACGAACCTCGAGGCCTTCGGCCTGAAGCCTGCTGCCAAGGTCGCCGAGAAAGCGACGAAGCCACCCGCGGTGCGCGGCGATCTGAAGTTGGAGCTCAGCTGGAGTGGCGCCGGCGAGCTCGACCTCGGCGTCATCGCCAGCGACGGCCGCACGACGACGTGGCTGGGCGGCGAGAAGGGAACGACGTTCGCGAACCTGAGCGGAGCGGGCCCGGAGAAGATGGCGTTGAAGCACGCCGAAGACGGCCGCTGGTTGGTGGATGTGGTGCGGCGCGACGACGGCAAGAACCCCATCGAGGGCAAGGTCGCCATCGAGATTCATGGGAAGAAGAAGACGCTGGCGTTCAAGCTCGAGGGCAAACGGACGACGGTGGCGGTGGTGTCGTCGAGGTGGTGAGAGGTTGGCTCGTGCGGTTTGTAGTCGATAGATGCTTCGAGCTTTATCCGACTCAGGAACGTCGATTCGATTCCCGACGTCGATCAGGCCTCAGGCCTCAGGCATCAGGCATCGATCGGGCCTCAGGCCTCAGGCATCAGGCATCGATCGGGCCTCAGGCGTCGATCGGGCCTCAGGCATCAGGCCTCAGGCATCAGGCCTCAGGCCTCAGGCCTCAGGCATCAGGCATCAGGCATCAGGCATCGATCGGGCCTCAGGCCTCAGGCCTCAGGCATCAGGCATCGATCGGGCCTCAGGCATCAGGCCTCAGGCATCGATCGGGCCTCAGGCATCGATCGGGCCTCAGGCATCAGGCCTCAGGCATCAGGCATCAGGCATCAGGCATCAGGCATCAGGCCTCAGGCATCAGGCATCAGGCATCAGGCATCGATCGGGCCTCAGGCATCGATCGGGCCTCAGGCCTCAGGCGTCAGGCCTCAGGCTAGACCGGCTTCCGGATTCGTGAATGGGATGTCTTGCCCTTTGCCACAGGGTCCCATATTGCTTGGAGCACTCGACTCGCGAGCCCCCTCTCAAGAAGGTCCCGAATGCCGATTCAAGCCCCAAACTCCGTCGAGACGCTCAACCAAGTGCTGTCGACGACCAAGATTCGACGCCTAGAGGCCGCCTCGCTGACACTGGGCGTCATCGACTCGGCGCCCGCCGAGTCGCGCCCGTTGCTGCTGCGGGCCTCGGTCGAAAGGCATCAGGGGATCTTCGTCGAGCAGTCCAAGACCGCAGAGCCCGACGACCTCGTGTTCCCCGAGGATGTGTTCAAAGAGTACAAGGCCAAATACTCGAGGGTCGTCGACGCCATGCTGCAGATGGTGCTGCAGGACAACCCGCCGGAGAACGAGTTCTACGAGCGCCTGTGGCAGATCCCCAACAACTCGCTCTTCGCCGTCGACGACCGGGCCCGCGTCTTCGCGCTCTTCTGGATCCTCATCGACAACAATTTGCCCTACTTCCAGATCGAGAACGACGGGCTCCTCATCGCTGACGACGAGATCGATGAGGTCGACGAGAAGGTCGCCCTCGACGTGGCCAAGATTCGAAAAATCCTGCGCCATCGAGGCTTCAACCACGTCACCGAGCAGGCCGACCTGTTGTTGCGCGTGATCGAGAAGCACGAGACCCGCGAGCGCGTCGTGCTCCTGGCCCACCTCATCGCCCTGCTGCAGGCCAGCTCGCTGTTCAGAATGAGCTAGAGCTGCACCCGCTGATTCATTGGCAGGGTCACGACCTCGGCGTCGGGCAGCGTAGCGCGGGTTTCTTGTACGAATTTTGCGAAGCGCATCAGGGGCAGCATCGACAACCCTTTGCTCATAGGCTTGAAGAAGTTGTCGTAGTGCATGGGGATGACGCGCTTCGGCTTGAGGACTCGTAAGATCCGCGGCACATAATTCGGAGTCGCGTGCCGTGCCGAGATACCCATGAGGAACGTGTCGACCTGGAGCCCGGCCAGCTCCGACTCGATGAGGTCGGCGCTGCCTTGGTGGTAAAAGCGGTGTCCGGCGACCTCGACCAGGATGCCGAAGACCTGGCCCACGCGGTACTGTTGACCTTTCATGGGCAGACAGACGCCGGCCGGGATGTCGCCGGGATAGGGCACCTGGCCGCCGAGGCCGAAGCGGCTGTGCTGACTTTTGACCAGCTGCACCTTGAACGGGCCCACCTCGAAGTGCTCGCCGCCGTGACAAAGATTGACCCGCGCCGGGTCGAGGCCCGCGGCGTTCATGAGGTTGGTGCCGCTGATTGAGCAATAGACGGCGGCGTTGGTGCGCTCGGCGATGGCTGGGACGTCGAGGATGTGGTCGAAGTGGCTGTGGCCCACGACGATGGCGTCGGCCTTGTCGATGAAGCGCTCGACGGCCTGGCGGTTCGGGCGCGCGGCGCGGGTCAGGAAGTGGACCAGGCCCAGGCGGCTGACGTAGGGGTCGATGAGCAGGGTGTGGCCCTCGAAGCGAAACTCGTAGCCGGCCGTGCCCAGCCAGCGGATCTCGAGACCGGTCGGGCGTTTGGGGGGCCGGATTTGGAAGTCTTTGGGGTGCATGGGCTCGGCTGCGGGTCTGGGGTCGCGGGACTTCGAGGTCTAAGGCGGCACGTGGGGACGTCAGACCCGTCGAACAGTGGAAACTGTTTGCAGATAGACTGAGGTGGGAGGAAGATGACTGTCAAGCAACGAGCAATTCCCTGTGGGTTCGAGCCGTACCGCCTGCCTCCAAGTCTGGGTCGCGTGTTGCTCGTGCCTCGAAAACGATCGCAAGAGTTGGTCACATGTCCCCAAGATCCTCCGACTTTGCTGTTTGCCACGACGACGCTACGTGCGCCAGCCCGATGCACGACATCGGCAAAATAGGCATCCCCGACCATGTCCTGCTCAAGCCCGGCAGCCTTACACCGGACGAGTGGGCGATCATGAAGGAGCACGCCTCGATGGGCGCGGAGATCCTCGGCAAGAGCAAGTCGCCCTATCTCAAGATGGGCGCCGAGATCGCGCTTCATCATCATGAGCGCTGGGACGGCGGGGGCTATCCGCAGGGCAAACGGGGCGAGGAGATCCCTCTGGCGGCGCGCATCATGTCTATTTGTGATGTCTACGACGCCCTTCGAAGCAAGCGGCCCTACAAGCTCGCCTACGACCACTCGAAGACGATGGACATCATTAGGCGCGGCGATGGCCGCGTCGAGCCGGAGCATTTCGACCCGGCCGTGCTGGCGGGCTTCGAGCAGAACCACCAATCGTTTTGCGATATCTATGAGGCGCACGAGGGGTAGTCGCGGCGGCCTGGTTTCTTGTTCGCGCTGAGGCGACGCTGAATCGGGCGGGCTGCGGGGCGCAAGGCTTCGGCCTCACCCCGGCCCTGCGGGCCGGTCCTCTCCCCGGCGGGAGAGGGAGTGGTCACGTTCTGGGTGGCGAGGCAAACCAAGCTTCGACGGCGTGACCCTTTGGGCATGAGGGAGCCTCGATCGGATTTTCGCGCGCGACTCGGAACAAAGGCGGCTGTTCGGCCCCCCCTCGGTTGATGTCGGTCGCACCGACACGCAAGACCTCGGGGCAGGGCTGCAGAGCGCGCTGGGCCTTACGGGGAGGAAGACTGGGCGCCGCTCGTCGACTTCGGCGGCGAAATCTCGACCGACGCAGACGTGGTGACAAGGTCTTGCTTGGCTTCGGCGCTCATCCCGCCGCCGTACTCGGTCGCAAACCTCACCTTGGCTCAAGCACGGCAGGAAACGTTCGCGTGGCGTGAGGATTCGAACGTGTGTCATACTCCAGGTGAACTCGAAGACGGGATGAACGCATGGATCTCTTCGATGAGTTTCTGGGTCTTGTGGGGCTTTCGGACGAGGGAGACGGCAGTGATTCGTAAACCGGTTGATATGTCGTCGGACGCAATAGACAAGAGGCTGCGCGAGCTGGCTCAGCTCTGCAAGCTCGGCATGTCGTTGAGAGGCGCCAAACGGGTGGGTACGGCCAAAGAGTTGCTGTGCAGCCCAGCGGTGGTCTCGGACGACAAGGACGCCAAACGTCCACAGTGACACCCTCGCAGCTTGTGCGTTTGTCCCCGCGGCCCGCAAAGGCAACCCCATGATTTACCTCGACCACAACGCCACCACCCCCACCGCCGAGCCCGTCATCGAGGCCTGTGCGGCGGCCATGCGCATGCTCTCGGGCAACCCGTCGAGCGTGCACCTCGAGGGCCAGCGCGCGCGCCACGCCATCGAGCTGGCCCGCAAGCAGGTCGCCGACTTGGTGGGCTCCAATGCGCGACAGTGGGTCTTCTGCTCTGGCGCCACGGAAGCCAACCGCCTGGCTCTGGGCTCTTGGTCCCAGGCCCTCGAAAAACCCCACTTCATCAGCAGTCCCGCCGAGCACGCCTCGGTCGCCAATTGGCTGCTCGAGCTCGGCGAGTTCGACGCCAGCCGTGTGCATTGGCTGCCGGTGGACGCGCAGGGCCGCATCGCGGCCGAGTCCGTGGCGCAGGCGCTGGAGGCCTGCAAGGCCAAAAGTCATCCGACAGTGCTCGTGACGATGTTGGTGCAGTCGGAGCTGGGGAACCGCTACCCGGTGGCCGAATTCTCGCGGCTGGCGCGCCGCCATCGGGCCTACGTGCACTGCGACCTGACCCAGGCCGTGGGCCGCGTCGAGGTTGAGGTCGACGCCTTGGGCGCCGACACCGCCAGCTTTTCCGGACATAAATTTGGCGGGCCCAAGGGCGTGGGCGCCCTCTTCGTCCGCAAGGGCAGCCCCATCGACGCCAAGTTCGCCCTCAAGAGCCAGGAGCGCGGCTTGCGCCTGGGGACCGAAAACGTCCCGGGCATCGTCGGCCTGGGGCGCGCCTGTGTCCTGGCTCGCGGCGAGCGCTTGGCGGATTGGCGGCGCGTCGCCGGCCTGCGAGACCGCCTGCTGGCCGGGCTCCTCGCAGGCGTCCCTGGCGCAGAGCTGGTGGGGGACCCGCATTCCAATATCGGCAACACCTGCAGCGTCAGGTTCCCAGGCACCGAGGCGCAAGACCTGTTGATGGCCTTGGACCTGGCCGGCATCGCCGTCGGCGCAGGCAGCGCCTGCGCCTCGGGCAGCTTGGGCGTAAGCCCAATTCTGGCGGCCATGGGCTTGAGTCCGGCGGAGGCGCGCTCGGTGGTCCGCTTCTCGACGGGCTGGGGCAACGACGAGGCCCAGATCGATCAGGCCCTGCGGGCGATCTCCGACGAAGTGGGGTACGTAAGACAGATTTCCAGGGGCGCAGCGCCCTCTGGACGCACCTCAAGAGTGAGGGAGGAGCTGTGAACCCAGAGCCCGACAAAGGAGCCCGCGTCATCGTCGCCATGAGCGGCGGCGTGGACTCGTCCGCGGTGGCCGCGCTCTTGGTGCAGCAGGGCTACGACGTCATCGGCGTGTCCATGCGCCTCTACTCGACGCGCTCGGTGGAGCGCTCGAAGAGTTGCTGTGCGCCCGACGATCTCTACGATGCGCGCGCCGTGTGCGCCACGCTGGGGATCCCGTTTTACGTCAGCGACGAGGAGTCGCTGTTTCGCGAGCAAGTCATCGAGCCGTTCATCGCCGAGTATCTGCGCGGCCGCACGCCGAATCCTTGCGTCGCCTGTAACGACCACCTGAAGTTCGACCTGCTGCTGCGCAAGTCTAGGGCGCTGCGGGCCGCCTTCTTGGCCACGGGCCACTACGCCCGCGTCGAAGAAATCGACCAGGAATGGGCGCTGCTCAAGGGCAAGGACTCGCGCAAAGATCAAAGTTACTTTTTGTTTGGTCTGGCGCGCGAGAATCTTCGATTTATTCGATTCCCGCTGGGCCTGATGACCAAGGACGAGGTCCGAGCGCTCGCCGATTCGGCGGGACTGTCCACGGCGGAGAAAGCCGAGAGCCAGGAGATCTGCTTCGTGAACGGCGACTACGCCGACCTCATCGAGCAGAGCGTCGACGCCTCCCAGCTCAAGGGCGGCCGCTTCGTGCTCGAAGATGGGACCGACCTGGGCCCGCATCAGGGCATCCACCGCTACACCATCGGGCAGCGGCGCGGGCTGGGCATTGCCACGGCCAACCCGCTCTACGTCAAGTCCATCGACCCCGATGGCGGCGACGTGGTGTTGGGCGATCGAGAGTCGCTGGCCTGCGCTGGGCTGACCGCCGGACGCAGCAATTGGCTGGTCGACGTCGAGCTCAATGTCCCCTTCGAGGCGCAGGTCAAGGTGCGCTACCGCAGCGAGCCCTTCGCCATGACGGTCACGCCGTTGGAGCGCGACCGCTTCGAGGCGCGCTTCGTCGATTCTGGAAGCGCCGTGACACCAGGCCAAGCGGCGGTCATATATAGCGGCGACAGAGTGCTGGGCGGCGGTTGGATCGAGAAGCCGCTCAAAGGATGAAGGATGAATTGGTCGAAGCTGGAAGGTGTCTTGGGCTATACGTTCAACAACCGTGACCTCTTGGTGCGGGCGTTGACGCACCGCTCGTACGTCAACGAGTCGAACGACACGGACAAGGACAACCAGCGCCTGGAGTTTCTCGGAGACGCCGTACTGGGCTTGGTGATCACCGAGCTGTTGTTCGCCCGTCACCCGGACTACACCGAGGGCGCGCTGTCCAAGTTGAAGTCGCAGCTGGTCTGTGAGCCGGCGCTGGCGACCATCGCGGCGCGCATCGAGCTCGGGAGCTACCTGCGGCTCGGCAAGGGCGAAGAGAGCAGCGGCGGGCGGGAGAAGGCCTCCGTTCTCGCTGACGCCTACGAGGCCCTGCTCGCCGCCGTCCATCTCGACGGAGGCTTCGAGTCCGCGCGCCGGTTGATCCGCAGCCAACACGCTGACCCCCTCCAGGGAATCACCTCGCCGTCCACCGGCTTGGACGCCAAGTCGAAGTTGCAAGAGCACCTGCAGCGCGACTCCGGAGTCCGTCCCACCTACCACATCCTCGAGGCCACTGGCCCGCACCACGCGCGGCGCTTCTCCGTCTCGGTTTCCTTGGGTGAGGAGGTCTTGGGGGTGGGCGAGGGGAGCAGCAAGAAGGAAGCCCAGCAGGCGGCTGCTTTCGCGGCACTCCACGCGCTCAACGAGGCGGAGTCGACTGACGATTGACACCCATTGGGTGCAGAACTATCTTCCGCCGCGCGCTCGAAGCCGGGTCGACGTCGGCATTTTGCCGCGTTCTCCGACCTCTGTAGAGCGCCTCGAGGGACGACCATGATCGCATTGGGTTCTGAAACACTTGCCGGAGTCGCGATGTTCGGACTCGGGACCACTGAGCTCGTCATCATCGCCATCGTGGTCATCTTGCTCTTCGGCGCCAAGCGCATCCCTGACCTTGGCAGGTCTGTCGGGTTGGGCATCAGCAACTTCAAAAAGGGCCTCAAGAAAGCCGAAGAAGAAGACGACAACGAGGACGACGACGACGAGAAGCCCAAGTCTCTCGAAGGCAAGTCGGTGAGTGACGTCCCAGTGCTCGAGGCTAAGAAGAAGACCAAGACCAAGGTTTAGTCCCGCGTCTGACTGACGTCGACGGGGATCCTCAATCGTCCGGACGAGCTCCGACAACCGACGGCCTGAGACCGAACCAGCGTCTGACTGACGTCGACGGCGATCCTCAATCGTCGGACTGAGTCTGGCCTCCGGCACCGTCTAGGCCTAAGGCCTGAGGCCGAACCGGCGTCTGCTGACGCCGGACTGGGGCCCTCAATCGGATTTCGCGCGCGACTCGGACTGAATCCGGCATCCGACAGCGGCTAGGCCTGAGGCCGAACCCGCCATTCACGGTGTCCAATACTTGTTGAGCCCCCGCAAAAAAAGAGCGACACCTCTTCGCTCCTCGATGACATAGGACTCTGAGGGCATCCAGTGGGCGCAGCGCGCTGCGCCCCTACGCCCCTTTCTGTCCGCCCCCATTTTCTCGGAGTGTTCGATGAACCCTCTCGAAACGGACTCGACCGCTGCTCTCGGACGCCTCTTGGCGCGCCTGAAAGACGGCGACGCCGAGGCCCTGACCCCCTTCTACGAGCGCTTCGTCGACGGGCTCTACGCCTTTGTTTTCTACCGTGTCGGCAAGAATCCGACGCTGGCCGAGGACGTCGTGCAGGAGACCTTCCTCTACGCCCTCGACCACCTCGAGCTCTACGACCCCAACAAGGGCTCCCCCGCCACCTGGTTGAGCCTGAGCTCGAAGAACTTCATCCGCAAGCACCTCAAACTCCAACAGAGGAGCGAGCAGCTCATGGAGCTTTGGGAACGCATCGACGAGCGGCTCGTCGAGGCCCTAGCCGCGGTCGACAGCGCGCCACTCAGCGACGAGCTGATCGAGCGCACCGAGACGCGCGAGCTGGTGAACATGACCATCGCGCACCTGCCGGAGAGCTACCGGCGCGCGCTGAACGGCAAGTACGTCGAGGGCGAGTCGCTGGCCGAGCTGGCCGAGCAGCTCGAGCTCTCCGAGAGCGCGACCAAGTCGTTGCTGGCCCGCGCCCGCGGCGCCTTCCGCGCCACCTTCCAGACCCTCAGCCAGGCCCTCTTCGGCCCGCAGCTCGGGCGCTCCGGCGCCGAGGAGTCGTCACGATGAAGAAGGACAAAACCCCCGTCAACACTGGGCTCGACGACTCGCCTGAGGCTGAAAACTCCGTCTTGGAAAAGAACCTCGAGGCGCTGCTCAACCGTGCCCACGATCCGCCCGTCCTCAACGACGAGGCCAAGCAGCGCATCCACGCCCGACTGCAGGACCATCTGAGCCAGGTGTCGACTGACCACGCGCAAGAACCAGGCACCAGCGACCAGGTTCTTGAACAAGAGGGAACCGAGATGGCCTCCAAGCGGCGAGCGCTCTCTGGCGCTCGTCCCAGCCGCGCCAAGCGCGCGCCGGGCTCCGGCCACTACGGGCTGCTCGCCCTGGCGGCCGCAGCGGCCCTGCTGCTGCTCTTCTATGTCGTGCGCAAGCCCGGCCCCGAGCGCAAACCGGACGAGACGATGCAGGCCGAGACCCAGGCGCCCGCCGAGCAGCCCGGGACAGAAACCGTCGCCGAGCGGATCGATGACGACCCCGTCCTCGCCCTGGAGACCGTGACCCTGGACGACGGCACCGTGCTGATCATCGACAAAGACAGCGTGCTGACCCAACTCGGGCCGCGCGCCATCAAGGTCCTTCGCGGACGCGTCCTACTCGACGTCGCCAAAGGCGACCAGCCCTTCGTGGTGGAGTCGCCCCACGGCGACGTGACCGTGCTGGGAACCCGCTTCTTGCTGACCGTCGACGAGCTCGAGACCGTCGCGTCCGTGCTGCGTGGGCGCGTCAACTTGTCGAACAGTTTTGGCAACGCGACGCTCGCCCGCGGCCAACAGGGCAGCCTCACCGACAACGGCCGCCCCACGCGCCGGGCCGCGCCGCGCCTGAGCCACCTGACCAGCTGGGCGCGCTCTGAGAACAGGACCGGCAAAGGCCCCGAGGTCGTGCGCAAGGGCAACCTGCTCGCCCGCAACCCGCGCTGGCAGGAGCAAGAGTTCCCGCTGCAGATGCGCGACTTGGTGGTCGACGTGCACCTCGAAGACCAGGTGGCGCGGGTCACCTTCGACCAGACCTTTTTCAACCACACCTACCAGCAACTCGAAGGCGTCTACTCCTTCCCCTTGCCCGCCGACGCGGCCATCTCCCGGCTCGCCATGTACGTCGATGGGCAACTCATGGAGGGCGGCATCGTCGAGCGCCAGCGCGGGCGCGACGTCTACGAGAGCATCGTCTACCAGCGGCGCGACCCGGCGCTGCTCGAGTGGATGAACGGCAACGTCTTCAAGGTGCGCATCTTCCCGTTGCCGCCCCGCACGGAGAAGCGGCTCCTGCTCTCCTACACGCAGAATCTGGACCGGCTCTACGATCACTACCAGCTGCAGGTTCCCATCAGTGAAGTCGACCAGCCCGTGGCCCGCGCCCGCTTCGACGTGCGCTTGGTTGGCGGCGCCGACTTCGAGGTGAAGTCCAGCAGCCACGACCTCGAGACCCGAATCGAAGGCGACGATCTGCGCGTCAGCGCTGTGCTCAACGACAGCCACCTCGGCACCGACTTGCTCCTCGACATCTGGGAGGGCGGCGAGGCCGAAGCGGCGCAGCTGGCGCAAAGCCCAGCCGCGGACGGCGAGACCTTCGTGCTGACGCGAGTGCGCCCCGAAGTCGTGGGCGAAGTCGACGCGCGCCCCCGCCGCTGGGTCATCCTGGACGACACCAGCGCCTCCCGCGACCCGCAGCTGCTCGCCGCGCAGGCCTTCGTCATCGACCGCTTCGTCGACCACGTCGACGAGGACGACGAGGTCAGCGTCGTGACCTTCGACACGCTGCTCAACGCCTGGCATACGCAACCCGTGAAGGCCAGGGATTTGGACCGCGAGGACTTGTCCAAGTTCCTCGATATGGCGCACCAGAACGCAACGGGGAGCACCGATCTGGCGAGCGCGCTGACGATGGCGGCCGAGCTCCTGGGTTCGGGGACGGCCGAGGACGTCGAGAAGATGGTGTTCTATGTGGGCGACGGCATGGCGACGGGCAAGGTGCGCGCAGCCGCGGACCTAATCGCCCTGCTGCAGGGTCGGGCGAGCGTCGTCGCGGTTGGCCTGGGCGACAGCGTCGACGGGCGCCTGCTGCAGCAGCTGGCCGGGGCGACCGGCGGGCTCTACTCGGCGATGAACCCCGAGGAGGACCTGGATTGGCGCACGTTTGACCTAGTGGCGTCATTGAACACAGCGAGGGTCTTGGAGCTCGAGACCAGCCTGCTCGACGCCGAGGGAGTGCCCGTGGAGAGTGACGGGCTCTACGTCTCCGCAGAGTCTCTGGCGGCCGGCGAGGAGCTCACTGTGGTGGCAAAGGTGAGCCGCCTGCCCGTGGCGGTGCGGCTCAACGGCTCGATGAATGGGACGCCTTGGCAGCAGACGCTGCCGTTGGCGGGCAGTGCGGCGTCGGAGGCCGGGTATTTGCCCAGGCTCTGGGCACAGCGACGGGTCGAGGCGCTGCTGCGCGAGAGCGGCGATCGCTCGGAGGAGATCACGGCGCTGGGCATGGCGAACTTCCTGCTCACACCCTACACGTCGCTGTTGGTGCTCGAGAACGAGAAGATGTACCGCGAGTTCAAGCTCAAACGCGGCACTGAGCAGACCTGGGCGCGCTACCCGGCGCCCGAGAAGATCGAGGCGGTGTACGAGGCCCAGACGCGCCCCATCTGGCAGATCGACGGCGAGGTCATCGTGCGGCGCCCCCTGCCGCTGGTTCAGAGCTACTCTCCCTATGACTACAGGGTGACCCTCGATGGGCTTGGCGCTCACGGCGTCGGCATTGGTGGAGGCGGCTTCGCCATCCCGGACGTGACCAACATGGACAGCGCCGGGATCCTGAGCATCACGACGGCGCCGACCAGCGCCAGTGTGCTGCAGCCGACCGAGCACAGCGCTGGGCCAATGGCACGGCCGATGTCGACGGTCCCGTTCGACGACAGCTTCGACGCGAACGATTGGAAGGTGGAGCGCAAGCAATCTGACCGGGCCAAACGCAGCAGGGGAGAAGGGCGAGGGTATTCGGCGTTCGACCCATACGAAGATGGAGTGCTTGGCGGGCTTTATGGGGGCGGCACCTTGGGCACCACCTACCCGTCGATGTACACGTCGAACACCGACAGCCGTCTGGACGACCTCACCGAGTTTGTGCCTGGCTTCTTCACGGACGCGTTCGACCTCTGGGCCGAGTCGTTGATGAAGCGCGTCCCGTCGCGCGCCGGGGCGCTGAGCGCCGCGGCTCGCGCGAAGATAGAGGCCTCGCGGGCTGCGTCGGTCGCGCGCGACTACGTGCTCGAGGGTGGTGAGACGGTGCGCCTCAACGCCGACGGGCATTTCGAGGTCGTGTATCGGCTCGAGACGGGCCTCGAGGAGCGCGTCACGTACGACGGCGAGTCGCTCTTCAACGCCTATCCGGAGCTGGGGGTGGCGACACGGCGTAAGGTGGGCTCCTTGGAGTCGGCGCTGCTCGCGCGCTGGCTGCCCTTCGTCATGCCGACGGCGTCCAACCTAGAGGCCTGGTACGACGGCGACATGGTCGGAGAGACCTTGGTCCTGAGACCCGTCGACGGCGGCGCGGGGAGGGTGGAGTTCGAGTTCGACGGGTCGAGCCGCATCGTGACCTTGCGACGAGTCGACGGCGACTCGTCGAGCGAGACCCAAGTTCGCTACGACGGCGACGCCATCGAGCTGAGCTCCGACTTACAGAAGCCGACTCGTTTGGAGCCGAGCGAGCCCTTCGTGTCCATGCCTTTCGAGGCGTCGAGTTGGGCGCTGGTGGAGATGCCCTTGCGGCCAGTGTCCTACTGGAACGAGCAGCTACAGTCGCTGACCACCGGGACCTCAGAGTGGCGGGTCGCCGAGCGGCAGCTGATGGCGAGCGCTGCGGCGACGCAGAACCCGAGCGCGGTGGCGGCGGCCTTCCAGGCCATCGACAGTGCCTTCGAGGTGAGCGAAGGGGAGCTGACCCTGGCCAGCCAGGGGAACGTCTACTTTTCGAAGGAGATGCTCACACGTCTACGCCAGGAGCTGCCTGAGAGCCGTGTGCTGTCCTATCTCCTCGCCTCGCTGCAGCTCCGCTCGAACACCCGCAAGCCCATGACGGCGCTAGCGGGCTCAGAGCCTTCGCTGGTGAACCTCCTGGCCAGCTACCGCGACACGCTCTACGAGCTGGACTATGCCCGAAATCGTCCGATAGAGGCCGCGCGGGGCATCAAGCGTTTCGCGGCAGCGCATCCCTACCCCTCGTTCCTGTTTGTCCTTGCGTACCAGTTCGCGGCTCGTTGGCAATGGAACTCACCGGACGCTGCGCTGCAAACCTGGGCGCTGCTGGCGACCTTCGACGAGTGGTCGGAGCGCGCGGCGCTGGAGACGATTCGGGTCTTGAATTCTCGAGGGCGCTACGATGAGGCGAGCGAAGCGAGCGAGGCGCTCTTCGCGAAAATGTCCGAGCGGGGGCAGACCCCGTCAGCGGACTATGCCTACTACCAGGCTTATATTTACAGCTCCCGCGGGCAGGCCGGCTGGAAGCGATTCTGGGCGCAGTGGCAGGAGCGCGCGGTGACGAGCGGGACTTCGGCGTCGATCGTCGGCGTCTTCAACATGGCGATGATGTGCGGCCTGAGCGCCGACCTGGACGGTTTCCTGCTGAAGCTCCCCTTAGAGCGCCTACAGGACGCCAGCTTGGCGTTACCCCTGGCCAGCGCGAGCGCCTCGCTGGGCCGCGCCGACCTCGCGTGGACCCTGGTGCAACCTCATCTTGCTGGGCTCTCTGCAGCGGATGACCAAGCGCACATTGGCCTGCTCGCCCTTGCCTCGATAGTCGCCGAACGCGTCGGCCGCAACGAGGAGGCCGTCGACACCTTAGAGCGCCTGCTGGCGGCGCTGGACGGCAGCGTGATGACGCTGGCCGAGCTGCGCCAGAGCTATTCGCGGCTGCTTCGCCTGCGCGTCAACCTGGTGGCGACGCGGCTCGCTCCAGCCCAGCGCGCAGAGGCCGTCAACCTGGCAATCCGGACCGCGCACGAGTGGCGAGGGCAAGATCCGGACAACGCGGAGATCGACCGCACGATCGCCTCGATGTTGTACTCTCTGGGGGACACAGAGCGGGGTTGGCGCGAGCTGTCGAACCTCATCGAACGTCATCCTGCCGATGGCTTCTCGTATGGGGAGGTGGCCTCGGTGCTGGAGCAAGAGGGGGAGCTGGGGCACGCCTCAGACCTCTGGGAGACGGCGAGCCAGGTGGAGCCTACGAACCCAACCTGGTTGCTCGCGTGGTCGAACAATCTAGTCACTCGGGGGGAGGTGGCCGCTGCCGCCGCGCTGCTGGACCGCATTGCGCAGGGCAAATGGCAGGACCGCTTCTCGAACGTGCTGAGACAGGCCCAGGAGTCCAAGCGCCGTCTGAAGTGACGGAAGCGGCAGGAAAGAGGGGAGGTCGCGGCTCCCCTCTCTTGCAACGATATCAATACGCGCAACAAAATTCGTTCGGTGGTCATTGATCGTAGGTCCCGAAGTCGGGTACTGTGTCGGCACACGACGAACGATGAACGGCCACGACGATTGGGGGAATGTCACCCCACGTCCGTCACATGTGTCTCTGCTCACAGTGTGTGCTTATGGGTCCTTACCTCCCGGTGACCTCGATGATTGAGTTCGATGACAGCCACTGGCCTCTGTGGGTCGTGACTTTCAGGGATCTCCCGCCGCGTTCTGGTGTGGAGAGGTTCCTCGCGAACGCTGACGTCATCTTCGAACGCCAGGAGCCCTTTGCCTGGCTGCTCCATTCTGTCCACACCAAAGCCATCCCCCATCAGCACCGCGCACGGTACGCAGAGTGGATAAAGGACAACCATGCACTGTTGTCCAAGTACTGCCTCGGTGCGGGTTTCGTGGTGCCGACGGTGATCGGTCGGCTGGCCATGCGAAGTATCTTCCTGCTCCAACCTCCGCCTTGCCCACATGCGGTCATGCGTGAGATCGATGCAGGCCGAACTTGGTGTCTTGGGCGACTCGACGCCAACGGGCTGCTCGACGTTTCCCTCAGAGAGGAGACGTCGGCCCATCCGGGCCCCAGAAAAAGCGAGCCGCGAGGCCGGTGAGCCTGTAGGCCGCTCGCCCCCCCAGACAACTCTTTGCGACTCCGTGGGTTTGCGTCAAGAACGAGGCCCAGCCTCATCGCAGCACCCAAGCTCCACCGACGAAGTCCCGCCAAGAAGGCTCAAAGCCCTCACGGGATTTTGCGCAATCGCATCTGGTTCGGCTCCCCCCTGATGACGTCGATGAGCTGGTGACGGGCTCCGGCCTCGAGCTCGCGGTGCAGCGCGCGGATGGCGTCGCTGTCTTCGGCGTTCATGAGGCGGTCGTGGTCGAGCGCGGGCTTTTGCCACCCTTCGCTGAGGATGGCCTCGAGGCGCGCGTCGTCGACCTCGAGGAGGTAGGAGAAGGTCTCCTCATGGGTGTGCGCTGGGGTATACGCCGAGAGCAGCTCGAGCTCACCGAGGGTGAGGTGGATGCTCAGGCTGGTGCTGTCCCACTGGGTGGCTCCATATTGCTTGCGCACCTTGGCGCATTTCATCCCCAGCAGCTTGGTCAGCGTGCCGAGGCCAGGAAGGGCGTCGTCGCCGAGGACGAGGTTGGCGGACGAGAGGTTGTGTCCGAACCAAGCCCCGGGCTCGACGCAGGGGATGGCGACCCACATGGAGAGGGGTACGAAGCGATCGCGCGTAGGCACGCTGCTGGCTCGCTTCGAGCCAGCTCGGTGCCGAGTAGCGCGCGAATCCCAATCGAGGTCGTCGTCGCCAACGTGGTACCGAACGCGGACCTCGGGCGAAAGCTCAGAGGCCCGCTTGCCAAAGCCGAACACCATGCCCGGGAACTCACCGCAGTCGAAGAGAACCCACCGTGGCATGAGCATCTCCTGGGGGCCGAAGGCAAAGCTGTCCAGGTGATGCAACCCGTTCACGACGTCGCGCGACTCGAGCGATGTGGCGGTGTAGCGCCGCTCCACGGGGATCTCGACTCCCATTGGGGCCATGTCGAGATAGGGCCAGTTGGCCGTGTAGCTGATGACGTAGGGCGTACAGGTGTCGAGGATTTTTCGGTAGCGTGCCGCTACGTCTTTGGCAGCGATGGTCATCTTCAGTCCAAGTTTCGCAGGTCGGACACCCAAGAATAAAAGGCAGTGGACTCGGCTCGCCGCTTCAGGTCACCAGGGTTCGGCTTCCAAGAGCAGCAGGAGCAGCGCTTTCTGGGCGTGGAGCCGGTTCTCGGCTTGGTCGAAGACGGCCGACCAGCGGCTATCCATGACCTCGTCGAGCACCTCTTCGCCGCGGTGCGCGGGCAGGCAGTGCAAGAAGATGGCGTCCTCGCGGGCCTGCTCCATGACCTTGCCGGTGATGCTGTAGCCGTCGAGCTTGGCGCGCAGCGCGTTGGCCTTCTCGTCCTGGCCCATGCTCACCCAGGTGTCCGTGTAGACCGCGTGTGCGCCTTTGACGGCGGCCATGAGGTCGTGCTCCACCGAGACGAGCGTGCCGGCCGCCTTGGCGTCTTGGCGAACACGGGTCATGACGACGGGATCGGGCTGGAGGTCCGGCGGACAGGCACAGACCACGTCGAGGTTGGCCCGGGGACCGGCGAGGAGCAGAGAGTGCGCGACGTTGTTCCCGGCGCCCACGTAGACGAGCTTGCGACGCTCTTCTCGCCCGAAGCGCTCCTGCATGGTCATGACGTCGGCGAGCGCCTGGCACGGGTGGAACTCATCGGTCAGCGCGTTGATCACTGGTACTGAGCCGTACTCGGCGAGCTCGTCGACGATGCTCTGTGCGGTGGTGCGGATGACGATGGCGTCGACGTAGCGGCTCAGCACCCGCGCGGTGTCGGCGATGGTCTCGCCGCGTCCCATCTGCATCCCGACGTTGCCATCGGCGGTCAAGATGAGCGGCTGAGCGCCGAGCTGGTAGCAGCCGACCTCGAAGGAGACGCGAGTGCGCGTGGATTGCTTGGCAAACACCACGGCGATCGACTTCCCATCGAGCTTCTTGCGATAGGCGCTCGGATTGGCTTTCACCTCTTTTCCGAGATCGATGACGCGCTGCAGCTCATTCGCAGACAAATCCAGAAGATTCCTGAGGTGTCGAGCCATCTGTGCTCCTGAGTCTTTCGTTGGAGGGGCGAAGTCGTTTGCTCGTCGATGCCCGAATGTCGGGCAAGTGCGGGCGCGCAATGGCGGTGTGTACGACCAAGAGAGGGAATTTGCCAGCATTTTTTGGCGGCAGAAGACGCCACGCAACCTAGCAATTCGGCAAAGCGTAATCAACGCGCTGTCGGTTTCATCGGATTTCGCGCACGCTCGGAACAGAGGTGGCTCGAAGCAAGTCACCTCGCGTCCCTACGCTGCGCGGGGTGCGGTTGGCGGTTGGCGTGCGCGAGGGGCGGGGGCGCGCTTCTCGGAACAGAGGTGGCTGGAAGCGAGCCGCTCGCATCCCTACGCGATCAGAGGAGGGCGACCAGGACGAGCAGAGCGAGGGCAATGGCCACGACGATGGCGACGGTTCCGAGCACGCCGCTCCACTGCGCCCACCCTACCCGCCCTGCTCCTTGGCGAAAGCAGGAATGGCAAACGGCGACTTTCTTCACCTCGCCGCCGGTGAGCTCGCAGCAGTCGGCGCAAACCAGGGCTTGGCAGGTGGCGCAGGGACCAGCGGCGGGCGCGTGGCAGTAGACGCAGTAATCTGCGTCGGGTCGCAGGGGGCTGAGCATCCTTGTCCTATGCTGGACCGCCCCCTCCCCCAGGTCGGGCCCAGGTCGGGGGAGGGGGTTGGAGAGCTAGTGTTCGGTTCGGGTCCACTGGGTGCCGTCGTAGCGCAGCTCCCAGGTCGGCCAGAACTCGAAATCGGTGCGCAGCGTGAGCATGCGCTCCATGCCCTCCAGATCCATGACCTTGAGGCGCACGGACTGGCGATCCTCTTCGCCCGAGATGGCTTGCATGAACGCATCGAGGTCAGGAGTGGGGATGTCGTCGACCTCGATGATGCGCTGCACGGGGTCAATCATGTAGTGGGACGCTGGCGAGCCACCAGCGGTGTAGGTGATGTAGACGCCGCTCACATCGGTGCTGCGTTGGGCGGCGACCGCGAGGTGAGGCTCGTGCAGGAGGAGCCCTGCCCAGGAGACGATGCGGTCAACTCCGATGTTGGAGAGCTCCTTGGTCTTCACGGAGACCTCGAGCTCCTTGCCATCACGGATGACAACGAGAGCCACGTCTTCGTCCTGTGCGATCTTCTCGAGCTCCTCGAAGGTCGAGACCGTGCGCCCTTCAGCCGCGACGATGATGTCGCCACCCTCCAACGCCAGCTCAGACGGGAACCCCGAGTAGCGCCGTACGACGTACATGACTTGGCGCTGAGCCGGCGGGCGCTTCTCGAGGTCGTCGATGCGGGCGTCGGAGAGGCCCGCTTCTCGAGCGTCCGCCAGATTGAGGGTGTGGAGCTCGACGCCGAGGCTGCGGTAGACGACGGGCTTGCCTGCGACGAGGTCGTCGACGATCCAACCCACCAGGGTGGTGGGTGTTCCCGCGAAGACAGGACCTTTGTCGTCGAAGCCGAACGAGCCCCAGAGCGCTCGGACGCTGCCGTCGGCGTTGGCCAGCACGCCGCCGACCGTGCTCGGGGCCGCAGAGACCTCGACGACGTCGAGGTTCGAGGCGCGGAAGGCGGGGTAGTCGGGCAGCGGCAGGAGGATCGGAGCGATGCGCGTCACGGTCGACTCGTTGGACACTAGGTCGTAGTCGGCCTCACGTCCGACCAACCAGAGCTTATCGTGGGCGGCGAGGGGTGTGTCGTCGAAGCGGGCGCTCTTGACGGGGGTGTCGCCGACGAGCGCTGGGTCGTATTGGATGACCGCGAAGTTCTGAGTGGGATGCAGGAACACCACTTTGGCCGGAATGCGCAGGCTGGTCCCGAAGGTCAACTGGGCGTCACCGAGCAGGATCGAAGCGGTGTCTCTGTCCGTCACGACCAGGCCTTTGGCCGCGTCGACGACCAGTCCGGCACCAACGTAATGGGCTGCAGCCGCGCCTTCAGCGAAGTACGGCACGTCGAACTCGACCATGACCATGGAGTCCGCGAGCGCCGCCTCCACTCCCGACTCTGGCGCGGTCGAGGCGACGGTGCGGGGATCGGGCGTCCAGACCCCTGTGGCCGGCGGCGCGGCCTCACAGGGCCATTTGCCGGTGGCGTCTTCACGGGTGCAGCGCTGCAATGGGAACCACCGGCGGTCCAGGTAGACGACCGCGATCTGTTCCTGCGCCGAATCGAAAGGCACCGCATAACGCACACGGATGCGGGCACGGTCGTCGAGGGAGAGCAGCACGGCCCAGAGCTCGTCGACGGTGTTCACAGCCCTGCCATCGATGGACTTGATCAGTGAACCCCAAGGAATGGAGCCGCCAAAGAGGTAACCCGGACGAGCGAGATAGAGGCCTCGAACCGGCTCCCGGAAGTTCCTCGCCTGCTGATACGAGAGCGGATGAATAACGGCGGAGCCGACCTCGACGTATTCTGATGGCGTGATGGCATGCAGATCGCCGACTCGAAGCTCCACCTCAACTTCTCTCGACCCTTTGAGAATGACCAGCTTGAGCAGGTCGCCGACCGAGCCGTCCAAGTGCGTCTCGAGGGTGACGAAGTCGAGTACCGGCTCGCCCTCGATCGAGAGCAAGATGTCTCCGGGCTCGAGGGCTTCGGCGCCAGGGCCGCCGGGAACCACTTCGTCGACGACGAGCAAGCCAACGGTGTTGGCGTCCACTTCGCGAAGTTGCTTCTCGAGCTCGAGGGGTAACCCGAGTCGACGCAGCTCGTCGAAGGACTGTCGCTTGAAGACAGTCTGGATGGTGCCGCGGGTGACGGGCTTCCCCTCTTGAAAGGCGTGCAGGGCGCGCACGACGCGGTCGAGAGGCAGGAAGTAGCTGGTCTCAGCCATGAACGCGCCACCGGCGTTGAGCGCGACGGCTCGACCTTCGATGTCGATCACGGGCGAGCCGGAGGAGCCGCCCGAGGTCCCGGAGGCGGCCTGGAAGTAGAAGGTGTTGAAGTCGTTGTAGCTCAGCCCGTCATAAGCGGGTGCGTCGCGGTCGAGTCGCGCCAGCGTGCCGTTGAGAATCGAGAGCTTCTCGCCGCCATCGTTGCCGACAATCTTGACGTCGATGCCGACGCGAGCGGCCTCGGGTGCGAGCGGGATCTCGTTGACCTCGGTGAACCGGAGGTCTGCGGGATCGTACTGGTAGAAACCGAAGTCGTGCACCGGATCGCGATAGATGGCGCGTAAGTCGACCTCCTCGTGGTTGAGGAAGACCGCCTCGGCGACCACAGGGCCAGGCTGCACGAGGTGTCGATTGGTGAGGATGATCCCTCGTTCGGCGTCAACCACAAAACCCGTGCCAAGGTAGGAGCCGCCGAACTCCGTGTCGAAATCGCGCGGCACGCTGATGCGCAAGACGACGACCCCTTTGACAACCTGGTCGAGGGTCTGCTCCCAGCCTTTGCCCGACTCCCCGAGCGCAGCTCCAGTGCCACGAGGTGGAGTGTGACCGCACGCGGCGACGCTCGCCATCACGAACAATGCGACCAAGAACAGGCCCAGGTGGATTCTTACAGACTTCAATTGCCCCTCATTTGGATTCCATTGCCAAACTTCCTCACGACCGGCTTTCGCTCCGTTCGAGGAGCAAAGGTCGGTCGTGCGCTCAGCAACTGCTTGGGATTCTTTGGCACGACACCAACTGTTGGCGTCGAACCCATCCGACGCACGGCAGTCGTTTGCGCACGAAATGCGCCAACGCTCGTCGAGTGCACATGCATTCCAACAAAGCCCGAAGCAATGCAACCGATCGCGAGCGCAGGGACGTGAGGTGGCTCACTTCGAGCCACCTCCGTTCCGAGAAGCGAGCGAAATCCAATCGCAGCAGCTCTGTTCTTGAACGGCAGCGAGCGGGACTGGCTCAGCGCGGCTGGGTCGGCGAATCGGTGCGCATGGCAAGCAAGTCGACACCTGCGCCTTCGATGGCGGCGAGGGTCGTGTTGACGAGGTTCTCGTAGGCGGGCCCGTGGACCTTGAGCCCACCGAAGCCACCATTGAGCTCACCCGAGTAGATCCCCCCGAAGCGCGCGGTCTCATCGTCCTCGAAGACCACCCCTCGTTTGCGCAGCAGGCTGGCCACCTTGCTCAGGTTGGTCTTGGTTGGCACCGAGACAGCGAAGAAGGCCTGATCGACGGGCCAGTGGTGGCGCGTCGTGAGCAAGTACGCGAGAATCGCGCCGGAGCGGTCCCCGCCGTGATCGCAGTGAATGTAGATTTGAGAAGGCTCGAAACCTGCCGTGCCTTGGATGATCTTCTCTTGGCTGGGGAAGCGACTTCCAAAGGCGATGTCGACACGCGCCATGGACAGCGCGTCGATCTGTTCCTCGACGTTGCGGTCGAGGTGCGAACCGCTGATCACCAAGCGGACGCCACGAGCATACAGCTCGCGGATGTGGGAGGCGTCCGGCAGTGAGCCCACCCAATAGCCCTCCTGGACCTGTCGGATGTTGCGGGGCAGACCGTTGTTGGACAGGCGCCACCGGGCTCCAAAGCTGCTCGAGACCAGACTCTGGACGCCGAGCGTTTGTAGCTGTTGCGTGAGGTTTTTGTCGAAAGGCTTGGCGGCGATTTGGGTTGAAGGACTGGCCTCCTGCTTCTGAGCTGGGAGCACCATCCTCGCCGGGGCACTCGGCTCCGTGGAGTGCGGCGGAGTGTGCCTCTCGGAGGCTTGCGCAACCTCTTCCTCGCAGGACCACGCCGGAATGAGCGAGGCGACGGCGAGGAACGACGCAAGACACAAGCCCGCCAAGGCGCTCACCACGAGCGCTTTGCGAAGTCTTGGTACTGGGGGGTGTTCGAGAACTTGTGTCATGTTCATACGAAAACAGCTGATTGCCGGTCCAGCCGGGTTGTCGAGCCCGATACAATCGGGCTCGCGACCCTCGAGCTCGAGGCTCTGAGCCTCAGCTGTGCGAATGATAGTACGAAGATGAAGGTGTGAAAATTTTCGTCGGTCGCCTTCACTCACCTCGGCGCCACCTATTTCTTCTCAGCGTGGGGCTGGAGCGCCTCGACTTTGGGGTGCTGAGGAATTTCCCCCTTTATTGCTGTGGGAATCGTCCGAGGGCGCTGAATCTGGGGCAGGTTGGACGCCGGCATTGGGTTGGCGTTCGGGGGCCGTTGGACCTGCACGCGGGCGCTGTAGATGACCTCGAGCTTCTCGGCATCACCCTTCTGATCGGTGAGGATCCAGAGCGTGCTGTTCGCGACCTGCTTGCCTTCTGCCATCGTCATCGTGACCTGATAACGATCTCCCACCTTGTCGATCTTCGCTTGGACCATGTTCTGTGGGTCTTCGATGCCGGTGACCTTGAATTTGGTTCCCTTGATAGTGGAGACGAAGACGACGACATCGCGGGTCGATTTTCCGTTCTCATCAAAGAAGAAATGAACCCGATCCTGATCCACGCTGATGTCGCTGGTGGCCCTTCCGTCGACACGGAGCTGGACCTCCTTGGGGGATTCGAGGTTGGTCTTCACGGTGAGCAGGCCGCCGAACCGGCGCGCCACATCGCCAGGCTTGATGGTGACCTCGAGGGTTGGCTCCTTCGCGCCTTTGACCATCTTCCCCGAGATGAGATTGGGATCGCTCGAGACCATCTCCACGACCTTCACTTCTTTGGCTTTGCTGCCGACGAGCTTGACCTGCTGGACTATGGTGTCACCCGTCATGACGTCGCCCATCGAGAGGCGCTCTGGGTCGAACCCTACGGCGACCTCGACGGTTCCTGAGATGTTGAGCTTGAAGGCAGGGTTGACGGGATCGTCAGAGCTGACGGTGACGGTCTTGGCGAGGACGCCGTGCCGACCTGCAGTGTGAACAGTGACTTCGATTTTGGCTTCTGCACCTGGGGCTACAATTGGCTCGCTGACCACGGCCGCTGTGCACCCTCAGCCACCATCGGCGCGACTGATGGTCAAGGGTCCTAGGCCCGAGTTCTTGACCACGAATGTGTGTTTGACGTCGTCGCCTTGAGCGACGGTGCCATAGTCGAACGACGGCGCGTCACAGCCGATCGCCGGAGCGGGCCCTGCAGGTTTGGACTCCTCGACAACCGGTTTGGCGACCTTCGGATCGACACCAGCAACCCTGCGGAGCTGTTCGAGCTTGGCCTTCGGCGGCCGAGTCTTGGGCTCTGGAACAAGGTCCTTTGCCACTTGTGGCGCCTCGTCAGCCTCGCAGACGGGGATGGCCTCTTCGCCCTCCTTCTGAGAAGCTCCCTCGCCTTCCTCCTTTTCGTGCTCAGCACGCTGCGGTAAGCAGCCGCCAAGCAGGAGGATCAGCAGGGCGATGAAAGGGAAACGTCTCATACCTCTTCTCCCAGTTTGCGCGTGAGCGTATTGCGGCGCTCCGATGCTTCGGAGCGCCGCGTCAGAACAACATGCTCATATCGCATTTTTTGGCCGTTGCCAAACCCACGTTTTCAGCCGCGCGGGGCACCAAGGCTTTCGCTCCCTTCGAAGCGCTCGACGTCGTAGACGCGGTGGCACAGGTAGCGACCCAAAGAGCGGATGGCCTGGTCGGCCGAGCGAAATACGGGGACTCCGCGCGAGCGTATGGCGCGGGCCAGCGGATCGTATAGGCTTCCGGAGTCGACCACGACGATGATCGGCTTCTTCGATTGGTGGAAGAGCCGCGGCAGCCGCTCGACGAGCGAGCCCGTTTCTCCAATCTCATCAGGTGTGGTCTCGAGGGCCGCTGTCAGGGGCACCACTCCGACAACGAGGGCATGGATTTCCGGGCTGTCCAGCATGACGCGGATCGCGCCTTCATAGGCGTCTTCGTTGGCCATGGGCGTCAGATCCAGGGGATTGCGAGGGTTCACAAGGGCCCCGAGGCCCTGCTGCGTGAGCAGCTGCGCGAGTCGCGCCGTCGGCACGCCCGAGAGCTCCACCATGTCCACCTTGTAGCGGTGTCCTCGGATGGCATCCGCCATCCCGACGGTCTCGAAGCCCGCATTGGAGATGGCGCCGACGTGCACGCCTGCGACGTCCTTGCAGTGCAGCGCCGTACACAGCTCCATGAGCTGCTCGAACTCCTTGAAGGTGTCCGTGACGATCGCTCCCGCCTGCCCAGCCGCGGACTGGCAGACGTCGTAGTCGCCCGCGACCGCCGCCGTGTGCCCAGCGGCCGCGCTGCGCCCCTGCTCGGTGCGCCCTGCCTTGTAGAAGACGATGTCCTTGCCGGCCTCGCTGAGGGTGCGGATCGTCTGGATGCTCACCAGTCCGTCGAGATCGTTGAAACCTTCGGCGTAGAGACCGATGACATCGATGTCGTCACGGCGCCCGATGGCCATCATGACGTCGGACGGAGTCAGGTCGAGCTGGTTGCCAATGGACACCGCGAACGCCGGATCCAACGTCTCCAGGTTGCTCAAGCGGCTGACGATGAACGCGCCGCTCTGAGAGAGCAGCGCCGCGCGACGCGCCGGTTTTGCCCAACGCTTGTCCAGCTTGCCGCTGGGGATGAAGAAGGTGTCGTAGTGGCCAGGCCGCGAGATGACGCCGAGGCTGTTCGGCCCCAGGAAGACCGTGCGACGCCCTTCCCGCCGCCCCTCCGCAATCGCCGCCCGCACCTCCTCCTTGATGTCCTCCGAGCCCTCTGTCTCGCCGACCCCACCAGAAATCAAGATGACCGCCCCTACATCCGCCGCCCACGCCTCGCGGACCAAGGCCGGAAGCTGCTTTGCGGCCGCCGCGATGACCAGCAGGTCGAGGGGCTCTGGCGCTTCGCTCAACGTGGCGATGCAGCGCGCTCCATCCAGGGTTTCTTGTCCGGCCTTGACGGCGTAGAGCCGCTCTCGGGGGAAGCCGGAATCGAGCACATTGTTGAGGATGATGCGGCCGAAGTTCATGGCCGTCGCCGAGGCGCCGAGCACCCCGATGGAACGCGGCTCGAGCAAGGCTTCGACGGCCGCGACCGGGCGCGCGGGCGTGCCAAGGGCGACCGGAAACAGGGTCCCTCGCCCGTCGAGGGGGATCATCCGCTGTTGCCTGAACGCAAACGGGTTGACCTCGAGCTCGGCGACGTCCGGGCCACCCTCCCCTCTGGCCACACAGAAGCGCTGCGCCAAGAGGATAAAGGCCCGGAAGCAGCGCAGGAGCTCGCCGTCGGAGACCTCGCGGCGGCGACCGCGGGCGCGGCCCGAAAGGATGTCGTAGGCCGCAGTCTTCTTGAAGAGCTCGAGGAACTCCTCGGCCGTCGTGTCCGTAGCCAGAGCTTTTGCGACGGCGATGCCTGGGAGCATCTTGCGGGCGAGGTACTCCGTATCGATGCCGCCTAGACCAGCGGCGATGACGGGACCAAATTCTCGCGTCGCCCGAATCCCAAGAAACAGCTCGTTGCCGAAGCCCGGCTGGGTTCGTTCGACAAACTCGACGACCAGCACTCCGCGCACATCGGCCGTCTCGCGATGGCGCTCGATGAGCCGGTCGATCTCCTCGCGCACCGAGTCGTAGTCCTTGCGGACGAAGACGATGCCGTTGGCGTCGCTCTTGTGCACGACGTCCGGCGAGACCAGCTTGACGACGACTCGCTCGCCGGGGAACTGGGCCAGGGCGTCCTCGGAGATGAGCTCGTCCATGCTGAGGAAGATGTGGTGCGGGGGCGAGATCGCGCCGATCAGCTGCACGATGGTGTAGACCTCGTGCTCGAAGAGCTGGGTGCGGCCTTCTTCGTAGACGTTGCGGAGGGCGCGCTCGACGGCGTGGACTTCGGCGCCGGAGAGCTTGTCCTGCATGTGGACGACGTCGATGACGGGCATATCAGGTCGCTCCGGTTCGGCCAGGTGCTCGGTGGGGAGGGTCTCGAGCCAGTGTCTGACGGTTCTGGAGGTGGCGCCTCGCTCCAGGCCGTCGAGGTAGGCCATGGCGGCGTTGCGGCCGAAGCGAAAGGCCCGCTGGTTGACCTCGACGACGTTCTCGCCTTTGTCCTCGAAGAGGGCGGAGACGGCGTCCTCGAGGTCCTGGGGGTCGAGGGCGAGGTGCAGCGAGGCGGCGCCGAGGACGGCCATGTTGGAGGCGCGACCAGACCCCGCTGCGCGGGCGATGAGCTCGCCGTCGATGAGGATGTGACGGCGATGGGCCGAGACACGGTCGAGGACCGTCTCGATGGGGGGATAGTTGCCGATGTTGACGAAAGCGTTGAGGCTGCTGACCAGCGCGCCCTGCTCGGCGAGGTAATGGACGTAGCGCAGCGACTCGAGCGGCTCGACTGCGATGATGAGGTCGACGTGGCCGACCTGGATTAGGTCGCTGAAGATCTCGTGGCTAGCGATGCGCAGGTGGGACTGAACGCCCCCGCCGCGCTGGCTCATGCCGTGGACTTCCGCCTGCTTGATGTGCAGACCTCGGCGCAGGGCGGCCTTGGAGATGGCTTGTGCGATGGTGAGGATGCCTTGGCCCCCAACTCCTGCGAGGATCAGATTCTGTTCCATGGTGCCTGTCTCGGGTTTCGTCGGTTTTCACTCAACTTTCAAAGGTAACTGGCTTCGCTCAGCGGCCGACCACGTCGATTTCGATGCCCGGCGGTCAACGGCCAGCAGAAGAATTCGACGGCAGTTTTGGGTCAGGAGGCCGCTTGCAGCTTGGCCGCGAGCTTTTCTCTTCGCGCGCTGTGGATGCAGGCCCGTTGGGGGATCACGACGCTCAAACCTGGGTAGGCAATTTCGCGCCGGATGGCCTCGACGTTGTCCTTGTGCGCCTTGGCCACGGGGTTGAGGACGATGGTGTGCTCCGGGTCGACCCCAAGACCGCGCAGAACGTCGAGGAGCTGCTCTCCCGAGGTCATGGTGAGCTGGCCGCCGGTCATGGCGACGGTGGCGTTGTCGAGGATGAGCACGGTCATGTTGGCGTTCTGTCGCGCGGCGGAGATGAGGCCGGTCATGCCGGAGTGCGCGAAGGTGCCGTCGCCGATGGTGCAGACAACCGGATGTTTGCCGGCCCTCGAGGCGCCGAGCGCCATGGAGATGGAGGCGCCCATGTCGAGGCAGGCGTGTACGGCCCGAAAGGGCGGCAACACGCCCAAGGTGTAGCAACCGATGTCGGAGAAGAGGACGGGGTCTTCGTAGATGGAGGTCGCTTCGACCAAGGCGCGGAAGCTGTCGGAGTGGGGGCAGCCGCGGCAGAGCTGCGGCGGACGCGCAGCGAGGTCGGTCAGTGGCAGGCCGGACTGGGTGCGAGGTCGGCCTAGGGCCTGGGCGAGCGCGTCTGGACTGAGCTCACCGGTGGAAGGCAAATCGCCGGTCAGCTTGCCTCGGATGGCCTTGCCTGGGATGCCGAGGAGGCCTTGCAGGCGGCGTTCGATGAAGGGGTAGCCCTCTTCGACGACCAAGATCTCATCGCAATGATTGACGAGCTCGCGGATCAGGGTGACGGGCAGCGGATAGAGGCCGACGTGCAGCAGGGAGACGTCTGCGTTGCCGTTGAGGGCCTCGCGCACGTAGTTGTAGGCGAGACCAGCGCAGAGGACGCCGCGGCTGCTGCCGAGGGTGAGCTTGTTGAAGGAGGAGCGCTGCGAGCGCTCGACGAGCTCGGGCTGGAGGTCGACCAGCTGTTGGAACTTGCGACGCGCGTTGACCGGAACGAGGGTCCAGTCGTTGGGGTTGGGTCGGCGTACGTCGGCGGCGGAGCGGGTGATGAGCTCGCGCGTCTCGACGTTGGCACGGCTGTGGCACAGGCGAGTGACGAGGCGCATCATGACGGGGAGACCGATGGCCTCTGAGGTCTGGAAGGCCTCGCGAGTCATCTCGTAGGCTTCTTGCTGATTGGCGGGCTCGTACATGGGGAGCTTGGCGAAATCGCCATAGAAGCGGCTGTCTTGCTCGTTCTGCGAGGAGTGCATGCCCGGATCGTCGGCGATGACGACCACCATGCCAGCGTTCACGCCGGTCAGCGCGGAGTTCATGAAGGGGTCGGCGGCGACGTTGAGGCCGACGTGCTTCATGGAGACCAAGGCGCGCTTGCCCACATAAGACATGCCCAGCGCTTCCTCGTAGGCCGTCTTCTCGTTGGTGGACCAGATGGCAGAGATGCCCGGTCTTTCGGCCCTGTTTGCGGCCCTACTACGGATGTACTCGAAGATCTCGGTGGCGGGGGTTCCGGGATAGGAGAAGGCCCCGCCTATCCCCTCATCGATGGCACCCCGTGCCACAGCCTCATCTCCCAACAACAGTTCAGCGCTCATTTGCCACTCCATTGCATTTGTTTGCCACTCCCGCGGGCCTTGGGCCAGCGGGGTTGAGCACAGCGCGAGACCTCTATTTCGGCACTCGAATCGGTGGTCTCTGAGCTCGGCATCTCGTCCGTCAGGGGCGCCAGACTGCGAACTCAGACGAGATGGGGGTGTTGGACACCCGGCGAGGAATCCTTAGGAGTCGTCCGGGAACAAGATGCGCATTTGGGCGAAGTCAGAGGTGGGAGGGCAGGAGGTCGATGCAGGCGATGCCCAGCATCGTCGAAGCAGACCGACGCTGCCATCACGCCTCCGGCGATGCTCAAATGGGCAGGTTGTTTCCTGACGACTCCTTCGGTTCGGCAGGACGCTGGCGACTCGACGGTTCGGGCTGTAGGCCCTGATGTTCGTGGACACTCACGCTGTGGTGTCAGCGCCTTAATAGGTTCGGGCTCCGTTCTCGTCAACAGACCAATGAATACTCATTCAATCGTGGGGGTTTGCGCTCCGCGAGTCGTTTGTAGGTTGTCGTAGAAATGCGGGTTTGCTAGTTTCGCCGAGCTTTCCTCCTTCGAGGCGCAGAGCCTTGCCGAGCTCCGACTGTTTCTCGAATTTCAAATCTAGAAGGGGTCCTGAGATCGACCGCCGCGCAGACGAAATTTTGCCTCCTAACACCCAATTTGGCGGGAGGTATCGGATCATCAAGCACCTCGCCGCGGGCGGCATGGCGCGGGTCTATGTGGCCGAACAGGCGCCCCTCGGGCGCGCCGTCGCACTCAAGATCTTGCACCGCGAGTTCAGCGAAGACCTAGACAGCGTCAAGCGTTTCGAGCGCGAAGCGATCGCGGTCAGCAAACTGACCCACCCCAACACCATCACCGTCTTCGATTTCGGCCAGGCCGAGGACGGGCAGTTTTACCTCGCCATGGAGTTCCTCGAGGGCGAGCCCTTGAGCAACCGGCTCAAGAAAGTCGGGGCTCTTGCTCCACAGGACGCGCTCGCCATCGCGGCCCAAGTCTCCCGCAGCTTGGCCGAGGCCCACCAGAAGGGCATCGTCCACCGAGATCTCAAACCCGACAACATCTTCCTTGGGCAGATCGAGCGGAACTTCGTCAAGGTGCTCGACTTCGGCATCGCCAAGCTGATGAAGAGCGAGCCGGTCACGAAGTTGACGCAGATGGGCGCTATCCCTGGCACACCCGAATACATGAGCCCGGAACAGGCGCGTGGCGAGGAGCTCGATGGGCGCAGCGACCTGTATGCGCTCGGGATCGTGCTCTACGAGATGCTGAGCGGCAAAGCGCCGTTCACGGCCCCGACCTTCTTGGCCACCGCGCTCAAACATCTCAGCCAGCCGCCACCGCCGCTGCCCAGGACGGTTCCGGCTCCGTTGGCGAGCTTCATCATCAACGTCGCGCTGGCCAAGTCCCCCAACGACCGTCCGGCGACCGCCGACCTCTTCCTCGAGGGCCTCGAAGAGGCCGCGAACAGCTCGGGCATCCAGTTTGGCCACACCTTCACTGGACGCGTCGACCGCGGAGAGGTCGAAGCCAGCCTCGAGCTCGAGCTGTTACGAAAGCAGCTGCGGGAGGCCGAGGCGCAGAAGAGCGAGCTCGAACGTCAAAGGGTGACCGACACGAAGCGCTCGGTGGAGGAGATCAACTTCCTGCGCTCACAGCTCTCCCGAGCTGAGGCGCCCGCCGCGCCGAGCGCCGGCCACTCGCCGCGAGTGAGCCCGGTGCCAGGAAGCGGGCCCCAACGCGTGGTCGCGCGAGTGCCTTCGTCCGCTCCCCCGCCGCGCGCCTCGGTTCAAGAACGTGCGGTCGCGCCGGCGCGGCGTGCTACGGTCCAGGAGCGCACCCAACAGCGCGCTCCCGCCCACCAAGCGCAACCAACGGCGCAAGTCACGACGCCGGCTGCGCGTCAATCCCAACCTGCGGCCAAAATCTCGACGCCGGCCGCGCGCCAACCCCAGCCTGTGGCGCAGGTCTCCGCGCCTCCCATCCGTCCGTCACAGTCGGCGATGCCCCCCGTGCCCGAATCGAGGCGCAAACGCGGCGGGACCAAACCCGACCACGACGCGGCCCCTCTTGCAGATCCGCGCGACCGCTACGCCCAACCCGTGAGCGTCCAACAAGAGGACGAGCGGCTGGAAGCCCCGACTCGCCTGGATTGGGGCGCCCCAGAGGTCGCCGACCTGCATCACCAGCAGGTCTTGCGCGAAGCCAACGCGCCGACTGAACCCAAGCCCGTCTCGCAGCGACCAATCCCGCGCAATGTCTCGACCGAGCGGGGCTATCCCGTACAGCCGGAGGCTCCCGCGCAGAGCGCGAATCCTGGGCCCAGACCGGTCGAGAGCAAGCACCAGACCTCGATTCACATCCCGCCCCAGAACGTCTCCAGCACACTGATGGCCTTCGCCAAACCGGCCATCGACGCCATCGGCGTCAACCCCAACGCCGCCCAACTCAAGCAGACGCTTGTCTTTGCGACCTCGGTGTGGAACGCGGCCATCCAAGGGGCCGAAGCCGTCGGCGAAGCGCGCGCCTGGGTCGTGGCGAACGGTACGCCGACGATGGTGCAGATCTTCGACCTGCTCTACCAAGCGAAGCTGCGACAGTTCGCTTCGGAGTCTTTCTTGATCGAAGAGATCGAGGTGACGCAAAAGGTGCAGGGGCTGGGCATCATCGTGAAGGTGCGCATCCCTTAGGCTAGCGCCCGTCCGGAAATGCCCCATCTGCGGCATCGCCTTCCTTCCTCGCTCCTCGGCGTACCGGTCATGCGCCTGCGTCGCTCGGTCGTCGGCTCCTTGCACCTTGGGCATTTCCGAACGGGCACTCACAAGATGTCCTTCGGGAAGAGTTCGGAGTCCACGCGGCTATTCGACGACCGGGCTCTCTGCCGCTTCGAGCCGCTGCCGTGCCTCATGGATCAACGTCAGAACGATGTCCTTCGAGATCCCAGACTTCTGGGCCACGACGAAGATCACCTTCTTCTCGTCCAGCGCGACATCGCCGTCGATCATGGCCAGCTCGATCATGTCCTCGAGGCACAGGATCCGCGTCGAATAGCGGCTCAGAGGTCTCAGCTCTATGTCTGAGCCACGGTTCTCGAGGAGCTCGACCAACAGCTCGGGAGGGGCTCCGATGTTCGCGCAGACCTGCGCCAGGAACGCGTTCTCGGACATCAACACCACAGCGTCAGCGGTGGCGATGGCGATCAGATTCCCGAGGTATTGCCTCTGGTCTGCTGCGTTCATGGTCTCCTTCTGCTTGATGAGCACTGGCCAGAAGTCCAGCTGCGTGTCGGTGTGATGTGGCATAGGTCTGAAGGTGCTCCGCGTCGCCTGAACTTGTCAATCACCAAACCGCCAGGGGCGCAGCGTGCTGCGCCCAGGCGCTGCACGCTGCGCACACAGCAATCACTGAAGGTTCTTGGTCAACTCTTTTCGGACGTCGTTGGAGTCGGCGGCGCCCTTGGTCATCCGCATCACCTGTCCGAGCAAGAAACCAAAGAGCTTCTGCTCCCCAGCGCGATAGCGAGTCACAGCCTCTGCGTTGGCCTCCATCACGCTACGGATGGCTTCGTCCAACACGTTGCCACCGACCTTTCCGAGCCCTCTGACTTCTGCGATGCGCTGCGGATCTCCGCCTTCGGCCAGCAGCGTCTCGAAGACCTCTTTCGCCGCAGTCAGCGTGATGGTCTCGGCGTCCGCGAGTGCCACGAGCTTCCCGAACTCGACGGGACCAAACGGCAATCGGTCGAGCGAGCGAGTCTTCAGCTCCCGGAAGAGCTCGTTGACCATCCACTTCGAGACCGACTCGGGTGCTGGGTGAACCTTCAACGTGGCCTCGAAGAACTCGGTCAGCGCAGAGTCGCCCGTGAGCAGCTCGACGATGTGGCTCGCCAACCCCAACTCACTGGTGTAGCGCTCGTAACGCGCGTCCAGCTCTGGGTCTGCGATGCGGGCCAACTGGCGCTCGCTCATGCGGATCGTGGCGTCTCGCTCGGGGTCCTTCGCCCGGTTGAACATCGGCTTGGGCACTTCGACCTCCAACGGGGCCTCCTCGCCCAGGACGAACTTCGCCCACGAGTCCTTGAGCGAGACCACGCGGTTGAAGACCAACCGACCTGCGGTGTGCTCGACGGGATCGCTGAAGAAGAAGCCCTGACGTTCGAACTGGTAGTGTTCTCCAGGCAGAGCGCTGCCAAGGCTCTCTTCGACCCGGGCCTCGCCCATCGTGATGAGAGACGCGGGGTTGAGGTCCTCCAAGTAGTCGTGCTCGACCCCGGGCCTCTCGACCTTGAAGAGGCGGTCGTAGAGCCGAACCTCGGCCGGGCAGGAGCGGGCCGCCGAAACCCAGTGCAACGTGCCCTTCACCTTGCGCCCGTCGGGAGCCGTCCCGCCGCGGGTCGCTGGGTCGTAGGTGCAGCGCAGCTCGACGATCTTGCCGCTCGCGTCCTTGAGCACCTCGTCGCAGGTCACGTAGTAGGCATAGCGCAACCGAACCTCGACGCCGGGAGCCAGCCGATGCCACTTCTTGGGCGCCTCCTCCATGAAGTCCGCGCGCTCGATGTAGAGTTCCCGCGAGAAGGGCACCTCGCGGCTCCCTTCCTTGGGCACGTCGTGCGGCCAATAGCTGGCCTCGAGCAGCTCGATCGAATCCTCGGGGTAATTCGTGATGACAACCTTGAGCGGATCGAGCACAGCCATGACTCTAGGCGCGCGATGATTGAGGTCGTCGCGCAGGCAGTACTCGAGCTTGCCGATGTCCACGGTGCTGTTGGCCTTGGCCACGCCGATGAGCTCGGCAAAGGCTCTGATGGCCTCGGGTGTCACCCCTCGGCGGCGCAGGCCTGCGAGGGTCGGCATGCGGGGATCATCCCAGCCGTCCACCAGCTTGTCGGTGACCATGCTCAGCAAATTGCGCTTGCTCATCACGGTGTAGCCGAGCGCCAGCCGCGCGAACTCGAGCTGTTGCGGATGACAAGGCGCTGAGACGTGGTCGAGCACCCAATCGTAGAGCTCGCGGTTGCTCTCGAACTCCAGCGTACAGAGCGAGTGCGTGATGCCCTCGAGGGCATCCTCGAGACAGTGCGCGAAGTCGTACATCGGGTAGATGCACCAAGTATCGCCGGTGCGGTGATGATGCGCGTGCTTGATGCGGTAGAGCAGCGGGTCACGCATCAGCATGTTGGGCGACGCCATGTCGATCTTGGCTCGCAGGACGTGGGAGCCCTCGGCAAATTCGCCCGCGCGCATGCGGCGGAACAGGTCGAGGTTCTCCTCGACCGAACGGGCCCGGTACGGGCTCTCGGTCCCCGGCTCGTAGATCGTGCCACGCCCTTCTTGGATCTCTTCGCGCGAGAGCGAACAGACGTAGGCCAGACCCCTCTCGATGAGCTCGACGGCGAAGCCGTACATGGCCTCGAAGTAGTCCGACGCAAAGTAGATCTTCTCGCCGGGATCGAAGCCGAGCCACTTCACGTCGGCGATGATGGAGTCGACGTATTCTTGGTCTTCTTTGGCCGGGTTCGTGTCGTCGAAACGCAGGTTGCAGTGGCCCTTGTAGTCGAGCGCCACGCCGAAGTTGAGGCAGATCGACTTGGCGTGCCCGATGTGCAGATACCCATTGGGCTCTGGCGGGAAGCGCGTCAGGACGCGGCCGTCGTGTTTGCCGTTGCGCAGGTCTTCGTCGATGATGGCGCGGATGAAGTTGCTTCGCCCACGCTCCTCGGGACGCTCTTCCGAACTCGGGTTATTCTCGATACTCAACGCTTCCTCCAACCTACTGGCGCTTCGCACAACGATTTGGGTTCCATGCGACCGTTGAAGTCTATACTCCGAAAAGCTCCCGGCTTCCAAGACCCCGCGACACCCCTGTGATGCGTGTAGAGACGTGAATTCCAATCCACCAACGCCAGCACAGCGCCTGCGTGCCATGCCTCGTGAACTCTCAGGAACGCTGTTCGATGAGTGACCTCTCGCAGCCAGCAGCGCGCGACTTCCTGCCGCGCTTCTTCGCAACGCTGGTGGCCCTGACCTTCGTGGCTCACCTCGTCGCGCTGCAAGTGCGCGAGTCCATCTTTGGCGGCGGCTGGCTGAAGAACTTGGTCTACGTCGCCTGGGACGAGCGCCTCGGGCTCGCCTTCGCCCTCCTGCTCTTCACGGTGGCGAGCGTCGGACTCTGGCTGCTGGCGTGGCTCAAGCTGTTGACGCTTCTCGGAATGCCGAGGCGGCGGGCTCTTAGCCTCGCCGCCGGAGCCTGGGTGGCGCTGCTGGCGCTCGACTTGGCCGTCCGACAGCAGCTCGCCAGCATCTTCGGCGACGCCTTCGATCTCTTTGAGTTCAGCCGCGGCGTCGGCGGCGTGCTGGCCATGTTCCGCAACCTCTGGACCTGGTACCACCGCGAAATCCTGCTCGGCGGCGGCGCGCTCATCGCCCTCTTCGTCGCCGCCGTCCTCCTCTCGAGCGCCTTGCGCTCAGAGCGCCACACCTGGTGGGGCGTCGACCGCCTGAGCGCCCGCAGCGTGCAAGTGACCACGGCCCTCGGCTGTCTCGCCGTCCTCGCCTTCCTCACGGTCTTGTCGCAGATTTGGCCCGAGACTCGGGTCTTGCTCACCGGCGACACCCTGGTGGGGCTCCCCTTTGGCGCGCTGGTCTCGGCCACGACGGACTTCGACGGCGACGGCTACAGCCAATTCGAGAGCCCCCCGGACACCGCACCGTGGGACCCCGACCAGCACCCCCACGCCCTCGACACGCCCAAGGACGGCATCGATCAGGATTTGCTCCTCGGCGACCTCGATCTGGACGGCCTACCCGACGAGGTGCTCCTCGAGCTGCGCGCCCGCACTCACTACGACCAAGCCCAATTCTCCAGACGCCTCAACGTCGTCCTCGTGATTCTCGAGAGTGTCCGCTACGACTCGCTGCGCGCCGAGGTCCGGGGCGTCCCCGTGATGCCCAACCTGCAGAGCCTCGTCGCACAGGGCGCGCTGGCTCCGGACGGATTTCAGGCGACCGCGGGCTTCACCACGCCGAGCCTCAGCCAGCTCTTCTGGGGCAACACCTTCAATCCGGGCAGCAGCCTCCTCGACGACTTCCGCGACAACGGCCGCAAGCTCGGCGTCGTCAGCGGCTATAACCTCGAGGAGGAGGGGTTCGAGCGCAACATCGGCCTAGACAAAGTCGACTTCCTCTTCGATTCCCGCGCCGACACCGAGCTGGACGCGCGCATCGACACGACGCCGGCGCGCCGGCTGGTGCCCCAAATCGACGCTTTCCTGACCCAACAGGCCAAGAACAAGGCGCCGTTCTTCCTCTTCGTGCACTTCGCCGACTCGCATTTCCCCTATCTGCAAGACAACGAGCGGGTGCTCGGAGAGTCGAGCCTGAGCCGCGGGGAGATGACTGCGGCGCGGCGCAACGAGCTCTTGGAGGTCTACTACAACCAGGTCCACCACATCGACCGGGGCTGCGGCGCGCTGATGGAGTCCTTGCAGCGCAACGGTTTGCGGGACAACACCGTGGTCTTCTTCATGAGCGACCACGGCGAGTCGCTCTTCGACGACGGCATCCTGCTCGGGCACGGCACGGCGCTGACCGAGGTCATGACTCAAGGCGTGATGGTGGTCGCCGGGGCGACTCAAGATGTGCCCGAGGTCTTCTCACACCTCGACGTGCGGGCGCTCGTGCGCTCGATGCTGACCAAGCCGCCTGTTGTCCGGCCAAAGGTCGTCCGCAGCCCCGCGCAGCACGTGCTGCACTACCTCGGTTCGCCCACGAGCCCCTCCAAGATCGGCCTCACGCGGGCCGGCGAGCAAGTGGATTACGACTTCGAAACAGCTCGGACGCGGCTGGACGCGGGGGCTTGGGAGCCCTTCGACCCGACGTCCACCAAGCAGGAAGCCGTCAAACAGCTGCTCCTGGAGTGGGAAGCCATGCAGTGGCTCAACCGTGACAACGCCGGTTGGCAGTACTGACGGCGACGTGTTCACAATCGAGCGTGGGTGCAGGGAAGAAGCAGGGCTCTGCCCTGACCCGCCGGGGGACTTTGTCCCCCGGACCCCCAATTGCTTTCTTGTTTTCAGTGAAGGTACGAAAGACGGGCCATCCCCATCGGACACTGTCCGGTTTCGAGTGTCCGCCAGCGGACACTTTCCCGTGTCAGCCCGCAGCCGAGTTCGCAAACCCTTTGACAGCATCGGGATGAGGCCTGCGCGCCCACGGCCCGGTCGTTGCAACTCTCTCTGCTGGGTCCGGCGCGGCGATGTTCAGCTGGACGGCGAATCGCCTGCATGGACCTCCGCTCACGCTTCCTCTCCCCTTTCGTCTTCGAAGGGGGGAGAGACAGGAGGTCGAAGGTCATGTCAAGCCGACGACGCAGTTTTGAGAATGCAGTGCTAATCAGTGTTTTCGCAGTGGTCTTGGGCCTCGGCTCGAGTGCGCTGGCGGCTGGCCCGGAGAAGGGCTTGGCGACGGCCCAAAGCGGCTCGGAGAAGGGCTTGGCGACGGCCCAAAGCGGCTCGGCATCGAAGGCGAGCTCCTCGAAGACCTTCAAGCGCGCCGACAACAAGACCGTGAGCATCACTCGCCTCGATTCCAGCCCCACACCCACGCGGCGCGGCCTTGACGCACAGGTCGCCACCGAGCTCTCCGACGAAGAGCTGCTCGAGATGCACGACGGCTCCTTCTACCTCGACGTCTGGAGTTCGGACACGGCCGAAGCGAACTTGGCGCTGCGTTTCGGCGGCGGCCACACCTACACTTTCCTGGCCGCAGGGACCGACCTGAGCGTCGCGGAGCCCGGCGAAGACCGCCGCTACGAGGTCGGCGCTGGCGCGGGCATCCGCGGCTTCATCGACGAGGCGTTCATCGACTTCGACCTCTCTCTGTACGTGCTTCTGGACCAAGGCGGTTCCCCGCTCGAGGCCGGCATGGCGAAGATTCGATTGGGTGTGGGCAGCCGCTTCTCGAGGTACTTCGCCGTCTCGGCAGGCATGACCGCGACGCTCTTTGGCGACCTCGACATTCCCACGCAGGACACCACGGTCGCGCACCCCACCTACGTGCAAGCCGTCACGTACCTCGACGTCGAGGCACCCCTGCGCTTGGCGCTGTGGCCCGGCTTCTATGCCGGCATGGAGTTCTGAGGTTCGAGCGGTCGAACCGCGTCCGGCCGCATGAACCCACCACGGCGAACCGCGTCCGGCCGCTCGAACCCACCACGGCGAACCGCGTCCGGCCGCTCGAACCCACGACGGCGAACCGCGTCCGGCCGCCCGAACCCACCACGGCGAACCGCGTCCGGCCGCCCGAACCCACGACCCCCCAGGGCGTTGCCCTGGGCTGGTATGGTCGGCCCTTTCAGGGCCGGGCGGGCCGACGCCCAGGATCAACGCAGTCCGTATCGCGACGGAGCGCGGAACCTGGGCATCCGCCCCGAAGGGGCGGCCCCGGAATTAGCCCAGTGCGGAGCGCTGGGCCGCGCGTCCGGCCGCTCGAACCCACCACGGTGAACCGCATCCGAACGCACGAACCCACCACGGTGAACCGCATCCGAACGCACGAACCCACCACGGCGAACCGCATCCGGCCGCTCGAACCCACGATGTCGAACCGCGTCCGAACGACCGCCCGAACCCACAACCTCTCTGGCTGACCACTGGAAAATCTGCCGAGGGCTTGATAGGAACAAGTCCAATCTTGAGGTGTGGCCAGGTCACAATCTCTCTAAACCCTTTGCGGACGAAACCCAACGATGAATCCACCTTTCATGTGCAGAGAGCCCTCGTGCTCTTCTGCCCGTCGGAACCCACCGACCGTCTTGTTTTTGCTGTTGGTTGGCGTGTTTTCCTTGGTGCTCGCGTCACCAGGCCAGGCGCAGACCGTCGTCGGTGTGCTTGAAGTCCAAACGGAGGACGGTGCGACGGAGGTCGCCGGCCGAGTCGAGGCCCTCCTGGACCGCTCGCTCGTGCTCATGCACAGCAGCGAAGCTCGCAGCGCGTTGAGCGGCGGGCAAGTGTTGACTGGCACAGCCAAGAAGGCCGACGCCGCCGTGTCCAAGCTGCAGGCTGGCGTCGACGCCTTCTACGACGACCGCATGGACGAGGCCGAGCGGTTGCTCACCGAAGGCATCAACGACGCCCTCGAGCAGCCCATGCTCCTAACCCTCGACGCGCGCCTCGTGGAGCAAGCCCGCACCGGCATGCTGACGCTCCCGTCGGTGCTCTTGTCCGAGGCCCACTTCGACGAAGCCGCCCAAGTCACGACCCGCGTCGTGGAGACGTTCCCGACCTACTCCCCGAGTCGCAAGCTCTTTCCGCCCGGCGTCGTCGATATGGTCGAGCAGAGCCGGGTGCACGCCAGCACCTCTGGCCGGCGGCTGCTGCTCAAGCCCGCCTCGGGCGAGACCTGCGTCGTGAACCTCAACGGCGACCAGATCGTGCTCTCGTCCGAGCGCGAGGTCCCGGTCACCACTGCCAGTTACGGCCTCTTGTTCACCTGCGACGCCTTGCAAGCAGGACCCTTCCTGACCTCCATGAACTACAGCCACCAGACCCTGGTCATCAGCCCGGCCATCGTCGCGGCCCTCGCCCAGGCCGCCGAGAACAAGCCCATCGACTGGCCGGCCGATTTCGAAGCCCAGCACGGGCTCGCCACGACCCTGAAGACCTTGCTCGGCGTCGAGGTCCTCTACGTGACCGCCCACGGCGCCGATGGGGTCTTGCTGGCTCGAGCTGACGAAGCCGGCTATCGCGCCGCCCGCACCGCGATCGACAGCGACGATGACCTCGATCTCGCCGTCTCCGCCTTGCTCCCCGCACTCGAGAGGGGCGCACCAGAGGGCGACGTCGAGGTCAACAACGGCTTGGGCTGGGAGCGCATCGAGGCGAAGAGCTATTGGGTCGAGACCATCGTCATCGGGACCGGCGGAGCGACCCTCGTCGCTGGCGCCGTCTTCGCGGGCATCGCCGCGTCCCAAGCCGACGTCGTCGAGCAGTGCAAACGGCCCGAGCTGTGCACCCTGCAGGGCTCCAAAGAGAACCTCGACCTCTACGCCCAGGACGTCTTTGCGTCCCAACTGTTGTTCGGGATCGGCAGCGCCATCGTCGTCACGGGCGCCACGATCCTCGTCGTCCGAATGTTGAGCGGCTCCGCCACAGAGGTCGCCGACACCCAATGGAATCTAGCGGTGACCGGCGATTCGGCCCTCGGCACCTGCACGTGGAGGTGGTGAGCATGTCCTCGAAGCTTGTTTCTTGTTGGCTCTTGGTGCTCGCGCTGACTCTCGCCTTCGTGGCCACGGCCGCCTGCAATCGCTTCGACGAGTGCAACAGCGACAACGACTGCGGCGCCGGCTTCAAGTGCGTCAAAGGTGAGTCGGCGGGCGTGGTGTCGGCGGCGTGTGTGCCGACGAATGCGCCGGAGGACGCGGTGTTGCTGCCCGAGCTTCTCGACGGCATCGATGTCGATGTGGAGTTGCCTGATACTTGTGAGTATGAGTGCGGCCCCGAGGTCGTGGGGCCGTACTCCGCCTGCTATCCGGGCGGAGCGGTCTGCTTCTTAGATTGTGGAGATGAGCTTGAAAGCTGCGACCGGCGCCCGGACAACGGCTGTGAGGTCGACCTCAGGACCCCCGTCAACTGTGGTGGGTGCGGTGTCGTCTGCGCCGACGAGCTTGCGGAGGTCGGCACGTTCGGGGTCTGCGAGAAGCTCAACGAAAAGCTCCAATGCGTGCCTCGGGGGTGTCTGCCGAATTGGGTCGACCTCGGCAATGACATCAAAAACGGGTGCAGCTTCGAGGTCGTGAATGGGCCAGAAGGGACTGTCTCTACAAATGCTGTTGGACGCATTGGGCGAGCCAACGCAGAGCTGCTCTTTGCAGAACGGTATGAGAGTTCAACGGCCCACGAAATCATGGCTATCCGCCCGGCTGGCGTGGCGAGCATCATGGTCGACCGTGGCAACAACACCACCAAAGTGTCGAGCTTACGACAAGCTGAGAACGCTGCAGGAACGCACCTCGTTGCTGTGGCCGCTGGCGACCGCCCGAGCTTTCTGACCTACACGGAGTTGGCCGGCTTTGTCGAACACGACGCCAGCGGCTTGGTCAGTGCAAGCTCCGCCCCCCTGTCCGTCGCCGTCTCGGGAATGCCCGCCACGAGCGAGTCGAGCGGCGAGTTTTTCAGCTTGGAGGGCAACGTCTTGCGGTGGTACTCCCTTCGTCCGGATGGCTTCGACCCTGGGGCCTTTGCGTGTGGCTCGACGCTGGCCGACTCGCTCAAACTCTGTCTCAGCGGAGAGGCTTACCTGAATGATGTCTCCGGTATGGCGGAGCCCCTGTCCATCAACGCAGGCTTTGGGCCAGCGGACACGCTCATCGTCTGGCTCTCGAGCGTGGAGCGCCTCGTCGAGTTTGCTCCGCAGGCGGGCGGGTTTTCTGAGTTGTTCATCCCCAACAGTTCGCCCACCCAGTCGACTGGAGCCGTGGAGATCGAACCTTACGAGGGGGGCAGTTCGGCGAGCTTTGCGCTGCTCCACACGACGGGGGTCGAGTTTTTCAGCTACGTTGCCAACTCCAGTCCCTATCGCAACCGCCTCGGCGGATTCGATTTTCCAGCACAGATCCCAGCCAACATTAAAGACCTTGTGCCCATGGACAACGGGCAATTCATGCTCGTTGCCGACAATGGGCTGTACTTCTTCAGCGCTCTCAACGGCAGCGACCTCTTTTACCTCGAGCTGATCGCCGCGCCAAGTGGTTGGCGTTATGGTGCCTACAAAGCCGGAATGCTCGACGTCGTACGAGACCGGACGATCTATCACTTCGAGCAGAAGGCCCTGCCGACACAATAGTCGGAACACCACTGGGCGATTTTTATCCGATAACATCCATCCAAGGAACGGAACCATTGACAGGGAGGCTCCCATGAGATCGACTGCAAAGACCCTTATTCTCCTCGCCTTCTGCACGGCGCTCTGGGCCGTGACCTTACCCAGCTGCGACGACGCCCCAGCCAAGTCGACGCCCGATACTCAGTCCAGCGACAGTATTGGAGACAGCGACATCGCGGGCGACACGGCCGAGCTGCCCGATGTCACCGACCAACCCGACCAGACCGATTCGACCGATTCGACCGACCAGACCGACCTCGTCGCCGACACCGAGGTCATCGAGGACACCACGCCTGACACTGAGCCCGTCGACATCGCCGACGAGGAGCTCCCCACCTGCGAGCCCGCTTGCGGCAGCCACTCGACCTGCGAGAACCTAGTCTGTGT
>Ga0210044_10001092_pt1 | contig 41247 bp, 47 predicted proteins | sample CryGey13umfilter_2_FD_183959 | JGI IMG/M metagenome (GOLD analysis project Ga0210044, IMG submission 183959) | Groundwater microbial communities from aquifer in Utah, USA - Crystal Geyser 4/9/14 3 um filter (SPAdes) (version 2) | ecosystem: Environmental > Aquatic > Deep subsurface >... | reverse complement strand
TACCAATAGACCCGAAAAACAATAGTTTCTACTATTATACCTTTCTCTCTAATGGAACTAACTTTGAATTAGATTGTATTTTAGAATCTAAGACCTACAAAGATAAAATGACTAATGACGGAGGAGATAGGAGTGATCGTTATGAAGTAGGGAGTTCTTTATATTATAATCTTCGCGATACCGGCCCCGCAGGCGGATTGATATTTTACGACAAAGGCAGTTATTCTGGTAGCCCGAGCTGGCGATATCTGGAAGCGGCTCCCAGCGACCAGGCCAATAGTGTATGGGGAACATGCCCTCTTTATGTTTATGGGGCTGATGGAACAGCAATCGGAACTGGTTATCAAAATACGCTTGTTATAATAGCCGATGATCCTTTACCTAACAAAGCCGCAGATCGATGTGCGGATTTAAGTATCGTTAATAACGGTATCACCTACGACGACTGGTTTCTTCCATCACAAGATGAACTTAACTTGATGTACACAAACTTGAAAGTCTACGGTGTTGGCGGTTTTGCTGATAACTACTATTATTGGAGTTCGTCAGGTCTGGCCTATGAAGGTAGTAACTGTCACGCGCGGAGCCAGAACTTCTCCAATGGCACCCAGTACAGCAGAGACAAGAATGCCGCACTCTGTGTGCGTGCTGTTCGGGCTTTTTAACAATTTATCTATTTTGGCACAAATTTAAATCCTACGAGGTCCGACCTCGTAGGATTTAATTTGGGAACCAAGCCCTAAATCCTAAATCCGAAGAAAATTGGGCATTGATTAGCATTGGGATTAGCAGTTAAGACCCTTGACTGCTAATTTTAATTGATTATAATTATTAAGTGAGGGAGAATGAGGGAGAAAATGAAAGTTTACTTTCAATTTTCGACCGAACGCAATAATTATGACCTTAGAATTGACAAAAAGACAAGAAAATATATTAGAAAAAATTATCTGGAAATATATTAAAGAAGTTCAGCCAATAAGCTCTAATTTTCTAAAAGAAGAGTATAATTTAGAAATTTCTCCGGCTACGATAAGAGCAGAATTAGCCAGGCTTGATGAGGATGGTTTTTTAGAACAAGTTCATATTTCTGGCGGAAGAATCCCAACTAATAAGGCCTATAGATTTTTTGTAGATAATTTATTTAAAGAGGATTTTATTGAATTTGGGAAAGAAGAAATTTTAAAAGAAGCTTTTGAAGGGTTTGAAGGATTAAAAGACATTTCAAAATTTTCTTATGAATTAACAAAAATTTTATCTTCGCTTTCTTCCAATTTAGTTATTACTTATCTTGAAAATTTAGATATTTTCATAAAGGAAGATTGACAAGAAGCAATAAAAGCGCCAGAGTTTCGCAATACTAAATTTTTAACGAAATTTATAAAATTAATCAATGAATTTGAAGAAAATATTTATACATTTAAAGAAAAAAAGAAAGAAGAAAAAATTAAAATTTATATTGGTCGAGAAAACCCTTTGAAAGAAAAAGAATTTAGTATTATAATTACCGAAGTTTCTTTTCCCAGAAAAGAAAAAGGAATTTTAGCTATTTTAGGTCCGGAAAGAATGGCTTATGATAAAAATATTAGTTTATTAAATTCTTTGACAAAATTATTAGAAGAAAATTAAATGGAGGAAAAAAAATCGCCAAAAAACGAAGTTTATAGCGGAGGCGCTCCGCAGAGCGCGGCAAATTCGCGAGCGAAGCGAGCTGAATTTGACAGTGGCGGAGAAGCTTCTAATTGGGAAGAGCTTAAGAAAAAATTAGAAGAATGCCAAAAACAAAAGGCAGAATATTTGGCTGGTTGGCAAAGAGCAAGAGCTGATTTATTGAATTATAAAAAAGAAGAGATGGAAAAGATTGGAGAATTAATAAAATACGCGAACGAAGAATTGATTTTAAAAATTCTGCCGATTCTAGACAATATTTATCTTGCGGAAAAAGAACTGCCGGAAGATTTAAAAAAGCACAAGTGGGCAGAGGGGATTTTACAAATAAAGAACCAGGTTTCGGAATTTCTAAAACAAGAAGGCGTAGAGGAGATAAAGACGCTGGGCGAAAAATTTGACCCGAATTTTCATGAGGTAATTAAAGAGATTGAGACAAAAGAAAAAGAAGCAGGTATAATTTTAGAAGAAATTGAAAAAGGTTATTTAATTAATGGCAGGGTTTTACGACCCGCCAAAGTCAAGGTCACAAAATATTATTAAATATATGAAAATATTAGGTATTGATTTAGGGACAACGTTTTCGGCTATGGCTGTTATGGAAAGCGGCGAGCCAAAAATTATTGAAAATAAAGAAGGAGCGAGAACAACCCCTTCAATTATTGCTATTACAAAAAACAATGAAAGATTAGCGGGGATTTTAGCTAGACGCCAAGCAATCACTAATCCCAAAAATACAATTTATTCGGTAAAAAGATTAGTAGGAAGAAGATATGCTGATTCCATTGTTTCTCAAGATAAAAAACTTTTATCTTATGAAATAAAAGAAGCAAGTGACAACGGGGTGGAAGTAAAGATGGGAGATAGATGGTATAAACCAGCGGAGATCTCGGCAATGATTTTACAAAAATTAAAGCAGGATGCAGAAGAAAAATTAGGGGAAAAAATAACCGATGCTGTTATTACTTGTCCAGCTTATTTCGATGATTCTCAAAGAAAAGCAACAAAAGTTGCCGGAGAAATTGCCGGTTTGAATGTAAGATTAATTTTAAATGAGCCAACTGCTGCTGCTTTAGCTTACGGTTTAACAAAAAAAGGAAACCAACAAATTTTAGTTTATGATTTTGGCGGGGGCACTTTTGATGTTTCAATTTTAGATATGCGAAAAGACCCTGATACGGTAGAAGTAATTGGAGTAGGAGGCGATACTCATCTTGGGGGCGATGATTTCGACCAAAGAATAATGGATTGGATTGTTAATAATTTTAAAAAAGATCAGGGAATTGATTTATCAAAAGATACCTTGGCATTACAGCGAATAAAAGAGACGGCCGAGAAAGCAAAAATTGAACTTTCCTCCAGTTTAGAAACAGAAATAAATCTTCCTTTTATTACTTCCGATACGAGCGGACCAAAACATTTACTTTTTAAACTAAGCAGAGCTCAATTAGAGAATATGGTTGGCGACTATATTGAAAAGTCAATTAAATTAGTCAAACAAACTTTAAAAGAAGCAAAACTTGAACCAAAAGATATCGAAGAGATTGTTTTGGTTGGCGGTCAAACAAGAATGCCGGCAATTCAAGAAGCAGTAAAAAAACTTTTTAATAAAGAACCGAATAAATCAATTAATCCCGATGAAGTAGTGGCAATTGGAGCGGCTATTGAAGGGGCAATTATGGCTGGCGAAGCAAAAGAAGTTCTTTTATTAGATGCTACTCCGCTTTCTTTGGGTATTGAAACATTGGGAGGAGTAAATACTATTCTAATTTCTAAAAATACTATTTATCCTGTTTCTAAAACTCAGATTTTTTCTACAGCCGCGGATAACCAAACTTCAGTTGAAATCCATGTTTTACAGGGAGAGAGACCAATGGCAAGCGATAATAAAACCTTAGGAAAATTTATTTTAGATGGTATTCCTCCAACGCTACGAGGAATTCCCCAAGTTGAAGTAACTTTTGATATTGATGCTAATGGGATTTTAAATGTTTCAGCAAAAGATAAAGCCACTGGCAAAAGTCAATCAATTAGAATCGAGAGTTCTATTGGTTTATCAAAAGAAGAAATTGAAAAAATGAAAAAGGAAGCAGAATTACATGCCGAAGAAGATAAAAAGAGACAAGAACTAATTCAAGCAAGAAATACAGCCGATACTTTAATTTATACTTGCGAAAAAACTTTATCCGAAGCAAAAGATAAAATAAAATCAGAGGATAAAAAAGAAATTGAAGAGAAAATTGAGAGTTTAAAAAAAATAAAAGACAGCGATAATATAGAAGAAATCAAAACGAAAACTAACGAATTATCGCAGGCAATTCAAAAAGCTGGAGCTGAGCTTTATCGTCAAACTGATAAAAAATAAACATATGACGAAAGATTATTATAAAATTTTAGGTGTTTCCCGCGATGCCTCAACAGAAGAAATTAAAAAAGCATTCCATACTCTTGCTCATAAACACCATCCTTATAAAGGAGGGGATGAAAAAAAATTTAAAGAAATAAATGAAGCTTATCAAGTTCTTTCTAATAGGGAAAAAAGGGCGCAGTATGATCAGTTTGGTCACGTTTTTGAAGGCGCGGCAGGCGCGCAAGGCGCGGGAAAAACTGGTCCAGGATTTGATTTTGGATTTGATTTTGGAAAAGATTTTGAATTTGGTTTTGGCTCTTCAAATATAGAAGAGATATTTGAAGAATTTTTTGGTTTTGGCAGAAAAAGAAAGACAAAAAATCAAGGAAGAGATATTGAAATAGAGTTGGAAATAAATTTAGAAGATACTTTAAATGAAATTGAAAAAAGAATTCCCCTTGGAAAATATGTAATTTGTTCCAGATGCCAAGGTAAGGGAGCTGAACCAGGAACAAAATTAAAAGAATGTTTTACTTGTCGAGGGACTGGCGAAGTTCAACAGATAAAAGAAACGATTTTAGGTTCTTTTACTCGCTATACCACTTGTCCTCAATGTCAGGGAGAAGGGAAAATACCGGAAAAATCCTGTAATGTTTGTCAGGGAGAAGGTAGAATAAAAAAAGAAGAAGAAATTGAAATATTGATTCCAGCTGGAGTTGATACTAATCAAATTATAAAAGTTAAGGAAAAAGGAGAGGCCGGAAGGAGGGGAGCAAAAGCAGGGGATTTATATGTGAAAATTTTTGTTCGACCTCATAAAGTTTTTAAAAGAAAAGGCGACGATATTTACATTAATATTCCTATCTCTTTTACTATTGCTTGCTTGGGAGATGAAATTGATATACCATTACTTGATGGAAAAAAGATTTCTCTTAAGGTTCCGGCCGGAACAGAATCGGGAAAGGTTTTAAGAATTTCTGGCAAGGGAATTCCTCATTTTTCCGGCTATGGCCGAGGCGATATGTATGTTAACTTGATAATTAAAACACCAAAGAATTTAACAAAACAACAAAAAGAATTACTTGAAAAATTGAAAGAAGAAGGCGTATAGAATTCTTTTTCCGGCAAAATTGCTTCGCAATTTTGCCCCCCTGTGAAATTCAGCTCACTGCGTTCGCGAATTTCCCGCGGCCTTCGGCCGCCCCCGTAGCTCAATTGGTAGAGCAATTCCCTTTTAAGGAAGTGGTTCCGCGTTCGAGTCGCGGCGGGGGCACTACAACAGCACTACAACAATAGTGCCTTTGCTCTTCAACCCATTTTTAATTCATCAAAAATTTGCGTGAGAAACTTGAATTCACCCAATTTCTCCTTGACAAATTTGATAAGATGTGTTAAACTAAATTTACAGATTTTTGAAAATTTAATAATAAAATAAAAAAAGAAAGGTGGTGAGTAAAAAATGAAAAGGACGATAGTATTTTTTTTGTTATTCTTTGTTTCTGGAACTCTTTTGGCCGGTTTCCGGCCAAAAGCAGTGACTCAAATGATTCAATTATTTGAGTCAAACTATCATGACCGATTCGCCTGGGCAAGGTTGAACGCTTGGGGCACAGGTGAGGTAGCGGGTAAAAAGTTTGTCTGGGTTGGTTGGACCAACACAGACGGCCTGGTGACTTTGGATATTTCTCTGCTTCTCCCCAAAGAAGTAGAGAAAAAGATTGTAAACCTTAAAGATCGGTATAACCGATCTTACGAGGTTTATACCCTGCGGACAAAGTCTTCCATCTCAACCAGTAACGACTGGCTAGACTGGGGTGGAACCCAGTTTAAGCCAATCAATCCAGTAAAGAGCTATATAGCTCTTTTAAATGAAAAAACTGGGTTGAATTTGAAGATTAGAGAATTTCTGAAATAAATTTTTTTGGAAATTCTCTAGTACATATGCCGGGGAAAACATTTACAAATGTAAATGTAAGTACCCGGCTTTTTTCTTTTCCGAAAATAATTTGCCGCCAAACCCCAGTAAAGGTTGACAATTTTTAAAAGATACTTTTGGTTCTGCCCAACCTTTAATCCTCCGATAGCTCGTGTTCTTCTCGACCGTTTGGCTAAGAATCAATCAAATGCCAAAAGGATTGGTAATTATAAACTGTTAGGACGCAAGACCAGTTAAAAGGTGATTTAATACTAAAGATGGGTGATATTGTCACCCATCTTTTTATTTTATTGAAATATAATTTTTTTCTGGTATAATATTTTTATGACTTTTAAATTTACTTCCCAATTTAAGAAAACTTTTATTATTCTTCTTCTTATTCTCGTTTGGGTTTTAGGCTGGCAGTTTGGAATCTATTTTAAGTTTAAGACAAAGGAAATAATAACGCCGATTGCTGCAAAATTTAAACTAATAAATCAAGACGTCGGGAAACCAAATGAAGTTGATTTTTCTCTTTTCTGGGAGGCCTGGCAAGTAGTAGAAAATGAATTTTTAGATAAAAGTAAAATTGATTATCAAAAAATGGTTTACGGCGCTATTAATGGAATGATAAAGTCATTGGGCGACCCCCATACTTCTTTTTTTACTCCAGAAAAGACAAAGGAATTTGAAGAAGAACTTTTGGGGAGATATGAAGGAGTAGGAATGCATATTGATATTAAAAAAGAAAAACTAAAAGTAATTTCCCCCCTTAAAAATACTCCGGCTGAGCGAGCAGAATTGCGCCCCGGCGATGAAATTTTAAAAATCAATGATACTTATACTTTTGATTTAACTCTTGATGAGGCAGTAAGTTTGATTAGAGGGCCCAAAGGAACAGAAGTAACTCTTTTAATTTCAAGAGAAGGTTGGGCAGAACCAAAAGAATTTAAATTAATAAGAGAGGGAATTCAGATTCCATCTTTAGAATGGGAAATTAAAGAAATTGATAATTCTAAAATTGCTTATTTAAAGATTTATCAATTTAATCAAATTTTACCAGCCGAATTTAAAAAGGCAGCAATTGAGATTTTAAATACTGATACTAATAAAATAATTTTAGATCTCCGAAGTAATCCCGGAGGATATTTGGAAGTCGCTCAAGAGATTGCCGGTTGGTTTTTAGAAAAAGGGCAAACAGTAGTTTGGCAGGAAAGTAAAGAGGAAGAATCAAAAATAGAATATAAATCAGAAGGGCCGGCAAACTTTTCTCAATGGAAGATGGTAATTTTAATTAATGAAGGAACGGCTTCTGGCGCAGAAATTTTAGCTGGAGCGCTTCGAGATAATCGAAATATTCTGTTAATTGGAGAAACATCTTTTGGGAAAGGTTCAGTTCAAGAAAAAGTTTCGCTAAAAAATAATTCAAGTTTAAAAATAACAATTGCCAAATGGTTAACGCCAAAAGGTCATTTAATTGAGAATTCTGGATTACAACCCGATATTGAAGTAAAATTAACTGAAAAGGATTATGAAAAAGATAAAGATCCTCAATTAGAAAAAGCAATAGAAATAATTAAAAACCTATGAAGATAATACTTTTACAAGATATTGAAAATTTAGGAAGTAAATACGAAGTGAAAGAGGCAAAACCGGGTTATGCTCGAAATTATTTAATTCCTAAGGGTTTAGCAAAACCAGCCACTAAAAAACTTTTAGAGTGGGCTAAAATTCAGCAAGAAAAACAAGAGAAAAAAGCAGAAGAAGAGTTAAAGAAAATAACGGAAATTGTTTCTAAGTTAGATGGATTAGAAATAACAATTCCAGTAAAAGTGGGGTTAGAAAATCAACTTTATGAAAGTATTAATATCCAAAAAATTAAAGAGTCTTTAAAAGTTCAGGGATTTGAAATTAATAAATCCCAAATCCATTTGCAAAATTCCATTTCGGAATTAGGGGAGTTTCCGATAAAAATCAAGTTTGACCATAATTTAGAAGCAGAAATAAAAGTAATAGTAGTAGAGGAGAAATAAACATTTTTGCATCATGGCAAAGTATATTTTTATTACTGGTGGAGTAATGTCTGGTATCGGTAAGGGGGTGGCAACAGCTTCTATTGGTAGAATTCTCAAAAGCAAGGGATTTAAAGTTAATGCTATTAAAATTGACCCTTACATTAACGTTGATGCCGGAACAATGAATCCACTTGAACACGGGGAGATTTTTGTTACTGACGATGGAATGGAATGCGATCAGGATGTAGGAAATTATGAAAGATTTTTAGACCAAGATTTAACGAATGATAATTATTTAACTACCGGCAGAGTTTATCAGAGGGTAATTCAAAAAGAAAGAAATTTAGAATATCAAGGTAAATGCGTTGAAGTGGTTCCCCATATTCCCAATGAAGTTATTTCTCAGATTAAGAAACTGGAAAGAAAAACTAAAGCTGATTTTATTTTAATTGAAATTGGCGGAACAGTAGGGGAGTACCAGAATATGCTTTTTTTGGAAGCGGCAAGAATATTAAAACTTCAACATCCAAATGATGTTGTTTTTATTTTGGTAAGCTATTTACCAGTTCCCAAAATGATAGGAGAAATGAAAACTAAGCCGACTCAGTATGCGGTAAGGTCTTTAAATATGGCTGGGATTCAGCCCGATATAATTATTGCCAGAGCGCCAACGCCTTTGGATGCCATAAGAAAAAAGAAAATTTCTATTTTTTGCAATGTTACGGAAAAAGATGTTATTTCTGCTCCTGATATTAAATCAATTTACGAGATACCAATTAATTTTGAAAAAGATAATTTAGGAAATCAAATTTTAAAAAAATTAAAAATGCGGGCTAAAAAAAGTAATTTAAATGATTGGCGAAAATTAGTAAAAAAAATAAAATTTCCTAAAAGAGAAGTAAAAATTGCCATTGCCGGAAAATATTTTAAAACAGGAGATTTTACTTTAATGGATTCTTATATTTCAGTAATTGAAGCAATTAAACATGCCTCATATTATTTTTCTCTTGAACCAAGGATTTTCTGGCTTGATACTGAAGAATATGAAAAAAATCCTAAAAAAATAAAAGAATTAAAAAATTTCAACGGGGTAATTATTCCCGGAGGTTTCGGAAGTAGGGGAGTGGAAGGAAAAATAAAAGTAATTGAATTCTGCCGAAAACAAAAAATTCCATTTCTTGGACTGTGTTTAGGAATGCAACTTTCAGTGGTTGAGTTTGCGAGAAATGTTTGTGGTTTGAGAAAAGCAAATTCTACTGAATTTTTACCAAATTGTCAATATCCTGTAATTGATATTATATCTGAACAGAAAAAACTTTTAAAAAAGAAAAAATATGGGGGAACAATGAGATTAGGGACTTATCCCTGTAAAATTAAGCCAAAAACCCTTAGTTTTAAGGCCTATGCACGTTCTTTCGTCTCTGAACGCCATCGGCACCGCTATGAGTTAAATAATGCGTTTAGAAAGGTTTTAGAGTCCAAAGGAATGGTAATGGTTGGCATTAATCCTGAAAAGGACTTAGTTGAAATAATTGAACTTAAAACCCACCCCTTTTTTATAGCTACTCAATTTCATCCGGAATATAAATCACGGCCTTTAAAACCACACCCCTTATTTAGGGAGTTTATTAAGAAATCAGTGAGTAGAGTAGTGAGTAGTGAGTAGTTATTCTATTTCTACAATTTTAGCAAGTCTTTGCTGATTATTGAATCCTTTTTTTCTTTTTGTTCGGAATTTGACTACCCCTTCTTTTAAAGCATAAAGGGTGTAATCCTTGCCGCAGCCGATATTTTTACCAGCAAGGAATTTTGTGCCTCGTTGGCGGATTATAATCATACCGGGTTTGACTTTTTGGCCTTCAAAAATTTTAACTCCTAATCTTTTAGCTATTGAATCTCTCCCTAAACTTGTTGCACCTCTTGATTTTGTTTTTGCCATAGATATTTATGTTATCAAAATTTATTCAATTTTTCAAGGCCTGCCTGCGCAGGCAGGCCCACAAGATTTTATTATTTCTTCTAATTTTTCTTTTATGTTTACTTTTTTTTGGTATCGGAATAATAATTTCTTTTTATTTAAAAAAACCGCCTCTTTTAATTATTCCTTAATTATTCCTTGAGTTTTCTTCCACTATGAAATTTTCGATGAATATCTCTTAGACGCTTGTTGGTAATATGGGTATAAATTTGGGTTGTAACAATCGAACGATGGCCTAAAAACTCCTGAATCGTGCGTAAATCAACTCCTTGGGTTAAAAGATCTGTAGCATAAGAATGACGAAGTGTATGGGGAGTAGTAAAAATAGGTACACCGGCCAAAATTACATATTTTTTAACGATTCGTTCAATAGAACGGGCAGTTAGTCGGGAGGCTGCGCCTTCTTTGGAGCGATAATGAATGAATAAAGCTTTTTCCTTATCCTTTCTGGTTTCAAGGTATTTTTTAAGCCAAGATAACGCTCTTTCGGAAAAATAAACAGTTCGAGGATAACCGCCTTTGCCAATAATACCGAGTTCTAAATCTTTTTTATCTTTTAATTCCGAGCGAAGCGAGGAATCAAGGTTCCGACGAGCGAAGCGAGGAGTGGTTCTTATTGAAATAAATTGTTCTCGGTTAAGCGCAACAAGTTCGGCTATTCTTAAGCCAGTTGAAAAAAAGGTTTCTAAAATAGTCCTATTTCTTAAACCAATCGGAGTTTTAATATCAGGAGTTAATAAAAGTTTTTCAATTTGTTCTAAACTGAGAAATTTTACTGTTTTTTCTTTTTTACTTTCTTTTGAAAGAACTATTTTATTAGCTGGAAGGGAAATAATATCTTTGGCTGTAAAATAGCTTAGAAAGGCCCGCAGAGCTATTAAATAATAGTTTTGAGTCATTTTTTTCAAGGTTTTGCCTTTTTTATCTTGAAATCGCGACAAATAAATTCGATAATTCCAAATATCTTCGGGAGTTAACTCGTGAGGGAAAAGAACTTCTTTTTTAGCCATTTTTAGCCAGCGGACAAATTTTTCAAGATAGTGCTTATAATTTTCCTGAGTTCTATCAGCTAATCCTTTTTCCACTTCACAATAATCTAAAAAGTCAAGAATATGTTTTATAATGCTTTTATTTGATTTATGGAGCATTTCAAGGTTCTTCCGCGAAGCGGAAGGTTCTTATAATTGGTTTGTTTGATTTTTGCATAATATATGTCGCTTAATCTACATTGTCCGACTCTTTCTATATCAAAGCCCTTTCCCCCACTTCCTTTTCTCTTACTTTTTTAAATTTAAAAATTTTTGTTTAAAAAATTGATAAAATTCAAAAACTTTATTTTTGAAGTTTATTAATTCCCCTCCTGTTTCTTTTTTCTCCTTTTCAAACTCCTCTTCTAAACCCGGTTTTCTCTGTTTAACCTCTTTTGAAAACCAGCTTTTGACTTTTGGCAGAACATAGTTTTGCCACCAATTAACAATTTTTACATGAATTTTCTTCCAGATTACTAATGCTTGTTTAAAAGATTGTTTTGTCCCTTCAATAAAAACCGAAGGTCCTTTCTCTTTAAGATTTTGCCACATTAATTTTAACTCCTCTAAAGTTGAAGGGAGCTGTTCTGGATTTGACGTGGTTTGACTGCTTGTTTGGGCAAAAACAATTAAAACGCTAACGCTATTAATTGTTTGGGCGAAAACAATTATAGGAATGATAAAAATTGTTATTAAAAGATATTTCATATAATTATATTTATTGCTTCTTTTATTCTTTTTAATGTTTTTTCTTTTCCTAAAATTTCAGCAATCTCAAAAGGTCCGGCTGAGGTCTTTTTCCCTGTTAAAGCGACCCTTAAAGGCCAAAGCAAGTATCCCCTATCTTTGGATGCTCTGCCTGCCTTTACTTCTTTTAATAATATCTCTTCTAAATTTAGTGCTGTCCAATTTTTCTCTTTTATTTTACCTAATACTTTAGTCAATTTATCAAGAGATTCTTTAATTTCTTTATCAGTCATATCTTTCCATCTTAACAACTCTTTTGGATAATTTAATTTTAACCTAAAAAAGAAATCAGTCAACTCAACGATTTCTGATAATTTTTTTAATCTTTCTTGATATAAATTTATAATTTTTTCTAAGTTCTCAAAATTTATATTTTCCCTTGTTTCACTTATTTGATAAGAAGGAGTAATAATTTTTCCACCGTAAGCTGGCGGGTATTGTTCAGTTTTAAATATCGGTTCAACTAATCCTTTTTCGATTAAGTATGGCAAGCAAAGTTCAGTTAATTTTTTAATTGATTTCTGGCGGATATAAAATCCATTTATCCAATCTAATTTAGAAATATTAAAAATTGCTCCAGCTTTTTGAATTCCCTCAAAAGTAAATTCTTTAATTAACGATGGTAAGGAAAAAATTTCCCGATTATCTTTAGGATTCCATCCTAAAAGGACCATAAAATTTATTAGGGCTTCTGGTAAATAACCGTCTTTTCTATATTTCGAAACAGCTACTGTATTGTGTCGTTTGCTTAATTTTGATTTGTCAGGTCCTAAAATTAAAGGCAAATGCGCATATTTTGGTTGGGGTAATTTCAGAACTTTTTGGAGTAAGATTTGTTTTGGAGTGTTGGAAATATGGTCTTCTCCTCTTATAATATGGGTGATTTTCATTTTAAAATCATCAATTACTACCACTAAATTATATAATGGCGCATCCAAACTTTTAGCAATAGCGAAATCTCCTAAGAGCGTTTTATTAAACTCTATTTTTCCTCGGATGAGGTCATTGAAAATTATTTTTTCCCCATCTGTCTTTTGGCTGTTATTAAATCTGATAATAAAAGGTTTCCCCTGTCCCAGATTTTTTTTAATTTGAGCAGGAGTCAAATTTCGGCATTTACCCGAATAAAGCGGCGGCTCGCCGATTGACATTTTATATTGACGTTGTTCCTCTAATTCTTCTTTTGAGCAAAAACAACAATAGGCGCTTTTTTCTTTTAAAAGTTTTTCAATGTATTTTCGATAAATTTCTTTTCTTTCGCTTTGACGATAGGGTCCTTCATCCCATTCCAAGCCAAGCCATTTTAAGTTTTGTTTAATATCTTCTTCAAATTCTTTGGTTGACCTTCCAATATCAGTATCCTCAATTCTTAAAATAAAACTTCCTTTATATTTTTTGGCAAAAAGATAATTAAAAAGAGTTGTTCGGGCGGTGCCAATATGTAATGGCCCGGTTGGCGAAGGCGCGATTCTTACTCTTATTTCCCCCGGTCTAATTAATTTTAAATCCCCTTTCATATTCTAATTATATAACGATATGTTACAAATTTAAATATTCTAAAAGGTATGAGGCAATGATTTTGGCAGCTTTTGGTTTAGAGAAGATTTCGGCTTTCTGGGCCATTTTTTCTAAAACTTGAGCTCGTAAAAACAGAGAATTTATTCTTTCTAAAAAGAAATGGGGTTTAAAATTTTCTTCCTCAATGACTAAACCAGCGCCGTTTTTAATATAGGCATAGGCATTTTCTATTTGATGATTTGAAGCAGAACTCGATAAGGGTATTAAAATACTTGGCTTTCCAACCGCGGCAATTTCAAAAATAGAACCGGCTCCAGCTCGAGAAATAATTAAATCAGCAGCAGCTAAGGCATTTTTAAGATATTCTTCGTTTAAAAAAGGAAAAGGATGATAATATTTTAAATCTGCGGAAGAAATAACAACTTCTGCTTCCGACCTCACTTGATTAAAATTTTTTTCTCCAGTTGAGTGAATAATTTCAAAATTTCTAATGAGCTCAAGTAAAATTTCGAGAATAGTATCATTTATTTTTTGGGCTCCTTGGGACCCGCCTAAAATTAGAATCAGGGGTTTTTCTTCAGTTAAATTAAATATTTTTTTCGCTTTTTCTTTTGAACCTTCTAAAATTTCAGTTCTCGTTGGATTACCAACCAAAATTATTTTTTCTTTAGGAAAAAATTGGGTTTTATCAAAAGAAATGAAGATTTCTTCTGCCCATTTGCTTTCCATTTTGGTAGCCAAGCCGGGAACAATATCGGATTCGTGCAAAAAAATAGGAATGTGAAGTATTCTGGCGGCAAAAGTCACTGGGAAAGAACCATATCCTCCTTTAGAAAATACGATATCCGGGCTTAGAAAAAATAAATAAAATAATGCTTGAATAATTCCAATAACGATTTTAAAAAAATCAAGGAAATTTTTAAAAGAAAAATATCTTCGGAATTTGCCGGCGATTATATTTTTAATCTTTATTCCTTCTCCTGAAAGGAGGGTTAAACTATAATCATCTTTTGCTCCAATAAAAAACAAAGAAAAAGGAGCTCCTTTAGAGAGTTTTTTCATTTCTCTGATAATTGCTATTATTGGGAAAATATGGCCGCCGGTGCCGCCACCGGTAAAAACTATCTTCATATATAAATTATGTTTTTGATACGTTTAAAATTATCCCGATTCCGATAAGTTCAGCGACTAAATGGGAACCGCCATAACTGATAAAAGGCAAAGGAACGCCAGTTAAAGGTAAAATTCCAATCATTGAACCGATATTAACAAATGCCTGAACAATTATTAAAGTAGAAAAACCGAAAGCAACAAAAGATAAAAATTTATCTGAACAATTTTTGGCAATTCTTATTCCTCGCCAGAAAAAAAGAATAAAAAGCGAAACAAGCGCAAGACAGCCAATAAAACCGAATTCTTCTCCTATTATAGCAAAAATTGAATCAGATATTGAGTGGGGCAAGAAACCAAATTTTTGACGGCTCATTCCTAAACTAAAAATTCCTTCAATTCCCCAGATTTTTCCGGAGCCGATAGCAATTAAAGATTGCCGGATTTGATAACCTTTACCTAAGGGGTCAATTGTTTCTGGCCGCAAAAGAGTAATTAACCTCTCTAATCGATAAGGCGCTATATATATTAAAAGAAGTCCTATTGTTACTCCGATTAAAATTATAAGGAGGGTATGCCAAAATGGCATGGGACTGACAAAATACATTAAAATTGCCACAATTCCAATGACAACTAAAGTGCCCATATCAGGTTGTTTTATTAAAAGGAAAGTTAAAATACCCAAAATTATTAAAAAAGCGATTAGAATTTGGGGTTTGGATTTGTTTGCTTTTTGGCTTAACCAAACTGAAAGATAAAGTAAAAAAGTAATTTTTAAGAATTCCGATGGTTGGAAAATAACACCTCCTAAATTTAGCCAACGAGAACTGCCTTTTATTGTTATGCCAATTTTGGGCAGAAAAATTAAAAATAAGGCAATGAGATTCGCCAATAAAAGAAAGAGGGCATATTTTTTAAGATAGTTTAAAGGAATTTTAAAAAATAGAATTGCCAAAGCAAGGGCTGGTAAAATTCCAAATAATATCTGATGGCGTAAATAATAAAAACTATTGCCAAATTTTTCTAAACTCAAAGGGATGGAGACGGTAGCAATCATTACCATTCCTATCAAAATTAAAATAACAACCACTATTAGTAATACATAATCAATAGAATGAGTTTTTTTCATAATTTCGCTCCAAAATGTTTTACATATTTTTTAAATAAATCCCCTCTCTCTTTATAATTTTTAAAAAGGTTAAAACTGGGAGAACCGGGTGAAAGAAGACAGATTTCTTCTTTTTTGGCAGTTTGAAAAGCTAATTTGACTGCTTCTTTCATTGAAGAAACAAAGAACATCCTCGGTATAATCTTTCGAGATCGGATCTCGAAAATTTGAGAGATTTGTTTTGCTGTATCAATGGGATTTTTCGGGTTTCTATCTAAAAAAATAAGTGTTTTTATTTTCTGTCTTAAAATTTTTTTAGCCAAGGAAGAAAAATCAAATCCTTTTACTTTTTCGCCGCCCAAAATTAAAGTTTTTACTTTTCTTCCCAAGGCCTCTAAAGCCGCTTCCACTGCTTGAGGAATAGTTGCCAAAGAATCGTTGTAAAATTTTATTCCTTTATATTTCCCCGTAAATTCTAACCGATGAGCTAAGGGCTTGAATGTTTTAATTGCTTTAATAATATCTTTGTTTTTTATTCCCAATAATTTAGCAACAACCATTGCCGCCATTACATTTTTTAAATTAAATTTCCCTATTAAAGGAATCCGGATATTGGCAAGAAATTCGTAATTCGCAGGGATGGGAATTTTTTTCGCTTTCGTTTTTTTTGCTAATTCGCAAAGAATTTTTTGGTCAGAATTATAAATGAAAAAATCGTTTTTTGTCTGATGAAGGGCGATATTTTCTTTGGCTCTTTTATATTCATTGAAATTTTTATAATAATCCAGATGAGCTGGATAAATGTTTAAAAAAACAGCAATCCGGGGAGAAATTTTTAAATCTTGAAGTTGGTGAGAAGAAAGTTCATAAATAAAAATATCGTCTTTTTTTGCTTTAAGGAGTTTTAAAAAGACCGGCTTGCCAATATTCCCGACTAAATGGGTTTTTAATCCGGCTTTTTTAAGAATGTGATAAATTAAACTTGATGTTGTTCCCTTCCCTTTTGTTCCGGTTACGCCAATAATTGTTCCGGGACAATTTTGGAAAAAAATCTCGGTCTGGGAAGTAACTCGGATGTTTTTTTTCAAATAGGGTTTTAAAATTGTTCTGGGGATTCCCGGAGATTTAATTATAACATCGTAATTTTTCAGCGACTTGAGATAGTTTTTCCCGAGATGCCGCTTAGTATTTGAAAATTGAAAATTGAAAATTGAAAATTCTTTTTGGTCAGCTATCCCAATAACCTTTTTCGGAAACAATTTATGTAAGGCCAAAAAGGTATCTCTCCCCTCTTCTCCAAACCCCAAAATTAAGATTTTTTTGTTCTTTAATTCAATGAGTTTCATTATCTTCTATTATATAAAAATAACCACAACTTTGAAATAAAACACCCCGCATCTTTTCCTTAAGAAAAGATGCGGGGTAAAACCAGGAATCGAGAAAAACTCAATCCTGTTTAAATCTCACACCCAATATTACGACGAAAATGGCATTTATTTGCCGAAAATAGAATTTTTGATGATACTCACGGTATCATTTTTTGAATGAGTATCGTTTTTGGCATTGTTTATTGCTTCCTTGGGGCTATCTCCTCGTCCTTCACCACTACCTACGCCTTTTTCGCTATAGGTTGCGTGATAAGGACGAATCCCCAAAGCACTATTGGTTATACTACTTTCGTCGTTTACTTCAATTTTGATTTTAGGTCCACTTTCCATCATTTTAATTCACCTCCTATCACCCTTTACATCTCAATTCTGATGTCACAATGAGACGATACTTCTCCACCATACCTCTCTTCGATGATTAAAGAGACATTAGGTTAATTATATTAATTATTAATTTTAATTAATATAATTAGAGAAGTATACTTATATAAACCTATTTCCCTTTAACTCTGATTTAAAAAAGGATTAAAGGAATTTAGGAGATATTGGGTTTTTATTTTGTTTTACATTTATTTTATTTTTCAAGAACTATTTATAGCTTATTATAAATTTACACTAATGTCAAGTTTTAGAATATTTTCCCCATACAAATTTCCAATAAAAAACAGGGTCGCAGAAATTCACGACCCTGTATAATACTCATTTAAAATTTATTGAGAATCAGGGAGGAAGGATTTGAACCTTCACTCTTTAGGGGTACCCTAAAGAGCCGTCCACGCCGCTCCCTGATTTTGGTTAACGAAATGTTAACTCAATTTGAGGAAAAACTTCTTCTTTAAGAATTTTGAAATCATCGTCAAATAAGACGATATTTTTCTTAAGATCCTTCCCGCTGCTTAATGGGTAAATTTCTTGTTCTTTCCCCAAAGAAAATAATAGTGAAGCACTAACATGAAGTTTAATTAATCTTATATTCTCTTCCTTTAAAGGACCCATCCAATGACAACTTATCATTTCTTGGCCATTTTCTGATTTCGTCTTGATTGTTCTAATTGGAATGAGAGAAGAAAAAGGATAATTTTTTAAAAATTCTTCTCCTAATTCCTCTTTAACTTTTCTTTGAATCGCTTCAAAAGGACTTTCCTTTTCTTTCAATTCCCCATTCCAGGTAGCTTGATAAAGACCAGAATCTGACCGTCGTTGCAACATTATCTTGCCTTGAAGAATTCCATCCGTACCAATCAACCAGACGACAACTCTTTTTTTCATCCCTACCTCCTTTTCCATCCATATTTAATTTTTAAAAAAGCAAATCCTATTTAGGAAATAATAACATTAATATTTAAAAATGTCAACCACTAAGGGTAATCATTTGCTTTATAACTTGTTCTTTTTTGTTAAAAATGAATTCAGCTTTCAATTTTTTCCCTTCTAAAACATGATGCAGCCAAAATTTATCATCGTCCCACATTCCGCTTAATGGAATTTCATCAAAAGAAAACCATTTCGGCAGCATTTCTTCAGATTCTTCTGGTTTTCCTTCCCAATCTTTGGCTATAAAAACATGAACTGTTTGATTCCAGTTAAAATCTTCAGGAACTTCGGGAAAATAAAAATCCAAGACAGCAACTTTTTCTAAATCTTTAATTAAAACGCCAATTTCTTCTTTTGCTTCTCTAATCGCTGCTTCCAACACATTTTTATCTTTTTCCGGATCAAATTTCCCGCCAACTCCATTCCATTTCCCAGCCCCAAATCCCCTCTTTTTCATTGCTAAGAGTATTTCTTTTGAGTTTTCTTTAATTAAAAGACACAAAGTTGCTTGTTTCATATATTTACATTTTATCACAAATAACTTAAAAAAAAGCGGCGGGGAAATTTATGGAAATCCACGCCGCTTTGTCGCGATATTCAGATATTTATTGTTTCTTTTTTTCTCCAATTATTCCCGCGAGCGCCGCAAACAGCACTATAGCTCCGAAAATAAGGAATACGCATCCTATTACCCTAATTATCAAGGCAGATGACGTATAAATTAAACCACCTGTTCCTGCTAAAATTACTCCAAAAATAATCATTTCAATATAATAATAAACACTCATTTTAATCACCCCCTAATACTATTTAGACGGGAAATAAGCATCAATCCCCTTTTCTTTCAAATAGCTTACAATTTTCGAGTCATCGTCTATAAACATTTTAATGTTTTCTTTTCTAATAATCTCTAATTTCCGTTCTTCCACTTTTTCGCCTGTTCCAATACAAATAATGCGGTCAATTGGTATTTTATGCTTTTTACACCAATATTGAGTTAGATTTTCTAATTGTTTTGGTCGTGCCGAAACAATGATAATTTCATCTTCTCTTTCTTTTAATCTTTGTAAAATTTTAATCATCATTTTATTCGGCCAGACAAAAATTAACCAGAGAGCGCACCACCACGGCAGTTTAGTATCAGTATTATAAAGTCCCACAGAAGTCAAAGTTCCATCCAAATCAACCCCGATTTTCATTTCTTGTCACCTCCCTTTATCTTTCTTTTTCTTTATTTTTTAATGTCCTATTTTAGTTCTAACAGAAATATATATTTTTGTCAACATTTTTCCAACAAAAAAACAGGGCTTTTATAATTTTATAATATTTAAAAACCCTGTTGTGTTTTATTTTATTACTTTATCTATTACTTTATCTATTACTTTATTTAACTTGCTAATCAAGGCCGCGAAACATACAATCGCAGCCACAATTAGTATTAAAATTAAAACACTGGCCATTAATTGCCATACACCTTTTATTATTCCTAAAAGCGATTCAAGCGCTATAGCTATCATTTTTTTCTCCTTTATCAAATTTATTTTTAACGTACATTTATCCTAATAATCTTATTGTTACCCCTATTATAGCAAAAACCATTCCTAAAATCCAGAAACGCATAGTGATTTTTTCAGGAAGCCATCCTTTAGCTTCTAAATGATGATGAATGGGAGCGCAAAGAAACAATTTTTTATGGAAAAATTTCTTGGAAATAAGCTGTAAAATAACCGAACCAGTTTCAATTACTAAAAGTCCTCCAATAATTGGTAAAACTACAATTGAATCAGTTAAGAAGGCAACCGTTGCTAAGGTAACGGTTAGACCAAGCATTCCAGATTCTCCCATATAAAATCGGGCTGGCGGAATGTTAAACCACAAGAATGCCAAAGTTGTTCCGGCTAAAACGGCGCAGAAAGCCGCTAAATTATATTGGGTTTTAGCAAAAGCAATAACTGAAAAGGCGCCAAACATTATACCAAATGTTCCGCCGGATAAACCATCAATTCCATCAATTATTCCTCCAGACCAGCAAGCCAAAATTGTAATAACAAATAATGGCAAATACCAAAATCCAATCTCAATATTTCCATTCCCGGGAATATGAATGGTATGCCAACCAAGCTTAAAATAAAACCACCAAGCCCCCACTATTCCTATCATTAAAACAGCTAAAAGCCGGCGAGTAAACCTTATTCCTCCACCGGCATATTTTCCTTTTCCGAAAATTTGCAAGATATCATCAGAAAGTCCTAACAATGCTCCTGCCACCAAGGTTCCTAAAGGCAGCCAGGTTTGATCCCGCGATAAAAAATCTAATTTTTGCAGCCAAAAATTATCAGAAATTTTACTAAGTCCGGCAAATAAAAAAGTCACAAAAACCGTGGTCAGCCAGACCAATAACCCGCCCAAACGAGGAACTCCGACCTCTCGCTGTTCGTGAAGTTTATGAAAGACCGGCGCTGGTTTGCCATCCATAGCATTAGTTCTGGCGGTTTTTCTCCAAAGTTTGTATTTATAAAGAAAATGGGTTAAAAAAGGAGTCCATAAGACAGCCAAGAAAGAAGAAAATGCGCAAAGAACTAAGACCTTAATTACATTTATTTTCAACATAATTTAATATTTTTTTCATCTCCTCAAATTTATTTTGCGCCCCTAAAATCACATTAACTAAATAATTATCTTTGCACTTTAAAACTAAAACCAAACAATCCTCTGCCTTTTCGGTATAGCCGGTTTTTCCCCCCATTATTTTAGTCTGCCATCCGCCAACTGGCGGAGCGGATTCTTCTAAAAGTTTATTGGTGTTTACCAGCCGATGATGAAAAACATTATTTTCTAAATAAAGATTATATTCTTTTTTTGAAAGAATTTCAAACATTTCCGGCTTATTAAAAATTAAATATTTTGTTAATTTTACTAACTCTTTAGCTGTGGAATAATTGCTGGGACCAAGAGAATCTGAAGAATCTAAACCAGTAGAATTGGTAAAATAAGTATTATTTAAACCCAAATTCTGAGCTTTTAAATTCATTAAATCAACAAATTTTTCTTCGCCCATTGGCAAGGTTAAGGCATAAGCCGCATCATTGCTTGATTCAATTAAAGTAATATATAAAAGGTCTTTGACGGAAAGAATTTCATCGGGTTTTAATTGGCCGGCTTCTCCTTCCTGTTTAACAACAGCTTCAGTAATTTTTATTTTATCCGATAGTTTATAATTATCTAAAACTATCAAAGCAGTCATTAATTTGGTCAAACTAGCAATGGGAAATTTTTCGTTTTCTTGTCGTTTAAAAAAAAATCTTTCTCTTCCTTCTAAATCAACTAAAACAGAAAGGGCAGCTTTTGACTGGAGTTGAGAATTTAAAGCCAATCTTTCGTTTATTTCTGAAGAATCTGGGAAAATTTCAACTAAAATAAAAGGTTTTCTCGCTATCAGCCAAGCATAAAAGAAATTTTCTAATTTTTCTTTTATTCCCCACCCTACTATTATGGTTAAAGTACAAATAATTATAAAAAATATTAAAGTTTTCTTATTTTTTATCTTTTTCATTTTTTCCTTTTCTCTTCTTGACTAATCCCGCCTTCGGCGCTTTCGCCTTAAGTGAAAGAGGTTTCAGTTTTAATTCCTTTAATTGTTCTTGGGTAATTTCTGCTGGCGCATTCATCATTAAATCACGGTTATCGCCAGTTTTTGGAAAAGCCATTATCTCACGGATATTTGGTTCATTAAGAACTATTGCTAAAAACCTATCAATACCGGGAGCAATGCCGCCATGCGGCGGCACACCGTATTCAAATGCTTCGAGTAAATGCCCAAATTTTTTGCGAATTTCTTGTTTTTTATGTCCCATTACTTCAAATACAGCTTCTAATACCTCTGGTTTATAAGTTCTTAAGCTTCCTCCGCCAATTTCATAACCATTGAGGACAAAATCATACTGATAGGCCAAGATTTCACTTGGCTCCGCCTTAATTTTTTTAATATCTTCAGTTTGGGGACGAGTAAAGGGATGATGAACTGCATCCCATCTTTTTTCTTCCTTTTTCCATTCAAACATTGGAAAATCAACAATAAAAGCAAAAGCTAATTCATTCTTATCTTCTTTATTTATTCGGATATCGGGCTTATCAATTTTGTATTTTTTTATTGCCTCAGAATAAGTAATTCTTGGAAAAGGAATTTTTAAAATTTTCTTTTCGGGAAATAAATTTTTAATTAAAACAATATAAAGCTTTTCAATTATTTCTAAAATATCGTTTTGACTAACAAAAGACATTTCTAAATCAAGTTGAGTAAACTCGGCTTGTCTGTCAGCTCGAGGGTCTTCGTCCCGGAAACAGCGGGTTATTTGAAAATATTTTTCAATTCCCGCTACCATTAAAAGCTGTTTATATTGTTGAGGACTTTGAGGAAGGGCGTAAAATTTTCCCGGCTCCAATCTTGAAGGGACAACAAAATCTCTCGCTCCTTCCGGAGTCGATTTTGTTAAAATGGGAGTTTCTATTTCAATAAAATCTTCTTTAATTAAAAATTCTCTGATAAATTGAATTGCTTTTTGGCGAATTTCTAAATTTCTCTTTAAGCGGGGACGTCTTAAATCTAAGTAGCGATATTTTAATCGTTTTTCTTCATTAATTTCATAGCCGTCATTTTCAATAGAAAACGGCAAAGTTTTCGCCTCGGAAAAAACTTTAAGAGTTTCTGCTTTTATCTCAATTGTCCCGGTTTCAATTTTTAAGTTCTCCATTCCTTTCGGTCTTTTTACCACTTCTCCAGTTACTTCAATTACCCATTCTGGTCTGAGTTTTTGAGATAAATTATAAAGTTCAGGCTTTAGATTATTGGAAAAAACTATTTGGATTGTCCCTTTTTTATCTCTTAAGTCAATAAAAATAATTTTCCCATGGTCTCGTCTGCTGTTAACCCAGCCACAAAGTTTAATCCGACCTCCGATATATTTGATTGCTTGAGTAGTATAAATTCTTTCCATATTCCTATTTTATAATATCAAGAATCAAGAAACAATCCTTTTTATATTAATTTAACCAATTTCAGAATCTTCGTTTTCTGGTTTTTCTGTTGGTTCCTCTTTCACTTGCGGAACTGAAGGACCTTTTGTTCTTGATTTGAAATACATAGTTATAAATCCTGCCGTCACAATTACTATAATTATCAAAAGTATGGTGTATAAAGCACTTCCCATAAAATTTTAATTTAAACTTTTTATACGACCTTTAACTTTGAATTTTGAATTTTGAATTTAAATTTAAATTTAAATTGTATATATCACCCGCGCCCATTATAATTACCACTTCTTTTCCTCTTAAATTTTTTTTAATATAATCAATTATTTTTTCTTTGGGTAAATAAATTACTGAAGATTTTCCAACTGCTTCAACTATTTTTTTTGAATTTACCTTCTTTTTTAGACCCTTTGTTTCTCTGCCTGCCACATCATAAATATCAGTAATAATCAATTTATCAATTGGAACTTTTTTAAAAACTTTAACAAAGTCATCAAAAAGATAAAATGTTCTTTGATATTGATGTGGTTGAAAAATACAAATAATTTCTTTTTTGGGATATTTTTCCCGAGCAGCTTCAAGGGTGGCTTTAATTTCAGTTGGATGGTGGCCATAATCAGAAATTAATTTATAGTTTATAGTTTTTAGTTTATTAGTTTTTATAGAACAATTAGATTCTTCAAAGCGACGCCATGAACCGCGATATTCCGACAATGCTTTAAAAGATATTTTGTTAGGAATTTTTAAAACTCGCGCGACTGTTAAAGCTGCCAAAGCATTAGAAACATTATGTTTTCCCGGAATTTTTAAAATCTTTTTCAACCTCGAAGTTTCTTCTTGTTTTGAACGATATAGGGAGATCGGATCTCCTTCAGAGATCCGATCTCTAATAATTTTTTGGATGTTTTTATCCTCTTCATTTGCCACCAATACTTCACTTTTGGGCAAATGCCCAATGTATTCTTTATAAGTTTTTAAAATATTTTTTAAATTTTTGTAGTAATCTAAATGTTCTCTTTCAATATTAGTTAAAACAATAATTTTTGGCCAATAATTTAAAAAAGAGGCATTCCATTCGTCAGCCTCGATTATTAAATATTTCGATTCCCCTATTCTAAAATTACTATTGCCAAATTCTTTTAATTTTGTACCAAGAATTACCGTTGGATTTAAGCCAGCTTTAATTAAAATCAAAGCAATCATCGCAGTTGTCGTGCTTTTTCCATGAGTTCCTGAAACAGCAATTGTGAAATATTTTTTTGTTAATTCCCCTAATGCCTGCGAATAAGTTAAGCATTTAATTCCTAATTTTTTCGCTTTTTCTAATTCTGGATTATTTTTACAAACAGCAGCGCTGTAAATTACTAAATTAGTATCTTTTGGCAAGTTTTTTTCCGAATGGCCAATCTGCCCCGTAGCTCCCGCCTTGGCGGGATGGTGCGGGGTAAAAATTTTAACCCCCTTTTTCTTAAGAAAATCTATAATTTCTGAAGATGTTAAATCAGAACCACTTATTTGGTTTCTTTTTTTTAAATAATATTGGGCTAAAGCCGAAACCCCAATTCCGCCAATACCAATAAAATGAATTTTTAAGTTTTTAGAGGGCATAATTCTAAAATTGTGTATTCCGAACCTCCTCTTTTTAATTTACTTTCCATAACTTCAATTGAATTGACTTTAAAACTTAAATTTATTTCTTCGTTTATTTCTGGTCTTTCTTCTGGTTCAATTCTTTTCCATTGCCAAGTTCGGATTCTGACCAAGGTAATATGAGGAGAAAATTCTCTTTTTTCATATCTGTTTAAAATTCCTGCTTTTTCAACTTCCTCTTTTAATTTTTGAGCCAGTTCTAACAACTCCGGTTTTTTTTCTAATTCAAGCCAAATGAGACGGGGAGGAATTATTTTTGGCGGGCCGTAAGTAATTTTTTCAAATTTTAAAGAAAATGGTTTAAAACTTTCTGTTATTTTTTTAACTATGAGGTTCAGTTGAGGAAGTGCTTTCTCATCGATATAACCGATAAAAAGCAAAGTGATATGCAGATTTTCTTTTTTTACCCATTTAAACATTGTTTCTCTTAACTCTTCAGGGAAAAGATTTTTAATTTCTTTCTCTTCTTTTTCAATCTTATTTTTAATCTCCTCGGGCAAATTTATCGCAACAAAAACTCTTTTCATTTTTTTATTATAGCAACTTTTTTAGATATCCCAAAATTGAATTGAAGTGGTATAATAAAAAGAATGAAAGAGGCAATTCTTTACAAAAAACTGACAGGTAAAAAAGTCCAATGCTTAAATTGCGCTCATTATTGCATTATTGAAGATAAAAAAAGAGGAATTTGCGGAGTAAGAGAAAATCAAGATGGAAAACTTTATTCATTAGTTTATGGAAAGGCCTGCGCAATAAATATAGACCCCATTGAGAAGAAACCTTTTTTCCATTTTTTACCGGGAAGTCAATCTTTATCCATCGCTACGGTTGGCTGCAATTTTTCTTGTTTGAATTGTCAGAATTGGACTATTTCCCAAGCTCCAAAAATTTTTAAAAGAATTAAAGGAGAAGAAATCTCTCCAGAAAAAATTGTTGAAATAGCTCTTAAGAATCATCTGCCAAGTATTTCTTATACTTATACCGAACCAGCTATTTTTTCCGAGTATGCTTTAGAGACAATGAAAATAGCTAAGGAAAAGGGTTTAAAAAATAACTGGGTAACCAATGGTTTTTGGTCTAAAGAATTATTTGAAATAGTTTATCCCTATCTTGACGCAGCAAATGTAGATTTAAAAGGATTCAATGACGAATTTTATATTAAAGTTTGTGGTACTCGGCTTCAGCCGGTTTTAGATACACTTATTCGATTAAAAAAGAAAAAATTTTGGGTTGAGATTACAACGCTGGTAATCCCAACATTAAATGATGATGAAAAGACCTTCAGAGGAATTGCTAAATTTATAAAGGAGGAATTAGGAGAAGAAACTCCTTGGCACATTTCTCAATTTTGCGGAGCAATTTCCTGGAAACTTCAAAATTTATCTGATACGCCAGTTGAAACCTTAAAAAGAGCTTATAAAATTGGAAAAGAAATCGGTTTAAAGTATGTTTACACTGGCAATGTCCCTGGTTTGCCAACAGAGGATACTTTTTGTCCAAAATGCAATACTCTTTGTATTGATAGAACAAACTACATTATCCATCGCCACGATAAAAATGGAAAATGCCCTCGCTGCGGCGCAGACTTGAATATTATTAACTAATTAACTATTTAACTAATTAACAACGAAAAATGATTAAGACTTACGATAAATATGGTTTTAGATTCAGGGAATGGGATATTTATAAGGACGCTAGAAGATTTCGAATTGAACTATATGAAGTTTTAAGAACTTATCCAATGGAAGAGAAATTCGCTCTCGTAGACCAAACAAAAAGAGCATTAAATTCAATAATTCTTAATATTGCAGAAGGAGCTAATCGAACTACAAATAAAGATCTGAGAATTTATATTTCCAGAGCGGCAGGGTCTTTAGATGAGGTTGTAGCCTGTTTAGATTGTGCTTTAGATAATAATTATATTAATAAAGATAAACATCAAGAATTTTTAGAAAAAGCTAGCAATCTCGCTAAAAGATTAAAAGGTTTTATTGTCAAATTATCAAATAGTTAATATGTTAAATAGTCAAATAGTCTTCGTAGGTATAAGCCCTCATCCCCCAATAATTTTGCCTTCAGTTGGCTCTCCAGAAGACAGAGCTCAAGTTAGAAATACAATTGAGAATTTGGAAAAATTAGGAAAGAAATTAAAAGAAGTAAATCCAGATTCAATCATTATATTCGCTCCCCATCCCGACTGGGGATTCAATGTCCCCCTTTATTTCCTTGCAAAAGATTTTAAAGGCGAAATTCAACAACATTTAATTGGTTTAGAATCACCCCAATTTTATTTTGAAGAAGGAAAAAAATTATACGATTTAAAAATTAAAAATTTAAAATTAAAAATTGCCCTCATAGCAAGTGGCGATCTATCGCATTGCTTGAGGGCTGATGGGCCTTATGGCTTTCATCCTGACGGTCCAAAATTTGATAAAGCTTTAATTGAAGCATTAAAGAAAAAAGATATTGAAAAAATTTTAAAATTAGACGAATTGTATCCAGAAGCTGGTGAATGCGGCCTTCGTTCTTTTAGTTTTTTGTTAGGAATTTTGGAGACTTCTGGCTTAAAATGGCAAGCGAAAGTTTTATCTTATGAAGGACCTTTTGGTGTTGGCTATTTAGTAATTAACTTTACTTTATGAAGTTTGTTATAAAAGGGCCATTTAAAGAAAATGTTTATAATTTAATAAGAGAAGTTGGATACCGTTTCCAGGGCAAAAACGAAGAAAGAAAAGAATTAAGTTTTATTCGTTCTTTAGGAGGTAGTGATTATTCAAGATTTCATCTTTATTTAAAAGTTAATTCAGAAATAAATGAGATAATTTTCAATTTACATTTAGATCAAAAAAGACCAATTTATAAAGGTGTTCCTGCTCATAGTGCTGAGTATGAGAGTGAGATAGTCAAAAACGAAGCAGAAAGAATTAAACAAACATTGAAAAATTATATTTTTAAATAATAAGGATATGGCTCAAATTATCAAATATTATAGCACTAATCATAACTCAGAATTTGTTAACTTTAGAGAGGCATTATTACAAGGTCAAGCTCCAGATAAGGGATTATATTTACCAGATAGAATCCCAAAAATATCTTTGAAAACTATAGTTTCAATGAAAACTCTTTCCTATCCTGAAATTGCCTTTATTGTCACTAATGAGTTTTTGAGAGATGAGATACCTGAGGATGATTTAAAAAAGATAACAAAAGAAGCTTATGATTTTGATATTCCTTTAGAAAATGTTATTGGAAAAATTTATATTATGAGATTGGATCAAGGACCAACTGCTTCTTTTAAAGATTTTGCCGCCAGAATGATGACTAGATTAATAGAATATTTTATTAAAAAAGAAAATAAGAATCTTCTCATTTCCGAGCGAAGCGAGGAATCAAGGTTCTGTGAGCGAAGCGAACAGGTTCTTATTTTAGTAGCTACTTCTGGTGATACCGGAAGCGCAGTTGCTAATGCTTTTTATAATTTAAAAAATATAAAAGTGGTTGTTCTTTTCCCTGGGAAAGAAGTGAGTGAAAGACAAAGAAAACAAATGACTACTTTGGGGAAGAATATCACTGTTCTAGCCGTGAATGGTAAATTTGATGATTGTCAGGCAATGGTTAAACAAGCATTTGCTGATCCGGAATTGAGTTATTTAAATCTTTCTTCAGCTAATTCTATTAATTTTGGAAGATTATTACCCCAAATTGTTTATTATTTTTATGCCTATTCAAAATTAGCAAAAAAAGGCGAAGAAGTTATATTCTCAGTTCCTTCTGGTAATTTCGGAAATTTAATGGGGGGTCTTATAGCAAAAAAGATGGGTCTCCCTGTTTATAAATTTATTGCTGCTGTAAATGAAAATGATGAATTTCCAAAATTTTTAGAAACCAAAAACTATATCCCAATAAAACCATCGAAAGTTTGTCCCTCAAGTGCAATGAATGTCGGTCATCCCAGTAATCTGGCTAGACTTATTAATTTATATGGAGGTCAAATGGATGAGAAAGGAAAGATTAATAAAATGCCAGATGTGGATTTAATTAAAAAAGATATCTTCTCAGTAAGTATTTCCAATGATGAAACAATAAAGACAATAAAAAAGGTTTATGATAGATATAAAGTAGTTTTAGAGCCTCATGGCGCTGTTGGCTGGACAGCCCTAGAAAGCTTTTTATTGAAAGAAGGAAAAAGTTTCCTTTCTGTTTGTCTTGAAACAGCTCATCCAGCTAAATTTCCAGAAGAAATTGAGGAGATAATTGGTCTAAAAATAAAATCTCCTAAAAGCCTATCAGGGATAGAAAATAAAAAAGAAGATTTCAAGACTATCCCGGCCGATTATCAAGAGTTTAAAACATTTTTAGAAAATAAATTTTAAAACGGAGCGAAGCGAAGTTTATAGCGAGCGAAGCGGAGCGTTTATATGAGAAAATTAAACAATATTACATTAATTGGTATGCCTGGTTCAGGAAAAAGTACGATTGGCAGAGCATTAGCGGAAAAGCTTAATTTTAAATTTATTGATAGTGATGATTATATAGAGAAACAAGAAAAAATGACTTTGCAGCAAATTATAGATACCAAAGGAGATAAAACTTTTTGTGAAATTGAAGAGAAACGAATTTTAGAATTATTGCCATTGAAAAATTGTGTTCTTGCTCCCGGAGGAAGTGTTATTTATTCAAAAAAAATTATGAATATTCTTAAAGATTCATCGGTTATTATATTTTTAGATACACCTATTAATGATTTAGAGAAATGGCTTAAAAATAAAGCGATGAGGGGTATAGTTGGATTGAGCTCGAAATCTATTAAAGAATTATATAATGAGAGATTACCTTTTTATAAGAAATATGCGGATATTACGATATATTATACCAACCAGTCTAAAAAGGAAATTATTAATGAAATTATTAAAAACGGCGAAATATGAATCCATTAATTTATTTAGCAAAACAAGCTGTTGAAACATTTATTGGTAAAGGAAAAATTATTCCATTGCCGGCTCATCTGCCAAAAGAATTTTTGGAAAGAAGAGCCGGGACTTTTGTAACGATTGAAAAAAACAATGATTTACGGAGTTGTATTGGAACTTATTTACCAACCAAAGAAAATATTGCCCGAGAGATTATCTCAAATGCTATTGCCGCAGCCACTGAGGATTATCGTTTTGGACCAATTCAAAAAGAAGAACTTCCCGAGCTTTCTTACACTGTGTACATTTTAAACGAACCAGAATTGGTGAAAGATATTAAGGAATTAGACCCAAAAAAATTTGGTATTATAATAAGAACAGTACCAATTTCTTCTACTACTGATGTGGTTTTTAATGGACATTTTGTGCCAAAGTCTGCCCTTTTACTTCCTGATTTAGAAGGAATCGATACAGTAGAAAATCAAATTTCTATTGCCTGCCAAAAGGGTGGAATAGATCCAATGCGAGAAAAAACAATAATCTATAAATTTACAGTTGAGAAATATGATGAATAAAATGAATAATCGAAAAATTGCAGAGATATTTGGCGAAATTGCTGAACTTCTTGAAATAAAAGGCGTAGCTTTCAAACCCGCGGCTTATCGAAAAGCGGCTAAATCTTTGGAAAATTTAGAAAAAGATGTTTCTTTAATTTACAAGGAAAATGGTATTAAAGCTATTCGAAAGATACCGGGTGTTGGAAAAAGTATTTCAGAAAAAATTGAAGAGTATCTAAAAAAAGAAAAAATTAAATATTTCGAAGAGCTAAAAGAAGAAACAGCTATCCGCCAAGTGATAACCCATTATTTTGAAACTAAGGGTTTGTCATTAGAAGAAGTTAAAAAAAATTCCAAAAAAAGAAAGATTATTTATTCGCGGTTTACAAAACCGGCGAAACAACTTTTAGAATTAGCCGGCTCAACAGAAAAAGCTAAAGAAGCAATAACTAAAGTTGCCGAATGGGCAAAATCAAGAGGTTTGGATTACGCGATTGAGACCGTTTTTAAAAAATGGTTAGAACTTGATAGATTGAAACCAAAAGAAATTGTAAAGAAACCATATTATCAGGGGAATCCAATGGTTTGGTCTGGAACTCATCGTAGATGGTATGTAATTACACTAGAGGGTGAATGGTTGGAATTCGCTGGTAAAGAAGAAGAAATTGAATGGCGGATTATGAAATAAAATTATGAAAAATGTCAAAATTATCTTTATAGGAACTGGGGAATTTGGAGCGATTATTTTAGAAAAACTTATCCAAACTCTATATAAACCAATTTTAGTAATCACTCAACCGGATAAACCAGTAGGAAGAGAACAAATTCTTACTCCCCCGCCAGTAAAGCTTGTGGCTGAAAAATATAATATTTCAGTACTCCAATCCGAAAAAATCTTAAATCTTAAATCTGAAATCTTAAATCTGAGGCCTGATTTAATTATTGTTGCTGCTTATGGTCAGATAATACCCAAACATATCTTAGATATCCCCAAATATGGTTTTATTAATATTCACCCTTCCCTTCTTCCGAGATGGCGTGGTTCTTCTCCGCTTCAATTTACAATTCTAAATGGCGATAAAGAAACAGGAGTAACAATTATAAAAATGGATGAGAAAATAGACCACGGGCCAATCATAGCAAATGAAAAATTAAAAATGAAAAATGAAAAATTAACGTATGAAGAATTACATAATAAGTTGGCAGAATTAGGAGCAAAGTTAGTCATAGAAACAATTCCAAAATGGCTTAAGGGCGAGATTAAACCGCTTCCTCAAGAAGCCCAAGATGAAAATAAAGCAACTTATACAAAAATTTTAAAAAAAGAAGACGGAAAAATTGACTGGAGCAAATCGGCAGAGGAAATCGAAAGACAAATCAGAGCATTTAATCCTTGGCCAGGAAGCTATACAAGAATCAAGAATCAAGAATTAAGAATCAAGAATTTGAAAATTTTGAAGGTAGAAATTTTACCGACTCAAACAAAAACAAACAAGCAGATAGGTGAAATTTTCTTAACAGATGATAAAAAATTAACAATTCAAACTGGACAAAATTACTTAATTTTGCAAAAAATACAACTGGAAGGGAAAAAACCAATAGCAGCTGAAGATTTCTTATTGGGACATAAAGATATTATCGGTACAATATTATTTTAAATTATTTTAAACTATACAATTAAAAAGGCTCGCAGCAAATGCTATCGAGCCTTTTCAATAATCGCGAGGTTAAGGCGTTATAATTTTTGTTTCTTCTACATCTTTTATAGAAGGGATTTCAACTTTTTCTTTGGCAATAACTTTCTTGTTTTTTAATATCTCAAACTCATAAATCCCTCCTCTGGTTTCCATCCAAGCAGTACGGTAATGGGGATCGTTTTGATGATATTCAACCCCTATATTTTGCCACTTTTTATTTTTTTCTCTCAATCTTACAAGAAAATCTTTTGGTTCTACCTTTTCAGAAGCAAAGTGGAAAATAATAAAAAAATATTGTTTATCCGCTATTGTAGTCGCAACAGCCAAATGGACGAGCACATCTTTTCGTTCTGAAGGACAAATAGCAAACCTATAATTATCCTCCCCAGCATTTATACAAAGCCAAGCCGTTTCTCCCGATGGGAGATATTTTATAACTGCTTCGTGATGTTTTCCACTACTTGTTGTTTTCGCACTTATTTTCCCGAACGGCTCCTCTGGAAGAAATGTTGTTGTTTTATTCCAACATATTTCAGATTTCACGGCTTTCTTTGTGTCCCAACAAACCTTTACATCAATCCGATTCTTCTGCTGGATAAATTGGTAGTCAATACTGTATATTGTTTCTAGTCCCACGACGGCGAATTGACGCTTATACTCTGAATACTCTGACCCAATTCCTATTTTAACTACCATTACCATTGAAACCATTGTTAAAATTTTTCCTAATCTCTTCACTTTTTCCTCCTTTTTAACTTTTTTTCTTAACCCCACATTAATTTTTTTTAAAGGACATATTTTAAGATATAATAAATAAAGAAAAAAGTTAAATCGCGATTTAGATACATTAATTGTTGATTTTATTTTTAACAAAGTTATAATAGAAAAAGAAAACTAAATTAAGATAACATAATTATGTTAACTTATTTTGAACTCCGAAAAGGAGTAAAATTTATTTTAGATGAGGAACCCTGCGAAGTTTTAGATTTTGAACAGATTAAAATGGCGCAAAGAAGATCAGTAGCCAGAGTAAAAATGAGAAATCTAATAACTGGCCAAGTTTTGGAAAAAACTTTCCAACAGTCAGATAAATTTGAAGAAGTAGAAATTGATAAAATTGATTTAAAATTTTTATATTTCAATAAAGGAAATTATTATTTTTGTAAATTAGAAAATCCATCAGAACGATTTAGTTTCACAGAGGTTCAAATTGGCGAAAGCGCTAAATTTTTAAAGACAGGGCAAGTGGTCCAAGGGCTTGTTTTTAATAATAAAATTATAAATATCAACTTGCCTATAAAGGTTCATTTAAAAGTCATTGAAGCGCCGCCGGGGATTAAAGGCGATCGCGCTCAGGGAGGCACCAAAGTAGTTAAATTAGAAACAAACACTCTGGTAAATGTTCCTTTGTTTATAAAAGAAGGAGATATAGTTGAAATAAATACTGAAACCAACGAATATGTAAGGAGGCCGCCCGCAGGCGGCGGGAAATTCGTGAGCGGAGCGAACTGAATTTCCCAGTGGCCGAACCATAAACAAATATGAAAGCAAAAATAAAAGAAATATTATTTAAAGGGGTAGAAGAAATTATTGAAAAAGAAAGCTTATTAAAGAAATTAAAATCCGGGAAAAAACTGCGGATTAAACATGGTATTGACCCAACAGGGCCGAAAATTCATTTAGGGAGAGCTTCTGTTCTTTGGAAACTGAGGGCTTTTCAAAATTTGGGGCATCAGATTGTTTTGATTATCGGTGATTTTACTGCTCAAATTGGCGATGCTTCGGATAAAACAGCGATGCGAAGACCTTTAAGCGATAAAGAAATAAAAGAGAATATGGAAGATTATATAGGGCAAATCAATAAAATTTTAAATGTGAAAAAAGTTGAATTGCACTACAATAGTAAATGGTTAAATAAATTAACTATGCATGACTTGCTTTCTTTAGCAATGAAATTTACTGCCCAACAAATGATTCAGAGAAGAAATTTCAAAGAGAGATGGGATGAAGGGAAACCAATCGGTGTTCATGAATTATTATATCCTCTATTTCAAGGATATGACTCCGTAATGGTAAAAGCTGATATTGAAATCGGTGGTACAGACCAGTTATTTAATTTAAAAGTTGGTCGAGAAATTCAAAAAATGTTTAACCAATCCCCGCAGGATATTATAACTTTTAAAATGCTTTTAGGTTTAGATGGCGAAAAAATGTCAACTACTCGCGGTAATGTTATTAACATTACTGATAAGCCAAACGATATATATGGGAAGATAATGTCAATGAAAGATGGATTAATCGGAGATTATTTTGAACTTACCACTCCCCTACCTTTAGAAGAAATAGAAAAAATTAAAAAAGAATTAAAAAATAAAGAAGTAAATCCAAGAGATTTAAAAGCAAAATTAGCTCGAACAATTGTAAACTTATATTATAATGAAAAAACGGCTGAAGAGGCAGAAAGAGAATTTAACCGTATTTTTAAAGAAAAAAAATTACCATCAGAAATTCTTGTTTTTAAAACCAAGAAGAAAATTTATCCCCTTCTTGATTTACTATTCGATTCAAAATTAGTATCTTCAAAAAGTGAAGCAAAAAGAGTTGTTTTACAAGGAGGAGTTAAAATAAATGAAAAAGTAGAGAAAGATTGGAGAAAAAAAGTTGAAATAAAAAAAGGAATGGTTATTCAAATCGGTAAAAGAAAATTTTTAAAAATTGGTTAATTATTTTGGTCTTTCCCATATTGATGTTTATCGTCGATAATGTCTTTTTCTTGCCAGTCTTTCACCCAATCTTCAACTAAAAAGATTTTTATTTCCCCCTCTTTTGTAGAACATACTACTCTTTTTAAACCAGCATTAATAATCATTTTTTTACAAATAAAACAAGGGAAAGAATCTATTCTTTCCCCTTTTTGATTTTTAGCATAAATATACATATCTCCATTTAAAAGAGATACCCCGGCTCGGGCAGCATTAATAATACAGTTTTGCTCCGCGTGGCAAGAGCGACAAATTTCGTAATTTCTGCCGTGAGGAATCTTTAATTTATCTCTTAAACATTCCCCTCTTTCAAGACAATCTTTTGTTTTTCTTGGCGCGCCAACATAACCGGTAGCGATAATCTGGTCGTCTTTAACAATAATGGCTCCAATTTTAACGCGAAAACAAGTAGCGCGATTTGCCACTTCTTCAGCAATCATTAAATAATATTCATCTTTTGTTGGTCTCATAGAAGATGGGAATCCTAATCAATCTAACTAATTAAAGTTTAACAAAAAATAAATTAAAATCAAGAATAAAAAAGCGCTCGATAATCTGAGCGCTTTTTACTTGAGTAATTTAAGTCTTTTCTTTTTGTTTTTCCATTCTTTTTCTTTCCTCCTCCTCCTTTTCTATAAGATAATATCGGAGAAAAGGTAAACACCAAACAATATTACCTAATAGAATCAACAAACCGCATAATCCTGGTTTTATATCCAGCCACCCAGCGCAATACAAGCTGAGCGCTATTAGATAATAAATTACTATTATTGATACTACAACCCATTTTCTTTTAAGAAACGCCATATAGCCTCCTTTTTAAAGAACTTAATTCAAGATTATATAAATAATATTATATAAAATTTTCAGTAAAATGTCAAATTTTTGAGATCGGATCTCGAAAATTTAGTTTGGCGTAGCGGAATTTTTGAAATTGGTCTTTAAAGAATTGAATTTGATAATTCTCCTTTTTCGCTATTCTTTCAACTTCTTCTTTTTGGAAGGGGTCAAATTCAAAATAAATTTTACCATCTTTGTTGAGGAAATTTTTAGCTTCTTTTAAAAATTTTGAAATAATTACTAATCCCCTTTTTCCTCCAAACCAGGCAATTTTTGGTTCAAATTCCTTTATTGTATCTTGAACCTCATTTAATCTTTCTTTAGCCACATAAGGAGGATTAGCTAAAATAACGTTATATTTCTTACCCTCTAGTTTTTTAAATAAATCAGATTTGTAAATTTTATATCTTTTCGAAGAAATCTTATTCAGTTTTAAATTGATTTTAATCTGTTCAATCGCCTTTTTATCATTATCAACAAAATCAACAAAACTATTTTTTATATTCTTTGAGACAGCAATACCAAGACAACCGGTTCCGGCAAATATGTCTAAAATTTGCAATTTGTCATTTACAATTTTCAATTCTCTTATCACTTTCTGTATCCAAAATTCCGTTTCTTCTCTGGGAATAACAAAAAATTTTGAAAAATCAATTTGAACATTTAAAAAATTTTTGTGAAATAAAGAATCAAACAAATAATCTCTAACTTTTAATTGTTGACTAAGAGAATTTGTCACTTCAATGGCAATAAATTGGGAAAAATATTTCGGGGGATAATTTTTTAAATAATCAAATTCGGAAAAATTTTCAAAATGATGTTCGTCGTAACGAAGCTCGCCGCTTTTATCAAGATGGGTAAGATTTTTTATAGCGGAGATATGATTACAGCCAATGGGTAGAGAATATTTTTCAATTATTTTTATATTTTTTGAGAATCTCTTTTTATTTAAAAGCCGGTCATTTTCCAAATGGGAAAGGTCTAAACAGATGCCGGCAAAATTTTTAAGTTCCTTTTTATCAAATTCCTGAAAAACATTTTCAATATATATTTTGGATTTATATTTAGAGTAATCATGAATTAAAGGGTACTGGGCTTGGGTATGAATATTAAAAACCTCTGTTTTATAATTTTTAATAAAAAAATCCAATTCCTCCAAATTCATATCGCTTCTCAAATGAACAAAAGGGATATTTTTAATTGTTGATTTTTTGAGTAAAAAATAAAGTTCCTCTCTTTGCTTTTTATTAAGACAAGTAGGAAAAAGGGCTATTTCTTTTAGCCCTAATTTATTTGCTTCTTTTATTTTTTCTCTCCAACCTGAATTTTTTGTTGTAGTAATACTTAAAAGAATCATTTAAACGCTTTTTCGTAATCAACAACGAGATATCTTTTGCCTTTCCGAATGATTTTATGTCCTTCTTTTTCCAAAAGCTTCTTTTGTCCCTCTAACCCACTTGGATATTTTTCGTTAAGAGAGCCGTCGCTTTTTAAAGTCCGCCAATAGGGCGTAATATCTTTTTTACCCTGTTTTCTTTCTTCTTCAGCTGCATTAGCAGCAATCCAAGCGAAAATACCACAAGTTATAGGACAACCAATGGTTGCTTTATGTCTTTTGGCAATAACTTGACGGATTTGATTAATACTAATAAGTTTTCCTTTCGGCACTTTTTTCATAATCTCATTGACTTCCATCGGAGCTGGGATTGCCACTGAACCTGTTCCCCATCTTTTACTCATTTTGCCGGTAATCTTTACTACTTTTGGTAAACCTTTATTATTTTTTAATTTTTCAACCCAATTTTTTTGTTTTATCATAATTCCTTGATTAGGTTATTCAAATAATTTATTGAGCCGTCATTTAAAATTAAAACATCAAAACTCTTTTTATACTTTTCCAAATTCTCTTCAATATTTTCGTTTAAAAACCCTATTTTCAAAAGATTTTTATAATCAAACCCGATTATCATTCCAAGGTCCTCAATATTATCACCAAGTAAAATAACATTTTTTCTATCTTTTATTTTTTTATAAATTTCAGGAAAATCTTTAATCATCGTCTCGTCTTTGTTTATTACATGAATAATGGGTTTTTTTACTTCAACAGCATTCCCTTTTTTATCCCATTTAAATGAATTGGAAATAATATAAATATTATTGTAAAGTTTTCTTTCTTTTTCTAACATCATCGCAATTGCATCTCCGCCCAAACCACTTGAAGACATAATAACAAGAGGAATACCTCTTTCTTTTAAAATATCCATTAATTCTAAAGCGTTTTGTCTGAATTCCACCTTCCCAGAATTTACAATTTCTTTTAAATGTTTTTTATTCAAACCAGACTTTATCAATAAATCAAAATGAAGTGTCCACCACTCCTCCATTGCTTTTTTCTTTTTTTGATGGGGAATATTTGTATCAATTTCAATTGCGTGGTATTTATTATAAAACCCATGCGCTTTTGAAGCATAATTTTGCGTTAAATAATTACCATCTCTCAAAACTGAGGTCAGAGACGGCCGGCTCTGACCATTAACAAAAGCTTTTGTCAAAGTCCTGTCAAAATCAGCCAAAACATGAAGGTTTTCTACTCCATCCTTTATAATTTTATTTTTTAATTCCTCTAATTTTTCTGAATTTGAAACAACAACTGTCATATTCTTTTAATTTAGCTTATTTTTGGTTTTTTATCAATTTTAATTTTAAAAAGTAAAAAATAATTTAATTTTAAAATTTTGACTTTTTTTGACAGTTTGCTATAATTGTGGTGTTATAAAAGTTCTTTAAAAGGAGGTAATATGGAAAAAAGAGAGAAAGATTTAATTTCCTTGGAATATGGTCTTCGTGAAATAATGGGACGCAACTTCTTTGGTATTGAAGAGGCCATTCAGTACTTCGGGATCAATCCCTCGCATGAGCAACTTATTACCCTTTCAAAAATTCCGTTTCCGTTCTCTAAAGCGACGCTCCAAAATCTGAAAGATACTCATATTCTTGTGGCGGTCTTTCCACTCTCGATTCTCGAGCTTCGTGCAAAGATAGACTCTAAGCTTTTCTACGATGAATCGTGGTATGGTAAAGGGTTCGTTTTCGCTACGGAATGCGACGAAGTAAGTTGGAAACTGGTTCGTAAGAGTCCTGTGGACAACTCGACTTCGAAGAGTTGGCGAAAGCAGCTAGTACTTCTCGGTGAAGACGAAGAAGTGCCTAGAGCCCGTGTGATGATTTATACTATCATCGGTCATTTTCTAGCTACAGGTGAACGTCTATTTGAGCACATCTATGTTCGTACATTAGATCGGCCTCGTGACTATACGATGAGTGAGCTTCGGGAGTATATCTATGTCGGTTTCTTCGACTCTTTCTGTTACTTTTGGGATGAGAATCCCGTCGCCTATATCGGTATTGCATCCGTTCGCAAAGAGGACCTTTAAGTAATTGAGCCTTCGACGAATTTTTTTCGTCGGAGGCTCTTTTCTTTTATTTAAATTAAAAAACAGAGGCTTTAACCTCTGTAAATTTAAAAACTTGTCTTTTTGTCGAAATGCTCTTCTGATGCTTCTGCTTCTTCTTTGGTTTTATGAATTGTCTTGTCTTGATGATTCGGCGGAGAATAAATCGTGTAAAGTTTGAGAGGTTCGTCTGAAGAGGTGTTTATGATATTATGTTTTGTCCCCGCTGGCACTACAACTGCGAAACCATCTTTAATCTGAAACTCTTCTCCTTCTATAACTACTTTTCCCTCTCCTTTTTCAAATCTGAAAAATTGGTCTAAATTGTTATGAACTTCTTCACCGATTTCTTCACCCGGTTTTAAACTCATCAGAACTAATTGGCTGTATTTTGCCGTAAAAATAACTTTTCTAAAAAAATCATTACCCTCAGTATCTTTTTCAATATTCGTAATAAATCCTCGCATATTAAGATATATTATCTTTTGTGATTTTTATTGTCAAGATGAAAAATCAGGTTTTTCTTCGCCGAGATTCTGCTTTTCTTACTTCTTTTTCATCCATGCCAAAATGATGGGCAATTTCATGCCAGACGATATCTCTGACAACTTTTTTAATTTCTTCTTCCGATCGGGCTATTTTTTCAATTGGATTTTTAAAAATAGTGATTTTATCGGGCAAAACCTGGCCGTAACCCCATCTTTTTATTTTAGGAATTCCTTCATATAAACCAAAAAGAAATGAATCCTTTCGGATCCTTAACTTTTCCAATTGTTCTGAAGTAGGTTCGTTTTCAATCACAATATCTACATTATCCAATTTTGCCAAAAACTCCTTGGGAATAGCTTTGATTCCCTCATTTACTAATTCTTCAAACCTTTCAATTGTCATATAAATTATAGTATGAAAAAACCGCCCGGTCTAAAATGTGTAATGTCCCAAAGCCCAGCTCCGCTTCCCTGGTGGTTCGATACTACTAACAGGCCTTCCATCTTTATAGAGTTTTTCCTGAACAATCAATCCTTCTTGAATGGCCTCAGACCACGCCTTGGTCGGTCCTTTGCCCCAATTAAGCCATGGTGTTAGGTCATCAATAATAACAATTGTGTCTTTGGTAGATAGCCGTCTTAAATTTATAATATCTGATTTGGCTGTTTTGTAATCATGTCCGCCATCAATAAACACAAGATCAAAATGAATATCGGGATTTTCTTCGGCAAATTTAGGAAGTGTCTGTTTGGAATCACCATAAATTAATATGTGGCGTCCAGGAAATTTTTTATCAATCATTTTTTTAGCACTTTTAACATACGAGTACTTCACTAAATCAAATGAAACGACTTTTATATCAGGATTTGTATCCAAAAATATATAGCTTGAGAATCCCGCATTAAATCCCACCTCACCTACAAGTTTTATATTCCCATTACTAACCAATCCTGCTAGATAAGCGAGTTCTTCAGAAGAAGTACATCCTTCAATAACAATTTTACCCCTCAAAGCAAGGCATACTTTAATCTTCCTTATTATTTTATTTTTTATTTCTTCTTGGTTTAACATAATTTTTTCAAGTATTTCTTTCCTTTCAACTGAGCGGGCAGAAAAGATTCCTTGGAGTATTTTTCATATCCTTTGCCGTAATTCAATTCTTTCATCAGTTTTGTTTCCGGATTCCGCAAATGCAAAGGTATGGATAAGTTTCCGTATTTTTTTACGTCTTCCATAGCTTTCATATAGGCCTCGTAGGCGCTTCTGTCTTTTTTGCATTGGCACAGATAAACTACTCCGGCCGCCAAGTTAATGCCGCATTCGGGCAACCCGATTATTTCCACGGCTCTAAAAACATCGTTAGCTACTACCAAAGCCGTGGGCTGGGCCAAGCCTATGTCCTCTGAAGCGAAAATAACCATTCTTCTTGCTATGAATTTGGGATCTTCGCCAGAATCAATCATCCGCGCTAAATAATATAAAGCCGCATCCGGCTGACTTGCCCTCATGCTTTTAATAAAAGCTGAAATAGTATTGTAATGTTCCTCCCCTTTTTTGTCGTATCTTAAAAACTTTGACTGGAGAGCGTTTTTTAAATTTTCCACTGTGATTTCCTTGTAAAGTTCGCTCGTATTCTCCAGCATGGTTATCGCTTGTCTGGCGTCGCCGTTGGCCATATTAATCAGCCAGTCCTCTGCTTTTTTGTCCATTTTCAGCCCGGTTCTTT